>JAESGJ010000090.1_pt1 | contig 170247 bp, 157 predicted proteins | sample 9266241 | NCBI WGS metagenome assembly JAESGJ01 (sample SAMN14514841, study PRJNA621669) | algae metagenome | isolation source: Brasilonema octagenarum HA4186-MV1 and co-occurring heterotrophs from wet... | place: USA: Manoa Valley, Hawaii | collected 2009-07-20 | reverse complement strand
CGCCGATGACGGGCTCGACGGAGAGGCGGTGGTCGCCGAAGGAGGCGAGCAGGCTGTCGAGGGGGCGGGTGCGCAGGGCCTCGATGACGGCGGGGGTGATGTCGATGATCTCGTAGCGGGCGAACAGACCGTCGGCGGTGGCCACCTCGGCGCCGGCCACCACCGCGCGCGAGGTCGGACCCGCCGCGGGCAGGATCGAGCAGCCCGACACCGCGAGCGCGGCGCACAGGGCAAGGGGAGTAGCGCGCATCCAGGATCGCCTGACGGTTTCGCCGATTCCGCTGCCTAGCTCAATCCGGTGTTCCCGTCCGTAGCGGGTCGGCCACACCGGTACGAAGACCCCGCGGGAGCGGCCTCCATCCCCGCTGCACACATCCGCGACCGCGCCGCAGCCCCCACGCCGACAGCGACCATCGCATCCGGCCGGCTTCCCTCCGTCCGCCGCCGACCTATTCATTCCCAGCGGGAGGACGATCCGTGACCCTGGCAGACCCTGAAGCCGCCTGCGTGCGTCCGTGCATCCTCGTGGTCATGGGCGTGTCGGGCTCGGGCAAGAGCACCGTCGCCGAGGCGGTCGCGCGGCGCCTCGGCTGGACGTTCGTGGACGGCGACGCCTTCCACACGCGCGAGCACATCGCCAAGATGCATGCCGGCCACCCGCTCACCGACGCCGACCGCGCACCCTGGCTCGCCCGCATCGCGGCCTGGATCGGCGAGCGGCTGGCGGCGGGGGAGCCGGGCGTCGTAGTCTGCTCGGCCCTGCGCCGCCGCTACCGCGAGGGGCTGGCCCTGGGGCGTCCCGAGGTGCGCTTCGTCTACCTCGACGGCGACCGCGCGCTGATCGAGCGGCGGCTGGCGGAGCGTGCCGGCCACTTCATGCCGCCGGCCCTGCTCGACAGCCAGTTCGCCACCCTCGAACCGCCGGATCCGGACGAGCGGCCAGTCGTCGTCGGCATCGAGGATCCGCCGGAGCGCATCGCCGAGCAGGTGGTCGCCGCGCTCGGGCGCGAGGCGGGAAGGGGCGAGCCATGAGCCCGCGTCGAAGCGCGGGCACGCGGCCGGACATCGCCCTGGTGATCTCGGACGTGGACGGAACCCTGGTGACGGACGACAAGCGATTGACGCCCGCCACCGTCGCGGCGGTGCGGCGCCTCGGGGCGGCGGGCATCGGCTTCACCCTGGCCTCGTCGCGCCCGCCCGTCGGGCTGCGCGGCCTCGTCCGCGACCTCGGCCTCGCCCTGCCGCTCGGCGCCTTCAACGGCGCCTGCGTGGTCGGCCCGGACCTCGCCGTGATCGAGGAGCACGCGATTCCCGAGGACGCCGCTCGGGAGGCCGCGCACCGGTTGACGGGGGCGGGGATCGACGTCTGGGTCTTCGCCGCGGGCGCGTGGTGGCTGCGCGACGCAGAGGGGCCCTACACGGATCTCGAGCGCCGCACCCTGCAGGCGGAGCCGCGGGTGCGGGACGACCTCGCGCCCCTGCTCGGGCGGGCCCAGAAGATCGTCGGGGTGAGCCGCGACCACGCCCACCTCGCCGCCTGCGAGGCCGCCGTCGCGGAGGCGCTGGGGAAGCGGGCGAGCGTGCACCGCTCGCAGCCCTACTACCTCGACGTGACGCCGCCCGGGCAGGACAAGGGCGCCTTCGTCGCCTGGATGGGCCGGCATCTCGGCCTCGCGCCGGAGCGGATCGCGACCTTCGGCGACGCCGCCAACGACCGGGCGATGTTCGCGCGGAGCGGGCTCTCGGTCGCCATGGGCAACGCGGAGGATGCGGTGAAGGCGGCGGCCTCGGCCACGACCGATTCGAACGAATCGGACGGTTTCGCCGGCGCGGTGGATCGCCTGATCCTGGCTGCGGCGGCGCGGCCGTAACCGGCGCGCAACAGAATCCGGGCATGATCGGGCGCGGCACGCGGCACGTGCTGTGTCGCACGAGGCACAGGCCCGTCCGTCCGGACCGGCCGCCCACAGGCTGACGCGGCCGGGCCGCTTTCCGGCCTCATTTCGACCCGACCACAGCTTGGCTAGAACAAGCACCGGGTCTCGAATGCATCGCCTCCTCCTCGCGACCGCCCTTGCGGCGGCGCCGGCCACGGCCTTCGCTCAGGGCGCGCGCGACAACATCGACGCGCTGATCGAGCAGCAGGCCCGGGCGAACGGCGTTCCCGCGAGCTTCGTGCACGCGGTGGTCAAGCGGGAGAGCAACTACAACCCGAACGCCCGGGGCGGCAGCGCGCTCGGGCTGATGCAGATCAAGCACGCCACCGCCAAGGGCCTGGGCTACCAGGGCGACGCGGCCGGCCTCTACGATCCCGAGACCAACCTGCGCTACGGCGTCGCCTACTTGGCGGGCGCCTACAAGACCGCCAAGGGCAACCTCGCGCAGGCCTACACCTACTACAACCGCGGCTACTACTACGCGGCCAAGCGCCAGGGCCTCGCCACGGAGGTCGCCAGCGTGATGGCCCCGGTGGCCGCCTCGGCCAGCGCCGTGGCGAGCCTGTTCACCGGCCCGCCGCCCGCCGCCGACCCCAGCCTCGCCGCGGCCGGCACGGCGCTGGCCTACGCGCCGACCCTGGCGGCCGCTTCCGTCCAGATCGCAAGCGTCGAGGTGCCGCTGCCGCCGCGCCGGCCCGCCGCCCTCGGGGGCGCGTCCGCGGACACCGTGCAGCTGGCCGCCCTCGACATCGCCGCCGCGCAGGCGGCGGCGCCTCCCCCCGCCGCGGCTCCGGTCACCGCCGGCCAGCCCCAGGGGACCGGCGCGGAACAGGCTCATGCCGAGAGCGTCGAGGTGCCGCTGCCGCCGCGTCGGCCCAGCCTTCAGGTGCTCGCCGCCGTGGCGGCTCCGGCACCCCGGCCAGCGGCCCTCGCCCGCAAGGCCGGCGCCCAGCCCATCCTGGAGGCCTCCGCCCTGCCGGCCCCGCAGGCCCCCGCCCAGTGAGGCGGCTCCGGTGGCCCACCCGGGACCGCGTCCAGGACCGCTTCCGGGGCCGACTATCCGCACCCAACAGGTCCCGCCCGGCTTGACCCCCGCGGCCCGGCACAACAGATAGGTGGCGGGCTTCGCTGCACCGCAGCGCGAGCGGCCCTGAACCACCGCAGGACGCGGCGGGGGGAGCGCCCGATCCGGGCGGGAGGCATCGGCTCTCACGGACACGCTGGGCCGCGAGGCTTCGGCGGATCCGTGCCCGGAGGGCATCGCCTGTGCAGCGGGACGGACCGGACGCGGACGGCAGGACAGGCGTGCCGCCGCACCGGGCGCAGGACGGCCCCTCGGGGCCGCTCCCTGCCTATGAAGGAAGGCGGACGGACGCCATGAACGGCGTGGTGGAACAGGAATCTCTCTTTCTGGCCGATCTCGGTCGCCGGGTTCGCCACGCGCGGACGGTGCGCGGCCTGTCGCGCAAGACGCTGTCGCAGACCTCGGGCCTGTCCGAGCGCTACATCGCGCAGCTCGAGGGCGGCCAGGGCAACGTCTCGATCATCCTGCTGCGCCGGGTGGCCAACGCCATGGGCGTGCGCCTCGACGACCTGATCACCGGCACCGACGCGATCCCCGACTGGCCGGTCGTGCGCGACCTCGTGACCCGCGCGACGCCCGCTCAGATCGCGGCCGCCAAGGCCGTCCTCTCGGGCAACGCGCAGGGCGGGGGCGCCATGCGCCAGCGGGTCGCCCTGGTCGGCCTGCGCGGGGCCGGCAAGTCGACCCTCGGGCGTCTCACCGCGGAGCGCATCGGCTGGACCTTCATCGAGCTGAACGCCGAGATCGAGCGCGAGAACGCACTCTCGGTGCGCGAGATCTTCGCGATCTACGGGCAGGAAGGCTACCGACGCCTGGAGCAGGCGGCGCTGCGCCGCCTCACCGAGCATCCCGGCCCGATGATCCTGGCCACCAGCGGCGGCATCGTGGCCGAGCCGCTGACCTACGACCTGCTGCTGCAGAACTTCTACAGCATCTGGCTGCGGGCCAAGCCCGAGGAGCACATGCAGCGGGTGCGCGACCAGGGCCATCTCGCCATGACGGGCGACCACGCCACCGCGATGCAGGAGCTGCGCGCGGTGCTGATGAGCCGCGAGCCGCTCTACGCGCGCTGCCAAGCGACGGTCGACACCTCCGACATCCCGCTCGACACGATGGTCGAGCGGCTCACTGCCGCGATCGAGACCCGCTTCGGCCTCGGCGCGCGCGTCGCGAGCGTCTGAGCCCCGGATCCGCGGCCCCGGCGCGTGTCTGCCCGGCCGCTTCGTCACGGCGCGCTGCCCCGCGGGTCTTGATCGGGACAGAGGCCGCCCCCACGCTCCGCCGCACGGAACCCGAGCCTTCCGCATGGACTCGGGCCTGCGCAACCCTGATGCCGCAGGATCGGGACTTCGTGGACGGCTGTTATCGGGTAGAATCCTTCCCCGGCACGCGCTGAGGCGCGGCACGCCGGGAGGGACGCGCCGCCCGCCCCGGGCGCCCCGGCGCGTCCCAGGAGACCGAGTTCGAGGAGAGAAGCATGAGCGCAAGCCCCGCCGTCAGTCAGGTCGCCCACGGCCACGACGAGACGCTCGCGGTCTGCGATCCGGTCTGGTCCCGCCTGCGCTCCGAAGCCGAGGCCGTGCTCCGCGAAGAGCCGCAGCTCGCCTCCCTGATGGTCGCCAACATCCTCAACCACGAGACGCTGGAGGGGGCCGTCGCCCACCGGGTCGCCCACCGGCTCGGGCACCCGGCGCTGCCGGCCGAACTCATCGCGCACGGCTTCTTCGAGGCCCTGCGCGACGATCCGAGGATCGGCGAGGCCTTCCGGGCCGACATCGTGGCGGTGATGGACCGCGATCCCGCGACCTTCCGGGCGATCGAGCCGGTGCTCTACTTCAAGGGTTTCCACGCCATCCAGGCGCATCGCCTCGCGCACCATTACTGGACCGCCGGGCGGCGTGACCTCGCCCTCTACATGCAGAGCCGCTCGTCCGAGGTGTTCCAGTGCGACATTCACCCGGCGGCACGGATCGGGCGGGGCATCTTCCTCGACCACGCCACCGGCGTCGTCGTGGGCTCGACCGCGGTGATCGAGGACGACGTCTCGATCCTGCACGCGGTGACGCTCGGCGGCACCGGCAAGCAGGGCGCCGACCGACATCCCAAGATCCGCCGCGGCGTGATGATCGGCGCGGGCGCCAAGATCCTCGGCAACATCGAGGTGGGGGCCTGCGCGCGCGTGGCCGCGGGCTCCGTGGTGCTGCGCCCGGTGCCGCCGAACACCACGGTGGTGGGCGTTCCCGCCCGCGTGGTCGGCACGGCGGGCTGCGCCGAGCCGGCGCGGGCCATGGACCAGCTCGTGAGCATGGACCAGTTCATCCACATGGCCGAGGGCATCTGAGGGCGCCCCTGCGCGGGTGCGGGCGCGCTTGCCGCCCGCGCCGCGGCATGGCAAGCCCGCGCCCCATAGCCAGAGGAGACGAGACAGCGTGACCAAGCCCGAGATCGCGAAGCTGCAGGACTACCTGCGCCGCAAGTTCGCGAACAACAACATCCGCATCGTCGCCATGAAGGCCGCCGACTCGGCGGAGGTGTATATCGGCGAGGAGTCGATCGGCGTGATCGCCGACGACAAGGAGGACGGCGACGACTCGTTCGTGTTCCGGATGCCGATCCTCGACATCGACCTCGAGGACTAGGCGTGCCTGTTGACGGGTTAACCCTAGCCCGGACAAACGCTTAACGTTCCGTAAACGACCGGGTTAGAGTGCGCGCGATCCCGTAAAGGAGTCCGCGCGCATGGTCGTCTCGCCCGCCGCCCTCGAATCGATCCGCACGCTCTGCGTCGGCCTCGCCCTCTCCGGCCTGCTCGCCAGCGCCTACGAGCTGTTCACCGCCCGCCGGGCGAGCTTCAGCCTACTGGAGCGGGGCGGCGTGTCCGCCGCGGCGGCGCTGCCGATGCTGGCCTTCAGCGCGCCGTTCATCATCCTGCGCAACACCGTCCGGGGGCGGCGGATCGAGGGCCGGCCGATCCCCTTCGTGATGCTGGCCACCATGATCGCCTGCGGCTGGAGCCTGCTCTCGGGAAGCCTCGCGCTGCGGTTGGCCGGCCTGATCGCGGGCGTCTGAGCGCCGGGATCGCGAAGGTCTCGACCTTCGCGATCCACGACCTCAGCGGTTGGCCGTCACCGTCGGCGAAGCGCCGCCGTTGAGCGAGACCCAGCGCTCGCCGTCCTGCCCCTCGCGCTTGATGTAGGCGTAGCCGGTGCGGCGCCAGGACAGGACTGCGTTGGTCTTGTTGTCGAGGATGAAGTCGCCGCGGTCGGTGCGCACCATCAGCACCGCGTGGCCCTCGCCGATCTCGTCGATCACCACCGTCATGCGCAGCGCGCGCTTCGGCAGGCCGCGCTCCACCAGCATCCGGCGCTTCAGGAGCTGGTAGTCCTCGCAATCGCCAAAGCCGTCGTCCGGGTAATCCCAGCGATCGACCACGCCCCAGTGGGCCTGGTCGGTGATCGGCTTGATGCGCCCGTTGACGCGGCGGTTCACGCTGGTCAGCGTCCGCCACAGGGCGGTATTGAGGGGTATCACCGCCGGCTCGCGCGTGTCGACGGCGCATTCCTCGGGCATCCGCGCGCACATCGCCGTCCAGGCCGCGACGGGGCGCACCTCGCCGCCGGTCTCGACCCCGAGGCCGTCCTCCGGCAGGGTGGGCCTGCTGCCGGCCTGGGTGGAGGCGCCCCCGAGCATCAGGATCGTGCCGACGAGGCCGAAGCTGCAGGCCCGCCCCAGACGCCGGACGACGCTCCGGCGCGGTGCCGATAGAGCCAGCGCCGTCTCGGCCACATCCTGGACAACCGCGTGCGCCATGCCCGCCGCCCCCACCGCCCTCGTCGTTGCAATGAAGGTTGCATGACACCGGACGGCGCTCAACCCGAAAATGAAGGGCGAGTCAACGCACCTGGCCGGACGGGGTTCCAAAAGTTTTTCGTGTTGCGCGTGCGCCGATCGGCGGCGTTGCAGCCATGCATCGTCGGCATGTGAGAGCCGCGCGTGTGCGGGAGCGCTTGATTCCGCGCCCATTTGCCGGCTTGAGACGATGCTCCGCGTCCGGGTGATTCGTCCGGACGAACCGACAATCTCGCAAGAACCCGGCCAACGTGCCTCAGGAACAGGACCCAGCGATGCAGCCCGCCATCCAGCACGTGATCCGCGCGCTCGCCGAGGACGGGCGGGAGGGAGCGCAGGGGATCGCCGAGTACGCCGTGGAAACCTTCGCGGCGGCCTGCCCGACCGAGGGCGACCGGGCGCTCGCGCTCGATATCCTGCTGCGCGACCTCGCGAGCCTACGGGGCGTGGCGCCGCATCTGGCCGCCTTCGTCGGCCGGATCGAGGCCTACGTCATCCGCCTGAAGGCCGTGAAGCGGCCGCTCGTCGTGGCGGAGGCGGCCTGATCCTCAGCGGTTGGCGGTCATCGCCGGGGAGGTGAGGCCGCCGAGCGAGACCCAGGCGGTGGCGTCCTGGCTCTCGCGCTTGACGAAGACGTAGCCGGTGCGGTGCCAGGGCAGGATCTGGCTGGTCTTGTTGTCGAGCACGAGGTCGCCGCGGTCGGTGATCAGGGTGAGCACGGCGTGGCCCTCGCCCTTCTCGTCGATCACCACCGTCATGCGCATGGCGCGCTTGGGCAGGCCGGCGGCGGCCAGCAGGTGGCGCTTGAGCAGCTGGAAGTCCTCGCAGTCGCCGATGCCGTCCTCGGCCAGGTCCCAGCGGTCGGGCGTGCCGAGATGGTCCTGGTCGGTCATCGCCTGCACGCTCTTGTTCACGCGCTTGTTGACCGCGACGATCGTCGACCACAGCGCCGGCGTCAGGCTGATCCGCGCCGGCTCCGCGCGGTCCACCGCGCACTCCGCCGCGTAGGCCTGGCAGAACGTCACCCACGCCGCGATCGGCTTGGCCGCGCCGAGCGGGGTGGCGCCGGCCTCGATCGCCGGCAGGGGGAGGGCGGCCTCGGCGGCCCGCGCCGCGCCGCCGAGCAGACCGGCGCAGAGGCCGACCGCGACACCCAGCACCTTCAGAACCGACCCGCCGCGCATCGCAACCACCCCTGTTCGTGTGGCCAAGATGGCGCCCCGCCCCCTGTTCCGCGCTGAAGCCGATGCGCGCAATTTTATCGATTCGCCGCCCCCGGAGCCCCGCCTCGCCGCAGGCCCAACCGCGCCTCACGCGGATGCCGCAACTTGGGAGCATCCCGTTCAGGGATGGGAAACCGTACCCGGGGACGATCGATGGGGACGGCCGCCGATCCAGGCAGTCTCGCCGCCTGCTGGGGCCCGCGTCGACGCACGAGGGTCTCCTCCCCCTCTGCGGGGGAGGGAGAGCGCGGGGGCTATCGCTCGTGACGTCCGCCTACGTCGGGCGCGCAGGGGAAAGGGTCGGGGAGGGAACCGCGGATGCGATGGAGATGGCGAGAGAAGCCGCCCCCGCGCCTGCTCTCACAGCGTCATGCCGTCGTGGAAGCGGTCGGGATCGATCGGCAGCAGGAACTGCACGCCGAGGCCGCCCTCGAAGTAGCGCACCACCCGGCCCGGCGTCCTGCCGACCGTGACGACGGCGCCGATCGCCGGCTGGGCCGCGCAGGCGATGGCCGCGCCGGACATCGAGAAGTCGATGATACGGGCGTGGACCTCGCGGCCCGTCTCCAGGCGGAGCACGACGCCCGGCACCTTCGGCACGATGCGCTCGTGGGTGCGCCCCTCGGGCAGGCCGAGCATCTCGCGGTTGGCGAGCCAGGTGAGCTGCGAGGCGATCTTGTCGCGCTTGCGGGCCGTGCCGGCGAGCTCGATCGCGAAGCCGCCGGTCGTGTGGCGGGCGATCGTGCCCTCGATGCGGCCGACCTGCTCCAGGTAGAGCACCACCCGCTCGCCCACGGTTCCGACCACCGCGCAGGTCAGACGGACGCCGCCCGGCGACATGTCGACGGTCTGGCACGGATATTCCCGCCGGTCGCTCAGCATGTAGCGGCCGAGCAGAGCCACCTGCACGCGCTGGAACCGGCGCTGGTCGGAGGCGCGCACGGCGTGCCGCGGTGTCGGCGCACGGCCCATCTCGGGCACGACGCCGCCGGGGCCCGCAGGCATGACGAGACTCGCTTGCATCCGGATCCGACTTGACGACTGAGATCGGATCGGGACGGTACGCGGCGCCCGTTACGAAAGCCTTTTCCGGTTGCACGAAAACCTGAGGTCGTATCGCGGGGACACGACCTCAGGCACGTCCGCCGCGATGGACGAGCAGATGCCCGCGGCGCACGGGCGCGGCGTCGTTTGCGGGCGCCGGGGGAACGGCGTCGGGCAGCGGGCGCGCCCCGCTCCCGAGGATGCGCAGCGAGACCGTCTCGAGCCGGATCAGCGGCCGCAGGCCGATCCAGTGCGGCACGGTGAGCGGGCTGAGCGTGCCGAGCATGCGCGCGTGGGTGCGGCCGCGATGGCGCAGCGGCAGAAGCAGGAGTTCGAGATCGAGGCCCTCGCCGGCCGCCGTGTGCCCGCGCAGGCCCATCACCGCGCCGACGCCCTCGCCGGCCACGATCTCGAGGATCCGCCACGACTCGGCATGCGCCGGCCCGGCGAGGGCGGCATCGGGCTCCCAGAGGCCGCCGAAGGGCAGGCCGCGCAGCTCGCGGCCGAACAGCGCGCAGACCCGCGTGCCCGCGAGCCGCAGATGCGCCTCGCGCATCGGCAGGCCGATCTCCAGGATCAGGCTGTCGGCCAGCAGGTGCCGGATCTCGCCGGGCTCGATCTCGGAGCGCTCGGGCGCGCAGCGTTCCCCGCGGAGCCGGTTCCAGTAGGTGTGCAGCGCGCGACTGGTCGGATGCTTCATGTGTCCCGGATCCGTCCCTGATTCCACGGGGCTGTCCCGGTTCGGCACACCCGCGGGCGCGGTTCCGAACGATCGTGAAAGCTTAAGGAATCGCTGCGCACAGCCTATGCCTTCAGGCGTGCCGCGGCGCGCGTAACCTGGCCTTAGGGTTAATTGTCCCCGGCAATCGCGCGTCGCGCCCTCTCGCCGCCTGCGGCCGGGGACTTGCCCCGCGCCCGCGCCGGCCGACATGGAGGGACGATGGACGCCTCCCCCGACTTCCCGCGCCAGAGCCGCGTGCCCGTGTTCAACCTGCCGGGCGTGGTCACAGCCTCGATCGCCCTGCTGGTGGCGATCCACGCGGCGCGCGCCCTCGTGCTGCCCGACGAGTGGGATATCCGGCTCTTCGACGCACTCGCCCTGCTGCCGGTGCGCTGGACGCTCTGGATCGACCCGGACCGGGCCCAGGCGGTGATCGACGCCGCCGCGAAGGTCGAGGTACCGGGCTACGCGGAGGCCGTCGAGACCTACATCCGCGTCTTCGCGAGCGACCCGGAGCCGAAGCTCTGGACCTTCGCCACCTACGCGCTGCTGCACGGCTCCTGGCTCCACGTGATCTTCAACAGCGTCTGGCTCGCGGCCTTCGGTGCGCCGGTCGCGCGCCGCTGCGGGGCCTGGCGCTACGGGCTGATCGGGCTCGCGGGCACGGTGGCGGGCGCCGCGCTCCACGTGGCGATCGACCCCTTGAGCACCGCGCCGCTGGTGGGCGCCTCGGCGGGCGTCTCGGCGCTGATGGCGGCCGCCGCCCGCTTCGCGTTCCAGCCGCCCGCCGTCGGCTACGGCAGCCAGCCCTGGCAATTGCCGCCGCGCCGCCCGCCCGAGACGCTGCCCGAACTCCTGCGCAACCGCACGGCCGTGACCTTCCTGGTGATCTGGCTCGTCACCAACCTGCTGTTCGGGATCATCGCCCTGCCGTTCGGGAGCGAGGGTACCTCGATCGCCTGGGACGCGCATCTCGGCGGCTTCGCGGCCGGCTTCTTCCTGTTCCCGTTCCTCGATCCCCTGAGCCGCTCCCCGCGCTGAGGCCCCGCCGCGCCCATGCGGAGATCGCAGGGCCTCCTTGCGCCCGGCGCTTGCCATCCGGAAACATTGGCCACACACTTGCCGCGATCGGCATGAGAGCCGGGATCAACCCGGCCGGGCCGCAACCAGTGCGCCGCGGGGCTGCGGCGCGCATCTCCAGGCAGGGAGGGGACATGACCGTCGCACGCATACTCATCGAGAAGGGCAGTTCCGTCGTCACGATCAGCCCGGCCCACACGCTGGACGCCGCGATCCATCTGCTCGCCGAGAAGAGCATCGGCGCGCTCGTGGTGACGGAGGCGGACGGCGCGGTCGCCGGCATCCTCTCGGAGCGCGACATCATGCGGGTGCTGTCCAAGCTCGGCGCCGCCGCGCTCGACGAGCCGGTCTCCGCCCACATGACCCGCAAGGTGACCACCTGCGGCCGCACCACCACCGTCGAGGAGGTGATGCAGACCATGACCGCGGGCCGCTTCCGCCACGTTCCGGTCTGCGAGGACGGGCGCCTCGTCGGCATGATCTCGATCGGCGACGTGGTGAAGCGGCGCATCGCCACCGTCGAGGCCGAGCATCAGGCCCTGCGCGACTACATCACCACGGCATAGGTCCGGGGATCCCGAAGGGTCGAGACCCTTCGGCGGGGTTCGGGGCAGAGCCCCGAGCCTCCGCCCCGAGCTTGGCTTCGCCGACCAGGGCCAAGATCAGGAACCCTGCCTGGACCCGCCGAAGATCGTAGACCTTCGGGATCCGGGACTTCAGGCCCTGGCGCTCGCGCCGGCCATCAGGGCGCGCAGGCGGGGCAGGGCGGCGCGGGCCGCCGCCTCGCCGAGGGCGATGCCCTCCGCCGCCCGGTGGAACTCGAACAGGCCCATCCCAGAGAGCTCCGGGCCGATGCTGAGATCGGGCGGGTCGCGCTCCAGGCGGGCGCGCGAGATCCGGTCCTGCGTGATGTTGAAGGCGTCGAACATCACCCGGGCGATGCCGGGCGCGGCCGGGACAGGATCGCGCGGTCGGCGGCGGCGCCCGCGCACGACTCCGAACAGGCTCCAGCGGCGGCGCGCCTCGACGGCGCCCGCGACCGCGCGCTCGACCGGGTCCGTGGCCTCGGGCTCGATCACGTGGCCCCGCGCGCCGGACTCGCAGCCGAGATTGACGCAGACCACGAGGTCGGCCCCCATCGCCCGGGCGAGCGCCACCGGCACCGGGTTCACCAGCGTGCCGTCCATCAGCAGGCGCCCGTCGAGCGGAACCGGCGGGAAGATGCCCGGCAGCGCGTAGGAGGCCTGCACCGCCTCGATCAGGGGGCCGCGGCTCAGCCAGACCTCGTGGCCGGCACCGAGCTCGGTCGCGACCGCGGCGAAGCGCACGGGCAGGTCCTCGATGCGGCGCGTCTCGAGGTCCGCCACCAGACGCCGGCGCAGCCGGTCGCCGCCGATCAGGCTGGCGCCCGACAGGCGCAGGTCGAGCAGGCCGACGACCCGGCGCTTGGTCAGCGAGCGGGCGAAATCCTCCAGCGCGTCGAGCTTGCCGGCGGCGTAGCAGGCGCCGACCACGGCGCCGATCGAGCAGCCCGCCACCACGCCCGGATGGATGCCGGCCGCCTCCAGCGCCCGGATCACGCCGATATGCGCCCAGCCCCGGGCCGAGCCGCCGCCGAGCGCGAGGCCGAGGCGTGGGCCGGTCTCGGCCGGACGGCGCGGCTCGACGGCGTCCGGCCCGAAATCCGGGTCCGGCGCCGCACGCAGGCCCGGCCGCAGGCTCAAGGCTCGGCCGGTCGCAGCACCGCGCGGCCCGCGGCCCGGTCGAGCGAGACGCTGCGGTAGAAGCAGGCACGCCGTCCGGTGTGGCAGCAGCCGCCGTCGCCGCCGACCTCCACGGTGATCAGCACGGCGTCCTGGTCGCAATCGGTGCGCATCTCGACGACGCGCTGGATCTGGCCGGAGGTGGCGCCCTTGTGCCAGAGCTCGCCCCGCGAGCGCGACCAGTACCAGGCCTCGCCGGTCTCCAGCGTGCGGGCGAGCGATTCGGCGTTCATGTGCGCGAGCATGAGTACGCGCCCATCCTGCGCATCGACCGCGATGCAGCTGATCAGCCCGCTGGCGTCGAAGCGGGGCGTGAAGGCGGAGCCCTCCTCGACCTCGTGGCGGCTGCCGGGGGCGTCGAAGGGCGGAGGTGCGGTCATCGGTCCGGTCGCCGCGTCAGCCCTTGCCGCCCCGAACCAGCGTTAGGAAGCGCACCTGCTCGTTCGGGTCGTTCTTGAAGGCGCCGCGGAACTGGCTGGTGATGGTCGAGACGCCGGCCTTCTGCACGCCGCGCATCGCCATGCAGAGATGCTCGGCCTCCACCAGCACGGCGACGCCGCGGGGCTTGAGGATGCTCTCGATCACGTCGGCGATCTGGGCCGTCATGGTCTCCTGCGTCTGCAGGCGGCGGGCGAAGGTGTCGACCACGCGGGCGAGCTTCGAGAGGCCGACCACGCCCTTGGTCGGGTAGTAGGCGATGTGGGCGAGCCCCATGAAGGGCACCATGTGGTGCTCGCAGTGCGAGTAGAACGGGATGTCGCGCACCAGCACGATGTCCGAGTAGCCCTCGACCTCCTCGAAGACCCGCTCCAGCAGTTCCTCGGCGTCGGTGTCGTAGCCGCCGAAGAGCTGACCGTAGGCCTTGACCACGCGGGCCGGCGTGTCGCGCAGGCCCTCGCGGTTCGGGTCGTCGCCGGCCCAGCGCAGCAGGGTGCGCACGGCGGCCTCGGCCTCCTCGCGGCTCGGGCGGCCGAGCGCGAGGCCCTCGGGCACCCGGGTGGCGGAGGCCGGCTCCGGCGCGATCTCGGGCGCGATTTCGGGGGCCTGCGCCTCGGCGCGGGGCGCGTTGTCGTTGCGCATCATCGGCAGGACCCGGCCCTCCTCGGCCTCGACCGAACGGTAGGACAGGGATTTGAGAGCGGCATCCATGGCATCTCCCGCCCGCGCCACACGGGACTTCATGGTCGTGCTGTCGGGCTTGGCGTACATCGCGACAGGGCGTCCCGGGCGTCGTCTCCGGCCGGGATCGGGGTCCGGACGGTGCCCGCTGCGATCGAGCGCCCCTGGCCGTGGGCGCGACCCTGGTCGATGGCCGCCTCCTCGCGAAGCGGCGTGGTCTCGCCTATATCGTCGTTTCGGCGCCGTCGCGCAACGGACATCGGATGCACGGCGGGCGGGTCTGATCCCGATCCCGAGAGGATCCTGCGAGAGAGCGACGCTTCGATGCTCGACGACATCTACAACCGGCGCATCCTCGAACTCGCCGCCGACATCCCCCGGCTCGGCCGCCTCGACCGCCCGGACGCCAGCGCCACGGCGCATTCCAAGCTCTGCGGCTCGACCGTGACGGTCGATCTCGCGCTCGGTGCCGAGGACCGCGTCGCCGATTTCGCCCACGAGGTTCGAGCCTGCGCGCTCGGCCAGGCCTCGTCCTCGCTGATGGCGCGCCACGTGGTCGGCGCCTCGGCGGACGAGTTGCGGGCCCTGCGGGAGGCGGTGCGGGCCATGCTGAAGCAGGGCGCGGCGGCGCCGGCCGGCCCCTGGGCGGACTTCGCGGTTCTGGAGCCGGTGCGCGACTTCAAGGCCCGCCACGCCTCGACGCTGCTGACCTTCGACGCGGTGGTCGATGCCCTCGACCAGATCGCGGCCAAGCGCCAGGCCGCCTGAGGTCCGCGTGACCCTGACCCGTCGGGCGGCGCACGTCGCAATCCGGGGCTACCAGCTCACCCTGTCGGGCCTCGTCGGGCGCCAGTGCCGGCACTGGCCGAGCTGCTCCACCTACACGGACGAGGCGATCAGGCGGCACGGGCTCTGGCCGGGCGGCTGGATGGGCTTCGCCCGGATCTGCCGCTGCGGGCCCTTCGGCACCCACGGCATCGACCTCGTGCCGGAGGCGCTGCCGGACGAGGCGCGCTGGTACCGCCCCTGGGCCTACGCCCGCTGGCGCGGCACGCTGGCGCCACCGCCGCTCTGCGAGGCGGTGGAGGAGGGGAGCGGCTGACGCCGCGTCTCTCCCTCCGGAGCGGTGGGGGAGGGGCACGACGGCGCCGTGCGGCGATGCCGACCTTGCCAGCCCGCGGGAAAGCGCGCCACACTCCCCCCTTCGGATCAGGGAACGCCCGAGCGCATGACATCAGGCTCAGCCGCCACCGCCCTCGACGAGGGCATCGTCGCCACCGCCGAGAGCTGCCTCGCCACGGTCAGCGAGGCCCGGGAGGCGATCCACGGGGTGATCTTCGGCCAGGAGCAGGTGGTCGACCTCGCTCTCGTGACCATCCTGGCCGGCGGCCACGGCCTGCTCGTCGGCCTGCCCGGCCTCGCCAAGACCAAGCTGGTGGAGACGCTGGGCACGGTGCTGGGGCTCGACGCACGGCGCGTCCAGTTCACCCCCGACCTGATGCCCTCTGACATCCTCGGCACCGAGATCCTCGACGAGGATGCCGAGCGCCGCCGCTCCTTCCGCTTCGTGAAGGGCCCGGTCTTCACGCAGCTCTTGATGGCCGACGAGATCAACCGGGCGAGCCCGCGGACCCAGTCGGCCCTGCTCCAGGCGATGCAGGAACACTTCGTCTCGGTCGCGGGCGAGCGCCACGACCTGCCGCGCCCCTTCCACGTGCTGGCGACGCAGAACCCGATCGAGCAGGAGGGCACCTACCCGCTGCCCGAGGCGCAGCTCGACCGCTTCCTCCTCGAGATCGACGTCGGTTATCCCGACCGCGCCGCCGAGCGCCGCATCCTGATCGAGACCACCGGCGTCGAGGAGACGCGCGCCAAGCCGGCGATGAGCACCGACCAGCTGCTCACCGCCCAGCGCCTCGTGCGGCGCCTGCCGGTCGGCGAGGCGGTGGTCGAGGCGATCCTCGACCTCGTGCGCGCGGCCCGGCCCGACAGCGGCGACGCGCTGGTCAAGGGCAAGCTGATGTGGGGCCCCGGCCCCCGCGCCAGCCAGGCGCTGACCCTGGCGGTCCGCGCCCGCGCGCTCATCGAGGGCCGCGTCGCCCCCTCGGTCGCGGACGTGAAGGCGCTGGCCGAGCCCGTGCTGAAGCACCGCATGGCGCTGGGCTACGCGGCGCGGGCCGACGGCGAGACCGTCGAGGGGCTGATCGCCAAGCTAGCGGAACGGCTCTGAGCTTGGTCGCGACCCGCGCCCTCAGCGCCGAAGCGCGCGCCCCCGGACGGCGCGAGAGCGAGAGCGCCGCGTCGTTGGCCTCGCGGATGCCCCGGCTGATCCTGGAATCGCGGCGCGTGTCGAGCCTGCTCGCCCACGGCCTGCACGGGCGCCGCCGCGCCGGGCCCGGCGAGAGCTTCTGGCAGTTCCGCCCCTTCGTGACCGGGGAGGCGGCCGCGCGCATCGACTGGCGCCGCTCGGCCCGCGACGACCGGCTCTACGTGCGCGAGCGCGAGTGGGAGGCCGCCCACAACATCTGGCTCTGGATCGACCGCTCGGCCTCGATGGGATTTTCTTCGGACCTGGCGACGGCGCCGAAGATCGAGCGGGCCCTGGTGCTGGGGCTGGCGCTGGCCGACGCCTTCGTGGAGGGCGGCGAGCGGGTGGGCCTGCTCGGCCTCACCCGGGCCACCGCGGCGCGCAACATCGTGGAGCGGCTGGCCCAGAGCCTCGTCGCCGACGAGGCCGGGCTGACCCAGGACCTGCCGCCCCGCGCCGAGCCCGGCCGCTTCGACGAGGCGATCCTGGTCAGCGACTTCCTGACACCGCCCGAGCGCGTCGGCGAGAGCGTGCGGGAGATCGCCGGCCGCGGCAGCCGCGGCCACCTCGTGGCGATCGTCGATCCGATCGAGGAGACCTTCCCGTTCGCCGGCCAGGCGGTGCTGCACGACCTCGAATCCGGCCTCGCCCTCGATATCGGCGAGGCAGCGACCTGGGGTGCGGCCTATCGCGAGCGGATCGCCGCCCACCGCGCCGCGCTCGCCGAGATCGCCCGCGCGCAGGGCTGGACCTTCACGCTCCACCGCACCGACCGGCCGGCGAGCGAGGCGGCGCTCCGCCTGATGACGCTGGTCGCGGCCCGCGGGGCCTGAGGAGGCGTCGTGCTCGGACTGACCTTCGCCGCGCCGCTGGCGCTGGCCGCGCTCGTCGGCTTACCGGCCCTGTGGTTCCTGCTCCGGGTGACGCCGCCGCGCCCGCGCCGCATCGCCTTCCCGCCGCTGAAGCTGGTGGCCGATCTGGTGGCCAAGCGGCAGACGCCCGCCCGCACGCCGCCTTGGCTGCTGATCCTCCGCCTCGCCGCCGCCGCCGCCCTGATCCTGGCGGTCTCCGGGCCGGTCTGGAACCCGCAGGGGGTCGGGGCCGGGGGCGGGCGCAGCGCGCTCCTCGTGCTCCTCGACAACGGCGCGAGCGCCGCCCACGACTGGCGCGCCCGCCTCGCGGTGGCGCAGGACACGATCGAGGGCGCGGCCCGCGACGGACGGCCGGTGGCCGTGCTCGGCAGCGCCGAGGCGCCCGCCGCGGTCGAGGCCCGCACCCCGGCCGCCGCCCTGGAACGCCTGCGCGCGCTGGCGCCCCGCCCGCACCTCGCCGACCGGGCGGCGCTGCTGCCGGCGCTCGGTGCCTTCCTGGAGAAGAATCCCGGCGCCGGCCTCGTCTGGATCAGCGACGGCGTCGCCGGCATCGGGGCCGATGCCTTCACGGGCGAACTCTCTCGGCTTGGCCAAGCGAACGGCGCCGCCGTCACCCTGCTGCGGGCCGACGCGCCGCCGGCGCTCGCGCTCACCGCCGCCGAGCAGGCGGGCAAGCTCACCGCCCGGGTGCTGCGCGCCGCCCCGAACGGCCGTGAGGCCGGCACCGTGCGGGCGCTCGATCAGCGCGGCCTGCCGCTCGCCGAGCACGATTTTTCGTTTCAGACCAGCGCGCTCGCCGCCGAGGTGCCGCTGGAGATCCCGGTGGAGCTGCGCAACAATATCAGCCGCCTGGAGGTCTCGGGCGAGCGCTCGGCCGGCGCGGTGGTGCTGATGGACGAGCGCGGCAAGCGCCGCCGGGTCGGCCTCGTCTTCGGCGGCACCAGCGACCAGGCCCAGCCACTGCTGGCGCCGACCTACTACCTGTCCCGCGCCCTGCAGCCCTTCGCCGACGTGCAGGAGGCGCGCGGCGCCAAGGGCACGGCCGAATCGATCAACCAGCTCCTCGACAACCAGGTCACGGTGCTGGTGCTGGCCGATGTCGGCGCCATGGACGAGCGCACCACCGCGCGGGTGGAGAAGTTCGTCTCCGAGGGCGGCCTGCTGCTGCGCTTTGCCGGGCCGCGTCTGGCGGCCGGAAACGATCCGCTGGTGCCGGTGCGCCTGCGCCGGGGCGGGCGCAACCTCGGTGGCACGCTCTCCTGGGACAACCCGAAGACGCTCGCCCCCTTCGCCCCCGAGAGCCCCTTCGCGGGCCTGAGCGCACCCGCCGATATCGGGGTACGCCGCCAGATCCTGGCGGAGCCCGACGGGGATCTTCCCGCCCGCACCTGGGCTTCGCTGCAGGACGGCACGCCGATCGTCACCGCCGAGACGCGGGGGCAGGGCCGAGTGGTGCTGTTCCACGTCACCGCCGACACGACGTGGTCGAACCTGCCGCTCTCGGGGCTGTTCATCGACATGCTGCGCCGTGTGGTCGCGCTCGCCGGCTCCTCGGCCCCGCCGACCGATGGCGGCCCGCGCCCGCCCGCCGCGATCCTGGCCCCGCGCCTCGCGCTGGACGGGTTCGGGGCGCTGGGCTCCCCGCCGGCCTCCGCCAAGGCGGTCGCGGCCGATTACGGCGACCGCGCCACGCCCGAGCACCCGCCGGGCTTCTACGGGCCGGCGGATGGCGGCGTCGCGGTCAACGCGCTGCGCCCCGGCGACGCGCTGGTGCCGCTCGATCTGGCCAAGCTCAGCGGTGCCCGCACGGGCACGCTCGCCGGGGCCGAGACCCTTGATTTGCGTGCCGGCCTCTTCACCTTCGCGCTGATGCTCCTCGCGCTCGACACCCTGGCGGGCCTGTGGCTCGGCGGCTTCCTGGCCCGCGGCGGGATCGGGCGCCTGCGCCCGCGCCCGGCCGCGCTCATCGTTGCGGGCCTGCTCATCGCGCCGCTGCTGGCGCCCGTCCCGGCCCGCGCCGAGGAGCCCGCCGCCAACCGGCCGAACGGCATCGAATCGGCCCTGGTGACCCGGCTCGCCTACGTGGTGACGGGCGACGCCGCCGTGGACGAGGCGAGCCGCGCCGGCCTCTCCGGGCTGACCCAGATGCTGGCGAGCCGCACCGCGCTTGAGCCCGGCGAGCCCGCCGGCATCGACCCGGCCAAGGACGAGCTGGCCTTCTACCCGCTGATCTACTGGCCGATCGCCCCGAACCGGCCGCAGCCGGGCGAGCAGGCGATCCGGCGCATCGACGCCTTCATGCGCAACGGCGGCACGGTGCTGTTCGACACCCGCGACGGCCTGACCTCCCGCCCCGGCGCCGCGCCGACGCCGGAGGGCACCTACCTGCGCAAGATGCTGGCGACGCTCGAGGTGCCGGAGCTGGAGCCGGTGCCGGCCGACCACGTGCTCACCAAGGCCTTCTACCTCTTGGACACCTTCCCGGGCCGCTACGCCAGCGGCCAGACCTGGGTCGAGGCGCTGCCCCCCGCGGGCGAGGGCGCCGAGCGCCGCCCGGCCCGCGCTGGCGACGGGGTGAGCCCGATCATCATCACGGGCAACGACCTCGCCGCCGCCTGGGCGGTGGGACGGCGGGGCGAGCCGCTCTACCCGGTGGTCGGCGGCGACCAGCGCCAGCGCGAGATGGCGTTTCGCGGGGGCGTGAACATCGTGATGTACACGCTCACGGGCAACTACAAGGCGGATCAGGTCCACGTGCCGGCCCTGCTCGAGCGGCTGGGGCAGTGAGAATCTTCGACGCTCCGCAGGGCCGTTCACGGCGCTCGGGCGGTTACGGGATAGAGCGCGGGTCCCCTCTCCCGTGCGGGAGAGGGACAGGGTGAGGGATGAGAACTATCAGAACTGGGCGGCAAGGGTGCCGCGGCACCGTCGCGACAGCTCCGGCACGTTCTCATCCCTCACCCCAACCCTCTCCCGCACGGGAGAGGGGGCCTGTCGCGCGATCCGCGCCCTGTCCTGACATCCCGGAGGCCGGATCGGCATGCTGAGCCTCAGCTTCACCCCCCTCCTGCCCTGGCCGGTGCTTGCGGGCCTCGGCATCGTCGTCGCGCTGCTGGGCCTGCTCGCCATCGCGAGCCGCGGTCGCGTCGGGCTGCTGCGCGTCCTCGTGCTCGCCCTGGTGCTGGCAGCGCTGGCCAACCCCGCCCTCGTCCGCGAGGACCGCGAGCCCGTGAAGGACGTGGCCGCGGTGATCGTCGACCGCTCCGGCTCGCAGAGCCTCGGCGACCGGCCGCAGATGACCGATCAGGTTCGGGCCGAGCTGCAGCGCCGCTTCGGTGCGCTCACCAACATCGAGCCCCGCTTCATCGACGTGCCGGACGCCCGAGACGGCGACGACGGCACCAAGCTGTTCGCCGCGCTCGGCCAGGCGCTGGCCGACGTGCCGCCGGAACGGCTGGCGGGCGTCGTGATGCTCACCGACGGCGTGGTGCACGACATCCCGGCCTCGATGGCCGCGCTCGGCCTGAAGGCGCCGCTCCACGTGCTCGTCACCGGCCACGCCGACGAGCGCGACCGGCAGATCAAGCTCTTGGAAGCCCCCCGCTTCGGCATCGTCGGCCGGGACCTCACCGTCCGCGCCGAGGTGATGGAGCGCGGCGGCACCGGCTCGGCCGTGGTCACCGTGCGCCGCGACGGCGAGGAGATCGACCGCCGCACGGTCGCGACCGACAAGCCCTTCGCGCTGACCACCCGGATCGAGCACGGCGGCCCGAACGTGGTCGAGATCGAGGTCGAGCCGCTGCCCGGCGAATTGACCACCGTCAACAACCGCGCGGTGCTGCCCATCGAGGGCATCCGCGAGAAGCTGCGGGTGCTGCTCGTCTCCGGCGAGCCGCACCAGGGCGAGCGCACTTGGCGCAACCTCTTGAAATCCGACGCCAACGTCGATCTTGTCCACTTCACCATCCTGCGCCCGCCGGAGAAGCAGGACGGCACGCCGATCTCCGAACTCTCTCTGATCGCCTTCCCGACGCGCGAGCTGTTCGTCCAGAAGATCAAGGACTTCGACCTGATCATCTTCGACCGCTACGCCAACCAGAGCGTGCTGCCGCAGGCCTATTTCGACAACATCGTGCGCTACGTGCGCGAGGGCGGGGCGCTCCTCATCGCGGCGGGTCCGGAATTCGCAGGTGCTGCGAGCCTCGCCCGCACCCGGCTCGCCGGCATCCTGCCGGGCGACCCCAACGGGCGCGTGGTCGAGCGGCCCTACAAGGCGACGCCGACGCAGGTCGGCCAGCGCCACCCCGTCACCCGCCTGCTGCCGGGCGCGCAAGCGGACGGCCCGCCGGCCTGGGGCGACTGGCTGCGCATCGTCGCCGCGCAGACCCGGGCCGGGGTGCAGCCGATCCTCTCGGGCGCCGACAACCTGCCGCTGCTGGCCCTCAACCGCGAGGAGAAGGGACGGGTGGCGCTCCTCCTCTCCGACCACGCCTGGCTCTGGGCCCGCGGCTACCAGGAGGGTGGACCCTATCTCGACCTGCTGCGGCGCCTCGCCCACTGGCTGATGAAGGAGCCGGCGCTGGAGGAGGAAGCCCTCAGGGCACAGATGACGGGCCACGGCCGCGAGGTCCGCGTCGAGCGCCAGACCATGGCGGACACGGCCGAGCCCGTCACCGTCACGGGGCCGACCGGGCGCGAGCGGACGCTCGCGCTCGCGCCCGCCGAGGCCGGCCTGTTCAGCGCCACCTTCGAGGCGCAGGAACTGGGCCTGCACACGCTGCGCTCAGGAAATCTCGTGGCCTTCGTCAGCGTCGGCCCGGCCAACCCGCGCGAGCTGACGGACGTGTTCAGCGACACCGAGCGCCTGCGCCCCGTCGCCGAGGGCGCGGCCGGATCGGTCCGCCGGGTGGCCGAGGCGGGCGTGGTCAGCGTGCCGCGCCTGCAGAGCGTGCGCGGCGGCAGGCTCGCCGGCGCCGACTGGATCGGCTTCCGCCCAAGCGACAGCGCGATCATCCGCGGCGTCGAGGTCTACCCGCTGGCGCTGGGCCTCTGGGCGCTCGTCGGCCTCGCCGCCGCCGTGCTGGCGATGTGGCTGGTGGAGGGGCGGCGCGGGCGGGCCGCCTGAGCCGCCGCTCCCGCGCCCTCACTTCGTCATCGCGCCGTACACCATCTGCCGCAGGACCGCGTAGTAGTGCCCGCGCAGGCTCGGCGCCTGGAACATCGCCACCACCACGAGGCGCTCGGCCGGGTCAATCATGTAGCGCGGGCCGGTGATGCCGCCCCAGTAGACGTCGCCGGCCGCGCCCGGCGTGGCGTGGGGGCCCGCGCCGAGGCGGACCGGGTTCGCGAGGCTCCAGCCGTAGCCCGGATCGACGTTGTTGCGCGGCCCCTTGATCCCGCCGAGGTGGTCGCTGTGCAGCATCAGGCGCACGGTCTGGGGGGCCAGAAGCCGCACGCCGTCGATCGCGCCGCCGTTGGCGAGCATCTGGAGGAGCCGCCCGACATCGCCCGCCGTCGAGGCGAGGCCGGCGCCGCCCGAGAAGCGCTTCGGAGCCTTGCGCAGGTCGAGCCAGCCGTAGACCCAGGCCAGCGGGTCCTTCGCCAGGGTCTGCTGCGAGGGCTCGGCGAGGCGGGCCGCGCGGGCCTCGTCCACCTGCCAGACGGTGTCCTCGAGCCCGAGCGGCTTCAGGACCTGCTCGGTGAGGATCCGGTCGAGCGGCTTGCCCTCGATCCGCTCCAAGAGGTGGCCGAGGACGTCGGTGGCGATCGAGTACTCGAAGGTCGAGCCGGGCTGGTAGAGCAGGGGCTGCTGCGCGAGCTTGCCCAGCATCTCGTCGCCGGTGAGCCCGTAGAGCCCTTCGAGATCCTGCTCGCGCTGGTCGCGCCGCACGGGGTTGGCCGGGCCGATCCACCAGTAGGTGAACCCGGCGGTGTGGCGCATCAGGTCGTGGATCGTGGGCGCGCGCTGGGGCGCCACGGGCGGCGGAACATCGCCCTCCGTGGCGCTCTCGTGCCCCGCGTAGACCTTCAGCGCGCCGAGTTCGGGCAGGTGGGTCGCGACCGGGTCCGAGAGCTTGAAGCGGCCCTGCTCGTAGAGGCGCATGGCGGCCGTGGTCACGAACAGCTTCGTGGTCGAGGCGATGCGGTGCAGGCTGTCCGTGCGCATCGGGGTGCCGGGCGTCTGCTCGCCGAAGGCTCGGGCGAGCACGGGGCGGCCGTCGCGCATCACGAGCAGCACCATGCCGGGGATCTTGCCCGCCGCGACGTCCCGCTGCACGAAGGCGGCGATCGCCTCGAGCCGCGCGGCGTCGAACCCCGCCTGCGCGGCCTCGACGCCTTGCGGCGGCTGGAACGCGGCGGCCGGCCCGGCCCATCCGGCCGCGAGGCCGAGCCCGACGAGGCCGGCCGCGAGGCCGCGCGCCACTGTCTCACGCATGGTTTCCTCCCTCACGGGCATCGTCTTCGCGCGATGCCTCACGGGGGCCGGCCGCCGGAACGGGTTCCGGGGCGGGCGCCCCGGGGACGAGGTAGCCTGGGCCTTGCCGCGCTGCCAAGCGGGTGGCGAAACCGGTGCGGGAACAGTGCGGGAACCTGTCACGCAGATTCCCTGCGATCGCGCCGGGCGCCGCGCTACGCCATCACCCGCCCGAAGAACCCCGCGATCGCCGCCGCCGCCGCGTCCGGCCGCTCGCGGTGGGGGAAGTGGCCGCAGCCCGGCATCGGGGCGAGGTCGAGGTCGGCGAAGAACTCCGGGAGCCGGTCGGTCCAGGCGTAAGGGAAGAGCGGGTCTCCGTCCGGCCAGCGGATGCAGGTCGGCACGGTGATCGGCGGCAGCGCCGGGCTCTCACCCCGCAGCATGGCGAGGCGCCCGGCCTGCTGGCTGAGATACCAGTTGAAGCCGCCCTGCATGGCGCCCGGCTGCAGGAAGGTGTCGACGAAATCCTCCAGCACGTCGTCGAAGGCCCCCGGGTTCGGGCCGGACCAGTGCCGCAGGAAGTGGCCGATATATAGCCGGCAGGCCTCGCGCGAGGAGGACACCATCTCGGCCGCGAAGGGCTTGAGGTGGAAGGACTGGTACCAGATCTCGATGAGGTTGTCGGGCCGGCCCAGGCGCGGGCCGATGCCCGGATAGGGGCAGTCGAAGAAGAACAGGCCGGCGCAGCGCTCCGGCGCCCGGCGCGCCAGCGCCTGCCCCACATAGGCCCCGACATCGTGCCCGACGATGCCGGCCCGCGCGATGCCAAGGGCACCGAGCAACGCGGCGACGTCGTCCGCGTGGACCTCCGGGCCCACCGTGTCGCTCGGGCCCGTGCCCGGCACGGCGCTCCGGCCGAAGCCCCGCAGGTCCGGCGCGATGCAGTCGAACCGGTCGGCGAGCCGGGCCATCACCGGCTCCCAGGTCAGCCAGAACTCGGGCCAGCCGTGCAGCAGGACGAGGGGCGGGCCAGAGCCCCGCCGCGCGACGTGCAGGTCCGCGCCGTTCACCGCGACCGTCTCGTGACGCACCATGCCGATCCTCCGGCGAACTCCCGGGCGGACAAGGCGCGGGCGCGGATCGCGTTCCCGTCAGGCCCCCGCCACCGTGCCGGAGACGCGCGCCGAGAAGCCGTCGGCCAGTTCGAGCCAGAGGAAGCGGGCCGGATCGACCGGCCCCGGCAGGACGAGCCGGCCGGGCGGCACGGGGGCGAAGCCGAAGCGGGCGTAGAAGGACGCGTCGCCCACCAGGATCACGAGGCCCTCGCCGGCCGCCCGCGCGGCGTCGAGGGCCGCCCGCATCAGGCTGGAGCCGACGCCGCGGCCCTCGAAGCTCGGATCGACCGCGAGCGGCCCGAGCGCCAGGAAGGCCGGCCCCTCTGCCCGCACGGCGTTCATCCGCACCGAGCCCGCCAGGAAGCCGCCGACCGAGGCGGTGACGCTGAGATCCGCCCGGTGCGCGATCCCCTCGCGCAGCCGGTAGGCGGTGCGGGCGTAGCGGCCCGGCCCGAAGGCGCGGGCGTGCAGGCGCCCGATCGCCCCGTCGTCGTCGGGGTGCTCGGGCCGGATGACGAGGGAGAGGGCGGACACGGGGGCGACGGACTCCGGGACAGGCCGGCGCGGTAGCAGCGCCGGGGCCGCGGGGCAAATCGAGGCGGGCAGGCGGACACGCTGCGCGGTCTCCCGCCCCCATCTGCGGGCAGGGCGATCGCATATGCCGAGCGAGCCCCGAGGCGGATAGAGCGCGGGTCCCCTCTCCCGTGCGGGAGAGGTCTGCTTTCGCAGAAAGCCGGGTGAGGGACCCGGAAGCCTTACGGAGAGGACGCTGCGGTTCCGCGGCAGCCTCCAGCCCTCTCCGTAGAGTTCTCATCCCTCACCCCAACCCTCTCCCGCACGGGAGAGGGAGCGCGTGGCGGTTCTCGCCCGATCCGAGAGCTGACGCGCGCGGAGATCTCAGGTCGCGCGCGCGGAGAAATCGATGCGCGGGTCGATCCAGACGTAGATCAGGTCCGACAGCAGGTTCACCGCGAGCCCGAGCAGCGAGAAGATGTAGAGGGTCGCGAACACCACCGGGTAGTCGCGCCCCGTGATCGACCGGAAGGAGAGTTCGCCCAGGCCGTCCAGGCTGAAGATCGTCTCGATGAGGAGCGAGCCGGTGAAGAAGGCCGAGATGAAGGCGCCGGGAAAGCCCGCGATCACGATCAGCATCGCGTTGCGGAAGACGTGGCCGTAGAGGACGCGGCGCTCGGACAGACCCTTCATCCGGGCGGTGAGCACGTACTGCTTGCGGATCTCGTCGAGGAAGGAGTTCTTGGTCAGAAGCGTCGCGGTCGCGAAGGCGCCGATGACGAGCGCGGTCAGCGGCAGAGCCATGTGCCAGGCGTAGTCCGTGACCTTGTGCCAGGGCGAGAAGGTCTCCCAGCCCTCGCTGACGAGGCCGCGCAGCGGAAACAGCTGAAAGAACGAGCCGCCCGCGAACAGGATGATCAGCATCAGCCCGAACATGAAGCCCGGCACCGCGTAGCCGATGATGACCACGAAGGAGGTCCAGCGGTCGAACCGGGTGCCGTCGCGCACCGCCTTGGCGATGCCGAGCGGGATCGAGATCGCGTAGGACAGGAGCGTCATCCAGAGGCCCAGCGACACCGAGACCGGCAGTCGCTCGCGGATCAGCTCGATCACGCTGACATCGCGGAAATAGCTGCGCCCGAAGTCGAACCGGGCATAGTCCCAGATCATCTTCAGGAAGCGCTCGTAGGCCGGTTTGTCGAAGCCGTACTGCTTCTCGAGCTTGGCGATGAAGTCGGGGCTCAGGCCCTGCGCGCCGCGGTACTTCGAGGTGTTCTCCGTACCGCCTGAGCGAGCCGCCCCGCCGAAATCGCCGGCGCCTCCGGTAACGCGCGACATGGTGGCGTCGCCCTGGCCCTGGAGTTGGGCGATCACCCGCTCGACGGGACCGCCGGGGGCGAACTGCACGATCACGAAGGTGATGAGCAGGATGCCGAGCACGGTCGGCACCATCAGGGCGACGCGGCGCAGGATGTAGCCGAGCATCGGGGTCCCCTAAGGATTGCTGCCGCCGCGGGCCTCGGCCCACCAGGTCGCGGGGACGCCGAGATCGTAGTCCGGACCCGCCTCGGGCCGGCCGAACCCCTCCCAGACCGCGACGCGGTGGACGCCCGAATACCACATCGGCACCCAGTAGCGCCCCGCCCGGAGCACCCGGTCGAGGGCGCGGGCGGCGTGGCGCAGCGCCTCGCGCGAGGTTGCGCCCGCGACCGCCTCCAGCAGGGCGTCGACCGCCGGATCATTGACGCCCGCGAGGTTGTTCGAACCCTTCACGCCCGCCGCGCGCCCGCCGTACATCTGGCGCAGCTCCGGCCCCGGCGTCGGCCCGGAGGAGAAGCGGCGCGAGGTCACGTCGAAGTCGAAGTCGTTGACCCGGGCCTGGTACTGCGAGGGATCGACGTTGCGGATCGCGGCGCGGATCCCGACGAGGCCGAGATTGCGGATGAAGGCCTGGGTGTGGGGCTCCAGGCTCGGGTCGAAATCAAGGAACTCGATCGCGAAGGGTTGTCCGTCCGGCAGGAGCAGGCTGCCGCCGGAGCGCGTGCAGCCGGCCTCGCGCAGGAGCGCGTCGGCGCGGCGCAGCAGCACCCGGTCCTGGCCCGAGCCGTCCGCCACGGGCGGGCTCCAGGGCTCGCCGAAGACCTCCGCGGGCAGCCGGTCGCGCAGGGGCTCGAGCAGCGCCATCTCCTCGGAGGAGGGCGGTCCCTCCGCCTTCAGGTCGGAATTCTCGAAGAACGAGACGGTGCGCGTGTAGGCGCCGAACATCAGGTTCCTGTTCATCCAGGGAAAGTCGAGGCAGAGGTTGACCGCCTCGCGGATCTTCCGGTCCCTGAACTGGGGCCGGCGCGTGTTGAGCCACCACCCCTGCGTGCCCGAGGGGCGCCGGTCCGGCACGGTGAGGCGGCGCACCCGGCCCTCGGCAACGGCCGGGAAGTCGTAGGCGGTCGCCCAGAGCCGGGCCACGAACTCCTCGCGGAACGTGTAGGCCCGCGCCTTGAAGGCCTCCATGGCGACGTTGCGATCGCGGAAGTACTCGTACCGGATCTCGTCGAAGTTGTGCTGGCCGACGTTCACCGGCAGATCGGCCGCCCAGTAGTCGGCCACCCGCTCCAGGCCGATCGCCCGGCCGGCATCGACGCGCGCGACCCGGTAGGGCCCGGAGCCCAGGATCGGCTCCATCGTCGCGGCCTCGAAGTCGCGGGTCCCCCACCACGCCCGCGAGAAGATCGGCAGCTGCGCCACGGTGAGCGGCAGGTCGCGGGCGCGGCCGGGACTGAACCGCACCACCAGAACCCCGTCCTCCGCGGCCGTGGCCTCCGCCATGTCGCGGATTTCCTGCGCGATCGCCGGGTGGCCGTGGTCGCGGAGCGTGGTGAGCGAGAAGGCGGCGTCGTGCGCGGTGAGCGTGGTGCCGTCGTGGAAGCGCGCCTGCGGGCGAAGCCGGAAGGTGTAGGTCAGCCCGTCGGCGCTCGCCGCGACCGAGCGGGCGACGAGGCCGTAGAGCGCGTCCGGCTCGTCGAGCGCGCGCACCATCAGGCTGTCGAAGGTCAGGTTGATCCCCGCCGCCCCGTCGCCGCGCAGCACGTAGGGATTGAGCGTGTTGAAGGTGTTGAAGCTCTGGTTGCCGAAGGTCTGGGAGAGCAGCGCGGCGAAGCGCCCGCCCCGCGGCGCCTCCGGGTTCACGTAGGCGAACCGGGCGAAGTCGGCCGGGTACTTGAGCTCGCCGAAGCTCGACATCCCGTGCCTCTCGCCGTGCCGCTCCGCCGTCGCGCCGGGGGCGGCCGCGGGCACGGCCGGGACGCCCGGCGCGTCCCCGGCGCGGGCGCCCCGCGCCAGCAGCGCCAGCGCCCCGGCCCCCAGGACGAGGCGGCGGCTCGGCCGCATCAGCGCGGCGCCCCGGTCTTGGCGGCCAGGGCCTCGTCGTACCACCAGGTCTGCGGGAAGCCCGAGCCGCCGTAGGCCGGCAGCGTCGCGGGGCGGGCGAAGCGGTTCCAGCGCAGAGTCCGGCTGACCCCGGAGGCCCATTGCGGCACCACGTAGTTGTGGGCGAGCAGCACCCGGTCGAGGGCGCGCGTCGCCGCGACGAGACCGGGCCGGTCCTTCGCGAAGATCACCCGCTCGATGAGCGCGTCGATGCCCGGGTCCTTGATGCCCGCGACGTTGCTCGAGCCCTGCCGGTCGGCGGCGGCCGAGCCCCAATGGTCGCGCTGCTCGTTGCCGGGCGAGAGCGATTCGCCCCAGGAATGGATGATCGCGTCGAAGTCGAAGGCGCGCACCCGGTTCTGGTACTGGCCCTGGTCGATGATCCGGGGGGTCGCCGTGATGCCGATGGACTTGAGCGAGGCGGCGTAGGGGAGCACCACCCGCTCGAACACGCCTTGCGCGAACAGGATCTCGAAGGCCAGCGGCTCGCCCGTCCGCTTGTCGACCATGCGGCCCTCGCGCAATTCGTAGCCCGCCTCGCGCAGCAGGCGCACCGCCTCGCGCAGGTTCGTGCGCACCGCCTCCGGCGTGTCGCTGACGGGGTTCCGGTAGGGTTCGGTGAAGACGCGCGCCGGGACCTTGTCCTTCACGCCGTCCAGCACCAGCCGCTCCTCGCCCTCGGGCAGGCCGGAGGCGGCGAGTTCCGAGCCATAGAAGTAGGAATCGATGCGCCGGTAGAGCCCGTAGAACAGCGCCCGGTTCATCTCCTCGAAGTTCATCGCGAGGTTGAGGGCGCGGCGCACGCGCTCGTCCTTGAACCGGTCCTTGCGCAGGTTGAATACGAAGGCCTGCATGATGCCGGTGCCGCGGTCGGGAAACTCCTCCTTGACGAGGCGCCCCTCCTTCACGGCCGGGAAGTCGTCGTAGGCGGTGGCCCAGTTGCGGGCGATGTTCTCGCTCCGGAAGTCGTAGAGGTCGCCCTTCAGCGCCTCGACCAGCACGGAGGCATCGCGAAAATACTCGTACCGGATCGTGCCGAAATTGTTGCGGCCGGCATTCACGGGCAGGTCCCGGCCCCAGTAATCCTCGACGCGCTCGTAGGTCGCGGTGCGGCCGGCCTCGAAGCGGGCGAGGCGGTAGGGGCCCGAGCCCAGCGGCGGCTCCAGCGTCGTCTCGGCGACGTTGCGGGCGCGCCCCTGCGCGTCCTTGCCCGTCCACCAGTGCTTCGGCAGCACGCGCAGCTGCCCCACGATCTGAGGCAGTTCGCGGTTGCCCGTCTCCGAGAAGGTGAAGGTGATCTCGCGCGGCCCCGCCGCCTCGGCCTTGGCGACGTTCTGGTAGTAGGCGGCGTAGAGCGGGCTGTTCGCCTTGAAGGCCTCGAAGGACCAGATCACGTCGTCCGTCGTCACCGGCTTGCCGTCGTGCCAGCGGGCCCCCTCGCGCAGCCGGTAGGAGACCGAGCCGAGGTCGGGCGCGACCCGGATCGCCTCGGCGAGCAGCCCGTAGGAGGTGAAGGGCTCGTCGAGCGATTCCGTGGTCAGCGTGTCGTAGATCTGCGCGATGCCGCCCTCGACGTCGCCCTTCAGGCCCGACACCACGAGGTTGAAGCTGTCGAAGCCCCCTTGCGCGCCGAGGCGCACGAGGCCGCCTTTCGGCGCCTTCGGGTCGGCGTAGTCGAAATGCTTGAAGCCCGCCCCGTATTTCGGCGCGCCCATCAGGGTGACGGCGTGGACCCAAGTCCCGGTGTTCTTGCTGCCGGTGTTCTCGCCCGTGGCGGTCGCGGCCGAGGCCGCGGGCTCCTGGGACACGGCTGGGGCACCGAGCCCGGCCAGGAGGAGCGCGGCGGCGAGGAGGCGTGCAATCACGTCGGGGCTGTCTCCGGTTCGGGCGCGGAACGCGGCGCCCGCACAGGCGGCTACTTAGGACGCCGGGGCGTCCGGCGCCAACCCGCGCCCGGAACGGCCGGGCCCGCACTCGAGGCCCGTCCGGTGCGCCGCGCTTCAGTGCAGGGGCCCGGATTCCTGCGTCGCGCCACCGATTTCGAGGAGGATGAGATCGACCAGCAGGCGCAGCGTCGAGGATGGCATCGTCTCCGCGAGCGCGCGCAGTTCGGCGCAGAGGGCCACCACGCGGTCGGCGGAGGGCGGCGCGGCGGCGTTGGCGACGTAGCGCTGGCCCTCCTCGCGGCTCTCCGTGATGTCGATGAGCAACCCGTGCGCGCGCAGGGGCCGGCCCTCCGCGTCGAGATAGGCCCGCCCGCGGCTCAGGACCCAGCGCACACCGCCGTCCGGCCCGCGCACCCGGTACTCGGCCAGGATCACGCCGCCGGTCTCCACCGCGCGCTGCATCCCGGCCATCACCCAGTCGAGGTCGTCCGGGTGGATGCCGGCGGTGGCCGCGGGACCGCTGAGTTCCCGCCCGGCGAGGCCGGCATCGCCCGCGAGGAGTGCCGCGGCGCCCGCGTCGAAGAGGACCGTGCGGCGCGTCACATACCAGTCCCAAGTGCCGACGATGCCGGAGGCATCGAGCACCCGGCGCAGATCCGGGACATGCCCCGCCGCTCCCTCGCTCCCTGTCACACGCACGCGCCCCGCTCCTGTTCGCCACTGAGTATACGCCGGAGAGCCAGCCTTGTGTTCCCGCATACGCAGCCCATTGTCTGCGCAGACGACGCGACGCGGCAAGATGCTGTACCGGAAAACAGGCCCGCGTGCTCCCGCGACCACGGGGCGCCTGGACCCGGTCCGGCCCCGGGGCGGGGGGCGTCGCTCCCTCTCAGACAGTCCCTCCCGAACGGTCCTGTTGGACAGGTCCTAATGGTCAGGTCGTCCCGAGAGGGTCGGGCCTCTCCCCGGTCCTGGCTTTCGTCCCCGGCCGTGCGATGTTGGGACGCAGGCAGGACGAGTCCGAACGCATGACGAGCCGCATCACCGACATCCCCGGCATCCGCGTCGGCCACGCGAGCGACCTGCGCGCCGCGACCGGCGTGACCGCGATCCTGTTCGACGGCCCCGTCACCGCGGCGGTCGACGTGCGCGGCGGGGGACCGGGGACCCGTGAGACCGACCTGCTCGACCCGGAGCGCACGGTGGAGGGCATCGACGCCCTCGTGCTCTCCGGCGGCTCGGCCTACGGGCTCGACGCGGCGGCGGGCGCGGTCGCGTGGCTCGCCGAGCAGGGCAGGGGCTTTCGCGTCGGCGGCGGGAAGGATGGCGAGGCGGGTGGCATACGCGTGCCGATCGTGCCGGCCGCGATCCTGTTCGACCTCCTCAACGGCGGCGACAAGGCCTGGGGCCGCTTCCCGCCCTACCGCGAGCTCGGCTACGCGGCCGCGCGGGACGCGGGCACGGACTTCGCCCTCGGCTCGGTCGGGGCGGGCACGGGCGCGCGCACCGGCAACCTCAAGGGCGGGGTCGGCTCCGCCTCGGCCACGGTCGCCGGAACCGGGTTCCGGGTGGGCGGGCTCGCGGCGGTGAACGCCTTCGGCCGGGTCACGGTCGGCGACGGCCCGCATTTCTGGGCCGCCCCCTACGAGCGCGGGGCCGAGTTCGGCGGTCTCGGATGGCCGGCGCGGCTCTCCGCGGACGCGCTCGCCTTCCCGGCCCGCGCCCTCCCGGGCGGGGCCACGACCCTCGCCGTCGTGGCGACCGACGCGCGGCTGACCAAGGCCCAGGCGCGCCGCCTCGCCGTGACCGCGCAGGACGGGCTCGCCCGGGCGATCCAGCCGGTGCACACCCCCCTCGACGGTGACGTCGTCTTCGCGGTGGCGACGGGGGCGGTCCCGCTCGCCGATCCGGTGATCGACCTCGCGCGCCTGGGCGACGCGGCCGCGCAGGTGCTCGCCCGCGCCGTGGCGCTCGGCGTCCACGCCGCCGCGAGCCTGCCTGGGCACGCGCCCGCGGCCCCGCTCGCCCTGGAGGGCCTGCCCCCGGCGTGGCGCGACCGCTTCGGCGGATGAGCGTCCCGACGGATGTCGAGACAAAAGCGATACGTTGTCAGGACTGGTGTTCGGCGAAACGGATCTATTGTTTCGTAACAGCCCCGGCCGGGGGACGGTCACGACCGTGCGCGATTGCGGGCCGGCGGCCCGCCGCGGACGCGCTGGGCCGGTGCGGCGGGGTCGATCGGGCGTCGGGATCTGGACTTTCCTCCGATTGACAGGGCGCGGCGGCGCGCCCGAGTCCGGGATCGCCTGCGGCGAGCCCGGCGGGCGCACCGCCGGGACGCTTGCGGCCCCTGCACGGGCAGGGCATGACATCCGGGACAAGTCCGGCTGCGCGGCGTTTCCCGCGAACGATCGGGCACCATTCAGGGAAGAAGCGTGATGAGCGAGAAGGTCGTCGCCGTTCAGGATGCTTGGCGCCAGGGCGCCCACGTGGACGATGCCAAGTATCAGGAGATGTACCGTGCCTCCGTGTCCGATCCGGACGGGTTCTGGGGCGAGCACGGCCGGCGCATCGACTGGATGACGCCGTTCACCAAGGTGAAGGACACGAGCTTCGCCCCGGGCAACGTCTCGATCAAGTGGTTCGAGGACGGCAAGACCAACGTCGCCTACAACTGCATCGACCGTCACCTCGAGACCCGCGGCGACCAGACCGCGATCATCTGGGAGGGCGACGACCCGAACGAGTCGCGGCACATCACCTACCGGGAGCTGCACGCGCAGGTCTGCCGGATGGCCAACGTCCTGCGCAACCGCGGCGTCTCCAAGGGCGACCGGGTGACGATCTACCTGCCGATGATCCCGGAGGCCGCCTACGCGATGCTGGCCTGCGCCCGGCTCGGCGCGATCCACTCCATCGTCTTCGGCGGGTTCTCGCCGGACTCGCTCGCCGCCCGCATCCAGGGCTGCGAGGCCAAGGTGGTGATCACCGCCGACGAGGGGCTGCGCGGCGGCCGCAAGGTGCCGCTCAAGGCCAACGTGGACGCCGCCATCGGCCGCCTGCCGAAGGACGCCGTCGATCACGTCATCGTGGTGCGCCGCACCGGCGGCAGCGTGGCGATGGAGCCGGGGCGCGACGTCTACTACCACGAGGCCGCCGAGCAGGTGACCGACGCCTGCCCGGCCGAGGCGGTGGAGGCCGAGCACCCGCTCTTCATCCTCTACACCTCGGGCTCGACCGGCCAGCCGAAGGGCGTGGTGCACACCACCGGCGGCTACCTCGTCTACGCCGCGATGACGCACGAATACGTGTTCGATTACCGCGAGGGCGACGTCTACTGGTGCACGGCCGACGTCGGCTGGGTCACGGGCCACAGCTACATCGTCTACGGGCCGCTGGCGAACGGCGCGACCACGCTGATGTTCGAGGGCATCCCGACCTATCCCACGAACGCCCGCTTCTGGGAGGTGATCGACAAGCACAAGGTCAACATCTTCTACACGGCGCCGACCGCCATCCGCTCGCTGATGGGTGCGGGCGAGGGCCCGGTGAAGACGACCTCCCGCGCCTCGCTCCGCGTGCTTGGCTCGGTCGGCGAGCCGATCAACCCGGAGGCCTGGGACTGGTACTACCGGGTGGTCGGCGATTCCCGCTGCCCGATCGTCGATACGTGGTGGCAGACCGAGACCGGCGGCATCCTGATCACCCCGCTGCCCGGCGCCACCGCGCTCAAGCCCGGCTCGGCGACGCGCCCCTTCTTCGGCGTGCAACCGGTGATGGTCGATGCCGAGGGCAAGGAGATCGCGGGTCCCTGCGAGGGCAACCTCTGCATCAAGGATTCCTGGCCCGGGCAGATGCGCACGGTCTACGGCGACCACGAGCGCTTCGAGCAGACCTACTTCTCGACCTACCCGAACCTCTATTTCACAGGCGACGGCGCGCGCCGCGACGCGGACGGCTTCTACTGGATCACGGGCCGCGTGGACGACGTCATCAACGTCTCGGGCCACCGCATGGGCACGGCCGAGGTCGAATCCTCGCTCGTGGCCCACGCCAAGGTGGCGGAGGCGGCAGTGGTCGGCTTCCCGCACAACGTGAAGGGCCAGGGCATCTACGCCTACGTCACCCTCAACGAGGGCGAGGAGGGCGACGAGGCGCTCCGCAAGGAACTCGTCGCCTGGGTGCGCAAGGATATCGGGCCGATCGCCTCGCCCGACCTGATCCAGTTCGCGCCAGGTCTGCCCAAGACCCGCTCGGGCAAGATCATGCGCCGCATCCTGCGCAAGATCGCCGAGGACGACTTCTCGACGCTCGGCGACACCTCGACGCTCGCCGACCCGGCCGTCGTCGACGACCTGATCGAGAACCGGCAGAACCGGGCGTAGCGATGCTCCCGGCGCCGGGCCGGCGAGGATCGGCCGGCGTCGCCGCGCGGCGACATCTGTAACGGGATGCGGCTCCGGCTCTGATCCGGGGCCGTTTTCGCGCGTCTACCGATGAGACCCAGACCTGTCCCGCGCGATCTCAATAAAAGCTGCTACGCGCGAACGGGATATGTTAATCCTCGCGCCGACGTGATTATCGCTTTTGCGTGATGCGCGGCAGAACTGCATCGCGAAGCCTGGGGGACGGATCCGCCGGTGCCCGCGCCGGACCGCCCGAGAAGAACAAGGCTGCCATCATCGACGAGGCCGGGTCGCGCCGACATTCGGAGGAGTACGCCATGAGTAGAGGAACCACCCTGGGCTCCGTGGGGACCGGCCCCGCGGCGAGCGCGCCGCGGAGCATCGGTGCCGAGCCCGTCTCGTCCACCGACCGCATCGCCCGCAGCCCGCTCTTCCAGCAGCTCGTCGCCGAGCGGACCCGCTTCGGCTGGACGCTCACCGCGGCAATGCTGGTGGTCTATTTCGGCTTCATCGGGCTGATCGCCTTCGACAAGTCGCTGCTCGCCGTGAAGGTCGGCTCGACCAGCACGCTCGGCCTCGTGCTCGGCGTGTTCGTGATCCTGTTCGCCTTCGTGCTCACGGGCCTCTACGTCGCGCGCGCCAACACCCGCTACGACGCGCTGAGCGCCGAGCTGAAGCGGAGCCTCGGCCAATGATCCGCGCCGCGCTCCTCCTCCTCGCGTCGCTGGCCGCCGGCCCGGCGCTCGCCGCCGGCCCCGACCTCGGCGCCGTGCAGCAGCAGGCCACGAACTGGCCCGCCATCGTGATGTTCCTGTTCTTCGTGCTGCTCACGCTCGGCATCACCTACCGGGCGGCGAAGGGCTCGAAGTCGGCAGCCGACTTCTACGCCGCGGGCGGCGGCATCTCGGCCCGCACCAACGCGCTGGCGATCGCGGGCGACTACATGTCGGCGGCCTCGTTCCTGGGCATCTCGGGCCTCGTCTACACGTCGGGCTTCGACGGGCTGATCTACTCGACGGGCTTCCTGGTCGGCTGGCCGATCGTGCTGTTCCTGATCGCCGAGCGCCTGCGCAACCTCGGCAAGTTCACCTTCGCGGACGTGGCGAGCTTCCGCCTCGACCAGACCGCGATCCGCATCATCTCGGCGACCGGCACGCTCGTCGTGGTGGCCTTCTACCTGATCGCCCAGATGGTCGGCGCGGGGAAGCTGATCCAGCTCCTGTTCGGCCTGCCCTACCTCTACGCGGTGATCATCGTGGGCGTGCTGATGATCGTCTACGTCGCCTTCGGGGGCATGAAGGCGACCACCTGGGTGCAGGTGATCAAGGCCTGCCTGCTGCTCGGCGGCGCCACCTTCATGGCGGGCGCGGTGCTCTACCGCTACGGCTTCAACCCCGAGACGCTGTTCGCGAAGTCCGTCGAGGTCCACCCGAAGGGCGAGGCCATCATGGCGCCCGGCGGCCTGGTCGCGAACCCGGTCGAGGCGATCTCGCTCGGCGTCGGCCTGATGTTCGGCACCGCCGGCCTGCCGCACATCCTGATGCGCTTCTTCACGGTGTCGGACGCCCAGGCCGCCCGCAAGTCGGTGTTCTACGCCACCGGCCTGATCGGCTACTTCTACATCCTCACCTTCATCATCGGCTTCGGCGGCATCGCCCTGCTGATGTCGGATCCGAGCTACTTCAAGCTCGGGCCGGCCGGCGCCTTCGACAAGCTGAAGGACATGGTCGGCGGCACCAACATGGTGGCGGTGAACCTCGCCAACGCTGTCGGCGGCCCATACTTCCTGGGCTTCATCTCGGCGGTCGCCTTCGCGACGATCCTCGCCGTCGTGGCGGGCCTGACCCTCGCCGGGGCGAGCGCCGTGAGCCACGACCTCTACGCCCAGGTGATCGCCCGAGGTCGCACCACCGAGGCGCACGAGGTCAACCTCTCGAAGATCGCCGCGGTGGTGATCGGCGTCGTGGCGATCTGGCTCGGCTACGTGTTCGAGAACCAGAACGTCGCCTTCATGGTCGGCCTCGCCTTCTCGGTCGCGGCCTCGTGCAACTTCCCCGTGCTCGCCATGTCGATCCTGTGGCGGGGCACCACCACCTGGGGCGCACTCGCGGGCGGCCTCGTCGGCCTCGTCGCGGCGGTCGTCATGGTGGTGCTGTCGAAGGCGGTCTGGGTGGCCACGCTCGGCAATCCGGCCCCGCTCTTTCCCTACGACAACCCGGCCCTGTTCTCGATGCCGCTCGCCTTCGCGACGATCTGGGTCGTCTCCTCGATCGACCGTTCGCGGCGGGCGGCGCGGGAGCGGGCCGCCTTCGAGGCGCAGTACGTGCGTTCCGAGACCGGCATCGGCGCCGCCGGCGCGCACGCCCACTGAGCGGGCGAAGAGGAGCCTTCGACAGACCAAGACGTGAGGGCGCGGCCGGACGGCCGCGCCCTCGCGCGCGTCTTGAGGCCGCCTCGGGCCCGTCTTGGGCCATCTTGAGGCCGTCTTGGGCGCGGCCCGGGCACATCTGCGGCGGATCGCCCCGTTACAGATGCGGAAATTCTGTCGACCGCGCACCGTTCGCGGCGATTTACCTATTGGGCGGTTCCAAGGCATGCGGTAACAAGATTGTGCACATGCGCTGAGCGCATGAAGGCGGGACGAAGCCGGCCAACCGGACGCCCGTGCACGCGATGTTTTGGAGGATCGACAACAATGGCTGTGGCAACCGCAGTACCGCGGGCCGGGGACTCGGCAAGGCCGATGACCGCAGGCGAGAAGAAGGTCATCATGGCCTCCTCGCTCGGCACCGTCTTCGAGTGGTACGACTTCTTCCTCTACGGCTCGCTCGCCACCGTCATCGGCGCGCAGTTCTTCTCGGCCTACCCGGAAGCCACGCGCAACATCTTCGCGCTGCTCGCCTTCGCGGCCGGCTTCATCGTGCGTCCCTTCGGCGCCCTGGTGTTCGGCCGGCTCGGCGACCTCGTGGGCCGCAAGCACACCTTCCTGGTCACCATCCTGATCATGGGCATCTCGACCTTCGCGGTCGGCCTGCTGCCCTCCTACGCCACCATGAACGCCTACGGCATCGGCTGGGTCGCCCCGGTCACCTTGCTGATCCTGCGCATGCTCCAGGGCCTGGCGCTCGGCGGCGAGTACGGCGGCGCGGCGGTCTACGTGGCCGAGCACGCCCCCCCGGGCCGGCGCGGCTTCTACACCTCGTTCATCCAGGCGACCGCGACGCTCGGCCTGCTGCTCTCGCTGATCATCATCCTGTCGACGCAAGGCTATGTGAACAGCGCCTTCCCGGCGACCACGATCACCAACGCGGACGGCAGCACCAGCACGCTCACGGCCTTCCAGGTCTGGGGCTGGCGCATCCCGTTCATCGTCTCGGTGGCGCTGCTCGCGATCTCGGTCTGGATCCGCCTGCAGATGAACGAGAGCCCGGCCTTCCAGAAGATGAAGGCGGAGGGCACGCACTCCAAGGCGCCGCTCTCCGAGGCCTTCGGCCAGTGGAAGAACGCCAAGTGGGCGCTGCTGGCGCTCCTCGGCCTCACGGCCGGCCAGGCGGTGGTCTGGTACACCGGCCAGTTCTACGCCCTGTTCTTCCTGCAGAGCATCCTGAAGGTCGATCAGTTCACCGCCAACGTGATGGTGGCGTGGTCGCTGATCGCGGTCACCGGCGGGTTCCTGGTCTGCGGCGCCCTCTCGGACAAGGTCGGCCGCAAGCCGATCATCCTGGGCGGCTGCCTGCTCGCCGCGCTCACCTACTTCCCGCTGTTCCACATGCTGACGGCCAACGCCAACCCGGCGCTGCACGCGGCCCAGCAGAACGTGCCGGTGGTGGTGAAGACGAACACCGCCGAGTGCTCGTTCCAGTTCAACCCGGTCGGCACGGCCAAGTTCACCAAGGAGTGCGACGTCGCCAAGGCGCTGCTCGCCCGCTCGGCCGTGAACTACACCACCGAGAACCAGCCGGCCGGCAGCCCGACCGTGGTCAGCGTCAGCGGGAAGGACTTCCCCGTCGCCGACCCGGCCTTCGCCAAGTCGGTCTCGGCCGCGCTCACCGAGGCCGGCTACCCCTCGGCCTCGAACCCGACGGTGATCAAGGCCGCCCACCCGCTCGACATCTTCACGGGCCAGAAGCTCGCGGTGATCGGCGTCCTGTTCATCCTCGCGGTCTACGTGACGATGGTCTACGGCCCGATCGCCGCCGCGCTGGTGGAGCTGTTCCCGACCCGGATCCGCTACACCTCGATGTCGCTGCCCTACCACATCGGCAACGGCTGGTTCGGCGGCCTCCTGCCCGCCACCGCCTTCGCGATGGTGGCCCAGACCGGCGACATCTACTACGGCCTCTGGTACCCGATCGTGATCGCGCTCTTCACCTTCGTGGTGGGCCTGATCTTCATCCCCGAGACGAAGGATCGGGACCTCATGGCCTGATCGAGCCGACCGGCGCGGCGACGCGCCGGGCACGGGAGGAGCGCGCGGGGTGGGCCGGAAGGGCCGCCCCGTTCGCGTTCGAGGGCTCACCGCACCAGGGCGAGGCGCGGGGCGACCGACCGGTCCGCATCCAGCTCCGCCTCCAGTTCGGCGGCGAGCGCGAGGAAGCGGCGCCGCACCTGCGGAGCGAACGGGTTCTGCCGCTCGATCGCGGCGAACACCTCCGGCGCGTCGTGCCGCACCATGCCGACCGCCTCCATGATCCGCTCGAAGCTGCGGGTGGTCATCCGGGCGGGCAGCGGCTCCATCCGTACCAGCACCTTGGCGACGAGGTGGGTCAGGCCCTGGACCACCGCCATCTCGCGGTCGTGCGCCTCGGGCGTGGTCAGGATCACCTCCAGGCCGAGCAAGCGGCGCAGGAAGGCGGCAGCCCGCAGGCCGCCCCGGCCCCGGACCGGACAGGCGGCGAGTTTCAGGCCGCGGATCCCGTCGCGGGCACTCTGCGGGCCGAAGAGCGGGTGCGTCGCCAGGATCTCCGCGTGGGCGGGCAGTTCCTCGCGCAGGATCGCGGCCGGGACCACCTTGACCGAGCCGACATCGGCCACCAGCGCGCCCGGACGCAGGTGCGGGGCGAGGGCGCGCGCCACCGCCCGCAGGGCCGGGACGGGCGTCGCCAGGATCACGACCGGGCAGGCGGCGGCGGTCGCGAGGTCGGCCGGCACGGCGTCCGGCCCGAAGGCGTCCGCGGCCACGAACGGGTCGTGCGCGAGCACGCGCAGGTGCGGCGCGAGGTGGCGGGCGATCAGGCGGCCGAAGGCGCCGAAGCCGATCAGGCCGACGGAGAGGGCAGGGGTGCTGGGCGGGGGCGACACGGCGGAACCTCGGGGTGAGGCGAGGCCGACGGTCCTCGGGAACGAGACCAGCCGCCGGCGACGCGGGCGGCTGGGCATGACGAGCTCGGCCGCTAGGGAAGCGGCGCGCGATAGAGTCCGGCGAGGCGGGGGCTGGTCATGGGGCCGGCGTGTAGGTCGGCGCGTGGCCGGCCGTCAAGCCGGGGGCGGGGGTCTCGGAGCGCGGAGCGAGGCGGGATAGGGCCTCCCCTCTTCCCCCTTGTCGGGGGCGAGCCGAGCGGCAGCGGCGGTGAGCGAGCGTCCGCACGACAGGGCGCACAGGCCTCTCCCCGCAAACGGGGGGATGATGGGCGCGCCCGATCCAGGGGAGCGCCTCAGACCCCGGTCAGCGCCTCCGGCTCGTCGCGCTGCATCCGGTGCAGGCGGGCGTAGGCCCCCTGCGCGGCCAGCAGGTCGTCGTGGCGCCCGGTCTCGACGACGCGGCCGGCTTCCAACACCACGATCCGGTCGGCCTGCCGGATGGTCGAGAGCCGGTGGGCGATGACGAGGGTGGTGCGGCCCTGCATCAGCCGCGTCAGCGCCGCCTGCACGAGGCGCTCGCTCTCGGCGTCCAGCGCCGAGGTCGCCTCGTCGAGGAGCAGGATCGGCGCGTCCTTCAGGAAGGCGCGGGCGAGCGCGATGCGCTGGCGCTCGCCCCCCGACAGGCGCTGCCCGGCGGGGCCGACGCGGAACCCGTAGCCCTCGGGCAGGCGGGCCACGAAGTCGTGCGCGGCCGCCGCGCGGGCCGCCGCCTCGATCTCGGCCGGGCTCGCGCCCGCCCGGCCGAAGCCGATATTGGCCGCCACCGTGTCGTCGAACAGCGTCACCTCCTGCGAGACAACCGCGACCGCGGCGCGCAGCGAGGCCAGCGTCACGCCCCGCACGTCCTGGCCGTCGATGATGACGCGGCCCTCTGTCGGGTCGTAGAGGCGCGGCACGAGGTTGAGGAGCGAGGACTTGCCCGAGCCCGAGCGCCCGACGAGCGCCGTGGTCGAGCCCGCGGGGACGTCGAGGTCGATGCCCTCCAGTGCCGGCGCATCGGGGCGGTAGCGGAAGCGCAAGCCCGCGAAGCGGATCGCCCCCGCCCCCACCGCCAGCGCCGGCGCACCCGGCGCCTCGCGGATGGTCGGGGCCTCGTCGAGGATGTCGAAGTAGCGCCGCAGGGCGGCGGCCGCCTCCTGCAGGATCGCGTTGAGGGTGCCGAGCGCGCGGGCCGGCTGGGCGGCCAGCAGCAGCGCGGCGACGTAGCCGGTGAAGTCCCCGACCGTGCGCTCGCCCGACATCACCCGCTGGCCGACGAGCGCCAGAACGCCCGCCACCGCGAGGCCGCCGCCGATCTCGAGCAGCGGGTCGAGGCGCCCGCGCGCGTTGGCGGCCTTCATCTTGAGGCGGCGCACCTCGTCGAGGGCGGCGGCCGCCCGCGCCTTGAGGTAGCCCTCCATGCCGTAGGTCTTGGCGACGCGCACGCCCGCGAGGCTCTCCGAGATCAGGCTCGCGGTCGCGCCCATCTGCTCTTGGGTCGTGGTCGAGACCCGCCGGAGCTTCTTGCCGACCCGCCCGATCGGGCCCGCCACGAACGGCACGGTGACGGCGGCCACCAGCGTCAGGACCGGATCCATCCAGACGAGGGCCGCGACGAGCCCCACCAGCATCGCCACGTCGCGCAGCAGCACGGTGGAGATCCGGGTCAGCGCCTCCTTGATGAAGGCGAAGTCGGTCGTGAAGCGCTGCGTGAAGGCCGCCGGGCTCTCGCGCCCGAGTTGGGCGAGGTCCGCCTCGATCAGGTGGCCGTAGAGGGCGGCCTGCATGTCGGCCTCGACCCGGGTGACGACGCGGTTCGTCAGCACGGTCTGGCCGAGCAGCGCGAAGCCGCGAACGGCCGTCACGGCGATCACCACGACCGGCCCGTAGGTCAGGGCGGAGGGGTCCTTGTGGTCGAAGGCGTCGAAGGCCGCCTTGATCAGCGCCGGGTAGAGGCCGGTCGCCGCGCCCACCACCGCGATCAGCACCAGCACGACCGCGAGGGTGCCGCGGTGGGGGGAGAGCCACTCGCGCCAGAGGCGGGCGAGGAGCGGGATCGTGTCGCCCTTCAGGCGCGCCATGGCAGAGGTCCGGGATCCGCGGGGGTCGGAGCCCCCGTCCTCCGCCGCGTTTGCAGCCCCCCGCCCCCGGGATCAAGGGCGAGGGTTGCGGCTCAGTCCCGCTCGCCGCGCGGACCCCCGTGCCGGTGCCAGCCGTGGCCGTGGTGCGGGCGCATCGGCCGGGCCAGCACCAGGGCGCGGCGCCGCTGGTCCTGGTCGAGGGTGGCGTAGAGCGGGCCTGAGGCGTCGGCGAGCTTGCGCAGGGCCTCGGCCCGGGCGCTCGCCGCGTCCGCCATGGCGCGCAGCGCGCCCGGCGCGTCGTCGATCATCCGGCCGCGCTCGGCCCGCGCCTCGCGCTGGTCCTGCTTCAGGCGCGAGAGGTCGCGCATCGCCGTCTCCACCGGCGGCCACAGCTTCTCCTGGTCGGGCGTCAGGCGCAGCCCCGCGTGCAGCGCGGCGATGCGCGCGTCCGCGAAGGCGGCGCGATCCTCCTTCGAGAAGGCGCTCCAGCGTCCGCCGTCCCGGCCCTCGCCGCGCGGGCCGAACGGGTCGGGCCGCGCGTCCCGCGCGGCGGCCGCGCCCGCGAGGCCGAGGGCGGCGACGCCCGCCAGGAGGACACCCTGAATCACGCTTCGGGTCATGCATCTCTCCATCGTTCGCGTCGGCAGGGACGCCGCGTGCCAGAATGGCGCAGCTCTCATGGCGCCGTCCTGTCCGGACCATGACATCGCGTTCATGTGCGCGATCGTGCGCGATCGGGCGGGAGCGTCCTTGCGCCCGGCCCGTCTCCCGCTTGTGCATGCAACACTGTTACATTACTGGCGCCCGAGGCGTGCGGCGGGAGGTTCGGGGATGCGGAGAACTCGGGGGATGGCGCGGGCGGCCCTGCTCGGGCTGGCGCTCCTCTGCGGCACGCTGCCGGCCGCGGCCGAGCCGCTGCGGGCGGTGGCGACCTTCTCGATCCTGGCCGACCTCGTCCGCGCGGTCGGCGGCCCGGACGTCGCGGTGACGAGCCTCGTCGGGCCGGACGCCGACGCGCACAGCTACAACCCCTCGCCCGCCGACTCGCGCACCCTCGCGCAGGCGCGGATCATCGTGGTGAACGGCCTCGGCTTCGAGGGCTGGATCGACCGGCTGGTCCGGGCCTCGGGAGCGAAGGCGCCGGTCGTCGTCGCCTCCGCCGGCGTGAACACCATCGCGGGCGACCCCGAACACGATCACGGCGGGCACGATCACGGGCAGGATCACGGGCCGGGTTCCGGGTCCGCTCCCGGAGCGGCGTTCGACCCGCACGCGTGGCAGAGCGTGGCGAACGTGCGGGTCTACGTCGCCAACATCCGCGACGGCCTCGCCAAGGCCGATCCGGCCAACGCGGAGGACTACGCGCGCCGGGCGGGCGCCTACCTCGCCGAGCTCGACCGCCTGGAGGGCGACATCCGCGCCGCCATCGCGGCGATCCCGCCCGAGCACCGGCGGGTCATCACCACGCACGCCTCGTTCGGCTATTTCAGCGCGGCCTACGGGCTGACCTTCATCGCGCCGCAGGGCGTCTCGACCGCGAGCGAGGCGAGCCCGAAGGATGTCGGGCGGATCATCCGCCAGATCCGCCGCGACAAGGTCCCGGCCGTGTTCCTGGAGACGATCGCCGCCCCCCGCCTGATGCAGCAGATCGCCCGCGAGAGCGGGGCCCGCATCGGCGGCCGGGTCTATTCCGACTCGCTCTCCGGTCCGGACGGCCCGGCCCCGACCTATCTGGCGATGATGCGCCAGAACCTGCGGGCCTTCGCGGCGGCGCTCGGGCCGGGCTAGGCGCATGGGGGCCCGCCCCCCGGGCGCCTGGACGGGGAGGCACCCGGGGCCTACCGAGGGCGCCATGCTCCATCAACCGGACCGGCCGGACCCCCGCCTGGATCACGTGGGCGAGCGTCTCGCGGCGGCCCGCTCGCTCGACGACCTCGTGAGCGCCCTGAGCGCGTGCACGCGCGCGGCGGTCGGCTGCGACGGCGTCGCGGTCATCCTGCGGGATGGCGGCTTCTGCCACTACGTCGCCGAGAACGCCGTCGAACCGCTCTGGAAGAACCGGCGCTTCGCACTCGACGGCTGCGTGTCCGGCTGGGCGATGCTGAACGGCGCGACGGCGGTGATCCCGGACGTCGCCCTCGATCCGCGGGTCCCGGTCGCACCCTATCGGCGCACCTCGATCCGCAGCCTCGTCATGGCCCCGATCGGCGCGCCGGAGCCGGTGGCCGCCCTCGGCGCCTACTGGTGCGCCTTCGTGTTCCTCGACGCGGTCACGGTCGGCCGCGTCGAGCGCCTGGCGCGTCTGGCCGGCGACGCCCTGGCGCGGATCCGCGTGCGGGACGCCGCGGTCGCGGCCGCCGAATAGGTTCGGTCCGTCCCCGTGCGGTTGACCGAGGTTGGCCGAGGTTGGCCGAGGTTGGCCATGACACAGCGTGAACCGATGGTTAAGAGGCCGGTTCTAGCCTGACCGACTGACAGGCCGGGCGCTCGCGCCCCGGGTCCGAGGAGAACGCGTGGCTTGGGGTGCGGCTTGGTGGGACTCGGCCCGGGGGCCTGACCGCTGGCGATTCTACCGGCTGCTCGGGCGCGAGGCGGCGGGCCTCGCGCGCGCGGCCGCCGCGCGGCTCTCCGCGCCGCCCGACATCCTGGCCCGGGTGCGGGTGAGCGGGCTCGTGATCGCGCCGCACGACCTGCGCACCGCCGACGCCACCTTCGCGGACGACATCTATGCCGGGCTTTTCGTCTTCGCGGGCCGGTCGCTGGCCGCGAGCGGCGGCTCGCCCTTCGACTACGCACCCCCGTCCGAGGCCTGGGCCGAGGTCCTCTACGGCTTCGGCTGGCTGCGCCACCTGCGCGCCGCCGACACCGCGCTCGCCCGCGCCAACGCCCGGGCGTTCGTGGCCGATTTCATGGCTGGGCGCGGCGACCCGGCGCTCGCCCGGCGCACCCCGGTCGCGGCGCGGCGGCTGATCTCCTTCCTGTGTCAGTCGCCGCTGGTGCTGGAGGGGGCCGACCACGGCTTCTATCAGGCCTTCCTCAAGGCGATCGCCCGCAACGCGCAGCAGCTGGAGCGGGACCTGCGCCGCGGGGTGCCGCCGCAATGGCAGCTCAACGCCGCGGTCGCGCTCTGCTACGCGGGCCTGTGCTGCGAGGGCATCCAGCCCATCCTGCGGCGGGCCACCCGGGTCCTGTCGCGCGAGCTCGACCGCCAGGTGATGGCCGATGGCGGCCACCGCTCCCGCGACCCGCGCTTCGCCATGGAGCTGCTGCTCGACCTGCTGCCGCTGCGCCAGAGCTATCTCAGCCGCAACGTCGAGCCGCCGGGCGCCCTCATCCGGGCGATCGACCGGATGCTGCCGCTGCTCCGGCTGCTGCGCCACGCCGACGCCTCGCTCAGCCACTTCAACGGCATGGGGGCGACCGCCGCCGACCAGCTCGCCACGCTGCTCGTCTACGACGGGGCGCTGGCCCGCCCGCTCATGCACGCGCCGAATTCCGGCTACGAGCGGCTCGAGGCCGGGCGGGTCGTGGTGGTGGCCGACGTGGGCGCGAGCCCGCCGCTGCTCGACTCGCGCAATGCTGGGGCGGGCTGCCTCTCCTTCGAGATGTCGAGCGGGCCCCAGCGCATCGTGATCAATTGCGGCCTGCCGGAGAGCGGGGGGGACCTGCGCCGGGTCGCGCGCTCGACCGCGGCCCACTCCACCGCCTGCATCGACGACGCCTCCTCCTGCCGCTTCCTCGGCTCGGGCGGGTGGTGGGGCGAGCGGGCGGCCGCCGCCTGGCTGGTGCGCCGGCTCGGGCCGGTGGTGCTGCGCGGTCCCCGCGACGTGCGCTCCGAGCGGACCGAGACGGCCGACGGCCTCGTGCTCGCCGCCCGCCACGACGGCTACGCGCCGGATCTCGGCCTCGTGCACGAGCGGCGCTGGGTGCTGGCCCCGGACGGGGCGCGGCTCGACGGCACCGACGCCTTCCGGCGGGCCGGCCGCGGGGCCGGCCGGGCGCGGCCCCGCGAGCACGCGGTCGCGGTGCGCTTCCACCTGCACCCGGCGATCGCGGTGCGCGGCGCCGGCGCGGAGCTGGAGCTAGCCTCGCCCTTGGGCGAGGTCTGGCGCTTCTCCGCCGAGGGCGGCGCGGTCGCGATCGAGGAGAGCGTCTACTTCGCGGGCCTCTCGGGCGCGCGGCGCACCGACCAGATCGTCCTGCACCTGCGGCTCGGCATCGACGGCGAGGGCAGCGAGGTGCACTGGTCCTTCCGCCGCCTGGCCGCCGCCCCGGGCCGGGGCTGACGCGCGCTCCGGCGTCGCAAAGCTCCGTTAGGCTTGCCGCGCGTAAATCGTTGTGGACGCACGGTTGCGGCGGCATCGTGGGGCACCTGTCCAGCGGAGCCCCGCCCGTGCCCTCTCTCTCGACCCGGCTGATCCCGCCCGCGATGCTGGACGTGATCAAGCGCTCGCCCGCCCTCTACGGCGTCGGGCGCAAGGCCCGCTTCGCGCTGGGCTCGCGCCTCGGCGCGCGCCCGGTCGCCGGGATCGGGCGGGCCCACTACAACGACTTCATGCTGACCTCGACCGCCCCCGACAAGGTCGCGAGCTACATGGCGGGCGCCGAGCAGTTCGTCGACATCCTGGAGGCGGCCGTCCGCGAGGCCGGGCGCGACTGGGACACGATCGGTCGGGCGCTGGAGATCGGCTGCGGCTACGGCCGCATCGTGCGCCGGCTCTCCCGCCGCCTTCCGGGCGAGCGCATCGCGGTCTGCGACATGATCGAGGAGGGCGCCCGCTTCACCGCCTCCGAATTCGGCGCCGCGCAGGTGCCGGTGATGGAGCGGGCCCACCCGAAACCGTCGAGCACCTACGACCTCGTCTACCTGCTCTCGGTCTACACCCACCTGCCGCGCGCCGTCGTGCACGCCAACCTCGCCGACGTGGCACGCGCCCTCAAGCCCGGCGGGATCGTGGTCTTCACCATCCACGGCCAGGGCTCGGCCGAGCAGGCGGAGCGCTACGAGCAGTTCTGGCTCGACAAGCCGGCGGTGCTCGCCGCCCTGGCGCGCGAGGGCTACTACTACGCCCGCTACCCCTACTACACGGCCGATTACGGCCTGACCTGGTTCAGCCGCGCCGCCGTCGAGGCGCTGGTCGCCGAGGCGGCCCCCGACCTGGAGCCACTCTCCTACCGGGCGATGCAGCTCGACGGGCACCAGGACGTGTTCGTCTACCGGAAGCGCTGAGCGCGGGGCGGGATCGTCGCGAGGCTCCCTGGCCGGCCCGGTCCGTTCCGTGCTACCGGCCCGGGAAATCGCCACCGACGACCAAGACGTTCGCCATGTCGCATGATCAGGTGCGGGTTGCCCGCGCGCTCCTCTCCGTCTCGGACAAGACCGGGCTCGTGGATTTCGCCCGCGCGCTCCACGCGCGCGGCATCGAGCTCGTCTCGACCGGCGGCACCCACCGCGCGCTCACCGAGGCCGGCCTGCCGGTGCGCGAGGTCGCCGACCTCACAGGCTTCCCCGAGATGATGGACGGCCGCGTCAAGACTCTGCACCCGGCGGTGCACGGGGGCCTCCTCGCAATCCGCGACAACCCCGAGCACCAGGCGGCGCTGGCCGCCCACGGCATCGGGGCGATCGACCTGCTCGTGGTCAACCTCTATCCCTTCGAGGCGACGATCGCGGCCGGCAGACCCTACGACGACTGCGTCGAGAACATCGACATCGGCGGCCCGGCGATGATCCGCGCGGCCGCCAAGAACCACGGCGACGTGGCAGTGGTCACGGACGTCTCGGACTACGCGGCGGTGCTGGCGGCGCTCGAGGCCGGCGGCGGCTCCCTCTCCACCGCGCTGCGCCGCAGCCTCGCCCAGAAGGCCTACGCCCGCACCGCCGCCTACGACGCGGCCATCGCGAACTGGCTCGTCGAGCACGTCGAGGCGGCGGGCCCGGCCCCGTTCCGGGCGGTCGGCGGCAGCCTCGGCCAGACGCTCCGCTACGGCGAGAACCCGCACCAGAGCGCCGCCTTCTACCGGGCGCCCGGCACGCCGCGGGCGGGCGTCGCCACCGCGCGCCAGCTCCAGGGCAAGGAACTCTCCTTCAACAACTTCAACGACACCGACGCCGCCTACGAGTGCGTCGCCGAGTTCGATCCGGCCCGCACCGCGGCGGTGGCGATCATCAAGCACGCCAACCCCTGCGGCGTCGCCGAGGGGGCGGACCTGCTCCAGGCCTACGAGCGGGCGCTCGCCTGCGACCCGACCTCGGCCTTCGGCGGCATCGTGGCGCTGAACCGGCCGCTCGACGCCGAGGCCGCGCGCAAGATCGTCGAGATCTTCACCGAGGTGATCATCGCGCCCGACGCGACCGAGGAGGCCCGCGCCATCGTCGGCGCCAAGAAGAACCTGCGCCTGCTGCTGGCGGGCAGCCTGCCCGACCCGCGCGCGGCGGGCGAGACCGTCCGCACCCTGTCCGGCGGCCTGCTGATCCAGGGCCGGGACAGCGCGGTCGTGGACGATATGGCCCTGAACGTCGTGACCAAGCGCCAGCCGAGCGAGGCCGAGTACGCCGACCTGCGCTTCGCCTACCGGGTCGCCAAGCACGTGAAGTCGAACGCGATCGTCTACGCCCGGGGCGGCGCCACGGTCGGCATCGGGGCCGGGCAGATGTCGCGGGTCGATTCCTCGCGCATCGCCGCCTGGAAGGCGCAGGAGGGCGCCGAGCGCCTGGGGCTCGCCGAGAGCCTCGCCAAGGGCGCGGTGGTGGCCTCCGACGCCTTCTTCCCCTTCGCGGACGGCCTCCTGGCCGCCGCCGAGGCCGGCGCCACCGCGGTGATCCAGCCGGGCGGCTCGATGCGCGACGCCGAGGTGATCGCGGCGGCCGACGCGGCCGGGCTGGCGATGGTGTTCACGGGCGTCCGCCACTTCCGGCACTAGGAGCACCTCCACAACGCCCGATCACCGGGAGCCCTCCCGCTGCACGCGACGGTGCAGCGGGCGTTTCGTGAGAGGCCCTGAGCCGCGCCATCCCCGCTCCTCGCCGTGCGGGGAGCGGGGATCCGCGCATCGCGGTGACCTGTCGGGACCGGCCCGCGTGGCCGGGCATGCCCGCGCCCCAAAGCATCGTCCCGAAAGCTGGCTTCCGGCTTTCGGAAAAGAGGATGCAGAATCAAGAGGCTGGGAGCATCGGCCCGGATCCCGTATCCAGGACGATGCTCCGGGGTCAGGGATCGTCCCGGCGAGGCGCGGGCGGTGGAGCGGGGGCGGCGATGGCGGGCGAGGGCTTCGGGCGGACCAGGGACGGCGAGCCCGTCACCCGATACACGCTGGAGCGCGGCCCCCTGCGGCTGCAGGTGATCGATTACGGCGCGGTCGTCACCCGGCTGGAGGTGCCGGACCGGGCGGGCCGGCGCGCCAACGTGGTGCTCGGGCTCGACACGCTCGCCGGCTACGAGCGCCTGAGCCCGCATTTCGGGGCGGTGGCCGGCCGCTTCGCCAACCGGATCGCGAACGGCCGCTTCGACCTCGACGGACACACCTATCACCTGCCCGTCAACGAGCCGCCCAACACCCTGCACGGCGGCCCGGAGGGCTTCGCCCACCGGCTCTGGCGCGCGACCGCGGTGGAGGCCGACCGCCTCGTCCTGGCGCGCCGCTCGCCGGACGGCGAGATGGGATTCCCCGGCACACTCGACGTGGAGGTCGCCTACAGCCTGCCCGAGGACGGGCTGGTGCGGATCGACTACGCCGCCCGGACCGACCGCCCGACCGTGCTGAACCTGACGAACCACAGCTACTTCAACCTCGCCGGGGAGGGGGCGGGCGAGGTGCTCGGCCACGCCGTCGCGGTCGAGGCCGACGCCTTCCTGCCGATCGACGCGACCGGCATCCCCACGGGCGAGGTCCGGGCGGTCGCCGGCACGCCCCTCGATTTCCGCGCGCCCGAAGCCCTCGGCGCCCGGATCCGCGCGGGCGACCCGCAGATCGTGCGGGGCAAGGGCTACGACCACTGCTTCGTGCTGCGGGGCGAAGCCGGAACCCTGCGGCCGGCCGCGACCTGCCACGATCCGTTGAGCGGGCGCCTGCTCGTGGTAGCGACCACGCTGCCGGGATTGCAGCTCTACACCGGCAACACGCTGGACGGCACGCTGGTCGGGCCCTCCGGCCGCACCTACCGCGCGGGCGACGGCGTCTGCTTCGAGACGCAAGGGTTTCCGGACGCGCCGAACCATCCGGGCTTCCCCTCCTGCGTCCTGCGCCCGGGCGAGCGCTTCACCGCCACGACGACGTGGCGGTTCTCGGCTGCGTAAGGATCGTCAAGCCCCGCTGTGGCGGCAGCGACCGCCGAGGTTGCGGTAGCGGACGCTGCGCAGGCCGGCCTCGAACCAGACCTGCCCCGGCCGGCCCGGATCGTAGGCGTAGAGGTTAATCCGCGTCTCGTCGTCGGGGGCGCCGAGCACGGCGGGGTCGGCCGCGCGGTCGAGGCTCCAGCGCGGCGCGGATTCAAGCCCGAAATCCTCCTGCGCGCCGTCCTGATCCCGGCGGAACACCAGCGCGTAGCCGGCCGGCTCGACACGGAAGTAGAAGCCGACCAGCGGGGTGCGGTCGGCGAAGTTGGTGAACTCGCAGTAGAGCGTCGGCGCCCCGCCCTTCGGTGTCGCGCGCTGCGCCCCGGCGATCGGGGCGGCCCGGGCCGGCTCGGGCTCCGGCACCGACACCGGCGCCGGTCTGACGAGCCAGGCGACGCAGGCCAGCGCCAGCACGGCGGAGGCGGCGAATCCGGTTCGCGTCACGGCGGGACCTCGGCTCGCGCCGCCCGGCCTCTACTCGGCCGGGGGCCGGGCCGCCTCGCGGAAGGGATGGGCCGGGTAGGTGCCGACGACCTTCAGCTCGCGCGAGAAGTAGTCGAGTTCGTCGAGCGCCCGGGCCAGCGCAGGGTCGTCGGGGTGGCCGTCCACCTCGGCGTAGAACTGGGTCGCGGTGAACTGCCCCTCGACCATGTAGCTCTCGAGCTTCGACATGTTGACGCCGTTCGTGGCGAAGCCGCCGAGCGCCTTGTAGAGGGCCGCCGGGATGTTGCGCACCCGGAAGATGAAGCTCGTCACGAAGGGGCCGCCCTCGTTCTCCGCCACCTCGGCCTCGGGCGCGAAGACCACGAAGCGGGTGGTGTTGTGGGCCTCGTCCTCGACGTCGCATGCCAGGATGTCGAGCCCGTAGACGCCCGCCGCCATCGCGGGCGCGAGCGCGGCCATCGTGCGGTCGCCGGCCTCGGCGACCTGTCGGGCGGCCCCCGCGGTGTCGCCCGCCACCACGGGCGCGAGCCCCAGGCGCCGGATGATGCGCCGGCACTGCCCGAGCGCGTGGATGTGGCTGTGCACGCTCCGGAGCTCCTCCAGCGCCACGCCCGGCAGCGCCATGAGCTGGAAGTGGATCGGCAGGAAGTGCTCGGCCACGATGCTGAGCGGCGAGGTCGGCAGCAGGTGGTGGATGTCTGCGACGCGCCCCGCGATCGAGTTCTCGATCGGGATCATGGCGCGGGCGGCCCGGCCCTCCGTCACCGCCGCGAAGGCGTCCTCGAAGGTGGGGCAGGGCAGGTAGGTCCAGCCCGGGAACGCCTCGGCCGAGATGATGTGCGAGTTGGCCCCGGGCTCGCCCTGGTAGGAGATGGTCTGGTTCATCGTGGCATCGCGGCGGCGTCAGTTCAGGCGGCGACCGGCCATCACGGCGCGGGCGCGTTCGAGGTCGGCGGGCGTGTCCACGCCGAGCGGAAGGTCGTCCACCACGACGGCGTCGATGCGCATGCCGGCCTCCAGCGCGCGCAGCTGCTCCAGCCGCTCGCGGGTCTCCAGCTCGCCCGGAGGGAGGGCCATGAAGCGGGCGAGCGCCGCGCGGCGGTAGGCGTAGAGGCCGATATGGTGGAAGAGGGGACCCTGTCCCCAGGGCGCGCGGGCGCGGGTGAAGTAGAGGGCCCGCAGGCGCCGCGGGCCGACCCGGTGGCCGACGAGCTTGACCACGTTCGGGTCGTCCGCCTCCTCCGGGCGCACGATCTCGGCGCAGAGGGTGGCGATGTCCACCGTGCGGTCGGAGAGCGGCGTCACCGCCGCGCCGATCACGGCCGGGTCGATGGTCGGCAGGTCGCCCTGCAGGTTGACGACGACGTCGTGGTGTCCGGCCGGATCGACCTGCTCCAGCGCCTCGGCGAGCCGGTCGGAGCCCGACGGGTGGTCGGCCCGGGTCATCACGGCGACGCCGCCCGCGGCGTGGACCGCCTCGGCGACCGCGGCCGTGTCGGTCGCCACGACCACGGGGCCGATCCCCGCCTCGACGGCCCGGCGCCAGACGTGCACGATCATCGGCTCGCCCGCGATGTCGGCGAGCGGCTTGTTCGGCAGGCGCGTGGCGGCGAGCCGCGCGGGGATGAGCACCAGAGGATCGGACACGGGAGGATACCGGGGTGGTCGGGCGGCGCTGCCTTAACAGGCGGTTTCCGCGTTGTCATTTCGCGGGGTTCGCCGCCCCGGCGGGGCCTCGTCGCGGGGCGCGGATGAGACAGATCCGCACCGGGGGCAAGCTTGACGGCGTTCCGGCATTGTCAAGATCGCCCCGGAGCGGCTAAGGCACCCTCGAAATCTTCCAATGTCCGGCGTCCTGCCCCGTCACGCCAGCGGAGTTGAGTGAGCATGGATTCGTTCGAGCTGAACAAGGTCGCCGGTGCGGTCTTGGGCGCCGTGTTGTTCGCAGTCGGATCCGGCTTCGTCGCAGAGCTGATCTATCACCCGAAGCCTGCCGGCAAGGCGGGCTACGAGCTGCCCGAGCCGCAGCCGGAGAGCGGTGCGCCCGCCGAGGCCGCCAAGGTGGAGCCGGTCGCCGTGCGGCTCGCCAGCGCCAACGTCGAGAAGGGCCAGGGCGGCACCAAGGCCTGCCAGGCGTGCCACAGCTTCGAGAAGGGCGGCCCGAACAAGGTCGGCCCGGACCTCTGGGAGATCGTGGAGCGCCCGAAGGCCAGCCACGGCGGCTTCGACTACTCGGCCGGCCTGAAGGAGAAGGGCGGGGCCTGGACCTACGAGGACCTCGACCACTTCCTGGCGAGCCCGAAGGGCTTCATCAAAGGCACCAAGATGGCCTTCGCGGGCATCTCCTCGCCGCAGGAGCGCGCGAACGTGATCGCCTACCTGCGCACGCTCGCCGACAGCCCGAAGCCGCTGCCCGCCGCCGACAAGGCCGAGGCCAAGCCCACTGAAGGCAAGCCCGCCGAGGGCAAGGCAGCGGAGAGCAAGCCCGACGCCAAGCCCGATGCCAAGCCGGCTGAGAAGCCCGCCGATGCGAAGCCGAGCGCGAGCCAGCCGGCCGCCGGCAAGGCCTCCGAGGGCAAGGACAGCCCGGCCAAGCCCGCCGACACGAACACGGCCGAGCCCGTGCTGGAGAAGGCGCCGGGCAGCCCGAAGCCGAACACCGCGACGCCCAACCGCAACGAGCCCGAGCCGAAGCCCGATCCGGCGGCCGGCGGCCCGAGCCAGAACACCCCGGCCGAGGCCGCGCCCGCGGCTCCGTCGGAGCCCGCCGCCAAGCTGCCCCCGGCCAAGGCCGACCCGGCCGCCGAGGACAAGGCGAAGACCCTGCAGGAGCAGGGCTCGACCGGCGGCGAGGCCGGCAAGTAAGGCCCCCGCGAAGCTCTCCCTCCCCCGCAGAGGGGGGAGGGAGATCGCGCATCGCCCCCCTCATCCCCAGCCCCGCCGCAACCTGTGGACGGGCGCGCCCTCGGCCGCATCCTCCGGCCCCCGCCCGTGTTAGCCAGGGCGCGGACTTACCGAGGCGGCAACCGGATCAGCGATGGCGATCGGCAGCGACGGCACGATCGAGATGGGCACGGGCCTCGATGGCGCCGGCCAGGGCAGCCCGGTCGGGCTGAACCTCGAGGAGCTGCTCGCCACCCGCCTGCTGGTCCAGGGCAACTCGGGCTCGGGCAAGTCGCACCTGCTGCGCCGCCTGCTGGAGCAGAGCGCGGGCCTCGTCCAGCAGGTCATCGTCGACCCCGAGGGCGACTTCGTCAGCTTGGCCGAGGCCTACGACCACCTCGTGGTGGAGGGCACGCACGGTGAGGCCGACCTCCAGGCCATCGCCGCGCGGGTGCGGGCACACCGGGTCTCGGTGGTGCTGAACCTGGAGAGCCTCGACATGGAGGCGCAGATGCGCGCCGCCGCCGCCTTCCTCGGCGGGTTGTTCGAGGCCGAGCGCGCCCACTGGTTCCCCTGCCTCGTCGTGGTGGACGAGGCCCAGATCTTCGCCCCGATGGCGGCGGGCGACGTCTCCGACGAGGCCCGCAAGGTCTCGCTCGGCGCGATGACGAACCTGATGTGCCGCGGGCGCAAGCGCGGGCTTGCCGGCGTGATCGCCACGCAGCGGCTCGCCAAGCTCGCCAAGAACGTCGCGGCCGAGGCCACCAACTTCCTGATGGGCCGCACCTTCCTCGACATCGACATGGCGCGGGCCGCCGACCTACTCGGCCTCGACCGGCGCGGCGCCGAGCGCTTCCGCGATCTCGGGCGCGGCGAGTTCGTGGCGCTCGGCCCCGCGCTGAGCCGCCGGCCGCTGGGCCTGCGCATCGGCGCGGTGGTCACCGGCGCGCGGGTGGTGGCGCCCGGCCTGCTGCCGCTGCCGGGGGCCGCCGACGCGGATCTGCGCGCGCAGATCCTGGCGCCCGCGAGCGATGGGGGCTTCGTGCTGCCGCCGCGCGCCCGGCCCGTCACGGCCCCGCGGGTGACGCCGGCCGACCTGATGCGCGAGCTCGCCGCCCACCGGCCGGAGACCGCGCCCGCCACCCCCGCCCTCGACCCGGCCGAGAACCGGGCCGGCTGCGAGGCGGTGCTGCAGGGCCTGGTCGCCGACGCCGACGCGGCGCGCCAGCCCGTGGCGGTCGTCTACCAGGACTTCCTCGTGCGCTGCCGCATGCGCGGCCTCGACGGCGACGGCTACGGGATGCCGGCCTTCCGCCGGGCGCTCAGCGTCGCGCGGGCCGGCGTCGAGGCGCCCTCCGAGGCGGGTGAGGGCGGCGACGAAAGCTGGAGCGCGGCGACGAACCTCGCCGCCACCATGCCGGAGGAGGTGCAGGGCGTGTTCCTGCTGATCGCCCGCGCGGCCCTCGCCGGCGCGTCCTGCCCCGGCGACGCGGCGCTGGCCAAGGCGATCGGCAGCCGCTCCCCGGGCCGGGCGCGGCGGCTCCTCGGCTACATGGAGAGTCGCGGCGCGGTGGTCAGCCGCACGGATTTCCGCGGCAACCGGGTGATCGCCGTGCCGGGCCTGTCCTGCGAGACCGCGCCGGGCGACCCAAAGGCGGAGGCCGCGCCCGCGGACGCGCCCGCCGAGGGGACGGACTGGCAGCTCTTCGCGGCGGAGTGATACGGTGTCCGGCTGACGGGTTCGGGCCCGCGTGCGTGGACCGGGCCGGACGCCCTCTCCCCGAGGGCGCGGGAACCCGCGCCTCATGCCGAAGGCGTTGACCCCGGGTCGGTCGAGACCCTTACGGAGCAGAGCATGGACGACGCGGTTCTGATCGCCGAACTCGCGGCCTCGACCCACCTGCCGAAGGCGGCGCTCCGCGCGGCGCTGGAGCGGCCGGCGCTGCTCGCGCCCGAGACGCTGCGCCTGCTGGACAAGGCCGCCACGGCGGAGGATCTCGAGGAGGGCGAGGCCAACCTCCTGTTCTGGGGCCTGCACGTGCTGGCGCACGCGCGCGACACGCGGGCGCTCGCGCCGTTGCTGCGCCTGCTCCGGCAGGACGAGGACACCCTCGACGCGTATCTGGGCGACGCCGTCACCTCGACGCTCTCCAAGGTGGTGGCGAGCCTGTTCGACGGGGACCCGGAGCCGGTCTTCGCGCTGATGCGTGACAGCACGGTCGACGACGCCGTCCGGCAGGCCCTGTTCTCGGCCTGCGTCACGCTCTGCCAGACGGGCCGGATCGAGCGGGACGCCGTGCATGCCCTGCTCGTGCGCTTCGATGACGCCAAGGCCGCGGTCGAGGAGGGCGTGGCCTGGATCGGCTGGGAGGAGACGATCGCGCTCCTCGGCTTCCGCGATCTCGCCCCGCGCGTCGAGGCGGCCCGGCGCGACGGGCGCATCACCGACGAGATCAGCGACGCGGGCTGGTTCAAGGAAGCCCTGCGCAAGGCGGTGAACCGCCCGGACGACCTGCGGCGCTTCGATGCCTGGAGCTTCGGGACCCTGGACGACCCGCTCGCCGACCTCGCCTGGACCGAGGAGGGCGCGGGGCTGCCCCAGCAGAATCCCTACAGGGACGTCGGCCGCAACGACCCCTGCCCCTGCGGCAGCGGCAAGAAGTTCAAGAAGTGCTGCCTGGACAAGGTCGCGGCGGCCTGACCTGACCGCGTTTCGGCCGGGCGCCTGAATCGCGCCATTCCCCCTCTCCCATAGGGAGAGGTCTGCTTTCGCAGAAAGCCGGGTGAGGGGACCCGCGCCATGTCATTCAAAGGCTCGAAGCCAAGGCTTCCGTACCGCTGAGCGGGTTCGCCGGGTCCCAGCCGTAGGCCAGCGTCTCGAAGCGCATCGCGCGCGCATCGACCATGAGGAGACGCCCGACCAGCGGCTCGCCGAAGCCGGCGATGGCCCGGATCACCTCCATGGCCATCAGCGAGCCCATCACGCCGGCCAGCGCGCCGAGCACCCCGGCCTCGGCGCAGGGCGGCACCGAGCCCGCCGGCGGCGGCTCGGGGAAGAGGCAGCGATAGGTCGGGTTCGGGCGCCCCTCCGCATCGGTCTCGTGCGCCCGGATCGTGGTGAGCGAGCCGTCGAAGCGGCCGAGCGCGGCGGTGACCAGCGGGCGCCGCGCGTGGAAGCAGGCGTCCGAGACGGCGTAGCGGGTCGTAAAGTTGTCCGAGCCGTCCGCCACCAGATCGTACCGCGCGATCAGGTCCACCGCGTTCCCGGGCGTGATCCGGTGCGGATGGGCGACGACCGCGACGTGCGGGTTGAGTCGGGCGACCGCGTCCCCGGCGCTCTCCACCTTCGGCCGTCCGAGATCGGGCGTGCCGTGGATCACCTGCCGCTGCAGGTTCGAGAGCGAGACGGTGTCGTCGTCCACGATGCCGATCGTGCCGATGCCGGCAGCCGCGAGGTACTGGATCAGCGGGGCGCCCAGGCCCCCCGCCCCGATCACCAGCACGCGCGCGGCCTTCAGGCGGTTCTGGCCCGGGCCGCCGACCTCGGCGAGCACGAGGTGGCGGGCGTAGCGTTCGATCTCTTCGGGGGCGAGGGCCATGGCTGGCAGATAAGCCGGCTGCCGCCCAAACGAAAGCGCCGTCCCGGAGGGGACGGCGCGAACGCGATCGAAATGTCGAGGCGCCTCAGCGCGGCGCCAGGATCATGATCATCTGGCGGCCCTCGAGCATCGGCTCGCTCTCGACCTTGGCGATCTCGGCGGTCTCGTGCTTCACGCGCTCGAGGAGGCGCAGGCCGAGATCCTGGTGAGCCATCTCGCGGCCGCGGAAGCGCAGGGTCACCTTGACCTTGTCGCCCTCCTCGAAGAACCGCTGCACCGACTTCATCTTGACGTCGTAGTCGTGCTTGTCGATGCCCGGACGGAGCTTGATCTCCTTGACCTCGACCGTCTTCTGGCGCTTGCGGGCCTCGTTCTGCTTCTTCTGCTCGTTGAAGCGGAAGCGGCCGTAATCGAGGAGCTTGCAGACGGGCGGCGCGGAGTTCGGGGCGATCTCGACGAGGTCGAGGCCGGCCTCCTCGGCCATCTGGAGGGCATCGAAGAAGGCGACGACGCCACGGTTCTGGCCGTCCGCGTCGATGAGCTGCACGTCGCGGACGCCGCGAATGTCCCGGTTGGCGCGCGGCCCGTCCTTCTGCGGGGCCGGCATGGCTCTCATAGGTCTACGAATGGCTGCTATCTCCTGCTGCAACGACGAAGAGGCGACCCGGAACACCCGTCCGAGGATGTCCTGACCGCCGCCGCTCCGGCCAATCCCGGATAAATCCTACCTTGGCTCAAGCGTGCGGCAAGTCAACACACCTCGGCGTGCGTGAATCGCAGTTCTTCGCGGATGGTTCCCGAAAGACACGTCAGATGTGAGAACGCGCCAGCTTGCCCGCAAGATCCGTCACGCTCCCACGCTTCTGTCACGCCCCTCTGCCGAGGAGGCGCGCGTAGACGTCGAGGGTGTCGCCGACCATGCGCTCGAGCGAGAAGTTCGCCTCCACATGCGCGCGGGCGCGGCGGCCCAGCGCGTCGCGGGCGCTGGCGCCGAGCGCGAGCGCGTCGCCGAGCGCAGCGGCGAGCGCGTCCGCGTCGCCCGCGGGCACGCGCCAGCCCGTGCGCTGGCCGGGCTCCACGTCGGGCGGGCTCAGCACCGTCTCGGGCACGGCGCCGAGATCGGAGACGACGACGGGCGTGCCGAGCGCCTGCGCCTCCACCGCCGAGCGGCCGAAGGCCTCGGGCTCGACGGAGGGCACCGCCACCACGGAGGCCGCGCGAAAGGCCGCCGGCATGTCGGTGCAGTGGCCGACGCGCCGCACGATACCCTGGAGGCCGCGCTCGGCAATCAGGGCGTCGAGTTCGCGCACGTAGCCGTCCCGCCCCTGCGGATCGCCCGCCAGCACCACCGCGAGGTCGCCGACGCCGCGGCCCCGCATCATCGCCGCGGCCTCGATCAGGACGCGGTGGCCCTTCCAGGCGGTCAGCCGCGCGGCGAGCAGCACCACGCGCTCGTGGGGCGCCACGCCCCAGCTCCGGCGCAGGGCCTCGACCCGCCCGGGCCCGACCGCGACCGGCGTGAAGGCGGCCAGATCCGTGCCGCGGTGGATCACCCGCACCCGGTCCCCCGCCTGCTCGGCGTGGAGGCGCCGGATCAGGTCGGCGGTGTAGTGTGAGTTGGCGATCACCACGTCGCCGCGCGCCATCACCGAGTTGTAGAGAACCTTCACGCCGGTCCGGCCCGAGTAGCTGCCGTGATAGGTCGTGACGAAGGGGAGCTTGAGCCGCCGTGCCGCGCCGAGCGCCACCCAGGCCGGGGCGCGGGAGCGGGCATGGATGATGCCGACGCCCTCGCGGCGGCACAGCCTCGCGAGGCGCCCGACGTTGAGAGCCATCGCGGCGGGGTTCTTCGAGCCGGCCGGGAACGGCACCCAGACGCCGCCCTTGGCCTGCAGCTCGCCGACGAGCCGCCCGCCCTCGGTGGCGACGAGCGCCCGGGCGCCGGCCGCCGCCAGGCCCGCGGCCACGTCGACGGTGGTGCGCTCCGCGCCGCCCGCGTCGAGCTCCGGGATGATCTGGAGGACACAGGTGCCGGCGAGCGGCGGGGCCTGCATGGGAAAGCCGGTGGGGTTGCGCGTCTCGCCGGTCATGTGCGGAACGCTACCCTCTGTCTCGTGCGCATCGTCACAGGATCGGTCCCGGGCTTTACGGTCGGGTAAACGGAGCCTGAAGCTGAAGCGTTCAGGCCGGGAAGCATCGCGTAGGGAGAAGGGGATGGCGCAGATGGATGAGACGCCCGCGTTCATCGCGGTCGGCGCGGGCGCGGCGCGGCGCGAGATCGCCGTGCGGGTGCGCGAGGGCGCGGGGCCGCCGGTGGTCTGGCTCGGCGGCTTCCGCTCCGACATGGGCGCCACCAAGGCGATGGCGGTCGATGCCTGGGCGGAGCGCGCTGGCCGCCGCTTCGTGCGCTTCGACTACACGGGCCACGGCCTGTCGGGCGGGGATTTTGCCGCCTGCACGATCTCGACTTGGCTGGAGGATGCGGAGGCTGTGATCGCGGCGCACGCGCCCGAGCGCCCTGTGCTGATCGGCTCCTCGATGGGCGGCTGGATCGCCTGCCTCGCCGCCCGCGCCCAGCTCGCCGCCGGCCGGCCGGCCGCCGGGCTGGTGCTGATCGCCCCGGCCCTCGATTTCACCGAGGACCTGATGTGGGACCGGTTTCCGAAAGAGGTGCGGGATACGCTGGAACGCGACGGCGTCTGGCTGCGCCAGAGCGCCTACGCGCCGGAGCCGGACCCGGTCACCATGGCGCTGATCGCGGACGGGCGCAGGAACCGGCTGCTGACCGGCCCGCTCGATCTCGGCTGCCCGGTCCACATCCTGCAGGGGATGCGCGACCCGGACGTGCCGCACCCGCACGCCTTCAAGATCCTGGACCGGTTGCCCGCGGAGGGCACGGTGCTCACCCTGATCGCGGACGGCGACCACCGCCTGTCGCGGCCGCAGGACATCGCGCGGCTGATCGGGGCGGTGGCGGAGATGGCGTGAGAGAACGGTCCGACGGCGCCGGACGGGGAGCCCGGCGCCGCCGGGGCGCGCCTCCGACGAGGCTCGTGGCCCCGTCGCGGCCGGCGCGCGACCGGGATTGGCTAGTGCAGGCTGACCGGCTGCAGGTCGTGCGCGAAGGCGTTGGCCAGCACGACCTCGCGGGAATCCGCGAGCAGGATCGGGGCGCCGCTCGCCGAGAGCAGGGCGAACAGGTCGAGCCCGGGGGTGAGGTCGGGCGCCTGCGGGAACATCCGCTTGACCTCGTCCGAGGTGATCGCCCGCACGTAGGCGATATGGCCCTCGCCGAGCGCGGCGAGGTCGGCGGCGTTGAACTCGGCCGGATCGAGGTCGGCCGGCGTCAGGGGAGCCGGGTTGAGATCGGTCATGTCGTGCCCTCCTTTCGAGGCAGAGCTTCAGGCCTGGTTTGCGGTCCCGAAGCGACCGCGGGGCCTGATCCGCATGTGGTGGCGGCACGCTCGCCGATCAATCCTTGCCGGCTTTCCGCTTGACGCGCGTTTAAGCGCAGGGCGCAGGGGATTCCCGGTCCGGGGCTTCCGTCCGAAGCCGCACGCCACAACCCCGGTGTCGGCTTTTCGCGCCCTTCCCGGACGCCCGGAGCGTCAGCGGAGGGTGATCCGGGATCCAGCACAACGAGGCGCGTAGCGTCCGGATCCAGCAACCGTGCATGAAGATCGAGCCGCTTCGCGGCGCTTCATTCGCTGGATCCCGGATCACCTTCCACTCTCGTTCCAGGTGCCCGGGAAAAGGGCGGTGTTTCGTTCGTCAGGATCGAAGCCGTCCGCCGCTCAATCCCGCGCCGAGATCGTGATCTTGCGCACCACCCGCTCCGGCTCGGGCCGGGCGAGGTCGATCGACAGGAGGCCGTTGGAGAGGTCGGCGCCCAGCACCTCCATGCCGTCGGCGAGCAGGAAGGCGCGCTGGAACTGGCGCGCCGCGATGCCGCGGTGCAGGAAGTGGCGCTCGCGCTCCTCGACCTGGCGGCCGCGCACGACGAGCTGGTTCTCCTCCAGCATCACGTCGAGCTGGTCGCGGGTGAAGCCCGCAACCGCGAGCGTGATGCGCAGGCGCTCGGGCTCCCGCTCGGTGCGGGGCACGCGCTCGATGTTGTAGGGCGGATAGCCGTCGTTGGCTGCCTTCGACACCCGGTCCAGCGCCTGCTCGATCTCGTCGAAGCCGAGCAGGAAGGGGTGTCCGAACGGGGAGGGACGGGTCATCGTCGGCAAGCGTCCTTCAGGCGGAGCCCCGTGGCCCGAAGGCCTGTGGGCGCTCCGTGTCGCGGAGCCCGCCGCGGCAGCGCTCCCGCCCGGCCGTGCCGGATCGCGAGAAGATATGGACGGCGCGCCGCCGGGCATCAAGGGAGGCGGCCGAGAGGCCGCGGGGCAGGGCTCCGGCCCGGCGCGCGAAGCCTGGAGCGGGAGCGTATTTCGCCGGTCGGGAAGAGGTCGGGACGATTCGGCAATACTGGGGGCGACTTTCGAGACACCCAGACAGGCCCTGGGTAACAGTTTGGAACTGCTCTGAATTTCGAAGCAGACCTTGATCCCGGACGCTGTCCCGCGATATCGCCCCCGTCAGACGTGGAGCGGCCGGGCCTCGGCGCGCCGCGCGGATACCGGAGGCTTCATGACGGCGTCGTCCAGCCCGCCCGGCCACAACGCGATGCCGCGGGTGGCCGACGTCTGCGGCGACGACGCCGACGTGCTCGCCCTGTCGGTCGTCCGCTTCGTGGCCGCCGGCTACATGACGCGCGACGTGGCCTGCTGGGACGCGGCCTTCGATGGGGCCGAGCGCCTGCTCGGGCCCGACGAGGGCGGGCGCTTCGTCGCCTGCGCGGTCGGGATCGTGCGCGCGCTGCGGGCGGAGCGGGACCGGGACTGGTCCTTCATGCCCGCGACCTGCTGCCGCGTCACCGGGCACGAATGCGCCCTGGTCGGGTTGATCGGCCGCGGCCGGCGCTGCCTCTGGGAGGAGGTGGCGCAGGGTGCGGCCGAGATCACCGGCCGGTCCGAGGCGCCCCGGCTCGTGGCGGCGCTGCGGGCGGCCGTCGCGGCGATCGACGCGGCGGCGGACCGGCTCGGGCCCGGTCCGCAGCGCAGGCCGGCAGGTCAGGCCCTGCACTGAGTCTGAGGCCGGCCCCGTGCGGACCTCGGAACGGGTTCGAGACGCGAGAGGATGATGGAACGGTGATGGTCGCAGAGCAGGTGTCGGGGCGGGGCGCGGGGAGACGGCGCGGCCCGGGTGTAGGGTGCGGCTCCGTCGCATCCGGCTTGGCTGCGCTCGGCCTCACCGTCGCGCTCGCCGGCGCCGCCGCGGCCCAGGACGCGGCCGGAGCGGGCGCGCCGGCCGCCGCGGGGGCGCCGATCCGGCTCCAGCTCAACCGGCTGGAAGCCTCCGGCGAGGCCTGCCGCGCGACCGTGGTGATCGACAACCTCAAGGGCGGCGCGATCAAGTCCTACAAGGTCGATCTCTTCGCCTTCGACACCGAGGGGGTGGCGCAGAAGCGGGTCGCGGTCGAGCTCGGGCCGCTGCCCGCCCGCAAGACCACCGTGAAGCTGTTCGATTTCGCTGGCCTCACTTGCCCGAAGATCGGCCGCGTCCTCCTGAACGACGTGCTGGCCTGCGAGGGCGGCGAGGGCGGCCGGGAGGGATGCCTGGAGCGCACCGAGACCGAGACGAAGGCCGGCGTTCCCCTCGATCGCTGAGCCGAACTCAGGCCGCCGCGGGCTCCGAGGCCGCGGCGGCCGACCCGACGACCCAGGGCTGCCCGGCGCGGACGCGCCCGGCGGCCGGAAGCCATTGCGCGCATGCGAGCTTGGCCGCAACCCGACCCGATGACCTGAGGAGCCCCCGATGGAGAACCCCGCCCCAGCCGCCGAGGCCGTCGCTGCCGCGCACGACATGTCCTTCGTCGGCCTGTTCCTTCAGGCCGACCCGATCGTGAAGGGCGTGATGATCCTGCTGGTCGTCGCCTCGATCGCCTGCTGGACCGTGGTGTTCGAGAAGATCGTCCGCCTCGCCGCGGCCAAGCGCCAGGCAAAGGCCTTCGAGGCTCTTGTGCGCTCCGGCGGCAGCCTCGACGGCGAGCAGCGGGGCATCTCCGGCCACATCGTGAAGGCCGCCATCGACGCGTGGCGCGACCAGGACCCGAGCGAGACCCGCGCCGAGCGGCGCGAGCGCATCGAGCGGGCCATGCGGGCCGCCCTGGGTCTCGAGATGAAGCGCCTGCAGAACGGCCTCGCGCTGCTCGCCACCTCCGGCTCGACCGCCCCGTTCATCGGCCTGTTCGGCACGGTCTGGGGCATCATGAACTCGTTCTCGTCGATCGCGAAGAGCCAGGACACCTCGCTCGCCGTGGTGGCGCCGGGCATCGCCGAGGCGCTGTTCGCCACCGCGATCGGCCTTGTCGTCGCGATCCCCGCGGTGATGGCCTACAACAAGCTCTCGGGGGACATGGCGCGCCTCCAGAGCGGCTTCGTCTCCTGCATCGGCGTGCTCGGCAACCGGCTTGCCCGCGACCGCGGCACCGTCAAGCACCGCGCCGCCGCCGAGTAGCGCCCCCCGTTTCGGCGGGCGTCGCACGCCCGCCCCCGGCCCCGCCCCGGCATCCGGTGCGGCGGGGTCTCCCGCAATGCAAGTTCGTGCGCGGCGCCCGCGGATTCGGGCGGCCGCCAGTCCGGAGGACGCCCGATGGCGATGGGTTCGATCCGCGCGAGCGGGGGCGACGACGAGGACGGCCTCGACGCGACCCCGATGTCCGAGATCAACGTCACCCCGATGGTCGACGTTATGCTGGTGCTGCTGATCATCTTCATGGTGGCAGCCCCCCTGATGACGACCGGCGTGCCGGTGCAGCTCCCCAAGACCGCTGCCGCCAAGGTGGCGCAGTCGAAGAAGCCGATGGAGGTCACCGTCGACAAGGAGGGCCAGCCCTCCATCGCCAAGGAGGTCTTCACCACCGAGGGGCTGACGGCGCGGCTCAGGGCGATGGCGGCTGAGGACAAGGACCAGGTCGTGCTGGTGCGCGGCGACCGCGACGTGCCCTACGGCAAGGTCATGGAGGTGATGGGCCTCGTGGGCCAGGCGGGCTTCACCAAGGTGTCGCTGATCGCGCAGTCGCCGGGCGGCGCCGCGGCGCCCGCTGGCGGCGGGGCGGCGCGCTGATCCGATGAGTGGTACGTCCATGCCCGCCGGGTCCGATCTCGCCGGCCTCGCGCCGGACGGGCCGGGGAATCGGCCGTCCGGGCTCGCCGCGGCCTTCCTCGTCGCGTTCGCCCTGCACGCCGCCGCGCTCGTCGCCGTCGCCTTCCTGCGCCTCGCGCCGCCCGCTCCCCCCGGCGAGCAGCAGGTCACGGTCGATCTCGCGCCCCTGATGACCGAGGCCCAGACCGAGTCGGTGCTGGAGACCCAGGCCGCGGCCGAGACGCCGCCGGAGCAGCAGCCCACCGAGGAGCCGGTCGAGGAGGCGACGACCCCGCCCCCGCCGCCCGAGGTCGCCGAGGTCAAGCCGGAGGAGACGCCCGCCGAGGCCCCACCGCAGACCCAGGCCCTGACCGAGGCGCCGCCGGACGCCCAGCCGATCGAGCCGGAGAGCCAGGTCATCACCTCGACCGCGCCCGACGCCGAGCCGCTGGCACCCCCGCCGCCGACCGTCGCCGAGGCCCCGAAGCCGGTCGAGCCCGAGAAGCCGAAGCCGGATCTGGCCAAGCTCAAGGCGGAGCGCGAGGCCAAGCTGAAGGCTCAGCGCGAGGCCAAGAAGCGCGAGGAGAAGCGCGAGGAGATGCTGGAGAAGCGCCGCGAGGAGCTGCGCGAGGCCAAGCTGAAGGCGGCCCGCGAGGCGCGCGCGCGGGAATCCCGCGCCGCCGACGGCGCCGAGCGCGCCTCCGCGGCCTCCTCGCGCCAGAACACCGCCGGCCGCGCGGCGGCGGGCAGCGACCCGAGCGCGATGCGCCAGTGGACGGGCGCGATCAGCGCGGCGATCCACGGCCGCATGAACCCGGGTGCGGCCGCCGGCACCGGCGGCGGCACGGCGGTCGTGCGCTTCACCGTGATGCGCTCGGGCGCGGTGACGAGTGCCGGGCTCGCCCGCAGCAGCGGCGTCGGCCCGATCGACAGCGCGGCGCTCGGCGCGGTGCGCGGCAGCCTGCCGGCGGCCCCCGCCGGCGTGAACCAGGCCAGCCTGACGGTGACGATCCCGCTCAATTACCGGGTGCGCTGAGCCCGGCACGCCCGGCTCACGCACTCGTGTGGCGGGCGCGCCGGAACCACGCCCCCCGAAACGGCTTGGCAGCGCGGCGCGACCGGCGCCGCGCGTGTCGAGACCCCCATGATCGCTGCTGCAGGTGCGGGCTCCGAGTCCCGCGCGCCCTCCGCCCGCGTGCTGCGCGGGCTCGACGCGCTCAACTTCTTCCTCGCCGACGTGCGCGACGGCCTCGGGCCCTACCTGGCGATCTACCTGCTGGCCGTGCGCGGGCCGGACCAGGGCTGGAACGAGGCGACGATCGGCCTCGTCATCACGATCTCGGGCATCGCCGGGCTGATCGCCCAGACCCCGGCCGGCGCCCTCATCGATCGCACCAGGGCCAAGCGGCTCGTGGTGATCGCGGCGGCCGTCGCCGTGACGCTGAGCTCGCTCGCCCTGCCCTTCATCCAGAGCTTCTGGCTCGTTGCCGCCACCCAGTCGGTCGCCGGCATCGCGGGCGCGATCTTCCCGCCCGCGCTCGCCGCCATCACGCTGGGCGTCGTCGGGCCGAAGGCCTTCGCCCGGCGCATCGGCCGCAACGAGGGCTTCAACCACGCGGGCAACGCCGTCTCGGCGGCGATCGCGGGCGCCACCGCCTACTTCTTCGGGCCCATCGTGGTGTTCTGGCTGATGGCGCTCCTCGCGGCCGCATCGATCGGCGCGATGCTGATGATCCCGGCGCGGGCCATCGACGACGACCTGGCGCGCGGCCTCGACCACCCGGAGGGCGCGGACGACGCGGCGCCCTCGGGCCTCGGCGCGCTCGTCCAGAACCGCACCCTGCTGCTCTTCGCGCTCCTCTGCGCCGCCTTCCACCTCGCCAACGCGGCGATGCTGCCGTCCGTCGGCCAGCTCCTCACCAAGCTCTCGGGCAAGGACCACGCGACCTCGCTCATCGCGGTCTGCATCGTGGCGGCGCAGTGCGTGATGGTGCCGGTGGCGGTCTTCGTGGGCGCGCGCGCCGACGCGATCGGCCGCAAGCCGATCTTCCTCGCGGCCTTCGGCGTGCTGGCGCTGCGCGGCGTGCTCTACACATTCTCCGACAACCCGTTCTGGCTCGTCGGCGTGCAGCTCCTCGACGGGATCGGGGCCGGGGTCTACGGCGCGCTCTTCCCCGTGGTGGTGGCGGACCTCACCCGCGGCACCGGCCGCTTCAACGCCGCGCAGGGCGCGGTCGCCACCGCGCAGGGGCTCGGCGCCGCCTTCAGCGCGACGCTCGCGGGCGCGCTCATCGTCTGGGCCGGGTTCTCGGCGGCCTTCCTGGCGCTGGCCGGGATCGCGGGCCTCGCCTTCCTGGCCTACCTGCTGCTGATGCCCGAGACCTACGGCTACACGCCGCCGGGGGCCAAGCCGGATGGAAGGCCGGACGGACGGTCCGGCAGCGCGCCGGGATCCCGGCCCCTCGCGACCGCCTCGGCCTGATCCCGCCCCGGAGACCGGGATCCCGCCGGACCCGCGCCCGCGGATTTCGCACCTGCGCCGAGGAATCTTGGCCGAAGCCTGGCCGTGAAACTCGCTTTTCCGGCAGGACGCCCTACATGAGGTGTGTCGCAGCCTTCCGGCGGTCCGCCCGCCGATGCGGCGCCACGGCCCGTCTTCCCCGCATCCGGGCCGAACCCGAACCAGCCGATCGTTGCGCGCGCCCAGCCCGCGGCGGCCAGAAAGGGACAGGATGACCCACGATACCGACACCGAGATCGACGACGCGGACGAGGTGCGCGATCTCGAGGCGGAAGCCAAGGCCAAGGCCGAGAACCGCGCCGAGCGGGCGGAGCGTGCCGAGCGCATGGCCCGCGAGGGCGCGCAGGCGATGGCCGAGCATCACGCGCAGATCAAGGCCGTCGACGAGCGCACGACCCGCCTGCGGGCGCTGCGCCTCGCCAAGGAGGCCGCCGACGCGCAGGTCAAGGCCGCCGAGGACGCCGCCAAGGCCGAGGCGAAGGCCGCCAAGGCGAGCGCCAAGAAATCCGCCCGGAAGGCCTGACCGTCCCATGTCCGACATGCGCAGCCGCCGCCCCGCCGACCCACGCCGGGCGGCGGAGGCCGCCTTCAAGGCGGCTACCACCCGCAAGCCCGAGAGCCCGGCCCCGAGCACGCTCGCCGCGGCGCCCGGCGCGCGCGAGAGCGTGACGCTGCGCCTCGACAGCGCCGTGCTGGAGCATTTCCAGAAGGACGGGCCGGGCTGGCAGGACCGCATCAACGCGGCGCTGAAGACCCTCGTCCCGCGCGAGGGCTGATCCTCACCGCCCCCGGCGCAGCCGGTTCACCGCGCGGTCGAGCGCGCCCAGGAAGGCTGAGCGGTCCTGGCGGGTGAACGGCCGCGGGCCGCCCGTGATCACGCCTGCCTCGCGCAGATCCTGCATCAGGTTCCGGGTGGCCAGCGCCATCCCGACGGAGGATTCGCTGAACGGCTTGCCGTTCGGCGCGATCACGCTCGCGCCGGCCTTCACGCAGCGACTCGCGAGCGGCACGTCGGCCGTGACCACGATGGAGGCTGGCCCCGCCCGCTCGGCGATCCAGTCGTCGGCCGCGTCGAGGCCGTCGCCGACCACGACCCGCTGGATCCAGGGCTCCCGCGGCAGGTTGAGCGGGCTGTTGGCCACCACATAGACGTGCAGCCCGTAGCGGGCCGCGACCCGGAAGGTCTCGTCCTTCACCGGGCAGGCGTCGGCATCGACGTAGATCGCTGGCGTCGTGGTCATGGCATGCCGCTCATCGCGCGCTCCTCGGCACGAGGCGCGCGGCGAAGCTCAGACCGATGAGGAGCGCGCCCAACGCGAACTGCCAGCGCTCGATATCTCCGCCGACCGAGATGACCACCGCGTGGCCGATCACCACGAGGCCCGCGAGCGGAAGCCCGAACCGGATCGCCGCCCGGAGGACCTGGAGCCGGGTTTCGCGCATCAGCGCTGCCCCGTGGCGGCCCGCAGGGGCGCGACGGCCGCCGCCTCCGCGCGGATCTCGGCCCGCGACACGGCCGGGGCGGCCTCGCGGGCCGCGCGTTCCAGGGTGGCGATGGCGAGCGGCTGGCCGCGCCCGCGCAGGGCGTGGGCGCCCAGCGAGCGGGCGCGGATGCCGGCGGGCAGCGCCGCCAAGCGGTCGAGCAGGTCCTGCGAGATCAGGATGCTGGTGCCGAGCGGCCGGCACAGGGCCTCGATCCGCGCCGTGACGTTCACCGCGTCCCCGAAATAGGCGATCTTGTGCCGATCGATGCCCACCTCCGCGGTCACGATCGGGCCGCCGTGCAGCGCCGCGCGCAGGCGCGGCACCGTGCCGAAGCGCGCCCGCCACGCCTCGGCGTCCCGCTCGATCCGGTCGAGCACGTCGAACACGCAAGCGACGCAGCGTGCCTTGTGCAGGCCGCGCTTCATCGGCCAGGTCACCATCGCCATGTCGCCGATATAGTCGTCGATCGAGCCGGCGTTGCGCCGTACCGGCTCGGCCAGCGCCGCGAACACGGCCGCGAGGTATTCCTGAGCGCGCAGGTCCCCGTGCGTCTCCGCGAAGGCGGTCGAGCCCATCACGTCGAGGAACAGGAAGATGCGCTCCTCCTCGACCGGCCGGTGGTAGCGGCCCACCATCAGGTTGATGAAGACCTCCGCGCCGATGAGGTCGCGCATGCGGATCACGAAGACGAGGAGCGCCGAGACTGCCAGCGCGTAGGTGAGCACCCGGGGCGTGGTCCGCACCGCCTCGGCGAGCGGGTCCGCCGTCAGCCCGAAGGCCCACACCACGAGGCCGCCGAGCGCGTTGCCGGCCACGATCATCGCCACGTAGGCGAGTTCCGCCGCCGGCACGAAGACGCTCGCGGGCAGGCGCCGGATCCGGGCCTGGAGCCCGGCCAGGATCAGGCCGCGATCGAAGGCCAGCGCGGTCGCGCCGATGCAGAAGCCGTAGGCGAGGCCGGCGAACGGCGAGGCGCCGTCCGCGAAGACGAAGTTGTAGACGAGCCCTGCGCCCGCGCAGGCGAGGAGGATCAGCGCCCAGAACCAGCGATGCTGCGGCAGCATCATGCCCCCCGTGGCGTCCGGTGCCCGACGGAGATCCCAGCGGATTTCCGGGCGCTTCTCAAGAGGCCGCGCGCGGCGCGCGGCCCTGGACGAAAGTCCAACCCCGACGGCGGGGCCGGCCCATTGCTCACCGTCCCTTGATGGCGCGAATAAGGCGTCGGTCGCGCCGCGCGGCCGTCCGTGGCCAGGGCGCCGCCCGTTCGGGTCCGGCCCCGCGCGCGACGGACCATTGGTATCCCGGCGGCGCGGGGCTTAAGAGCACGAGGCGAGGGGCGGCTTGCGCCCGTGCGGGACGGGTGCCGGGCGACCGGATGCGCCCTCCCGCGCAGCGGGACCGCCCCCCGTGGCAGGGCCGGTATCTCGGCCGGGCCCTCCGCCGGGTTCTGGGGCCGCCAGCAGAGGGGCAGAGCGATGCGGGCAAGAAGCTTCGGCGCCACCGGCATCTCCGTACCGGTGATCGGCCAGGGCACGTGGCGCATGGACGAGACCGGGCGCGCGGCATCGATCGCGGCCCTGCGGGCCGGGATCGATGCCGGCATGACGCATATCGACACCGCCGAGATGTACGACGACGCCGAATCCATCGTGGCAGAGGCGATCGCGGGTCTGCGGGAGGAGGTGTTCCTGGTCTCGAAGGTGGTGCCGGGCAACGCGACCCGGCGCGGCGTGGTGCGGGCCTGCGAGGCCTCGCTCCGGCGGCTCAAGACCGACCGGCTCGATAGCTACCTGCTGCACTGGCCGGGGCACCACCCGCTGGAGGAGACGATCGCCGGGTTCGAGGACCTGCGCCGGGACGGCAAGATCCTGTCCTGGGGCCTGAGCAACTTCGACGTGGAGGACCTCGACGCGGCGCTGCGCATCGCCGGCCCCTACCGGATCGCCTGCAACCAAGTGATCTACCATCTGGGCGAGCGGGCGATCGAGCACGCGGTCCTGCCCTGGTGCGCGCGGAACGGCGTGGCGCTGGTGGGCTACTCGCCCTTCGGCAGCGGCGAGTTCCCGGACCCGTCGAGCGCCGGGGGGCGGGTGCTCGCCGGCATCGCGGAGGCGCACGACACAACCCCTTACGGGGTGGCCCTCGCCTTCCTCACCCGGCTCGACAACACCTTCACGATCCCCAAGACCGTGCGGGCGTCGCGGGCCCTCGAGAACGCGGCCGCCGCCGACATCCGTCTCAACGCCGCCGAGATCGCCCTGATCGACGCGCATTTCCCGCGCGGCCCGCGCCCGCGCACCCTGCCGATGCTGTAGGCTGCCGAGAAGCCGCCCGGAACGGGCGCAGCGCGCGAGACAGGGTGTGGACTTCTGTCCTCACACCGGGCGAAAAAGCTTAGCGCCGTCCGCCCGCGTCACCGGGCTGTCGCAGCCGGCGTGGCGTGGTTCGGGCGCGGCCGGTTGCGGCGCCTGGTGCCGGCCCGCCCCGGAAATGGAGATGCGCGTGCGACGGCTGCGAACCGGACTGGTCCTGACCCTCGCGGCGGCCCTCTGTCCCGCCCTGCCCGCCCGCGCGGCCGAGGTCGGCGCCGGGAAGGCCGGGGACTTGGCCGGCCCCTACGGCGAGCGCCTGACGATCGACGAGCGCGGCATCACCCTGACCTTCCCGGACGACGCCGCGAAGCTGCGCATCGGCGGCCGGCTCCAGCTCGATTTCGGTGCGGCCGGCCTTCGGCAGCCGGGCCTGCCCGAGCCGTTCTCCGACAACATCGCGGTGCGCCGCTCCTGGATCGAGAGCTACCTGACCCTCGGCAGGACGCTTGAACTCGCCTTCCAGTACGATTTCGCCGAACCGACCCGCCCGATCAGCGACGCGGCCATCGGCTGGAAGGGCATACCCGACACGATCCTCACGCTCGGCAACATGAAGGAGCCCTTCAGCCTCGACCAGCTGATCAGCGACAACAACACGGTCTTCACCGAGCGCTCGCTCGCCGACGCCTTCGCGCCCGCGCGCAATTTCGGCTTCGCGATCGGCCGGACGATGGGCAACTGGACGGCGGTGGTCGGCGTCTTCGGCGGCAACGTCAACACGGACATCCGCAGCGAGGGCGTCTCGGCCGCCGCCCGCCTCACCGCGGCGCCGATCAACACCGACGCGCAGGTGCTGCATCTCGGGGTCAGCGGCAACTACCGGAGCCTGCCGCGCAACGAGGCGCCGCTGCAGCTCTCCGCGCGCTCGGAGGCCTTCCTGTTCGCCAGGCCCTTCGTGAACACCGGCGACATCCGGGACGCCGCGAGCGTCGGGCGCGTCGGGCTGGAGGCGGCCTACCGGCACGGCCCGGTCCTGATCCAGGCCGAGTACATCCGAACGGAGGTCGAGCGCTTCGGGGCCGCGCGGCCCCTGAGCTTCCAGGGCGGCTACGTCGAGGCCAGCGTCGTCCTCAACGGCGAGGGGCGCCGCTACGCGCTGACGCCGGAGTACGGCACCACCTACGCGATCTTCTCCGGCGTCCGGGTCGGCGACGCGGAGCGGGTCTCGAACGGCGGGTTCGGCGTGTTCGAGTTCGCCGCCCGCTTCAGCGCCATCGACCTCGACGACGGCCCCGTGCGGGGCGGCATCGAGCGGGACGTCTCGGTCGGGCTCAACTGGTACCCGGACCGCAACGTGCGCCTGATGGCCGACTACGTCCGCTCCCACGCCGCGCCCTCGGCCATCGCGGGCGGGCGCACGATCGACGCCGACACCTTCATCGGCCGGCTGCAGTTCTACTGGTAGAGGGGCCCCTCTCCCCGCTCGCGGGGAGAGGCCTGTCCGCACCGTGGTGGCGCCCGGACGGGGAGCGGCGCGGTTCAGCCTCGTAGGGTCGCGCCGGTCTTGCGCGCGACCTCGGCCACGATCTTCTGGCTCACCGCCTCGATCTCGGCATCCGTCAGCGTGCGCTCGGTCGGCTGCAGCCGCACGGCGACCGCGACCGACTTCTGGCCCTCGGGCACGCCCGCGCCCTCGTAGAGGTCGAACACGTCGACGCCCACGACGAGCTTGCGCTCGGCCCCTTGCGCGGCCCGCACGATCTCGCCGGCCGGCACGTCGCGGCCGACCACGAAGGCGAAGTCGCGCGCGAGCGGCTGGAGGTCGGAGAGCGCGAGCGCGGGCTTGGTCTTCGTCGCCCGCTGCTTCGTCGGCGGCAGGGCGCCGAGATCGATCTCAAAGGCCACCAGCGTGCCCTTGAGGTCGAGCGCCTTCATCACCCGCGGGTGGATCTCGCCGAAATGGCCGACCTGGTTCTTCGGCCCGAACTGCAGCGTGCCGGAGCGGCCGGGATGCAGCCAGGCTGGTCCGCCAGCGACGACCTGCAGCCCGCCGGTCGGCACGCCGAGGGCGGAGAGCAGCGCCAGCGCGTCGGCCTTGGCCTGGAAGGCATCGACCGTCGCGGCCGCGCCCTCCCAGTTCCGGCCGGCCCCCGTGAAGCCCGCCGTGCCGCGGCGGACCGCGGTCGCCCGGACGCTCTGGCCCTCGGGCGCGTCGCTGGCGAAGCACTGGCCGACCTCGAACAGGGCCGCGTCCGGGTAGCCACGGTCGGCGTTGCGCTGCGCGGCGCGCAGCAGGCCCGGCACGAGGCTCGGGCGCATGTCGGAGAGTTCCGAGGCGATGGGGTTGGCCAGCACGAGGTCGGCCCCGCCGCCGCCGAACAGTTCGGCGTCGGCGTGCGGGATGAACGACCACGTCACGGCCTCCATCAGGCCGCGGCCGGCGAGCGCCCGCCGGGCGAGCCGGGTGCGCTTCTGGATCGGGGTGAGGACCGGTTTCGCGACGCTCTCGGACCGCGGCAGGGGCCGGGCCTCGATCCGGTCGAGGCCGGCGATGCGGATCACCTCCTCGACGAGGTCGGCCTTGCCCTCGATGTCGGGCCGCCAGGAGGGGGTGAGCACCTTCACGCGGTCGCCCGAGCCCGCCACGTGGAAGCCGAGGGCCTCGAGGATCACCTTCATCTCGACCCGCGGCAGGTCGAGGCCGGCGAGCCGGCGCACCTCCGTCCAGGGGAAGTCGATGACCCGCTCGGTCTCGGGCGCCTCGCCCACGACCGTCGCCTCGGTCGGCGTGCCGCCGCAGATCTCAAGCACCAGCCGCGTGGCCTGGTCGAGGCCCGGGAGCGTCGAGGCCGGATCGACGCCGCGCTCGAAGCGGTAGCGCGCGTCCGTCACCACGCCGAGGCGCCGCCCGGTCTGGGCGATGTTCTGCGGGTTCCACAGGGCCGACTCGATGAGGACGTCGGTCGTGGTCTCGTCGCAGCCCGAGGCCTCGCCGCCGATGATGCCGGCGATCGACTCGACGCCCGCCGCGTCGGCGATCACCACCATTTCGGGCCCGAGCCGGTGCTCGCGCCCGTCGAGCGCCTTCAGGCTCTCGTCCGCGCGGGCGAGGCGCACGGTGAGGCCGCCCTGAACCTTGGCGGCGTCGAAGACGTGCAGCGGCCGGCCGCGGTCGAAGGTCATGTAGTTGGTGATGTCGACGAGCGCGTTGATCGGCCGGAGGCCGATCGCCCGCAGCCGCGCCTGCATCCAGTCGGGCGAGGGGCCGTTCTTCACGCCCCGCACCAGGCGCAGCGCGAAGAGCGGCGCGAGGTCCCGGTGCTGCTCGTGCAGGTCGAGCGTCACCGGGACGGGGCAGGGGCTTTCCCCGCGCACCGGCGGCTCGGGCGCCCGCTTCAGCGTGCCGAGGCCCGCCGCCGCGAGGTCGCGGGCGATACCCGAGACCGCCGTGCAGTCCGGGCGGTTGGGCGTCAGGTTGATCTCGATGACCGGGTCGTCGAGCCCCGCGTAGAGGGCGTAGGGCTGGCCGACGGGGGCGTCCCCCGGCAGATCGAGGATGCCGTCGTGGTCGTCGCCGAGGCCGAGCTCGGCCCCCGAGCAGAGCATGCCGCGGCTCTCGACGCCGCGGATCGTGCCGACCGACAGGGTGATGTTCTTGCCCGGCACGTAGGTGCCGGGGGGCGCGAAGACCGAGATCATGCCGGCTCGCGCGTTCGGCGCGCCGCAGACCACCTGCAGCGGCTGCCCGTCGCCCGCATCGACCGTGCAGACGCGCAGCCGGTCGGCGTTCGGGTGCTGCTCGGCGGTGAGCACACGCGCCACCACGTAGGGCTTCAGCGCGGCGGCCTTGTCCTCGATGCCCTCGACCTCCAGCCCGATGCGGGTCAGCGTCTCGGCGATCGCGTCGAGCGAGGCGCCGGTGTCGAGGTGGTCCTTGAGCCAGGAGAGGGTGAACTTCATCGGGGTGGTCCCTCGGCCAAGCGCCGCGCGGGCGCGCCGGTCAGGATGCGCGGGCGGCGGCCGGAGCCGCCGGCGGGATCAGGCGGTGAGGCCGGCGACCAGGCTCGGCACGTCGAGCGGGCGGAAGCCGTAATGGTCGAGCCAGCGCACGTCCGCCTCGAAGAAGGGGCGCAGGTCCGGCATGCCGTATTTGAGCATGGCGATGCGGTCGAGGCCGACGCCGAAGGCGAAGCCCTGGACCTCGTCCGGATCGAGCCCGCAATTGCGCAGCACGTTCGGGTGGACCATGCCGCAGCCGAGGACCTCTAGCCAGTCCGTGCCCTCGCCGAAGCGGATCTCGCCGCCCTTGCGGGAGCACTGGATGTCCACCTCCGCCGAGGGCTCGGTGAAGGGGAAGAACGAGGGTCGGAAGCGCATCTTCACCGCCTCGACCTCGAAGAAGGCTCGGGCGAACTCCTCCAGCACCCATTTGAGGTTGGCGATGTTGGCGGCCTTGTCGATCACCAGCCCCTCGCACTGGTGGAACATCGGCGTGTGGGTCTGGTCGGAATCGTGCCGGTAGGTCCGGCCCGGGATGATCACGCGGATCGGCGGCGCCTTCGCGCGCATGGTGCGGATCTGCACCGGCGAGGTGTGGGTGCGCAGCACCTTGCGCTTCCCCTGCGCGTCCGGCGCGAGGAAGAAGGTGTCGTGCATCTCGCGGGCCGGGTGGCCGGGCGGGAAGTTCAGCGCCGTGAAGTTCAGCTCGTCCGTCTCGATGTCGGGCCCTTCCGCGACGGAGAAACCCATATCGGCGAAGATCGCGGTGATCTCCTCCATCACCTGGGAGATCGGGTGGATGCGCCCGCGCGTGTCCGGCGCCTCGCGCAGGGGCAGCGTGACGTCGACCCGCTCGGCGGCCAGACGCGCCTCGAGGGCCGCCTCGGCCAGCGCCTCGCGGCGACCGGCGAGCGCGCCCTGCACCCGGTCGCGCAACCCGTTGATCTGGGGACCGCGGACCTTGCGCTCGTCGGGCGTCATCGCGCCCAGCGTCTTCAGGAGGTCCGAGACGCTGCCCTTCTTGCCGAGCGCGGCGACGCGCACGGTCTCCAGGGCGGCCTCGTCGGAGGCCGCCGCGACCTGGGACAGGAGATCGCGTTCGAGCGTGTCGAGGTCGGTCGTCGCCATGGGTGTCGCTGGTCTGCCGGTTCGCTGTTGCCGGGGCGTTTGCGCGTTTGCCGGAGATCGCGCAAGCGCGCAAACGCCCTGGGACGGCTTCGAAAACGGAAAAGGCGCGGCGCTCCCGGGGAGCGCCGCGCCTTTGCTGCATCCGTGATGCGGGTCGCTCAGGCGGCCTTGGCGGCCGGCAGGGCGGCCTTGGCCTTCTCGACGACGACGGCAAAGCTCGCCGGCTCGTGGATGGCGAGCTCCGAGAGCGCCTTGCGGTCGACGACGATGCCGGACTTGGCCAGGCCGTCGATGAAGCGCGAGTAGGTCAGGCCGTGCTCGCGGACCGCGGCGTTGAGGCGCTGGATCCAGAGGGCGCGGAAGGTGCGCTTCTTATTCTTGCGGTCGCGGTAGGCATACTGCATGCCCTTCTCGACCGCCTGCTTGGCGATGCGGATCGTGTTCTTGCGGCGGCCATAGTAGCCCTTGGCGGCCTTCAGAACCTTCTTGTGCTTCGCGTGACTCGTCACGCCGCGCTTGACGCGGGCCATGGGGTATCTCCTGGATTACGAAAAAGACAGATCGCTCGGGTGGTGAAGAACTTACCGCTGGTTGGGCAGGAAGTACTTCTTCACGTTGGCGGCATCGCCCTCGAACAGGGTCGTGGTGCCGCGCAGGTTGCGGATCTGCTTCGTGGTCCGCTTGATCATCCCGTGGCGCTTGCCGGCCTGGGCGTACATCACCTTGCCGGTGCCGGTGATCTTGAAGCGCTTCTTGGCGCCCGACTTGGTCTTCAGCTTGGGCATTTGGCTCTCCGATGCGCAATGCCCTCCGTCCGGTGATCCGGGGAGGTTTGCGCGAAGTTGCTTCTGGTGGAGCAGCACGAGCCGCCACGGCAGCCCTACGGCCGGGCGGTTCGACGCGGGGCGGCTTATGACAGAAACGAGACGCCGCATCAATGGGCGCGCGAAGGTGGGCCGAACGGGCGCTCCCCACCGGGCTCCGCCCTTTCCCGGACGCCTGGAACGCAGTGGAAGGTGATCCGGGATCCAGAGAATGAAGGGCCGCGAAGCGGCGCCACCTTCATGCGCCGGCGCAAGTTCGGACGCTTCGCGGCTTACCGTGCTGGGTCCCGGATCACCCTCCGCTATCGCTCCGGGCGTCCGGGAAAGCGGCGTGGTGCGAAACGCCCAAGCTCCGGAGGGTAGGGCGCCCCGCGCTGCGGGGAAAGCGGGGAGGGCGTTGCGCAGCGCACAAAAGCGGCGTGACGGGCGCGGCGGTGCGGAACCATAAACCTTGGCCGTCCGTTCTGTTCATGTCCCACTCAGGCCCGACCGGGTTAGATCCCCGCAACATTCCGGCCTTCACAGGAGACACTTTCGTGCGCATTGCCCAGATCGCTCCGCTCTCGGAGGCCGTGCCCCCGAAGTTCTACGGCGGCACCGAGCGCGTCGTCAGCTGGATCACCGAGGAGCTGGTCCGCCAGGGCCATGACGTCACCCTGTTCGCCAGCGGCGACTCGCAGACGAGCGCCAAGCTCGCCGCCTGCACGCCGGAGGGCCTGCGCCTGCTCGGCTACCGCGACCACACCGCGAGCCACCTCGCGATGCTGCATCAGGTCCATCGCCGGGCGCACGAGTTCGACATCCTGCACTTCCACATCGACCTGCTCCAGTACCCGATGTTCGAGGACCTGAACCACAAGTGCGTCACCACGATGCACGGTCGCCTCGACGTGCCGGACTTCATGCCGGTCTACCGCACCTTCACGGGCATGCCGCTGGTCTCGATCTCCGACAACCAGCGCCTGCCGATGCCGCCGGACGTGAACTGGATCTCGACGATCCACCACGGCCTGCCGAAGGAGAACTGCCCGTACTACCCGGAGTCCAAGGGCGGCTACCTCGCCTTCCTGGGCCGCATCTCGCCCGAGAAGCGCCCTGACCGCGCGATCGAGATGGCGATCCGCTCCGGCACGCCGCTCAAGATCGCCGCCAAGGTCGACAAGGCCGACCAGGAGTACTGGGACGAGGTGATCGAGCCGATGATCCACCACCCGCTGGTGGAGTATATCGGCGAGATCAACGAGGAGCAGAAGAAGGACTTCCTCGGCAACGCGCTGGCGCTCGCCTTCCCGATCGACTGGCCGGAGCCCTTCGGCCTTGTGATGATCGAGGCGATGTCGGCCGGCACGCCGGTGATCGCCTTCCGGAACGGCTCGGTCCCCGAGGTGATCAAGGACGGCGTCGGCGGCGTGCTCTGCGACTCGATGGACGACGCGGTCGCCGCCGTCGCCAAGGTCAAGACCATGAGCCGGGCGGGCGTGCGCCAGCACTTCGAGACGGCCTTCACGGCCGAGTGCATGGTGAAGAAGTACGTCGCCGCCTACGAGCAGCTGATCGCCCGCCAGGGCGAGGTGATCCGGATGCCGAAGGCCGCGGCCTTCACGCCGAACCTCGGCGACCTCAACGGCACCGCGCGCCCGGGCATCTCGGTCGCCGCCATGCCGGTCTGACAACCGGTGCCGGTCTGACAACCGGTGCCGGCCTGAAGGCTGGCCGGCACGGGTTTCGCAAAGACGTCCGCCGGGGTGCGATTCACTCTGGCCGACGCCGCGGAACCGCCTAACTCAGACGGTCACAAGGGCCGCCGCATCGCCCGATGCGGCGGCCCTGTCGATTCGCATCCTCGACACAGACCCGAACCGGAGAGCTGAGCGCATGGCGGAGAGCGTGACGAAGGTGCAAGCTGTGACGCAAGCCGCCCTGCGCGGCTTCCAGGACGCGGACGAGGTGCTGCCGCCCTACCACATTGAGGCCCACACCTCGCTGACGGAACGGCCGCTGCGCTCGCTGAAGTTCGGTGAATCCTTCGCGGTGCTCGACGCCTACGGCGATATCGGCGTGCAGCCGGGGCCGGAGGGCGTGTACTTCCAAGATACCCGCTACCTCTCGCGCCTCGAGCTGACGATCGAGGACCAGCGCCCGCTGATGCTGTCCTCGGTGATGCAGGACGACAACGGCGCGCTCAGCGTCGACATGACGACGCCCGACATCCGCCTCGACGCGCACGACGAGACCACGATCCCCCGCGAGGTGATCGCGATCGAGCGCACCAAGTTCCTGTTCCGTGGCGCCTGCTACGACCGGATCGGCCTGCGCTCCTACGATTCGCGCCACCGCACCCTGAAGATCGCGGTGGCGTTCGACGCCGATTACCGCGACCTGTTCGAGGTGCGGGGCACCGACCGCGAGCGCCGCGGCAAGCGCGCCGTGCAGGTGGCGAGCGGGACCGAGGTCCAGTTCCGCTACGTCGGCCTCGACGAGATCGTGCGCACCACGTCCCTGCATTTCGGTCCGAAGCCGAAGAGCCTGGAGCCGGGCCGCGCCGTGTTCGAGGTCGAGTTGCCGCCGGGGGGCCGCGCCTCGCTCTTCATCCGCGTGGTGTTCGAGGCGCACAAGGCCTTCACCAGCGCGCCCGCGGCCGAGCAGGTCGGCGAGGATGCCGCCGCCAAGCTCTCGCTCGCGGCCGGCAGCAGCCATGCCAAGCCGCCCAAGGGACTCTCCGAGGGCACGATCTTCGCCCGCGCCTACCGGGATACGCGCCGCGACCAGCGCGCGCTGACGACGGGCATCACCACGATCATCTCCTCGAACGACCAGTTCAACGAGGGCGCCTGCCGGGCCACCGCCGACCTCTACATGCTGGCAAGCCGCACGCCGGAGGGGATCTACCCCTTCGCGGGTATCCCCTGGTACTCCACGGTGTTCGGGCGCGACGGCATCATCACGGCGATGATGGCGCTCTGGATCGACCCGAACTTCGCCCGGGGCGTGCTCGGCTACCTCGCGGCCACGCAGGCCAAGGCGGTGGATCCGGCCGCCGACGCCCAGCCCGGCAAGGTGCTGCACGAGACGCGGCGCGGCGAGATGGCGATGCTCGGCGAGGTGCCGTTCCGGCACTATTACGGCACGATCGACGGCACGCCGCTCTTCGTGATGCTGGCCTGGGAATATTATTCGGTCACCGGCGACCGCGAGACCATCGCGAAGGTCTGGCCGGCCCTGAAGCTCGCGCTCGCCTGGATGAACACCTACGGCGACCGGGACGGCGACGGCTTCGTGGAATACGCCCGCGACACCGATAAGGGGCTGGAGAACCAGGGCTGGAAGGACAGCCACGACTCGATCTTCCACGCGGACGGGCAACTCGCCAAGGGACCGATCGCGCTCTGCGAGGTGCAGGGCTACGTCTACGCCGCCAAGAACGGCATGGCCAAGCTCGCCGCGATGCTCGGCCACGACGATCTCGCCGAGACGCTGACGCACGAGGCGCGTACCTTGCGCGAAAAGTTCGACGCGGCCTTCTGGAACGAGGAGATCGGCACCTACGCGCTGGCGCTGGACGGGGCGAAGAAGCAATGCGCGGTGCGCTCGTCGAACGCCGGCCACGCGCTCTTCACCGGCATCGCGCTGCCCGAGCGGGCGGCCCGCGTCGCCGAGAACCTGCTCTCGAAGGACGGGTTCAACGGCTGGGGCGTGCGCACGATCGCCCGCGGCGAGGCGCGCTACAACCCGATGTCCTACCACAACGGCTCGATCTGGCCGCACGACAACGCGATGATCGCGATGGGGCTCGCCCGCTACGACCTGAAGCCCGAGGCCGCGCGCATCTTCCAGGGCATGTTCGAGACCTCGCTCTACCAGGATTCGAAGCGCCTGCCGGAGCTGTTCTGCGGCTTCATGCGGCGGCGCCAGCGGGGGCCGGTATCCTATCCGGTGGCCTGCAGCCCGCAGGCCTGGGCGGCGGCGGCGCCCTTCGCGTTCCTGGCCGCCTGCCTTGGCATGGAGCTCGATCACGGGCGCAACCGCGTGCGCTTCCGCAACCCGATCCTGCCGCCCTTCCTCGACGGGATCTCGATCTACAACCTGAAGCTCGGGGCGAGCCGCCTCGACCTGCGCCTGCAGCGACACCAGGACGACGTGACGGTCAGCGTGCTGCGCCGGACGGGGGACGCGCAGGTTGCGATGGTGAAGTGAGGGGCGCCGGGGCCTCTTTGCCCCGGCCGAGTTCGAGCATCACGCCGGCGAGGTCGCCGCGCTGCCAGACCCTGCGCACCCGGAACGGGTTCTCGAAGCCGGCGACCCGGAGCAGGAAGGTCTCGGCGAGGAGGTGGCGGCGGGCGATCGACAGCCGGGCGCCGCCCATCGAGATGTCGCGGATCACGCAGACCTGGGCGGTGCCGTCGGGCAGCAGGGCCGAGGCCGGGATCATCGCCGCGACGCGCACCGCGGCGCGCCGACCCGGATCGGCTTGATCGCGGCGTGCACGGTCGTCGGCGGACGTCATGGGCGAGAGGTCTGTCGTCGGGTGGTACGGTGGCGATGACAACACAACATCCGTAAACCCGGGCTTGCACGGATGACCGGGATTTCACGGTTTCACGCGGATCTGGGCGCTGCGTCCCTGATCCGGCTGGCGCGCGGGAGCCCGTCTTCCTAGAGGGGTGGGACGCCGCGCCGGCCGCCCCGCGAACCCTGCCATGTCGGACCCTGCCATGTCGGACCTTGCCATGTCGGACCCTGTCACGCCTCCCGACGCCCTCGGCCTCGCCCAGGCCCTGATCCGCTGCCCCTCGGTGACCCCGGAGGAGGGCGGCGCCCTCGATCTCCTCGCCCGCCTGCTGGGGGAGGCGGGCTTCGCGGTCGAGCGCCCGATCTTCTCGGAAGCCGGCACCCCGGACATCCAGAACCTCTACGCCCGCCTCGGCACGCAGGCGCCCTGCCTCGTCTTCGCCGGACACACCGACGTGGTGCCGCCGGGCGAGGCGGCGCGCTGGCGGCACGCCCCGTTCGGCGGCGCGGTGGCGGACGGCATGCTCTACGGGCGCGGCGCCGTTGACATGAAGGGCGCCATCGCCTGCTGGCTCGCCGCGACGCTGGCCCACCTGCATGAGCACGGCCGGCCGGCGGGCTCGATCGTCTTCCTGATCACCGGGGACGAGGAGGGGCCGGCGGTCAACGGCACCGTGAAGCTCCTCGACTGGGCGCGGGCGCGCGGCGAGCGCTTCGACCATTGCGTGCTCGGCGAGCCGACGAACCCGGCCGCGCTCGGCGACATGATCAAGATCGGCCGGCGCGGTTCGCTGACGGGCACGATCACCGTGCATGGACGCCAGGGGCACGTCGCCTACCCGCACCGGGCCGAGAACCCGATCCCCGGGATGCTGCAACTGGCGCGCGCGCTGCTCGCCGAGCCGCTCGACGGCGGCACCGCGCATTTCGACGCCTCGAACCTCGAATTCACCACCCTCGACGTCGGCAACCCGGCCACCAACGTGATCCCGGCCGAGGCGCGGGCGACCTTCAACGTCCGCTTCAACGATACGTGGACCGCCGAGACGCTCGGGACAGAGATCCGCGCGCGCCTGGCGCGGGCGGCGGGCGAGGCGGTGCGCTACACCCTCGACCTGCTGCCCTCGAACTCACCGGCCTTCCTGACACGGCCCGACGCCTTCGTGGACCTCGTCTCCGACGCGATCGAGGCCGAGACCGGCCGCCGCCCGGCGCTCTCGACCACGGGGGGCACCTCGGACGCGCGCTTCATCAAGGATGCCTGCCCGGTCATCGAGTTCGGCCTCGTCGGCGAGACCATGCATCAGGTCGACGAGTGCGTGGCCGTCTCCGACCTGGAGCGCCTCACGGCGATCTACCGCCGAGTGCTGGCGGCCTACTTCGCGCGCTGAACCCTGCCGGGCCGGATTCGGTCCCGCATTCCGGGCGGCGTCAGGCCGGGGAGAGCCAGAGCACCAGCGCGATGGTCGCGGCGGCGGCGGCGATGAAGGCGACGAAGGCCGGCATCACCCAGCCGCGCCGCCCGTGCGGGTCGGCCGAGGCCCGCACGCCGGGCTTGGCCGCCTCGCTGGCGCGCGCCGCCGCGATCCGCTCCGGGGAGGGCGGGCGGCCCGCGGCCTCGTCGTCGGTGCCGAGTTGCGAGAGGCCGGGATCGTAGTGCGGGACCTTGTCGCCCGTGCGGCCCGAATCGATGTCGCCCTTCAGCATGGCGGTGGTCGGCCGCTCGGCATCGGGCGGCGTGTCGACCCTGAGGTTGCCGGGCGGGGGCGGATCTTCTGAGCGGAACACCATGGCCGTCTCCCCGGTCCGGCCCCGGGTCGGTCCCGGCGCCCGCCGCCGCGCGGGACCGGTCCCGCAGCGACGTTCAGCCGTGCAATGCCGAACACCCCGCACGGGTTTCCGTGCGCGACCTCGCACCGCGCCCGCCACGGGCACCGGATGGGCGACCGCGGCGGATCGGGCGGGGTCTCAGGGCAGGAGCGGGACGGCGCGGCGCGCGCTCGCCCGCTCGGCGGCCTCCTCGCCGCACTTGGCCGCGTGGCTCGCGCGGTTGACGACCTGCAGGTTCGGCAGGCCCCAGAAGCCGAGGAGCTCCGGCCAGGGCCGCTCCCGGTGCTCGCGCCAGACCCGGTAGAGCGGCACCCGGTGATCGACCTCGGCGGTGCGCAGCAGGCGCTTGGCGGAGGCCGCGCAGCGGTGGCGCTGGCGGGCCTTGAGCAGCTTCACCTGATCGCTCGGCGCGACCCAGAACTTCCAGGCCGCGACGCAGGCGGCGTGCCAGCGGGCGTTGCGATTGGAGGTCCCCGCACCCCAGAGGTCGCGATGCCAGCCGAAGCGGTAGACCGGCTGGCCGCAGACGCAGCAGGTGCCGGGGCCGCGGGCGTGCTCCGCCTCGCGGAAGGGGGCGGGCGGCATCCGGAAGCCCGCGGCGGCCTCCGGCCCAGCCCGCCAGGCCCAGCCCTCCGGGGTCCCCGAGCGTGCCGCCAGCGCCCGGGCCAGCCCGTCGGCGCGCAGCACATGGGTGCGCCAGTAGCTCTCGACGGCGAGGCGCGGCGTCGGCGGGGTCAGCGGGCGCGCCAGAGCGTGCCGCAGCACCGGCGCCGGAAAGATCGCCGGCAGGGACCGCTCCAGCCGCGCGCGCGCCTTGAGGTTGCGCGCCGCGCGCCACTCGGATGCCGCACTCATGCCCGTTCCGACGTCCCCTTGCCGATGCCCGCCCGGTCCGACCGCGCCCCCGCTATCGCATCGGTCGCCCGTTCAGGCTGTAGCGGCGGCGCAGCGCCGACGCTCCGCGGCGGTTTGCGGCGGTCCGCGGCTCTGCGCGCAAGCCCCGTCGGGCGGCGCGAGCCATGTCCTGGGGCGGGTTGCCCCACGGATCCTGGCGTTTACCCAAGCTGGGCCGTGAAACACGCAACAGATCGAGGAGTTCGGATGAACTTGGACGCGCAGCACGACCGCACAGCCCTGCCGCCCGCCCCCGTCCCCGCAACGACCCAGCCGATACAGCAGACCACGGACCCGGCCGCGCAGGCCCGCGGCGACGCGAGCGCGGACCAGCCCGAGGGCGAGCCCGCCGCAACGCCCACCAACGCCTTCGAGGCGTTCGGCTCCTTCCCCGGATAGATGGCGCCCAGGCCGCCCGCTCGCGAGAGCGACCGGGAGCGGGCGGGCCGATGCCCTAGTCGGGCAGGTAGATCTGGCGGTGGTAGGCGGGCACGGTCGCGACCGCCACCACCTCGGCCCCGTCGAGAAGTCCCGCGAACAGGGGTCCGCTCGCGCTGAGCGCGATGCGGCTCGCCGTGCGGCCGGCCGGCACGGAATAGACGAACTCGGAGACCTGATCCGCCTTGTAGAGGCGGTAGAAGTCCGGCTTGGCGACCGAGGACACCTTGGGCTCCACGTGGGCGCGGGCCGCGACGCCGCGCTCGTAGCGCGCGCTCAGGCTGAGCCGGTCGTCGCCCTCGGTCGCCATGTCCCACGTCTCCTCGACCTGAGTGGCGCCGGCCTCGTTCGAGCGTGCCGTCCTGGTCATCGCGACCTTCGCCGGCTTGTACACGCCATAGGCTCCCGGCGCCGCCTGCGCCGGAGCGATCATCCCGCCGATCACCATGAAGGCGGCGGCGCCGCTCTGCGCGTTCTTCGCCGAGGTTCCCCACACGGCGTACTTGTCGGGATAGGCGGCGGCCTTCCCGTCCGCGTCGCTCTGGGAGAGCCCCTCGATCAGGATCAGGACGAGGTTCGCGTCCTTGGCGGCGCCCGAGCCCGGCACGGCGGCCCAGCCCGCGGGCAGGGCCTTGGCCAGCTTGTCCGGATCCGTCCTGATGAAGACGACGGTTCTCGTCTCGGTCGTGGTGAGATCCAATCTATCCGCTACGGCGACGCCGGGGATCTGTAGGACCGCCGCAATCGCGGCTGCGGAAATCCGAAGGCGAGCCCACCGCATCGAGACCTCCCGGTTCCGGGCCCTGCGATAGGGTGCGCAACACGCGTCCCGCTGCAGCGCCCGACGGCAAATCCCCCCAGCGCGCGTTTTCGCGGCAATTCCCCGTCGTGGCAATTCCCCGTCGTGGCAATTCCCCGTCGTGGCAATTCCTCGTCGTGACAATTCCTCGTCGTGGCTGCGCGCCGGGGACTGTGTTTCCCGCCATGACGCCTCTCGGCAGGGTGCCGAATGCCGCGCACCCAGAGGCCGGGCCGCGCCGGGACGACGCGGGCACAGGGCGCCGACCCATCCGACCCACCGCAAAGTCGAGTTCGCCTATTCGCCGCCCCGACACACGATCGCCCCATTTCGGCATTTGAGCTTGGCAACAAGAAACAAACGATTTACAAAAACGAACACAAAACAAAACGTATGTCGTCGTACAAAGTGTTGATTTGTACTTCGTCATACTTTCGCAACCTTCTCATTCCCGGTCTCAGACCGTCCCCCTCTCACCCGTTCGGCGCGGCGCCACCCAGCGTGTCGCCGCTCGAAACGCCGTGCGCGCTCGCTGCACGGCAACAGCGCCGGCCGCTCGCGGCCAGGCATCCTCTAGGCAGAGAAAGAGACACCCCGAACGATGCGGTTCACACGTCACAACGACAGCCTCGCCCTCGACGATTTCTGGAACCGGGTGGAGCGGGACTGGCGCAGCGCCGGCTCCGACCGGACACCCCCCGCCGCCACGCCGAACGCGCCCGCCGACGACCTCGCAGCGACCGATCCGGCGACGACCCCGGCCGCCACGCCCGCCGGGACCACGCTGGAAACGACCCCGGCCGCCCCGCTCGAGCCCGTCGTGGTCGCCGCCCCGGAGACCTCCGCGGAGGCGGACCCGAGCGGGTCCGCGAGCGTTCCCCCGACCGAGGCGGCGCCCGTCGCACCCGTGACACCCGTCGCGCCCGCGACACCCGACGTCGACGCCGCGGCCCTGCTGACCGGCACGGATCCCGCCGCCCCCGTCTCCGCGGCGGGGCTCACCCGTCACGACGGCACGATCCAGGCGCAGAGCGGGGACGTGATCGAGAACCTCGACATCTACGCCGACGGGCCCGGCATCGAGCTCGACGGCGACGCGAACGTCACCATCCGCAACGTCCGCATCCACTACAACGGGACCGACCAGGGCGGTTCCGGCATCGAGGCGATCGGCTCGCAAAACCTGACGGTCGACGGCGTCGAGATCATCAATGCCGGGGCTCCGGCCTCCGGCCCCAACACCGATCCCGAGCAGTACGGCATCGGGCTGTTCGAATCGCCGGGCGCGGCGGTGAGCCACGTCACGGTGCGCGACGCCTCGACGGGCCTCTACCTTCAGGACTCGCCGAACGCCACGCTCCAGGGGATCGAGGGCTACAACATGCGCGGCCCCTATCCGCGCGGGCAGCTGGTGCAGTTCAACCGCTCCGACAACAGCAGCCTGACCGACTTCTACAACTACAACGACTTGGAGACCTCCTGGACGGAGGACAACGTCAACATCGGATCGAACAACGTCACGATCGCCAACGGCCTCATCGACGGCAACAACTCGCCCTCCGGCGTCGGGGTCATCGTCGAGGGCGGCACCGGCGTCCACGTGAGCAACGTCGACACCGTCCGCATGGGCAACGGCGCCTTCTCGGATTACGGCAGCGGCAACACCTTCGACGACGTGCGCTCGTTCGACAACTTCGCGGACAGCCATGCCGGCCGCGGAACGCCGTTGTCGGGCTCGCTGATCTTCACGCTGGCCGACGACTCGACCATCACCAACGCGGCCTACCAGAACGCGGCCGCGCCCGGGAACGTCGTCTACGGCGGCGGCATCCAGGACGAGGCCTTCGGGGGTACCTTCCAGGCGAGCGAGATCACCGGGGAGGCGCCGATGGCCGCCTACCACAACGCGTTCTCTTGGAGCTGACGCAAGAGGGCGGCCGCCGGGCTCCGGCGGCCGCCTCGCGGGCCTGCGGAGTGCGGGCCCGCCATCGCCCGGGCGGGGACGTGTAGGACGGGTTCGGGACCGTCGGGAGCCCTCAGCCGACGAGGTCGGCCTGCTCCTCGACGAGCGCCTCCAGCGCCTGCGCCAGGGCGCGGTTGAGCAGGGCGGCGCGGCGCTCGTGCTGCAGGATGCGCCGGGCCGCCGTACGGGCGGTCGCCGCCCGCATCGCGCCGTGCGGCGCCCCGTCCCGCAGGGCGATCCAGGCCAGCGCCCGCAGCTGGTTGGCGTGCGCGGCCGCCCGGGCGCGCCGCTCGCGCGGCGTCGCGGTGAGCTCCGACGGGGCCGACGCGGACGAGGCCGACTCGGACGAGGCCAACTCGGACGAAGCCCTGCGTGTTTCGATGACGGACATGGGAGCGTGCCTCCATCACTTGGTGATTCGGCGTCCGCCCTCGATACTGCAGCGCTTTCCGCACTGTGGCAAGAATGCGGCACGCAAGAATCGTCTTGCGGGCGGCTTCCGCTTTTCGGACACGCGGCCGCCTCAATCCGGCGGCGCAGCGAGGTGGAGGCGCAGAAGGCTCGCGGCGGGGGTGAGGGGCCCTGGCCGGGTGACGATCTGCAGCGTGCGGTGGGCCCAGGCGTCCGAGAGCGGCACCGCCACGAGGTCCGTGGCGCCGCCGAACAGGCCGAACACGCCCCGCGGCACCACGCCGAGCCCCATATCGGCCTGCACCATGCGGCAGACCGCGTCGAAGCCAGGCACGTGCACCCGCAGCCGCAGGGGCCGGCCGGCGCTCTGCGCCTCGGCCCGGACGCTGCCGTAGATCGAACTCTCGGCGTGCAGGCCGACGAAATCGTAACCGAGGGTCTCCGCGAAGGCGAGCTCGTCCCGACCCGCGAGCGGGTGGCCGCGGCGCATCACCACCACGAGCCGGTCGCGCCGGTAGAGCGTGGCGTCGAGGCCCAGCGTCGGAACGCTGCCCGCGCAGATGCCGATCTCGGCCCCACCCTCGGCCACGCCCCGCACGACGCCGCCGCTCGGACGCTCCTCCAGGTCGATCTTGATCGCGCCCTGCGCCGCCAGGAAGGTGCGCAGGTCCTCGGGCAGGAACTGCACGATGGCCGAGAGGTTGGCGAGCATCCGGACGATGCCCCGCACCCCCTTGGCGTGCTCGGCGAGTTCCAGGGCGATCTGCTCGGCGTTGCGCAGCATGCGCCGGGCGTGGTGCAGCAGGGTCTCGCCCGCGGGCGTCACGCCCATGCCGCGCGCGCCACGCTCGAGGAGCTCGACGCCGAGGGTCTGCTCCAGCTCGGCCAGCCGCTTGCTCACGGCGGAGGGCGCGATCGCGGCGCGCCGCGCGGCGCGGGTCAGGCTGCCCTCCTCGCACACCGCCACGAACAGGCGCAGCGTCGTCAGGTCGAGCCGCCGCAGGATGGCAGGCGCCAGCATCTCGCAGGGTCCCGGGTCGTCCCGGCGCGGGAACGCCCGCGGGGTCAGGCCGCTTCTACAGCGCGGCGACGTCCCGGCCCAGGCTCCGCCCCGCCGGGCAAGAGAGGCCGGGCGCGAGAGGCCGGGAGCGGGATGTCGCGGCGAAATGCCGTCGCGGCGCCACGTATTCGGACCGGCGCCGACAGGACCGCCTCTGGATGTTCAGGTCGAACGCGCCGAGGGCCAAACTCAGGCATTCCATCCCGTCGTGCCGGATACGACCTCTGCGCGCATCCGCGGGTGATTTACGGATTTCCCACGGTCGGATGACAGCCTAGGGTCGTGCCTGACCTGCAGGATCATCCATCACGCATGCACCGGACTGCCGACACGCACCGCGATCTGTTCGACAGGACGTCCGAACACGCCGGCGCCCCGTCGCGGGGGGCCGCACCGCGGGAGTTCGCGGAGCCCCTCGGCGGCCTCGCCCCGGAGCAGGTGCTGCGCATGGTCGAGGGCTTCGGCCTGACGGGCACGTGGGCGTGGACCTTCGCGACCGACACGCACGTCTGGTCGCCGGGCCTGTTCCGGATCCTCGGCCTCGAACCGGAGAGCGCGCGGGCGGCCTACGGGCTCCTGCTCGCGCTGGTCCACCCGCACGACCGGCCCGGCGTCACCTCCGGCTCGGAGATGCTGCAGACCGGACGGGTGGCGCAGCGGACATTCCGGATCATCCGGCCCGACGGGTCCCTGCGCACCGTGATGAGCCGGGGCGAGGTGGTCGTCGATCCGGACGGGCGCCCGCGACAGGCGATGGGCGTCCTCATCGACGTGAGCGACCACGCGGCGCTGGCCCGCGCCCGCGAGGCCGAGCAGCGGCACAGGCGCGCGATCTTCGAGGAGGTCCGCGCCTTCACCTCGTCGAGCCGGGTCTACCCCTACACCGACTTCTCCGAGGAATGGCTGGAACTCGTCGGGCTGCCGAAGGCCGAACTGCTCGGCGAGCCGACCCTGCCGGTGCTGAAGGAGGAGCGCGCGCGCTGGCGCGACCACGGCCGCGCGCTCTACCTCTCCGGGCGGGTCGTCCACACGCAGCCGCGCCTCGTCCTGGCGGGCGGCGAGGTCGTCCCGTACCGATTCGTCATGGTGCCGATGCGCGACGCCGCCGGAGCCGTCGAGAGCTGGACGAACTACGTCGCGCCGCTCGTCCTGGACGCGCGCGCGACCGGCTGCCTGGCCGGGCCGGTCCGGGACGGGCTGGACCGCCTCGTGACCGGAGCGCACCTGCGGGCGGGCCGCGCCTTGCTCGACTGGTCGATGCAGCAGCTCGCCGGGGCGAGCGGGCTCTCCTTCTCCACCATCCGCCGCCTGGAGGACGGGGACGGCGCCGCCTCCGGGCGGGCGCAGGCGGCGGCGGTGGCGGCCCTGCGCGCGCACGGCATCGTCTTCACGCTGACGGAGACGGGTGCGATCGCGCTGTCCAGACGTTGACGCCAGACGTTGACGGCGGGCGCCGACGAAGGAGGAGCGGGGATGAGCGGGCTGCGGGAGAAGCGGGCGGCGATCGCGAGCGCGGTCGAGGCGGAGGGCCTGTCCGGGAGGGAGGCCGAGGCGCGGGTCGCCGACCTGCTGGCGGGACGCGCGGAGCCGGCGACGGCGGATCTGCGCCGCCTGCTGACGGAGTACCGCGACCTCGAAGCCCTCCCGGCCGACGAGGCCGACGTGCGCCTGGCCGAGGCGGGGGAGGTCTTCGCACCGGAGGACGACGCCTGAGGGCACCGCTCGCGCCTCCCGGGCGTTGGCCCGGTAGGACAGGACGGAGACGATCGATGGGCGGATCCACGCGCGAGGACACCGACATGCAGGCCCGGCGCCGGCCTGCCGGGGAGCCGGAACCCCAGGGGGCCGCGATCTCGCCGCGGGACGCCGCGACCGGGCAGGTGCGCGCGACCGACGGACCGATGGAGCGGGCCGGCACGGAGGCCGAGGCGCGCGAGCGGGGCGAGGCGGGCCCCTTCGAGGGACGCCGGGAGGGCTGAGGCGGATGGCCGCCACGTCCCCCGACCGTCCCGCCGACGCGGCCCCGCCGGAGCCGGCCGGGCCGCTTCCCGCCGTCGGCGGGCGCGGGCGGCGAACCGGCCCCGCCGAGCCGCCGACCAACGAGCCGCTCGGTACGGACGAGCGCCCCGATGTCGGGCTCGCGCAGTCCGGCAGCGGCGAGGACGCGATCGTCCGCCGCGAGACCGAGATCTGAGGATCGGGCCCCGCGGCCAGCCCCAGCGGACGAGGTTCGCGGGCGTCGCCGCCCCGGAGGCCGACCGTGCGCCGGGAAACCCGGCGAACGGCGCTGAGCCGCGGCGAGGCAAGGCGCCGCCCGGAGCGCGGCGCGGGCCGGGGATCCGTCCCGGCCGAGGTCGGCTCGGAGAGCGCCGGACAACGGGATGTCCGGATCCGTTCCGGCCCGCCGGGCCTCATCAGGCTGCCTCGTGCGAGAGCACACCTGCCTATTTTCTAGCCCATATTGCCTTCGGAATAATCATCTGCCGCGCGGCGTTGATCTTCGTATAGACCAACGTTGCACGAAGGATGATCAGGATGATCGGCAAAACGGCACTTGTCGCGGCTTTCGCCCTCGCCCTCGTTCCAAGTCTCGTCGGCGCGCAGAGCGGTCGCTGGAGCGGCTACGGCGATAGAAGAGGCATCGTGGCACCGCCCCAGACCGTTGAGTTCGGCCGCGCGGTCGGTCCGCGCGATCCGACCGGCATCCTGCGCGGTCAGGGTATCAGCAGCCGCCACGGCGGCATCGGCAACATGGGCGGCGGCTCCGGCCGGAGTGCCAATACCGGGATCGGCCTCGGCGGCATCGGCGCCAACCAGGGCGCCCGGTTCTGAGCCTGCCCCCGGCGGCCCCGTTCAGGGACCGCCGGGCTCGGCCACCGGCCCCCCAGCCGTCCCCAGCCCGGCCTTCGCGGCCCGGCGGTTGACGATCCCGAGCCGCAGGACGGCCTGCTCCAAGAAGTCGAGCGCGTCGATGAGGCCCGCGCGGGCCTGTTCCACGGCCGCGTCGCCCTCCTCGGGCGGCGTCTCGGCGAGCTTCACGGCGGCGATCAGCACCCGGTCGCGCTCGTCCTCGATCCGGCCGTCGCGCTCGAGATGGCCGCGCACATCCGCGTCGAAGGCCTCCAGGACCGCGAAGGGGAGGGCGTCGCGCCCGATCCGGCCGGGAAAGCTCCTGGCCCGGCGGCGCCCTTCCTCGGCGGCGCGGGCGAGATGGTCGGCGAGGCTGTCCAAGGGCTGCTCCGGAATCGCGGCGAGGGCATCGACGAGGCGCCGATACCGGAACGCCCGGACCGGCATGCGGGCTGCGTGCCGCCCACCGTCGACCCTATCTTAGGATCGATGCTGGCGCTCGGCCCGCCGAGATGGCAGAGAGCGGCCTCGCCGAGCCCCCGAGCCGCAGGAACCGCGCCATCCCGCCCGCCACGCCATCCGGAGCCCCGGTGCCGCACAGGGCGGCCGCGTCCCGGCACTTCATCCTCCCCCTGATGGTCCTGCTCGTCGGCCTCCTCGCCGCCGGGGCTGCCGCGCTGCAGCTCAAGGGCGCGAGCGAGCGGCGCGATCACGAGCGCTTCGAGCGCCTCGCCGGGCAGCAGGTCAACCGCATCCGCGAGCGCCTGGAGACCTACGTCGCGCTGCTGCGCGGCGCGGCCGGGCTGCTCGCCGCGAGCGAGCGGGTGACGCGGCCGGAATTCGCCGCCTTCGTGGAGCGCCTGCGCATCGCCGACCTCTACGGCGGCACCCGCGGCATCGGCTACGCCCGCCGCTTCCGGCCCGAGGAGGCGCAGGCCCTGGTGGCCGAGATGCGCGCCCAGGGGCTGCCCGACTTCCGGCTCCGACCCGACCCGCCGGGCCCGGACCCCACCGCCATCGTCGCCCTGGAACCCCTGGACCTGCGCAACGCCGCCGCGATCGGCTACGACATGTATTCCGAGCCGGTGCGCCGGGACGCGATGGCGCGGGCGCGGGACACGGGCGAGCCGGCCCTCTCCGCCCAGGTCGAGCTGGTGCAGGAGATCGACGGACAGAAGCAGGCGGGCTTCCTCGTCTACCTGCCGGTCTACGTGGGCGGGGCGGTGCCGGAGACCGTCGCGGAGCGACGGCGCCTGCTCAGGGGCTGGGTCTACAGCCCCTTCCGGGCCGGCGACCTGTTCTCCCGCGTCGCCGTCCCGCTCAGCCCCGGCGGCGCACCGGAGGTGACCTACCGGGTCCGGGACGGCGCCGGGCCGGCCGGCGACGGGCCCGGCGAGGCCGCCCCGCTCTACGCGTCGGGCGCGGGCGAACGGGTTCCGGAGGCGGGCTTCTCGACGCAGCGCACCCTCGACATCGCCGGCCACGCCTGGATCATGACCCTCGCGGCGGCGCCCGGCTTCGCGCGCGATCCGGCCGGCGACGTGTGGCCCCTGGTCCTCGGCGCCGGCTCGCTCGTGACCCTGCTGGTGGCGGGCGCGGCGCTCGCCCAGGCCGGGGCAAGCCGCCGCTCGGAGGTCGCGCGCCGCGACCTCGAGGAGGAGACCGCCCGCCTGGAACTGCTCAACCGGGCCGGTGCGGCGCTGGTCGCCGAGCACGACCTCGCGCGCCTCGTGCAGACGGTGATCGAGGCCGCCACCGAACTCGTCGGCGGGGCCTACGGCGCGTTCTTCGAGCGCGTGCCCGCGGGACAGGAAGGCAACGACGAGGACGTCTGGCGCCTGTTCAGCCTCACGGGGGGGCCGCGCGAGGCCTTCACCCGCTTCGGCCTGCCGCGGGCGACCAACCTGTTCCAGCCGACCTTCCTGGCCGAGGGCGTGGTGCGCTCCGACGACGTGGCGACGGACCCGCGCTACGGCTCGCACGGCGGCATGCCGAAGGGGCACCTGCCGGTGCGCAGCTACCTCGCGGTGCCGGTGGTCTCGGGGACCGGCGAGCGGCTCGGCGCCCTGCTGTTCGGCCACCCGGAGCCCGGCCGCTTCGGCCCGCGCGAGGAGCGCCTGATCACCGGCTTCGCGGGGCAGGCGGCGGTGGCGGTCGACAACGCGCGCCTCCTCGCCTCGGTGCGGCGCAAGCGCGACCGCTTCCTCGGCGCGATGCGGGCGGTGCGCGGCGTGCTCTGGACCAACGACGCCTCCGGCCGCATGGTCGGCGAGCAGCCCGGCTGGGCGGCGATCACCGGCCAGAGCCGGGCGGAATACGATGGCTACGGCTGGGCGGACGCCGTCCACCCCGACGACGCGCAGGCCAGCGTCGAGGCCTGGAACGCGGCGGTGGCCGAGCGGCGCACCTTCGTGTTCGAGCATCGGGTGCGCTCGCGGGACGGCAGCTGGCGGACCTACGCGATCCGCGCGGTGCCGATCCTCGACGAGGAGGGCGCGATCGTCGAGTGGGTCGGCGTGCACACCGACATCACCGAGCAGCGCGAGGCGGAGGCGGAGCTGCGGGAATCGAACGAGGAGATTCAGCGCTACGCCTACATCGTCAGCCACGACCTGCGGGCGCCGCTCGTCAACGTGATGGGCTTCACGAGCGAGCTGGAGGCCGTGCGGGACGACGTGCGGGCGGCGCTGGGCGACCACGCCGAGGCCGGGCGGATCGACGCCGACATGGACGAGGCGCTGGGCTTCATCAAGGCGGCGATCACCAAGATGGAGGCGCTCATCGCCGCCATCCTGAAGCTGTCGCGCGAGGGGCGGCGTACCTTCCGGCCGGAGCCGCTCGACATGCGCGCCCTGGTGCAGGGCCTCGCCGACGCGCAGCGCCACCAGGCGGACAGCGCGGGCGCCCGGGTGGCGGTCGCCGACGACCTGCCGGAGATCGCGGCCGACCGGCTCGCGGTCGAGCAGATCTTCGGCAACCTCATCGACAACGCCCTGAAGTATCTGGCGCCGGGGCGGCCCGGCCTGATCCAGGTCGCGGGCCGGCCGGTCGCGGGCGGGCGGGTGCGCTTCACGGTGGCCGACAACGGCCGGGGCATCGCGCCCCAGGACCACGCCCGCATCTTCGAGCTGTTCCGGCGCTCCGGCCTGCAGGACAGGCCAGGCGACGGCATCGGGCTGGCGCACGTCAAGGCGCTGGTGCGTTCCTTAGGCGGCCGGATCGAGGTATCGTCGGAACTCGGACAGGGGACGACGTTCAGCGTGACGCTGCCGCGCGCGGCGCAGGGTCCGGACGTGCCGCGCGGCGCGGCCGCGTGACGAACAGGGGATTTGGGGGACTTGGACGTGCATCCCGTCTGCATCGTGATGATCGAGGACGACGAGGGCCATGCCCGCCTCATCGAGCGCAACATCCGCCGGGCCGGCGTGAACAACGACATCGTGCCGTTCCGCAACGGCACGGACGCGCTCGCCTACCTGTTCGGCCCGGACGGGACGGGCGAGGTGAGCGCGCGGCGCCACCTCCTGATCCTGCTCGACCTCAACCTGCCGGACATGACCGGCATCGACATCCTGGAGAGGATCAAGGCGAACCCGCACACCAAGCGCTCGCCGGTCGTCGTGCTCACCACCACCGACGACGCGCGCGAGATCCAGCGCTGCTACGATCTCGGCGCCAACGTCTACATCACCAAGCCGGTGAACTACGAGGGCTTCTCGCACGCGATCCGCCAGCTCGGGCTGTTCTTCTCGGTGATGCAGGTGCCCGAGAACTCATGAGCACGACGCCTCCGTCCGCACCGCCGGACGGCGTGCCCGAACGCGGGCGCATCCTCTACATCGACGACGACCCGGGCCTCGCCCGCCTCGTCCAGCGGGGCCTCAAGGCGCGCGGCTACGTCGTCGAGACGGCGCCGGACGGCGCCGCGGGCCTCGCCCGGCTCGCGCAGGGGGGCATCGATGCGGTGGCCCTCGACCACTACATGCCGGGCCAGACCGGGCTCGACCTGCTGCCCGAGATCCGGGCGCTGCCCGACGCGCCGCCGGTGATCTACGTCACGGGCTCCGAGGACAGCCGCGTCGCGGTGGCGGCGCTGAAGGCCGGCGCGGTCGACTACGTCTGGAAGGACCTCCAGGGCCAGTTCCGCGAACTCCTCGGCGAGGCGGTCGATACGGCGCTCCGCCAGGAGGCCCTGCGGCGCGACAAGGAGCGGGCCGAGGCCGCCGTGCGCGAGGCGCGCGACCGGGCCGAATTGCTGCTGCGCGAGGTCAACCACCGGGTCGCCAACTCGCTGGCGCTGGTGGCCGCGCTCGCCCGGATGCAGACCAACGCCGTCGCGGACCCGGCCGCCAAGGAGGCGCTGGAGGAGATGCAGGCGCGCATCTCGGCCATCGCCGGCATCCATCGGCGCCTCTACACCTCGCAGGACGTCGAGGCGGTGGAACTCGACGCCTACCTGGCGAGCCTCGTGGAGGAGCTCCAGGCCTCGATGAAGGCGGCGGGGCGCGACCACTCGATCCGCCTCAGCGCCGAGCCCGTGCGGCTCGCCACCGACAAGGCGGTCTCGCTGGGCGTGGTGGTGACCGAACTCGTCACCAACGCCTACAAGTACGCCTACCCGCCGGAGATCCCGGGCGAGATCCGGGTCGCGGTCAGCCGCGAGGCCGAGCTGCTGACGCTCAGCGTCGAGGACGACGGCATCGGCTGGGCCGGGGAGGGGCGCCCGCGCGGGACAGGCCTCGGCGCGCGCATCATCCGTGCGATGGCGACGAACCTGCGCTCGCAGATCGCCTACGACGCGGGCCGCCCGGGCACCCGCGCGGTGCTGTGCTTCCCGGTCTGAGCCAGGGATCCTGCGGCCGGCCGGTGCGCCCGGCGGGCCGCATGAGAAACCCCGGGCGGCTCGCGCATCCCGGGGCTTCGTTTCACCGTCCCCTGTCAGGGCCGACCCGGCCCTCGCGCGGCCCCGGCTTGGCGCCGGCGCCGCGCGCCCGCAGGCTCGCTCATGTCGCGGCGAGTCTTATTTGGCGGCGAGCTTCTTCGGCAGCTTGAAGGCCCAGAAGCTGCCGCCCTGGTTGATGCCGGCGGTGGACTTGGCCACCTCGCCGCCCCAGAGCGGGACCGCGCCGCCCCAGCCGGCCGCGACGCCGATCCACTGCTCACCGTCCTGCTCCCAGGTGATCGGCGAGGCGACGATGCCGGTGCCGACCTGGAACTTCCAGACTTCCTCGCCGGTCTTGGCGTCGAAGGCCTTCAGGAAGCCTTCCGGCGTGCCGGTGAAGACGAGGTTGCCGCCGGTGGTGAGCATGCCGCCCCAGAGCGGAGCCTTGTTCTTGTACTCCCACACGACCTTCTTGGTGGCCGGATCGATGGCCTTCAGCGAGCCGATATGGGTGTCGAAGGTCGGCTTGATGGTGAAGCCGGCGCCCAGATACGCGGCGCCCTTCTTGTAGTTCACCGGCTCGTTCCAGATGTCCATGCCCCACTCGTTGGAGGGGATGTAGAACAGCTTGGTGTCGGGGCTGTAGGCGATCGGGTTCCAGTTCTTGCCGCCGAGGAAGCCCGGCGTCGCGTAGACCGACTTGCCCTTCTTGCCGTCCTCGGACTTGGCCGGGTCGCCGGGGCGGTTGGCGTCGTCGTAGATCGGGCGCCCGTTCTCGTCGATGCCCTTGGCCCAGTTGATGTTGGCCACGAACGGCGTCGCCGAGATGAACTTCCCGTTCGTGCGGTCGAGGACGTAGAAGAAGCCGTTGCGGTCTGCAGTGGCGCCGGCCTTCACGGTCTTCCCGTCCCGCTGCATCTCGAAGGGCACGAACTCGTTCACGCCGTCGAAGTCCCAGCCGTCGTGCGGGGTGGTCTGGAAGCCCCAGACGATCTCGCCGTTGTCCGGGTTGATGGCCAGCCGCGAGGCCGACCACTTGTTGTCGCCCGGGCGCAGCGCCGAGTTCCACGGGCCCGGGTTGCCGGTGCCGAAGTAGATCAGGTTCAGCTCGGGGTCGTAGGTACCGCCGAGCCAGGTGGCTCCGCCGCCGAACTTCCACATGTCGCCCGGCCAGGTCTCGTTGGCCTTGCCGGTCATGGTCGAGGGCTTGCCGTTGAGCTCGCCCATGTGGCCCTCGATGACGGGGCGCTTCCAGACGATCTCGCCGGTCTCGGCGTCGCGCGCCTCGACGCGGCCGACCACGCCGAACTCGCCACCCGACACGCCGGTGATGATCTTGCCCTTCACGATCATCGGCGCGGCGGTGTAGCTGTAGCCGGCCTTGAAGTCGTCGATGTCCTTGCGCCACACGACCTTGCCGGTCTTGGCGTCGAGCGCCACGAGCTTGGCGTCGAGCGTGCCGAAATAGACCTTGTCCTTGTAGAGCGCCGCGCCGCGGTTCACCACGTCGCAGCAGGGCAGGATGCCCTCGGGCAGGCGCGCGTTGTACTCCCAGAGCTTCTCGCCGGTGCGCGAATCGAGCGCGTAGATGCGCGAGTACGAGCCGGTGACGTAGATCACGCCGTCCTTGACGAGCGCCTGGCTCTCCTGGCCGCGCTGCTTCTCGCCGCCGAAGGAGAAGGAATAGGCCGGCACCAGGCCCTGGATCGTCTCCTTGTTGATGGCCTTGAGCGGGCTGTAGCGCTGGCCCTGCGGCCCGAGGCCGTAGGTGACGACGTCGTCGGTGGTCTTGGCGTCGTCGAGGATCGCCTGCTCGCTCACGCCGCCCGGGCTGGCGGCCTTCTCGGGGGCCCCGAAGGCCGAGCTCGCGCCGAGCGTCAGCGCCGCGACGCCCGCCGCCGCGAGGAACCGGTTCCGCACCGTCATGGGTCTTCCTCCTGGATCGTCCCGGGACGCCGGCCCGCGTCTCGCGCGCGTTCATCTTGCGGCTTGCCCCTGGATCGAAGACTAGGACAGGCTTCGGCCCGAAAGTTATTGGCCATAAGTCGAAGATAAGAGGACGGGTCGCGCCGGGGGCCGCCCCGGGTGCGCCGGGACGCGCTTGCCCGGCCGGGCCGGGGCCGCCAGAAGGGGCCTCCCCGAGACGCGTGCCGAGGAGCATGAGGACGTGGCGGACTTCTCCGAACTCGTCGCCCAGGCGGTCAACCCGTCGATGACCCGCAGCGAGCGCGAAGCGGTCTACACCGTGGTGCGCCAGGCGGTGCAGCGCCTGCAGGAGCGCGAGGCGCTCTCGCCGGCGGACGCGCGCTTCGCCCTGCAGAACCACCTCGTCGAGGAGACGATCCGCGACGTCGAGGGCGAGATCGCCCGCACCGCGGCTCTGCGCAAGCTCGACGACGCGCTCGCCGCCCAGAACAAGGCCTACAACGAGCGGCGCTGAGGAGGCACGGTTCAGCCGTAGGCGGCGAGCGCCCGCACGCCGCCGGGCTCGGCCACCTCCAGCCCCGCCTCGACATACTCGTTGAGCTTGTTGCGCAGCGTCCGGATCGAGATGCCCAGGATCTTGGCCGCGTGGGTGCGGTTGCCGAGGCAGTGGTCGAGGGTGTCGAGGATCAGGTCGCGCTCGACCTCCGCCACGGTGCGGCCGACGAGGCCGCGGGCGGCGTCGGCGGCCTGCGCGGCCTGCGCCGCCCGGGTGGCCGGGCCGTCAGCGGGGCCGATCGCGTCGCCCTCGGGCGTCAGGATCGCCTCCGCGCCGATCTCGGGCCCGCTCGCCAGCAGCACCGCCCGGTGCAGGGTGTTCTCCAGCTCGCGCACGTTGCCGCGCCAGGGGTTGCGGGTGACGAGGGTGCGGGCCTCCGCCGAGAGGGCGCGCGGGGCCAAGCCGTTCACGGCCGCGTACTTCTTGGCGAAGTGGGCGGCGAGTTCGAGGATGTCGGCGGGGCGCTCGCGGAGCGCCGGCAGGCGCAGGTGCACCACGTTGAGGCGGTAGAACAGGTCCTCCCGGAAGGTGCCCTTGCGGACCTCCTCGGCGAGGTTGCGGTTCGAGGTGGCCAGCACCCGGATGTCGACCTTGACCGGCGCCGTGCCGCCGACGCGGTCGATCACCCGCTCCTGCAGCGCCCGCAGCAGCTTCGACTGCAGCCGGACATCCATCTCGGAGATCTCGTCGAGCAGCAGCGTGCCGCCGTTGGCCTCCTCGAAGCGGCCGATGCGGCGCGCCACCGCGCCCGTGAAGGCGCCCTTCTCGTGGCCGAACAGTTCGGATTCGAGCAGCGCCTCGGGAATCGCCGCGCAGTTGACCGAGACGAAGGGCTTCTGGGCCCGGTGGGACTTCTGGTGGACGTGGCGGGCCAGCACCTCCTTGCCGGTGCCGCTCTCGCCGGTGATCAGAACGGAAGCCTCCGAGCGGGCGACCTGGTCGGCCAGCCGCACCACGCGCTCCATCGCGGGATCGCGCCAGACGAAGGCGCGGCTGTCGGAGGTCACCGCCTCCAGCACGGCCGCGATCAGTTCCGGATCGGGCGGGAGCGGGATGTACTCCTTGGCACCCGCCTGGATGGCGGCCACCGCCGCCCGCGCGTCCGCGGCGACGCCGCAGGCGATCACGGGCGTGCGGATGCGCTCGGCCTCCAGCGCGCCGACGAGGGCGCGGATGTCGAGCCCGACATCGATCATGATGAGGTCGGCGCCCCGCGCCCGCAGCACGGTCAGCCCCTGCGGGACGGCGTCGGCCTGCGTCACGGCGGCGCCGCGCTGCATGGCGATCTTCGAGGCGGTGACGAGCTCGCCGTTGAGCCGTCCGATCATCAGGAGCCGCATCGGGCACCTCCCATCCTGCCGCCCTGCCGCTCGGCCGGGCGGACATCCCAAAGGAATCAGTGCTCGCTCTTGACGATCTCGGTCATCGTCACGCCGAGCCGGTCCTCGACCAGCACGACCTCGCCGCGGGCGACGAGGCGGTTGTTGACGAAGATGTCGATCGCCTCGCCGACCTTGCGGTCGAGCTCCAGCACGGTGCCGGGGCCGAGCCGCAGCAGGTCGCCGATCGGCATGCGCGAGTTGCCGAGCACGGCCGAGACCATCACCGGCACGTCGAAGAGCTGCTCGAGGTCGGCGGCGCTCTTCGGGCTCGTCGGCGCCTCGCGGATCGAGTCCGCGTCGAGGCCGGCATCGTGCTCGCCGCCGAGCTGGGGCAGGCTGAAATCGTCGGACATCACGGGCTCGGGGGTTCGGGCGAGGGATCGGAAGAGGGGTCGGTGTATCCGAGGCCGAGGGCCCGGGTGATCGCGGCCTCGATGCGGGCGCGCTCGCGCACGATGCCGCCGTCGGCCCACTCGATGCGCGCGTCGCCCCGCTCGAGGTCGGGCTCGCCCAGCACCACGAGCCGGCCCTCGAACCCGCGCTCGCGGGCCAGCCGCCTGAGCAGGGACTCGGTCTCCTCCACGAGGCTGTCGTGCACCCGCACCGCGAGGTGGGGCACGCCGCGCAGGTGCTGGAGCGCGCCGCGCGCCGCCTCGCCGATTACCGCGAGCGGCTGTGCGTCGAGCGCCTCGCCGGCGACCCGACGCGCCAGCAGCACCGCTACCTCGACGGCCTGGGCCTCGCGCTCGGCCTCGCGGGCCTCGGCCTGGGCCATCAGCCCGGCGACCGAGAGGGCGAGCCGGTTCATCGCGTCGGCCAGCCGCGCCTGGAGCTGGGCGTGGGCCTCGGCCCGCCCCTCGGCCCGGCCCGCCTCCAGCCCGCGGGCCAGCGCCTCGGCGGCGGCCCGCTCCGCGGCGGCGGCGACCGAGACGGCCTCGCGCGCCGCCGCCTCGGCCGCCAGGTCGGGCTTGGGCTTGCGGAAGTCGGTGTCGAACAGGAAGGGGCGGGCGCTCAATAGACCAGCTCCTCCTCGGCGTTGCCCTTGGCGATCATGATCTCGCCCTTCTCGGCCAGCTCCTTGGCGATCTCGGTCATCTTGCCCTGCGCCTCATCGACCTCCTTGAGGCGGATCGGCCCGAGCGAGGTCATCTCGTCGTCGAGGTTCTTGGCCGCGCGGGTCGACATCTGGCTCATGAAGAAGCCGCGCACCCGCTCGTTGGCGCCCTTGAGCGCCCGGCAGAGCGTGTCGCTGTCGACCTTGCGCATCAGGGTCTGGACGCTGCCGGGGTCGAGCTTCAGGAGGTCCTCGAAGGTGAACATCAATTCGCGGATGCGCTTGGCCGAGCCGCGGTTGGCCTGGTCGAGGGCCGCGAGGAAGCGGCCTTCCGTCTGCCGGTCGAAGGCGTTGAAGACGTCGGCCATCATCTCGTGCGCGTCGCGGCGCGCGGTCTGGGCGATGGTCGAGACGAACTCGACGCGCAGCGTCTCCTCGATGTGGCGCAGCGCCTCCTTCTGCACCGTCTCCATCCGGAGCATCCGGTTGAGCACGTCGATGGCGAACTCCTCCGGCAGGATGGTCAGCACCTTGGCGGCGTAGTCCGAGCGCACCTTGGAGAGCACGACGGCGACCGTCTGCGGGTACTCGTTGCGCAGGAACGAGGCGAGGATCTCCGGGTCCACCTGGGCGATCGAGGCCCAGACGCGCTTGCCGGAGGCACCCTTGATCTCGGCCATGATCGCCGAGACTTGGTCGCTCGGGAAGATCTTGAGGAGCAGCGCCTCGGTGCGCTCGAAGTTCGAGGAGATGCCGCCGCTGTTCGACAGGCGGGAGACGAAGTCGATGATCAGCTTCTCGACGACCTCGGACTCGAGCGAGCCGAGCTGCACCATCGCGTGGCTCACCTTCTTGACCTCGTCCTCCTCCAGGCGCTGCCAGATCGGCGCGCCCTCGGTCTCGCCGAGCAGCAGCAGCATCGCGGCCGCCCGCTGCACGCCCGGCATGGTGGCGAACGCGTCCCCGCTCCCGCCGCCCGCCGCCAGCAGAGGCCCACCGGGTCCCGCCCCTACGCCCGCTCCCGCCGCCATCGCCCGTCCGCTCCCTCAAGCTCTCTCGATCCGGTCCCGATCAGGTCCGGATCAGGTTTCGTGGATCCAGTTGCGCAGCACCTCGGCGGTCTCGCCCGGGCTCTGCCGGACCATGTCGACCACCCGCTGCACCGTCTCGGCCTGGATCTGGCCGTTGATCTTGGCGAACTCCATCAGCTGCGCGGCCGGGCTGTCGGCCGCGAGCGCCAGGGTGGCGCCGCCCGCCACCGCCACGGCGGCGCCCTCCGGCCCGGCGAGCGCGGCCGCCTCGGGCGGCTCGTCCCCGGCGAGCACCCGGCGCAGCAGCGGGCGCACCACCGCGAGCAAGACCACCAGGGTCAGCAGCGCCAGCACGCCGAGTTCCGTGAGGCGCATCACGTCCTCCTTGGTGGACGGGAGCAGCGACTGGATCAGGCCGGGCTCGGCGAAGTCCGGCACGGCGGGGCCTTCCGCGAAGCGCAGGTTCACCACCTCGATCTGGTCGCCGCGCGCCTTGTCGAAGCCGATCGCGCTGCGCACCAGCGCGCCGATGCGCTCGATCTCCGCGGGGGTGCGGGCGGCGTAGACGGGCCGGCCGTCGGGTCCCGGCGCGTAGGCGCCATCGACCGCCACCGCAACCGAGAGCCGCCTGATCCGCCCGCCCTCGACGACCTCGGTCTTGGTGACGCGGGAGATCTCGTAGTTCGTGGTCTCCTCGTTCTTGTTCGTGGAATCCTTCTGGGCCGCCGGCCTGTCCTGCTGGTTGGCGCCCGGCAGCTCGTTGCCCACCGTGACCTGCCCGTCCGGGCTGCCGGTGAGCGAGGATTCGGTGCGGGTCTGGCTGGAGCGCACCACCCGGCTCTCGGGGTCGAAGGTCTCCGAGCGGCTCTCGATCCGGTTGGTGTCGAGCTGGGCCGAGACCTGCACGCGCGCCCGGTCCGGGCCGACGATGCCCGCCACGATCTCCTCGATCTGGCGGCGCAGGCGCCGCTCCAGCGCGACCTGGCGCTCCTCGTAGGCGGCGCCCGGCTCGGCCTCGCCGCCGCGCGCGCCGTCGGCGAGCAGACGCCCGCGCTCGTCCACGATCGAGACCCGCTCGGGCTTCAGCCCCTCGACCGCCGAGGCCGCGAGGTGGCGCACCGCCCGGACCTGTCCGGGATCGAGGTCGCCCATCAGCTTGAGGACGATCGCGGCCGACGGCGCCTCGCGGTCGCGCTCGAACAGGCGCCGCTCCGGCAGGACGAGGTGGACGCGCGCCGCCTGGACGCGGCCGATCGAGCGGATCGAGCGGGCGAGCTCGCCCTCCAGCGCCCGCAGGTGGTTCACGTTCTGCACGAAGTTGGTGGACGAGAAGGCGTCGCCCTTGTCGAAGATCTCGTAGCCGACGCCGGGTTGCGCCGGCAGGCCCTTGCCGGCGAGGTCCATGCGCAGCCGCGCGAGGTCGGCGCGCGGCGCCATGATGGTCTGGCCGGCGTCTCCCTTCGCCTCGTAGCGGATGCCGCGGGCGTCGAGGTCGCGCACCACCGCGGCCGAGTCCTGCATCGAGAGGTCGGCGAAGAGGACGCCCATGTCGGGCCGCGAGACCCGCATGATGAGGAAGGCGAAGAAGCCGATCAGCGTCAGCGTCACCGCGCCCATGGCGGCGAGCCGGGCCGGTCCGAGCTTCTGGATCAGTTCGAGGACCGGCTTCACGACCGCGACGCACCCGCAAGGAACAACCCGTGGCGCGCCCGCTCGCCGGGCCGCCCGGCAAGATTTGCCGGGTTCGTGGTTAGCAGGTGGTTAATGCCGCCGCGCTCGCCCGGAACGCACGAAGCCGCGCCCCTTCCGGGAACGCGGCTTCGGTGGGTCGTCGGCCCGGCCGTCGCGAGACGCCCGACCGCCGTTCAGTGGCGGTAGTGCTGGATGCGCGTCGTGCGGAGGCCGGCGAGCCCGTGCTGGTCGATGGAGAACTGCCAGCTCAGGAATTCCTCGGTGGTGAGGGTGTAGCGCTTGCACGCCTCCTCCAGGCTGAGAAGCCCGCCGCGCACCGCCGCGACGACCTCGGCCTTGCGGCGGATCACCCAGCGGCGGGTCGAGGGCGGTGGCAGATCGGCGATGGTCAGGGGGCTGCCATCGGGCCCGATCACATACTTGACCCTCGGGCGGTTCGGTTCGGTCATGATACGCTCTACAACTCGACTGACCTTGTCGAGACTGAAGCTACTTGTGCCCGCTTAAGAGATGTTGAAGCGGGCCGTTCGGATTTGATTCGCCTGGGACAAGAATCGCCGCCCGGCGCGGCGCATCGGGGCTAGCTCGTTGGGGACGCGCGCTTTCCGGCGCCCGCGCCGTCAGCCCGACGTTGTGGACAACCCGACGCTGGTCACGCTCGACAGCGGCACCCGGTTGTTGCCGACGACGAGGACCGGCTCGCTGCCCGAGAGATCGACCTCGTCGACCTTGCCGCTCACGCCGGTCTCGACCTTCACCGTCGTGCCGGTCGCGTCCGTGGCCCCGATCTTGATCGTGTAGGTGCCGGCCGGCTGCGAGATCCCGGCCGCGTTCTTGCCGTTCCAGGTGAAGGCCTGCGAGCCTGCATTCAACGAAAGATCCTGCTGGCCCACCGTGTTGCCCTTGGCGTCGAGGATCGTGACCTTCGCCCGGGGCGCGGCGCGGGCGGCGTTCAGCGTCCACGTGGCCGCGCCGTCCTTGAGGTCGGCGGTCGTGCCGGTCGACTCGATGGTCTGGCCGATATAGCTCGTGGCCGAGGCGGTGCTCGCCGCCTTGCTGCTCGCCAGGATGCTGTCGAGCCGGTCGTTGGCCTTGAGCTGCTGCTCGACGCCCGCGAACTGCACCAGCTGCTGCGTGAACTGGTTGGTGTCCATCGGGTCGAGCGGGTTCTGGTTCTTGAGCTGCGTGGTCAGCAGCGTCAGGAACTGGGTGAAGTTGCCCGCGATCTCCTGCGCGCTCGTGCCCGAGCCGGCCTTGGAGGTCGTGGCCGCGGCGCTGGCCGCGCCCGTGATGCCCGATGCCATTCTGGTGTCTCCTGCCGGTGTCCTGCGGCGCCCGAGCGGGCGATCCGCGGGGGAGCGAAATCGTTATCTCGCGGGGCCTTGCGGCCCGATCGTCGTGCGGCCCCTCGGGCGGGGCCGTATCCCTGACACGGCGGATGCGGAGCGGGGCGCAAGCGCCCGTCCCGCCGCGAAGTTCCGGAGCTCGGGGGTCCGCATCGCGCTAGATCCGGATGTCGAGGCCGCCGAGGCCGCCGAGGCCGTGGAGCATCCGCAGCGGCGCCTCGGCGACGCGCTCCGCCTCCGGCACCCAGGCTCCCCGCGGCGCGCGGCCGTCCTGGCCGCCGGACTGATCGCCCGCGCGACCCTCGGACCCGTCGCCGCGCAGCGACAGGTTGATGCCGCCCTCCTGGGCGTCCAGCCCGGCCTGCGACAGGGCCTGCTGCAGGCTGCCCGCGTCGCGCTGGAGCATCGCCAGGGTCTCGATCCGCTCGACCACCATATGCGTCATCACGGTGCCGCGCTCCTTGTCGATCTCCAGCTTCACGTCGATGCGCCCGAGGTCGAGGGGATCGAGCCGGATCTCGAACTGGCTCGATCCGGCCAGCGCCCGCAGGCCGATCGTCATCGGAACCTGCCCGATCTGGACCGGCGCCGTCGTGGGGACGGCGGCGGAGGCGGTCTCGGCGGCATGGGCCGCCGCGTGGGCCGCCGCGTGGGCCGGGTCGGTCTGGCCGATGCCTGGCGCGATCGCCTGGGCCGGCCCCTGGCCGGGCCCCGCGGGGGCGGGCTGGGGCACGGCCGCGGCGAGCGCCGCGACGAGGTCGGGCTTGGCGCCGGACTCCTTCGCGGTACCGGCCTCGGTCGGCACCGCGCTCTCCTTCGTGCCCTCCTCGGCACCCCGGACCTTGCTGGCCTCCGCAGCCAGGGCCTCGGCTGCGCGGGCGGCCGCGTCCCCGGACGCCTGGGCGCCCTCCGGAACCTGTCCCGGCACCGGGGCGAGCGCCGCGGCGGCACCCGCCGGCCCCGCGGCGGACGCCGCCCCGCCGGCCTTCGCCGTCGTCCCGGGCACGCCGTCGATCCGGCTCGCCGCCGCGTCCGCCCCGGCCTGGGCCTTGGGCGGCGGGGCCGCGAGCAGCGCCAGAAAGGCCGGGAGCGTCGGGGGGGCGGCCGGCTCGGCCGCGGCCTCCTCGCTCTCGCCGTCCGTCTCCTCGGTCGCATCGGCGGTCTCCGAGGTGGTCCCCGCGGCGGCCTTCGCGATCTCGGCACTCGGCTGGACCTGCACGGCGCCGGTCAGCGCCGCCTGCGCCTCCGCGGGGTTCTGCGGAACCGGGACGGTCTGCGGAACCGGGACGGGCTGCACCGCGGCGGCCTGACCGTTCGGACCGACGGGGCAGGCCTCTCCCTTCGCGGCAACCGTCCCCTCCGGCGGGACGGCCGGCGCATGCGTCGCGGCCGGGCGGGGCTCGGCGGCCTCCGCCGCACGCGCCGCCTCGGCCGCTCCCTCGGGGCCTGCGGGCGCGTCGGCGGCCTGGGTCCTCGGGGCGGCGTCGGCCACGGCGTCGGGTCCGGCATCGTCGCGCGCTTCCGTCCGGGTCGGCGCGGCCGCGTCCCGCCGGGACGGAGGGGCCGTCTCATCCGTCCGCGCGGCGGTACGGGCCTGCGTGCCGCCGGTCCGGTCCGCCCCGGTCCGCTCGGCGCCCGTCCGATCGGTGATGTTTCGATCGGTGGTGTTTCGATCGGTGATGTTTCGATCGGTGTCGCCCGTGCGCGCCGCCGCCTGCGGCGCGCGCGCGCTGGCAGCGCTCAGGATCCGGTCGAACCCCTCCGCGGCGCCGCGCGAGGCGGTGCCGCGCACGCTCGGACGGGAATACCCACCCGCGACGCCATCCATCCGATCCGTGCTTGCGAACGCCATCGATCCCTGCTCCTCGCGGCTCAGCCAGCAAGGCGCGAGCCACCGCAGCAAGCGCCTCAAGCACCTGATGGATCGTGGTTTTCCGGATCGCCGCCGCGCGGCCGCGGCTGGCCCGGCGGCCGTTGCTGCCGGGCGGGCGGCAGCTTTTGCCGGGCGGGGCCGGCCTCGCGCACGGCCCGCCCCGGGCCGCCGCCCTGGAAAGTGCCGCCGCCAGCCACTATAGAGTGCCGCGGGCGGCCATTCCCCATTCCTGTCCGATTGCGCGGGGCCGCCGGATCCGGCCATGAACTCCCTCGACCTGCCCAAAGCCCCCCACGAGACGCGCGTCGTCGTCGCCATGTCCGGCGGCGTCGATTCCTCCGTGGTCGCGGGCCTCCTGAAGCGCGACGGCTACGACGTGGTCGGGGTCACGCTTCAGCTCTACGACCATGGGCAGGCGACCCACCGCCGGGGCGCCTGCTGCGCCGGCCAGGACATCCACGACGCCCGGGCGGCCGCCGCGCATCTGGGCATCCCGCACTACGTGCTCGACTACGAGGACCGCTTTCGCGACGCGGTGATCGACCGGTTCGCCGAGAGCTACCTCGCGGGGGAGACGCCGATCCCGTGCGTCGAATGCAACCGCTCGATCAAGTTCCGCGACCTGCTCGGCCTCGCCCGCGACCTCGACGCGGACGCGCTCGCCACCGGCCACTACGTGGCGAGCCGGCCGCTGCCGGAGGGGGGCCGCGGCCTCTACCGCGCCCTCGATCCGGCCCGCGACCAGAGCTACTTCCTGTACGCGACGACGCCCGAGCAGCTCGCCTACCTGCGCTTTCCCCTCGGCGAGCTGCCCAAGGACGAGACCCGGGCGCTGGCGCGCGAACTCGGCCTCGCCATCGCGGAGAAGCCCGACAGCCAGGACATCTGCTTCGTGCCGCAGGGCCGCTACAGCGACGTGATCGCGCGGCTGCGCCCGGACGCGGCCCGGCCCGGCGAGGTGGTCGATCTGGAGGGCCGCGTGCTCGGCCGGCACGAGGGCATCATCCACTACACGGTCGGCCAGCGCCGCGGCCTGAAGCTCGCGGTGGGCGAGCCGCTCTACGTGGTGCGGCTGGAACCCGACAGCGCCCGGGTCGTGGTCGGCCCCCGCAGCGCGCTCGCCACCAGCCGCGTCCGGCTCGGCGACGTGAACTGGCTGGGCTCGCAGCCGCTCGAGGCCGCGGACGGCCTGCGGGTCGCCGTGCGGGTGCGCTCGACCCGCGAGCCGCGCCCCGCCACGCTGGGCGTCGGGGACGGCGGCGTGACGGTGGAGCTGGCCACGCCCGAGGACGGCGTCTCGCCGGGGCAGGCCTGCGTCATCTACGCCGACGAGGATCCGCGCGCGCGGGTGCTCGGCGGCGGCACCATCGCCCGCGTCGACGCGTTGTCGGCGCGCCCGGCCCAAGCCGCCTGAATGGCAAGCCGCCTGAACGGCGGGCCGGCAGAGTTTTTCCCAGCGCGACGAACCGCAGGACGACAGCCACGATGTTGAGCGAGCCGCAGGTGACGGGCCCGAGCACGGTCCTGATGCGCAAGGCCTACGCCCGCTGGGCCCCGGTCTACGACGTGGTCTACGACAAGCTGACCGAGCCCGCCGCCCGGGCGGCCGTGCGCGCGGCCGCCGCCTGCGGCCCCCGCATCCTCGAGGCCGGCGTCGGCACCGGGCTCTCGCTCGGCTACTACCCGGCCGGCAGCTTCGTCTGCGGCGTGGACCTCTCCGAGGACATGCTCAAGCGCGCCCGCCAGAAGGTGCGGCGGCGCGGCCTCGCCCACGTGCGCGGCCTGCAGGTGATGGACGTCTGCCATCTCGGCTACAGTGACGCGAGCTTCGACGCGGTCGTGGCGCAGTTCCTGATCACCCTGGTGCCGGACCCGGAGGCCGCGCTCTCCGAGTTCCTGCGCGTGGTGCGCCCCGGCGGCGAGATCGTGCTCGCCAACCATTTCGGCCAGACCGACGGGCCGGTCGCGCGGGTCGAGGAGATCGTGGCCCCGCTCTGCACCAAGATCGGCTGGTCCTCGGACTTCAAGTCCACCCGGGTCGAGGCCTGGGCCCGGCGCAACGGCGTCGAGTTCATCGGCGTCGCCCCGACCTTCCCGGGCGGGTTCTTCAAGATCCTGCGCATGCGCAAGCCCGCTTGAGCGGGCGGGCGGAGCGGGGCGGGGAGAGCCGGCCGGGAGGCGGCCCCGGACGCGGCCGCCTCGCGCTGCGCTGGCTGCCGCTCGCCCTCCTGGTCGGGATCTCGCTGGCCGCCCTCCTCACCGGCACGGCGCGCCTCCTCAGCCTCGACGCCTTGCTCGCCTCGCGGGCGTGGCTGCACGCCTTCGTGAGCGCCGACTACGTCCGCGCCCTGGTGGCCGCCTACCTCGTCTATGTCGGCGCGGTGGTGATCTCGGTCCCCGCGACCCTGATGCTGACCATGGTCTGCGGCTTCCTGTTCGGGATCGTCACCGGCGCGCTGGTGGCGGTCGCCGCCGCCACCACGGGGGCGGCGATCGTGTTCTCGATCGGTCGAGGGCCCGGCGCAGACCTGCTCGACCGCGTGGCCGGCCCGCGCCTCGCCGCGCTCGCGGCGGGCTTCCGGCGGGACGCCTTCGGCTACATCGCCTTCCTGCGCCTGCTGCCGCTCTTCCCGTTCTGGGTGACGAACCTCGCCCCCGCCGCCTTCGGCGTGCCGCTGCGGACCTTCGCGGCCGCGACCCTGCTGGGCCTCCTGCCCGGCGCCTTCGTGTACGCGGCGACGGGCGCGGGCATCGACGAGGTGGTCGCGGCCCACGAGGCCGCGAAGGCGGCGTGCCGGTCGGCCGCCGATCTCGGCTGCGACGAGACGCTCACCCTGAGCGCGCTGGTGACCCCCAAGATGGTGCTGGGGCTGGGCGCGCTCGCGGCCCTCGCGCTGCTCTCGGCCCTGCTGCGCCCCCTCCTCGCACGACGTCAGGCAACGGACTGATCCGGAAAAGATCACCCGAAGTACAACGCCGACGCACAACCGGTGGTTAAGCACCGGGCCTGCGTTAACGACTGATAAGTTCGGGATGGAAACGGGCGTGCACTGGCGACCCTCTCGACGGCGCGTGAGCGCGCGGGGTAGGAAACGGCAGCGGGCGCGGGTTCGCGGGCGCCTGCCGGGGCATCGATGCGTGTGCGTACGGAAGAGTGTGGGGCGCGGCCGGAGCGCGCGATCGCGGGCCCGCGATCGCGCGGCCTGCGCCTCGGCCTCTCGGCCCGACTCTTCCTGATCACCGTCGCCTTCGTGGCGGCGGCGGAGGTTCTGATCTACGTGCCGGCGGTGGCGAACTACCGCCTGTCGCTGCTCTCCGACCGGATCGCGGCCGCGCAGGTCGCCGCCATGGTGCTCGATGCCAGCCAGGGCCAGCCGGTTCCCGACGACCTCGCCCGGCACCTGCTGGTCGGGGCGGGCGCCCGGGTGATCGCCGTGCGCGGCGACACGACCCAGCGCCTGCTATCCCTCGATCCCGTGCCGGAGCGCGTGGCCGACATCGTCGATCTGCGCGATCCCTCGATCTGGGAGGCGATCCGCGGCGGCTGGCGCACGATCTTTGCTCCCGCCGACGCGCCCATCCGCGTGGTCGGGCACGGGCGCGACGGCTTCGACCTCGTCGAGGTGCTGATCGACGAGGCGCCGCTGCGGCGTGCGATCGTCGATTTCGCCCTGCGGCTGCTGCTGTCCTCGCTGATCGTCGCCGCGGCGGCGGCCGGGGTGGTCTTCGTGGTGCTGCAGGTCGCGATCGTGCGGCCCGTGCGCCGGCTCGCCCGCAACATCGCGGCCTTCGCGGACGATCCGGAGGGCGCCGAGCGCGGCATCGTGCCCTCGCGCCGCACCGACGAGATCGGGGTGGCCGAGACCGCGCTCGCCCGCATGGCGCAGGGCCTCGCCGACCAGCTCCGCCAGAAGAAGCGGCTGGCCGAGCTGGGGCTCGCGGTCAGTAAGATCAACCACGAGTTGCGCAACCTGCTGACCGGCGCGCAGCTCCTCGGAGACCGCCTGGAGGGCGCGGCCGACCCGACCGTGCAGCGCGTGGCGCCGCGCCTGCTCGCGACCCTCGACCGGGCGATCCGCTTCTGCGAGGCGACCCTCGCGTACGGCCGCGCCAGCGAGCCCAGCCCGAGCCCGCGCCGCGTCGCCCTGGCGCCGCTGCTCGCGGAGCTGGAGGACCTGTCGGACATGGCCGCCGGGACGGCGGTGGCCGTCCGGGTGGAGACGCCGCCGGACCTCGCCGCGACCGTCGATCCCGAGCAGCTCGCCCGCGCGCTGACGAACCTCGTGCGCAACGCCGTGCAGGCGCTGGAGGGGGGCGGGACCGCCGCGCCCGAGGTGCGGGTGACGGCCTCCCGCGACGGCGCGGCGGGCGGCGGCGTGACCATCCTGGTCGCGGACAACGGGCCCGGCCTGCCGGAGCGCGCGCGCACGCACCTGTTCGCGCCGTTCCGGGGCTCGACCCGGGCCGGCGGCACCGGGCTCGGCCTCGCGGTCGCCGCGGAGCTGATCCGCCTCAACGGCGGCACGCTCACCCTCGACGAGGGCACGCGCGGCGCCTGCTTCCGGGTCGTGCTGCCGGCCGCGGCCTGAGGGTCGTAGAATCCGAGAGTTTTGGATTCCAAAGGTCGAGACCTTTGGCGGGTGCAGGGCTGCGCGCCCCGGCCCCCGCCTGCAGCGCCTTTAGGCGCCGAAAGGGCGTCAGGCCCTTGGGGATCCCGGGACCCTGGCCCTACTCGGCGGCGGCCAGGACCGGCTCGCGGACCACGATGCCGATGTCGCGCAGGAGCGCGGCGTCGTCGTCGGTCTCGTTGTTGGCGGTGGTGAGCAGGCGCTCGCCGTAGAAGATCGAGTTGGCCCCGGCCAGAAAGCAGAGGATCTGGGCCTCGCGGGTCAGGCTCTTGCGGCCGGCGCTAAGGCGCACCCGGGCGCGCGGCATCACGATGCGGGCGGTCGCGCACATCCGCACGAGGTCGAGCGGATCGATCGGCGGCCGGTCCTCCAGCGGCGTGCCCGCGACGGCCACCAGCGCGTTGATCGGCACGCTCTCGGGATGGGGCGCGTGGTTGGCCAGCACCTGCAGCATCTGGGCGCGGTCGGTGACGCCCTCGCCCATGCCGACGATGCCGCCGCAGCAGACGCCGATCCCGGCCGCCCGCACGTTCTCCAGCGTCCTCAGCCGGTCCTCGTAGGTGCGGGTCGAGATGATGTCGCCGTAGAAGTCGGGACCCGTGTCGAGGTTGTGGTTGTAGGAGGTCAGCCCGGCCTCCGCGAGACGCTCCGCCTGGGCGGGCGTGAGCATGCCGAGCGTGACGCAGGCCTCCATGCCGAGCCCGCGCACGCCCCGCACCATGGCCAGCACCGCGTCGAATTCCGGCCCGTCCTTCGGCTGGCGCCAGGCCGCGCCCATGCAGAAGCGGTGGGCGCCGTTGGCCTTGGCGGCGGCGGCCTCGCGCAGCACGCTCTCGACCGGCATCAGCCGCTCGCGCGGCACGAGCCCGCTCTTGCCCTCGCCCGTGTGGTGGGCCGATTGCGGGCAGTAGGCGCAATCCTCCGGGCACCCCCCGGTCTTGATCGAGAGGAGCGCGGCGCGCTGGATGTCGGCCGGATCGTTGTGCTGCCGGTGCACGAGGGCGGCCCGGTGCACGAGGTCGAGCAGCGGCAGGTCGTGGATCGCCCGGATCTCGGCCACGCTCCAGTCGTGGCGGATCGCGTGGCCGATCGCGCCGGGCCCGGACGGCGCCGCGGGTGTCTCGGGGGAACGGGGAGATAGCGTCTCGCTCATGCCTGCCTTTGAGCGGGATCGGCCGCCGGACGTCAAGCCTCGCGCACCTTGCCCAAAGGGCTCAGGCGGGGGCCTGCTCGATCATCCCGTACCAGCCGAGCCCCCGATAGGTCTCGTAGCCCGGCGTGCGGTGATAGGCGGTGACCCGGCCGCCCGCCTCGCGCACGACGCCGCTGCGGCCGCCGAGGGGATTGGCCGCCACGGTCTCGCTGAGGATCCCGCGCCCGTCCGAGGCGGCCAGCACGCGGCGGCGCGCATCGACCAGCAGGACCCGGGTGCGCTCCCGGTCGGCGGGCGCGACCCGGACGCCCTCGACGATGGCGCGGGCCTGGGGCTCCCAGTCGAAATGGATGGCGAGCACGCCCGCCAGCGGACCGCGCACCTGCCCGGCCGCCCGCACGCCGGCCGCGTAGGTCGCCACCTGCGCGTTGCCGAGATGCGGCTCCCGCCGGATGTCGGCGCAGCCGTAATCGTCCCCGCTCGGCAGGGCGAGCGCGTCCCGGAACCAGGGCTCGCCCGCGACGCTGCGCCCGGCGAGGCCCGGATAGCGGTCGGGGCGGCCTGTCGCCAGGATCCGCCCCGCGGGGTCGCAGAGCCAGAGGTCGAGATAGACCGTGTAGGCCGAGAGGATCACGCCGAGGCGCGCGGAGGCGTAGGCCGCGGCGTCGGGCGAGGGGTTGGCCGCGCAATCCACGATCGCCGAGTCGGTCGCCCACCAGCGCACGTCGCAGGTGCGCTCGTAGAGGTTGCGGTCGATCAGCTCGACGGCGTTCAGCGCGAGATCGACGAGGCGCTCCTCCTGCGCGCGCCCGGCCATCGCCCCGACCGCCTCCTGCAGCGCGGCGATCCGGCCGTCGAGATGCGTCTCCAACTCGCGGGCGAGGCCCTCGACCTCGGCGCCGATGGCCCGCACCTCCTGCGCCACCACCGAGAAGCCCCGCCCGTGCTCGCCCGCGCGCGCCGCCTCGATCAGGGCGTTCAGCGCCAGGATCCGGGCATGGCCGGTGATCTGGCGGATCCGGCCCGTCTTGTCCTGCGAGAGCTGCCGCACCTCGGCGGCGAGGCGGACGATCGCCTCCAGCGTCGGCGGCGTTGCGGCATCGGACGCGGCGGACATCGGGTGGAGGACGGGCTGTGCCATGACGTGTCCGTTCTGGAGCCCGCAGAACATCCTCCGAAAGCGGTAAAAGACCGTTAATTCGGCCGGCAGGACAGAACAGACCGGATTATCCACCCCCGATTGCAGATTTCGGCATATGCAATCGGGAATGAAGCGCGCGACCGATCAGTCCGTCGGCTCGCCGGAGGAGACCTTCGCGGTCCAGTCGTCGAAGGCCACGACGGTCTGGCGCTGCTCGCCGAGTCGGTCGATGCGCAGCACCATCTCGTCGCCGGGCTTCAGGTAGCGCGGCGGCTTCATGCCGAGCCCGACGCCCGGCGGCGTGCCGGTGGTGATGATGTCGCCGGGTTCCAGCATCATGAAGTGCGAGGTGTAGGCGACGAGCTGGGGCACGTCGAAGATCATCGTCGCGGTCGAGCCGGTCTGCATGCGCCGCCCCGAGACGTCGAGGCTCATGCCGAGCGCCTTGAGGTCCGGGATCTCGTCGAGCGTGACGAGCCAGGGGCCGATAGGCCCGAAGGTCGGGCAGCCCTTGCCCTTCGCCCAGGTGCCGCCGCGCTCCATCTGCCACTCGCGCTCGGAGACGTCGTTGCAGATGCAGAGGCCCGCCACGTAGTCGAGCGCCTCGTTGGCGTGGACGTAGCTCGCCCGCGCGCCGATCACCACGGCGAGCTCCACCTCCCAGTCGGTCTTGGCCGAGGATTTCGGGATGATCACCGGATCGTTCGGGCCGGAGATGCAGGAGGGCGCCTTGTTGAAGAGGATCGGCTCGGACGGGATCGGCGCGCCGGTCTCCGCGGCGTGGTCGGCGAAGTTCAGGCCGACGGCGACGAAGTTGCGGGTGCCGCCGACGCAGGGACCGAGCCGGGTCTCCTTCGGCAGGAGTGGCAGGCTCTCGGGGTCGATCATCCGCAGCCGGTCGAGCGCCTCCCGGGCGAGCGCCGGCCCGGCGATGTCGCGCACGATCGCCGAGAGATCGCGATAGCCGCCGTCGCGATCGACGAGGCCCGGCTTCTCGTCACCCTGCGCGCCGTGTCGGATCAGCTTCATCGCGTCGCTCCCGGACGTTGTGCCCGGGACGGGACTTGGGGCGGCCCGCGCAGCAGGCAAGCAGGACTCCGCCGCGAAACGCGCCCGCCCCTCCGCCGCATGTTGCAAGGATGTCACGGAGGTCCGCCAACGCCGAACCGCGCCGGCCACCATCCGGCAAGGTTCACATATGAACTATTTTACCTCTGCGTCGCGATACAGTGCAGGAGACGCGATACAACAGATATCCGGCATCCTGTCGAGAAAATATACATGGATGATCTTTAGAATGCACGACTTGCAAATAAGCGCGCCACACATCATCGTGCTGTCCAAGGTGCCAGCCCGCGAAGAATCGGGAATCCAGCACCGTCGAAGAACGCTCTAGGGAATCGTACCATGACGGGCAGGGGTCGGGCTCTCGCGCTGGCGGGCGTCGCAGCAACGGGTCTTTGGGCGGGCGCGCACGAGGCGCGGGCCGGCGCCTTCGGCATCCGCGAGCAGAGCACGCAGGCGCAGGGCCTGTCCTTCGCGGGCGCGGCCTCGGGCTCGGGCGGCGTCTCCTCGATGTTCTGGAACCCGGCCGTCATCACCATGCGGCCCGGCTGGGTCACCGAGCAGAACCTCACCTTCATCAACCTGTCGGCCGAGATCACCCCGACGTTCGGCACCAACCCGGGCTTCCTGCCGCTCGGCGGCTCGGGCGAGATCGGGCAGGGCGCCGTGGTGCCTTCGGGCGCCACCTCCTACCAGCTCAACGACCGCCTCTGGATCGGCCTGCAGACGGGCGCGCCCTTCGGCCTCGTGACCAAGCCGAACCAGGTCTGGGCCGGCGAGGTCTACGCCCGCTCGAGCCGGATCTTCTCGCTGGCCTTCAACCCGGTCATCGGCTTCAAGGTCAACGAGTGGCTCTCGGTCGCGGCCGGCCCGAACATCGAGTATTTCCGCCTGACACTGCGGCAGGCCCTGCCGATCCCGGGCCTGTCGCCCACGGTCTATCCGAGCGCCTTCCTGAAGGGCGATTCCTGGGGCGTCGGCTTCACGGCGGGCGCCACGATCACGCCCTGGGCCGGCACGGTGCTGGGCGTCGGCTACCGCTCCTCGGTGCACCACGACATCGAGGGCTCGATCGGCGTGCCGCTGGTGGCGCTCGCCCGCACGGCCGGACAGGTCACGGCCAACCTCAACACGCCCGAGAAGCTCAGCGTCGGCCTGACCCAAGCGATCAACCCGGTCACCCGCGTCAACCTCGGCTTCGAGTGGGACAACTGGAGCCGGCTCGGCAACATCGGCATCGTCTCGCGCACGCTGGGCGTGCCGGTGAGCAACCTGCCGCTCGACTACAAGGACGGCTACACCTACTCGATCGGTGCCGAGTACGACTGGTCGCCGAACTTCACGCTCCGCGGCGGCTTCGCCTACGAGCTCTCGCCGATCGTGTTCGCCAACCGCTCGGCGCGCCTGCCGGACGGCGACCGCTACATCGCCTCGATCGGCGCGAGCTACCGCTGGAACGAGAAGCTGACGCTGAACGTCGCGTACTCGCACTTCTTCCTCGACCGCAACCGGATCCTCTCCGGGCCGGGCCGCGACTACAACGTCGGCAACATCGCCTTCGCGGGCTACACGGACGCCAGCGCCGACATCGTCTCGGTGGGCTTCCGCTACGTGTTCGGCGAGCCGGCCCGCCCGGTCGCCCCCGCGCCGCTGGTGCGCAAGTACTGAGGCCAGAGGTCCCGGGATCCCCAAGGGCCTCGGCCCTTGGGGATCCCGGGGCGGCGCCTCGGGTTCGAAAGCCCTGCCCGGCTCTGCCGGGCAGGGCTTTCGACTGCAGGGCTCTGCCCTGCACCCGCGAAAGGTCTCGACCTTTCGAAACCATGACCCTCAGGACTTGATCCGCACGTAGGTGCCGGGCGCCGGTCCGAGGGAGGGGAGGGCGCCTTCCCCGGGGATACGGGCCGGGACGCGCTCGGGGGCCTGGGCCTCCAGCCACGAGAACCAGTAGGGCCACCACGAGCCCTTGTGCTCCGTCGCCGCCGCGATCCAGTCCTCCAGCCGGCCCTGCGCCTTGCCGCCGGTCCAGAAGCCGTATTTGGGCTTCGACGGCGGGTTCACCACGCCCGCGATGTGACCGGAGCCGGCCAGCACGTAATCGACCGGGCCGCCGAACTTCGACGAGCCCTCGAAGACCGAGAGCGCCGGGGCGATGTGGTCCTCGCGCGTCGCGAGGTTGAAGACCGGGACCTTCACCTTGGCCAGATCCAGCCGCACGTTGCCCAGCACCATCTTGCCCTTGGCGAGCGCGTTCTCCAGGTAGCAGTTGCGCAGGTAGAAGGCGTGGTTGGCCGCCGGCATCCGAGTGGCGTCGGAGTTCCAGTACAAGAGGTCGAAGGCGGCCGGCGGCTTGCCCTTGACGTAGTTGTTGACGACGTAGGACCAGATCAGGTCGTTGGGCCGGAGCATGTTGAAGGCGTTGGCCATGCGGGCGCCGTCGAGATAGCCGCGCTCGGCCATGCGGGCCTCGACCTGCCGGATCTGCGCCTCGTCGGCGAAGACCTTGAGATCGCCCGCATGCGTGAAGTCGACCTGGGTGGTCAGCAGCGTCGCGCTCTTGATCCGGGTGTTGCCGGTGGCGGCCTGGTAGGCCAGCGTGACGCCGAGCAGGGTGCCGCCGACGCAGTAGCCCGCGGCCGCCACCTCGCGCTCGCCGGTCGCGGCGCCGATCGCGTCGATCGCCGCCTCGATCCCCTCGCGCATGTAGCTCTCGAAATCCTTGTCCGCGTGCCGCGCGTCCGGGTTGACCCAGGAGATGCAGAAGACGGTCAGCCCCTGATCGACCATCCACTTGATGAAGCTCTTCTGCGGGTTGAGGTCGAGGATGTAGAACTTGTTGATCCACGGCGGCACGATCAGGAACGGTCGCCGCAAGACCGTCTCGGTCGTGGGCGCGTACTGGATCAGCTCGATCAGATCGTTGCGGAACACCACCGCGCCGGGGCTGACCGCGACGTTGCGGCCGACCTCGAAGCTCGCCTGGTCCGACTGGCGCACCCGGAGCTCGCCCCGGCCCGCCTCGATGTCCTCCTGCAGCATCTGCAGGCCGCGCACGAGGTTGGCGCCGTTCTCCGCGAAGGTCTGCCGGATCAGCTCAGGGTTCGTCAGCACGAAGTTCGAGGGCGAGAGCGCGCTGGTCACCTGGCGCAGGTAGAACTGCGCCTTGTGGCGCGTCGTCTCGTCGAGCCCCTCGGCCTGGTCCACCAGATCCTCGGCCCAGCGCACGAGGATGAGGTAGGCCTGCTTGATGAAGTCGAAATAGGGGTTCTGCGTCCAGTCCGCGTGGGCGAAGCGCGGGTCCTTCGGCTCCGGGGACGCGACCGGCGGGGCGGGGTTGCCCTGGAGACGGACCAGGGTGGAACCCCAGAGCGTCACGAAGGCCTCGCCGAGCTTCGTCTGCGCCTCGATGCTCTTCTGCGGGTCGGAGAGCCAGTGCTCGGCGACGCTGCCCAGCGCCCGGCTCATCTCCTTCAACTCGTCCGAACCGCCCGCGCCCGCCTCCGCGGGCTTGAGGAACTGCGAGACGTTGCGGCCCATCGTCTCGACGAACTGGCCGGCATTGCGCGTCAGCGCCTCGAAATCGGGCACCTGCGGCGGCGGCGTGTGGGGGCTCGTCACGCGTGCGTCACTCCCTGTTGTCGCCGTCTCGCGGGAGACGGGCCGACCCATTGTCCCGACGCATCGGGCGGGGCCTCGTTTCCGACAAATTAAGGCGCGACCCGGAGATTTCGCCAGACCGATCGAGCCGCGGCCGCTACATCTCCAGCATGTTCTCGCCCCGCACGTTGTCGCCCCTCCGCCTCGCCCCCCTCGCCCTCGCCCTGGCGGCGGGCGGCTGCTCGGGCGATGTCGGGGGCCTGCGCAGCCTCGGCATCGGCGGCACGGCGCCGAAGGGCCCCGACGCGCCCGCCTTCGTGACCGGCACGCGCCGGGAGAACGCCGACTTCCTGCCGGTCGGCGTCTCGGCCCCGCCGCGGCCCGTGCGGGCGAAGTCGAGCGAGGGCCAGAAGGCGCTGGAGGCCGAGCTGGAGGGCGCCCGCAGCCGCAACCTCGCCCGCGGCCGGGCCGCCGAGAGCGCCGGCAAGTCCGTCAACCCGGCGGCGGCGCCCGCCGCGCAGTAGCGGCGGCAGAGCCGCGTCACAGCCGCGTCACAGCCGCCTTTTCGGGGTCGGCGAACCGGGACCTTCCGTGTTAGGAAGGCCGTTCGCATCCCCGGCAACCCTCGAAACGCCAGCTCTCGAAACGCCAGACCCGGGACCGTGCGCGATGGACACCGCCATGACCGACTTTCACCGCATCAAGCGCCTGCCCCCCTACGTCTTCGAGCAGGTGAACCGGATCAAGGCCGCCGCCCGCGCCAACGGCGCCGACATCATCGATCTCGGCATGGGCAACCCGGACCTCGACGCGCCGAAGCACGTCATCGCCAAGCTCTGCGAGACGGCCGGGCGCCCGCGCACCGACCGCTACTCGGCCTCGAAGGGCATCGCGGGCCTGCGCCGGGCCCAGGCGAACTACTACCAGCGCCGCTTCGGCGTCTCGCTGAACCCCGACACGCAGGTGGTGGCCACGCTCGGCTCCAAGGAGGGCTTCGCCAACATGGCGCAGGCCATCACGGCGCCCGGCGACGTGGTGCTGGTGCCGAACCCGAGCTACCCGATCCACGCCTTCGGCTTCCTGATGGCGGGCGGGGTGATCCGCTCGGTCCCCGCCGAGCCGACGCCCGCGATGTTCCCGGCCCTCGAGAAGGCGGTGCAGCACTCGATCCCGAAGCCCGTCGCGCTCGTGGTCTGCTATCCCTCGAACCCGACCGCCTACGTGGCGGGGCTCGACTTCTACAAGGACCTCGTCGCCTTCGCGAAGAAGCACGAGCTGATCCTCCTCTCGGATCTCGCCTACGCGGAGGTCTATTTCGACGGCGAGCCGCCGCCCTCGGTGCTGCAGGTGCCGGGCGCGATCGATTGCACGGTCGAGTTCACCTCGCTCTCGAAGACCTACTCGATGGCCGGCTGGCGCATGGGCTTCGCGGTGGGCAACGAGCGGCTGCTGGCCGCGCTCACCCGGGTGAAGTCCTACCTCGATTACGGCGCCTTCACGCCGATCCAGGTGGCGGCGAGCGCCGCGCTCAACGGGCCGGACGACTGCATCCACGAGATGCGGGCGATCTACAGGAAGCGCCGCGACGCGCTGGTCGATTCCTTCGGCAAGGCCGGCTGGAAGATCCCGGCCCCGGCCGCCTCCATGTTCGCCTGGGTGCCGATCCCCGAGAAGTATCGCGGGCTCGGCAGCCTGGAATTCTCCAAGCTGCTGCTGGAGAAGTCCGACGTCGCGGTGGCGCCGGGCATCGGCTTCGGCGAGTACGGCGACGACTACGTCCGCATCGCCCTGGTCGAGAACGAGCAGCGCATCCGCCAGGCGGCGCGCAACATCCGGCGCTTCTTCGACAACGCCGACAAGACGCTGCACAACGTCGTGCCGATGCAGAAGGCCGGCTGAGGCGCGCCACGCCGCCCGGCCTTGTCGGCGGCCCGGCACCCGGGCGTGAAGCGGCCGGGCACCCGGCCGTGTGGCGGCCGGGCGACAGGGCTCCGCAAAGCCGCGCTCCGGGGCGCCCCCGCGCTTGTCCGGCGCGGCGCGCTGCGCGAGGGTCCGCCGAGGGGTCCTCAGTTTTTCGTGTCCGAGGGGTGCATGCGCCGCCTGAACCTGCCCGCCGCACTGCTCGCCGCCCTCGCGCTGGGGGCGGTCGCGGCCTGCGCGCCGAACCCGATCGTCGCCCGCGATCCCATCCCCGCGCCCGGGCCGCAGGACGCCTTCGTGTGCGACTCGCGCCCGATGCCGCTCAACACCTTCCGGACGAACTGCGACCCGGTCGCGCCCGAGCCGGTTCTGCGCGCCAAGGGCTGAGCGGGCCTGACGCGCCGGGGCCGAGACCCATATGAGGGGCCGGCGCGAGACAGGATTCGAGCATGGCCAGCGAGACGCACGCACGCAGCTTCATTCCCCTCGCCATCGCGGTGCTCACCGTATCGGACACCCGCGGGCTCGCGGACGACCGCTCCGGCGACACCCTGAGCCAGCGGCTTACCGAGGCGGGGCACCGGCTCGCCGACCGGGCAATCGTCACCGACGACGTGCCGGCGATCCGCGCGCGCGTCGAGGCCTGGATCCGCGATCCCGGCATCGACGTGGTGATCACGACGGGCGGCACCGGCTTCACCGGCCGCGACGTCACGCCGGAGGCGGTCGAGCCGCTGTTCGAGAAGCGCATGGACGGCTTCTCGGCGGTGTTCCACCGCATCTCCTACGACAAGATCGGCACCTCGACCCTGCAGTCGCGGGCGACCGCGGGCGTCGCCCGCTCGACCTTCATCTTCGCGCTGCCGGGCTCGCCCGGCGCCTGCCGCGACGCCTGGGACGGGATCCTGGCCCAGCAGCTCGATTACCGGCACAAGCCCTGCAACTTCGTGGAGATCCTGCCGCGGCTCGACGAGCACCTGCGGCGGGGCGCCTCCGCGTAGGGGTGGGTCAGCCCCGCTCGATCCGGGCGCTCAGGCGCCGCGGCTTGAGGCGCGGCGCGAAGACCGGACCGGCGAGCAGCCGGTCGCGGCGCACGAGGTCGCCGGCCCGCGCGCGGCCCGCGCCAACCACGCCCTCGCCGCGGGCGATCATCCGCAGGGGCAGGCCGGCATGGGGCCGGCGCAGGCGCGCCAGCGCCGTTCCGGGACGCGCCGTGCCGACGAAGCGGTCGAGGGTGCGGATCCAGCCCTCGGCCGGAACGTCGCCCGCCTCCAGGCACAGCACCCAGTCGCGCCGCGCGACGGCCGCGCCCGCCGTCCAGGGGCTCGCGCGGCCCGCGCGCACGACGAGCGTCGCCCCCGTGGCCTCGGCCACCGTCGCCACCCCCGCGTGCGCCGCCCCGGCGACGATCACCGCGTCGCCGACGAGCCCGGCCGCCACACCGGCGACGAGCGCGCTCAGGGTATCGGCAAGCAGGTCGATCGCGTCGGGCCCGTCGGGCCGGGCGATGTAGGTCACCGCGGAAAGCATGCGCGCCGATAACCGATTTCGGCAGCAAAGAAACCCTCTTCCCGCAGGGCTCGCGCCGCCAATCCCTGTACGGTGAACTGAAGCGGGGCTCGTTGCCCAACAAACAGGCGCTGCCTGGGCGGGGCCCGGCTACAGGATGGAGAGCCTCAAGCTCGACACGACGGCCTTCGCGGTGCCGGGCACGCAGCTCGCGCTGTTCTGAACCGTCAGGCGACGGTGCGCGTGAAGGTGAGGCGGTGATGCGGGCTCCGGCCGCGGGCCGCGAGGCCGGCGCGGTGCAGGGCGGTGCCGTAGCCGACGTTGCGCTCCCAGCCGTAATCCGGGTGGCGCAGGGCGAGGCGGCGCATCAGCGCGTCCCGCACGGTCTTGGCAATGATCGAGGCGGCGGCGATCTGCGGCACGAGCCGGTCGCCGCCGATGACCGCCCGGCAGGGCAGGGGCAGGCCCGGCACCGTGTCGCGCCCATCGACCAGCACGGGCGCGTCGAGGCCGAGCCGCAGCACGGCGCGGCGCATGGCGTCGAGGGTGGCGCCCCGGATGTTCAGGCGGTCGATCAGCGCCCGCGAGCCCGCCGCCACAGCGACGCGCCCGTGCTCGCGGATCAGGGGTGTGAGCACGGTTCGCAGGGCTTCGGGCACCCGCTTGCTGTCGTCGAGCCGCGCCAGCAGGTCGGGGGGGAGGGCGGTGGGATCGAACCAGACCGCCGCGACCACCACGGGGCCGCAGAGCGCGCCGCGCCCGACCTCGTCGCAGCCGATCGCGGCCGGGTAGCGCGCGGCCTCGGCCGGGTCGAAGGGGGGCATCGCGGGGTCTCGGGCGTGGCGGGGCGGCCGTTCTACGCGATCCGGCGCGGGCCGGGAATGCCGGTCCGGCGCTCTCCCTCCTTTGCGGCAGGGCAATCGCATATGCCGAGCGAGCCCTGAGACGAATGGAGCGCGGGTCCCCTCTCCCGTGCGGGAGAGGGACAGGGTGAGGGGCCCGGAGCCCTACGGGGAAGCCGCAGCGTTCCCGCGGCAGCCGCTCGCGTCATCCGTAGAGTTCTCATCCCTCACCCCAACCCTCTCCCGCACGGGAGAGGGGGCATGGCGCGGTTCAGGCGCGGTCCAGAGCAGGGGGCGCGCCATATGTGATTGTCCTATCCTCGACCGGGGAAGGGGATGCGCGGGGATCTCTCCCCGAGATGAGACATAGCGTAGCTTCTGCGGGGGAGATTGCCGCTCTCATCCCAGCCCGAGCACCGGCGCGGCGCCGGGTGCGGGCGCCTCCTCCTGCGCGTGGGCGCTCGCGATGTTGCCGAAGAACTGCCGCGCGCTCTCGGCCCAGGTGTGGCGCAGCGCCTCCGCGCGGGCGGCCTCCCGCGGGACGGCGAGCGCGGCGAGCGCGGCCGCGCGCAGGTCCGGGTCGAGGATGCCTCCTCGCGTGCCGCCGATCACGTCGAGCGGGCCGGTGACCGGGAAGGCCGCGACCGGCGTGCCGCAGGCCAGCGCCTCGAGCAGCACGATGCCGAAGGTGTCGGTGAGGCTCGGGAAGACGAAGACGTCGGCGCCGGCGTAGATCCGCGCCAGGGCGGCGCCCGTGCGCGTGCCGAGGAAGCGCGCGCCCGTGCCCAGCGCCTCGAGCCGCGCCCGGTCCGGCCCGTCGCCGACCACGACGCGGCTCCCCGGCAGGTCGAGGCGCAGGAAGGCCTCGACGTTCTTCTCCACCGCGAGCCGGCCGACGAACAGGAAGAGCGGGCGGGGCAGGTCGGCGAGTTCGGCGGGCGGGGCCTCGCCCGGTTCGGCCGGCCGGAACAGCTCGGTGTCAACGCCGCGGGTCCAGCGCATCAGGTTGGAGAAGCCCCGCCCGGCGAGTTCCCGCTCCAGCGAGGGCGTGCTCACCATCGTGCCGCAGGCCGCGCCGTGGAAGCGGCGCAGCCACGCGTAGCTCCAGGCCTCCGGCACCGGCAGGCGGGCCGCGAGGTATTCGGGAAAGCGCGTGTGGTAGCTCGTGGTGAAGGGCCGCCCGCGCGCGAGGCAGTGGCGCCGGGTGGCGTAGCCCACCGTCCCCTCGGTGGCGACGTGGACATGCGTCGGCGCGAGCCCGTCCCAGCGCGCCGCGACCTTGCGGCGGGTGGCGTGGGCGAGCCGGATCTCGGGATAGCCCGGCAGGGGCAGCGAGCGGAAATCCTGGTGGGTCAGCAGCACCGTGTCGAAGCCGAGGCCCGGCCCCGCCGCGACCATGTGCTGGAGCGAGCGCACCACGCCGTTGACCTGCGGATGCCACGCGTCGGTGGCGATGAGGAGCCGCCTCACGCGACGGCCCGCCGCCCGGGCAGCGCCGGCGCCTCGGCGGGCGGCTCGGCCTCCGCCGCCTCCGCAGCCGCCGCCGCGCGGGCCCGCAGGAGGCTCGGATAGTGCAGCACCTCCATGCGGCCGTCGTAGTGCTCGACGATCGCCGTGCAGGATTCCACCCAGTCGCCGGTGTTGAGGTAGCGCAGGCCGTCGATCTCGCGGTTGGCCGCGTGGTGGATATGGCCGCAGATCACCCCGTCGGCGCCCTGGCGCCGGGCCTCGTCGGCGAGGAACTGCTCGAACTGGCCGATGAAGTTGACGGCGTTCTTCACCTTCAGCTTGGCCCAGGCCGAGAGCGACCAGTAGGCCAGCCCGAGCCGGCGGCGGACCCGGTTCAGGCCCGTATTGACCCAGAGCGCGAAGGTGTAGGCCCCGTCGCCCAGATGCGCGAGCCAGCGGGCGTGGCGCACCACCATGTCGAACTGGTCGCCGTGGATGACGAGGTAGCGCCGCCCGTCCGCGGCCTCGTGGATCCGGCTCTCGGCGATCTCGATGCCGCCGAAGGTGGTGCCGATGTAGTCGCGCAGGAACTCGTCGTGGTTGCCCGGCACGTAGACGATGCGGGCGCCCTTGCGGACCTTGCGCAGGAGCTTCTGCACCACGTCGTTGTGGCCTTGCGGCCAGTACCAGCCCGAGCGCAGCTGCCAGCCGTCCACGATGTCGCCGACGAGATAGATCACGTCGGCGTCGTAGTCCTTGAGGAAGTCGAGCAGCAGCCCGGCCTGGCAGCCCTTCGTGCCCAGATGCGTGTCGGACAGGAACAGCGTCCGGACGCGCACCGTCTCAGGCTCCTCGCTCACGCGCGCATCCCGCATCCCGCGCCTCCTGCTCTGGCGAGCCGGAGCCAAACCGGAATCCGATCTCAGTTTGATGACGCAGGCCGGTCCGGGGGCGCACGGCTGGCCGGAAGCGGGCTCGGCCCGCGCGGCGCCGCGCCGACCGTCCCGCGGGACGGGAGGCAGGGCTATGGATCGGCGGCGCACAGCAGAGACAAGGTCGATTGCTGCACCGCCCATGCTGCGATGCAGCACAAAACAGTCAATCACGGGTTCCGCCCTCGTCGACCAGGGCAAATTTTTTTTCCAGTCCGGAGAAGTTTTTCCGGTTTTCTTTCCGTGACTTGACCGTCCATAATCATTCCCGGCCCAGTGGCGGCGCGGACCCGCCTCGAAGTGTCGGGGCGACCGGGAGGAAGGTGTCGATGACGCGGCAGAGCGCTTGAAAGCGCGACCCGGCCGGCGCAGGATGAGCGCGGTACAACGGAGGCGACCGGCATGCGCAGCATGCCGCGACGCGAGCGGCGCGAGGCCGCCACGCCGCTCCGCGTGACCGACGATCCGAACCAGCGGCGGGCTCACCCGGGCGACCGGGGACACCGCACGCGCCGCCCGGCACACTTCCCACGTCCCGCCCGGTCCGTGCACGACCCGACGACGCCGGCCGCGAAGCCGGCAGCGCATCAATTCAAGCAATTGGAGGAAACATCATGGCGGCAACCCGACGTCCCGGTCGCAATCACCTCTTCGTGCCGGGCCCGACCAACATCCCGGACCGGGTCCAGCGCGCGATGCTGGTGCCCTCCGAGGACCACCGCTCGGTCGATTTCCCGGCGCTGACCAAGCCCCTCTTCGAGGACACCAAGAAGGTCTACGGCTCGACCGACGGCACCATCTTCCTGTTCCCGGCCTCCGGCACCGGCATCTGGGAATCGGCGCTGACCAACACGCTCTGCCGCGGCGACAAGGTGCTGACCGCGCGCTTCGGCCAGTTCAGCCACCTCTGGATCGACATGGCCCAGCGCATCGGGCTCGACGTCGTCGTGCAGGAGGAGGCCTGGGGCACAGGCGCCGACCCGCAGAAGATCGAGGAGGCGCTGCGCGCCGACACCAACCACGAGATCAAGGCCGTGATGGTGGTCCACAACGAGACCGCCACGGGCGTCACCAGCGACATCGGCGCGGTGCGCAAGGCCATCGACGCGGCCGGCCACCCGGCGCTGCTCTTCGTGGACGGCGTGTCCTCGATCGGCTCGCTCCCCTTCAAGATGGACGAGTGGAAGGTCGATTGCGCCATCGCCGGCTCGCAGAAGGGCCTGATGCTGCCTGCCGGCCTCGGCGTGATCTGCGTCAGCCCGAAGGCGCTGAAGGTCTCGGAGGGCGCCGCCGGCCGCAACGACCGGCTCGCGCACGTCTACTTCGCCTGGGAGGACCACCGGAAGCAGAACCCGGCCGGCTACTTCCCCTACACCCCGTCGCTGCCGCTGCTCTACGGCCTGCGCGAGGCGCTGGCCTGCCTGTTCGAGGAGGGGCTGGAGAACGTCTACCACCGCCACCACGTGCTCGGCGAGGCCACCCGCCAGGCGGTCGCGGCCTGGGGCCTGAAGACCTGCGCCAAGGACCCGAAGTGGAACTCCGACACCGTCACGGCGATCGTGGTGCCGGAGGGCGTGGACGCGGCCCAGATCATCAAGCACGCCTTCGTGCGCTACAACCTCGCCCTCGGCGCCGGCCTCTCCCAGGTCGCCGGCAAGGTCTTCCGCATCGGCCACGTGGGTGACCTGAACGAGCTCTCGCTCTTGGGCGCCATCGCGGGCGCCGAGATGGCGATGAACGATTGCGGGCTCAAGGTGACCCCGGGCTCGGGCGTGGCGGCGGCCGCGAACTACCTGCGCGAGAACCCGCTCAACAAGAACTGATCCGGCACGGATCGGAGAAAGGCCGCGGGGACAACGCCCCGCGGCCCGACCCGCCGGCTTGAGGAGGCCGGCGGGTCCAAGGAAGAAGACCGGTGCGCGCGCCCGCGCAGGACCGGCCGAGGCACCCGGATCAACCGGGGCCCGGAGGACGCGTCCGCTGCCGAGAGAGGGTTCCATGACGAAGAAGATCGTGTTCCTCGACCGCGAATCCCTCGACGCCAAGGTTCGGGAATTCAACTTCCCGCACGAGTACGTGGAGTACGAGTCGACCTGGTCGCCCGAGGATACCGTGGAGCGCCTGAAGGGCGCCGAGATCGCGCTGATCAACAAGGTGCCGATGCGCGCCGAGACGCTGAAGCAGCTGCCGGACCTCAAGCTGATCGCGGTCGCGGCCACCGGCACGGACGTGGTCGACAAGGCGGCCGCGAAGGCGCAAGGGGTCACGGTCGTCAACATCCGCAACTACGCCTTCAACACCGTGCCCGAGCACGTGGTCGGGCTGATGTTCGCGCTGCGCCGCGCCATCGTGCCGTACGCCAACTCCGTGCGCCGGGGCGACTGGGCCAAGTCCACCCAGTTCTGCTACTTCGACTACCCGATCTACGACATCGCCGGCTCGACGCTCGGCATCGTCGGCTACGGGGCGCTCGGCAAGTCGATCGCCAAGCGCGCCGAGGCGCTGGGCATGAAGGTCCTCGCCTACGACGTCTTCCCGCAGGAGGGGCTGGTCGATTTCGAGACCATCCTCACCCAGTCCGACGTGATCACCCTGCACGTGCCGCTGACGCCCGACACCCGCAACCTGATCGGGGCCGAGCAGCTCGCCAAGATGAAGAAGAGCGCCATCCTCATCAACACGGCCCGCGGCGGGCTGGTGGACGAGGCGGCGTTGCTCGCGGCCCTCAAGAACGGCACCATCGCGGGCGCGGGCTTCGACGTGGTGGCGCAGGAGCCCCCGAAGGACGGCAACATCCTGTGCGAGGCGGACCTGCCGAACCTCATCGTCACGCCGCACGTCGCCTGGGCCAGCAAGGAGGCGATGCAGATCCTGGCCGACCAGCTCGTCGACAACGTCGAGGCGTTCGTGGCCGGCAAGCCGCAGAACGTGGTCGAGGGCTGAACCGCGACGCGCGCCCTCTCCCATAGGGAGAGGGTTGGGGTGAGGGGTATGACGGTGCAGGACTGAGCGCGCCATCGACGCGCGGTCAGGGTGAGCCCTCACCGGCCGCCTCATACCCCTCACCCGGCTTTCTGCGAAAGCAGACCTCTCCCTACAGGAGAGGGGACCCGCGCCCGATCCGCGGACGGCATTGCGCTGACGCGCCGTTAAAAGAATCCACACCCCACACGCCCCGACGGGCGAAAGGACGAACCGATGAAGAAGCTGCTGTTCCTCTTCGACACCGACGCGGTGCCGAGCGTGTTCGACACGGTCGTCGGCTACGACGGCGGGGCCGACCACATCACCGGCTACGGCAACGTCACGCCCGACAACGTCGGCGCGCTCGTCGACGGCACGATCTACACCCGCGGCGGCTCCGAGAAGAAGTCGACCGCGATCTTCGTCGGCGGCGGCTCCATGGCGGCCGGCGAGGCGGTGCTGGACGCGGTCAAGAAGCGCTTCTTCGGCCCCTTCCGCGTCTCCTGCATGCTCGACTCGAACGGATCGAACACCACGGCCGCCGCCGGCGTCGCGCTGGTCGCAAAGGCCGCGGGCTCGCTGCAGGGCAAGCGGGCGGTGGTGCTCGCCGGCACCGGCCCGGTCGGCATGCGCTCGGCGGCGCTGCTCGCCCGCGAGGGCGCCGAGGTGACGCTGTGCGGCCGCTCGCTCGACAAGGCGCAGGCCTCGGCGGACGCCGTCAACAAGCGCTTCGGCGTGAACGTCAAGGCGGCCGAGACCCCGGATGCCGGCTCGCGCGCCCGGATCATCAAGGGCCAGAACCTCGTCTTCTCGGCCGGCGCCATCGGCCTCGAACTCGTCCCCGAGGAGGCCTGGAAGGACGAGGCCTCGATCGAGTTCCTGGCCGACTACAACGCGCAGCCCCCGCTCGGGCTCGGCGGCCTCGAGGCGATGGACAAGGGCAAGGACCGGCACGGCAAGAAGGCCTTCGGCGCGCTCGGCATCGGCGGCCTCAAGCTGAAGCTCCACCGCGCCTGCGTCGGCCAGCTCTTCGACAACACCGAGCAGGTGCTCGATGCCGAGGAGATCTACGCGCTCGCCAAGAAGATGGCCTGAGGAGGGACCCGATGGCCGAGAACGAGACGATCGCGGAGTTCCTGGACGGGCTGGCGAGTTCCAGCCCCACGCCGGGCGGCGGCGGGGCCGCCGCCATCTCGGGCGCCATGGGGGCGGCGCTCGTCTCGATGGTGTGCAACCTCACCATCGGCAAGAAGAAGTACGTTGAGGTCGAGGCCGAGCTGCAGGAGGTTCTGGCCCGATCCGAGGCGCTGCGGGCCGAGCTCACCGGCATGATCGCCGAGGACGTGAAGGCCTTCGACGCGGTGATGGGCGCCTACGGCCTGCCGAAGGCCACCGACGACGAGAAGGCGGCCCGCGCCGCCAAGATCCAGGAGGCGCTGCGGGAGGCCACCGACGTGCCGCTCGCCTGCTGCCGCGCCTGCCGCAAGGTGATCGACCTCGCGCTGGTCACCGCCGAGAAGGGCAACCTCAACGTGGTGAGCGACGCGGGCGTCGCCGTGCTCTCGGCCTTCGCGGGCCTGCGCAGCGCGGCACTGAACGTCTGGGTCAACGCGAAGGGCCTGGAAGACCGCGCCTTCGCGGACCAGCGGCTCGCCGAACTCGAAGGGCTGCTCGGCGAGGCGGGCGCGCTCAACGAGCGCGTCTTCGAGATCGTGAAGGGCAAGGTGCGCTGAGGCGTCGACACCCCCGTCATCCCGGGGCTCGCCGCGGGCGAGAACCCGGGATGACGGAGCTGGCCTCGAGCGGCTTGGGACAACGGAAACACTGTGCAGTCGCGGCAAAGCTCTCGTGCGCCGCACCATTGAATACAGACAGCATTCGCTACACCTCAAGGTGCTTTCAACGCGAATGTCAAAAAATTTAATACCTCTGGGCGCTCCCGCGAAACAAAACTTGTCGCTATAAAATGCCCAGGACCGACGGAGCCGAAAAGGCCGGCTCGAAGACCAGCGGTCTCCCATAAAAAAATCGGAGGCGATGCCATGGACGTCCACGAGTACCAGGCCAAGGAGCTTCTCGCGAGCTTCGGCGTCGCGGTCCCGAAGGGCGCCGTCGCCTTCAGCCCGGACCAGGCGGTCTACGCGGCGACCGAGCTCGGCGGCTCGTTCTGGGCTGTGAAGGCGCAGATCCACGCGGGCGCCCGGGGCAAGGCCGGCGGGATCAAGCTCTGCCGCACCTACAACGAGGTGCGGGACGCCTCCCGCGAATTGCTGGGCAAGCGTCTCGTCACGATCCAGACGGGCCCCGAGGGCAAGCCGGTGCAGCGGGTCTACGTCGAGACCGCCGACCCGTTCGAGCGCGAACTCTATCTCGGCTACGTCCTCGACCGGAAGGCCGAGCGCGTGCGCGTCATCGCGAGCCAGCGCGGCGGCATGGACATCGAGGAGATCGCCGCGACCGACCCGGACGCGCTGATCCAGATCGTGGTCGAGCCCGCGGTCGGCCTGCAGCAGTTCCAGGCCCGCGAGATCGCCTTCCAGCTCGGGCTCAACATCAAGCAGGTCTCGGCCGCGGTGAAGACCATCATGAACGCCTACCGGGCGTTCCGCGACTGCGACGGCACGATGCTGGAGATCAACCCGCTCGTCGTCACGAAGGACGACCGGGTGCTGGCGCTCGACGCCAAGATGAGCTTCGACGACAACGCGATGTTCCGCCGCCGCCACATCGCGGACATGCACGACCCCTCGCAGAGCGACCCGCGCGAGGCCCAGGCCGCCGAGCACAACCTCAACTACATCGGCCTGGAGGGCGAGATCGGCTGCATCGTCAACGGCGCGGGCTTGGCCATGGCCACCATGGACATGATCAAGCACGCGGGCGGCGAGCCGGCCAACTTCCTGGACGTCGGCGGCGGCGCGAGCCCCGAGCGCGTCGCCACGGCCTTCCGGCTGGTGCTGTCCGACAAGAACGTGAAGGCGATCCTGGTCAACATCTTCGCAGGGATCAACCGCTGCGACTGGATCGCCGAGGGCGTGGTCAAGGCCGCCCGCGAGGTGAAGATCGAGGTGCCGCTGGTGGTGCGGCTGGCCGGCACGAACGTCGAGGCCGGCAAGCAGATCCTGGCCGAGAGCGGGCTCGACCTGATCACCGCCGACACGCTGTCGGAAGCCGCCGTCAAGGCGGTGGACGCCTGCAACACCGCCAAGAACAACTCAAAGAACCGCTGAGGGGAGATCGCGCCATGAGCATTCTCATCGACGAGAAGACCCCGATCCTCGTCCAGGGCATCACGGGCGACAAGGGCACGTTCCACGCCAAGGAAATGCTGGAGTACGGCACCAACGTCGTGGCGGGCGTCACCCCCGGCAAGGGCGGGCGCACCCATCTGGGCATCCCGGTCTTCAACACCGTCAAGGAGGCGGTGGCGGCCACGGGCGCCACCACCTCGATCACCTTCGTGGCCCCGCCGTTCGCGGCCGACGCGATCATGGAAGGGGCGGATGCGGGCCTGCGCCTCGTCTGCTCGATCACCGACGGCATCCCGGCCCAGGACATGATGCGGGTGAAGCGCTACCTGATGCGCTACCCCAAGGACCGCCGCACCATGGTGGTCGGCCCGAACTGCGCCGGCATCATCTCGCCCGGCAAGGCCATGCTCGGCATCATGCCGGGCCACATCTACCTCAAGGGCAATGTCGGGGTGATCTCGCGCTCCGGCACGCTCGGCTACGAGGCGGCCTCGCAGATGAAGGCTCTGGGCATCGGCATCTCGACCTCGGTCGGCATCGGCGGCGACCCGATCAACGGCTCGTCCTTCCTCGACCACCTGACGCTCTTCGAGCGCGACCCGGACACCCACGCGGTGCTGATGATCGGCGAGATCGGCGGTCCCCAGGAGGCCGAGGCCTCCGCCTGGATCCGGGAGAACATGTCGAAGCCCGTCATCGGCTTCGTGGCGGGCCTCACCGCCCCGAAGGGCCGCCGCATGGGCCATGCCGGCGCGATCATCTCGGCGACCGGCGACAGCGCGGCCGAGAAGGCCGAGATCATGCGCTCCCACGGGCTCACCGTGGCACCCGATCCGGGCTCCTTCGGCGCGACCGTGGCGCAGGTGCTGAAGGCGGCCTGACGCCGCGCCGGAACCACGACGGGCCCCCTCTCCCGTGCGGGAGAGGGGGCCCGCGCCTCACTCGTCCCCGCCACGGCGGTCCGCATCTGCGGTCCGCGAGACGGCGCACCCGCTGCCCGAGGTGGCCCCCATGACCCGAACCCTGCACGCCCCCCCCGGCCACGCCGACGAGAACGCCTTCGCGCCCCCGGTGATCACCGGCACCTCGGCGAAGGAGCCGCTCGACATCCTGTTCCACGCGCTCCTCGACGTGGCGCGCCGGCACGAGCCGGAGCTGGAATCGGTGCTGCACGGCACCGCCGACATCTCCGCCTTCTCGCCCGAGATGCTGGCCCGCGCGCTCCAGGTGCAGGGCATCTGGTTCCAGCTGATCTCGATCGCCGAGCAGAACGCGGCCATGCGCCGCCGCCGCCAGATCGAGCGCCTGGAGGGCCGGGAGGCGCTCGGCGGCTCCTTCGCCAAGGTCCTGGCCGAGGCGGCCGCCCGCGGCATCAAGGCGCCGCAGATCCACGCCCTGCTGAAGGACCTGCGCATCCGCCCGACGCTCACGGCGCACCCGACCGAGGGCAAGCGCGTGACGGTGCTGGAGAAGTTCCGGCGCATCTACCTCGTGCTGCGCGAGCTGGAGATGCCGCGCTGGACCGAGCGCGAGCGCAACGGCCTGATGAACGAGCTGCGCGCCCAGATCGAGCTGGTCTGGATGACGGGCGAGCTGCACCTCGAGAAGCCCACCGTCGAGCGCGAGGTCGCCTGGGGCCTGCACTTCTTCGACGAGTCGATCTTCGAGATGCTGCCCGAGATGATGGTCTCGCTGGAGGAGGCGCTGGCGCGCCACTATCCGGACGAGACCTTCGAGGTGCCGCCCTTCTTCCAGTTCGGCAGCTGGATCGGCGGCGACCGGGACGGCAACCCCTACGTCACCGCGAGCGTCACCCGCGAGACCCTGAAGCGCAACGCGCTGGCCTCGCTGCGGCGCTACCGCGACGGCATCAACCATCTCGCCCGCATGCTCTCGCTCACCGAGCGCTCGCTGCCGGTGCCGGAGGCGTTCGGGCGGGAACTCGCCCACGCTCTGACCGAGAGCGGCGACGCCAGGGCGATCGCGGGCCGCAATCCGGGCGAGCCCTACCGCCAGTTCCTCACCTGCGTGCAGCGCAAGCTCGAGGCGACGATCGCCCGCAACGAGGGCGCGCGCCCGGCCGGGCCGGACTATCCGAGCGCCGACGGGCTGATCAACGACCTGCGCGTGCTCGAACGGGGCCTCTGCGACGCGCGGTGCACGGGGCTCGCCACCGACCTCGTGCGCCCGGTGCGCCGCATGGTCGAGATCTTCCGCTTTTCGACGGTGCGCCTCGACATCCGCGAGAACTCCACCCGCACCACGCAGACGCTGCAGGCGCTCTGGGCCCGGCAGCACGGCGACCGTCCGCCGCCGGCCCCCGACTCGCCCGCGTGGCGGGACTGGCTGCTCGGCGAGCTCGCGCGCCCGCGCGATCCGGAGCGCGGCTTCGACGACCTGCCCGACGCCGCCCAGGAGACCCTCGACACCTTCGCGCTGGTGGGCGAGATGCGCGACACCCTCGACCGCGAGGCCTTCGGCAGCTTCATCCTGTCGATGACGCGCTCGGTCGAGGACGTGCTCGGCGCCTACCTGCTCGCCAAGGAGGCGGGCCTCTTCCTCGACGGGGCCGGCACCGAGATCTGCCCGCTGCCGATCGTGCCGCTGTTCGAGACGATCGACGACCTGCGCGCGGCGCCCGCCATCATGAAGGAATTGCTGGCGACCCCGGTCGTGCGCCGCTCCACCCGCTGGCAGGGCGGCGTGCAGGAGGTGATGATCGGCTACTCGGACTCGAACAAGGACGGCGGCTTCGTCGCCTCGAACTGGGAACTCTACAAGGCGCAGGCCCGCCTCACGGTGCTGGGCAAGCACGCGGGCGTGCCGATCGCCTTCTTCCACGGCCGCGGCGGCTCGGTCAGCCGCGGCGGCGTGCCGACCCACCGGGGCATCGCCGCCCAGCCGCCGGGCTCGATCAACGGGCGCTTCCGCATCACCGAGCAGGGCGAGGTCGTCTCGTTCAAGTATGCCAACCGCGGCACCGCCGCCTACCAGATGGAATTGCTGGCGGCCTCCGTGTTCGAGCACGCGCTGGCGCCCGAGCCCAACGGCAACGGGGCCGCCCGGCTCGGCGCGGACGACGCCATGGAGGCGCTGTCCGGCGCCTCGCGGGCGGCCTACGTCAACCTGCTGCAGACGGAGGGCCTGGTCGATTACTTCCAGGCGGCGAGCCCGCTCGACGAGATCGCGCTGCTCAACATCGGCTCGCGGCCGGCGCGGCGCTTCGGCGCCCGCTCGCTCTCGGACCTGCGCGCGATCCCCTGGGTCTTCGCGTGGTCGCAGAACCGGCACGTCGTCACCGGCTGGTACGGGGTGGGCTCAGGGATCCGCAGCTTCCTCGACGTGCGCGGGGCCGAGGGCGAGGCGCAGCTCAAGCGCCTGTTCGAGGAGTCGCGCGTGTTCCGCCTCGTCCTCGACGAGGTCGAGAAGACCCTGATGATGGTCGATCTCGACATCGCCCGGGACTATGCGGGCCTCGTCGCCGACGAGCTCGTGCGCGCCCGGATCTTCCGCATGGTCGAGGCCGAGTACGCCCTGACCCGGGAGATGGTGTTGCGGGTGAGCGGCGGGCGCGAGCTCGCCGAGCGCTTCCCCCTGTTCCGGGACCGGCTCCAGGGCCGGCTGCCGACGATCAACCAGGTGAGCCGCGAGCAGGTCGAGCTGCTGGCCCGCTTCCGCCAGGAGACCGACGAGGAGCGGCGCGAGGCCGTGAAGTCGGCGCTCCTCCTGTCCATCAACTGCATCGCCGTCGGCTTCGGCGCGACCGGGTGAGCCGGGACGCGGGACGGTCGCCGCGACCTGTCGCGCGCCGGCCGGCGATCCATGTTGTCACCGGAGCGCACGGCACCCCGGCTCCCGCGCGGCCCGCGAGCGGAACCAGAACCGTTACCAAGAGAGAGAAACACCGATGAGCTTCACCCTGATCCAGCAGGCCAAGGCGCGCCTGCACCGCTCCGAGCTCGCCGTGCCGGGCTCGAACCCGACCTTCATGGAGAAGTCGGCCTCGTCCGCCGCGGACGTGATCTTCCTCGACCTCGAGGACGCGGTCGCCCCCGACGACAAGGAGCAGGCCCGCAAGAACATCATCCAGGCCCTGAACGAGATCGATTGGGGCACCAAGACCATGATGATCCGCATCAACGGTCTCGACACCCACTACATGTACCGCGACGTCGTCGATATCGTCGAAGCCTGTCCGCGGCTGGACATGATCCTGATCCCCAAGGTCGGCGTGCCCCAGGACGTCTACGCGATCGACGTGCTCGTCACGCAGATCGAGCAGGCCAAGAAGCGCGAGAAGAAGCTCGGCTTCGAGGTGCTGATCGAGACCGCGCTCGGCATGGCCAACGTCGAGGCGATCGCGACCTCCTCCAAGCGCCTCGAGGCGATGTCCTTCGGGGTCGCCGACTACGCCGCCTCCTGCCGCACCCGCTCGACCGTGATCGGCGGCGTCAATCCCGATTACTCGGTGCTCACCGACAAGGACGAGGCGGGCAACCGCGAGACGCACTGGCAGGACCCGTGGCTGTTCGCCCAGCAGCGCATGCTGGTGGCCTGCCGCGCCTACGGCCTGCGCCCGATCGACGGCCCGTTCGGCGACTTCTCGGACAAGGACGGCTACCTCTCGGCCGCCCGCCGCTGTGCCGCGGCCGGCTACGAGGGCAAGTGGGCGATCCACCCGAGCCAGATCGAGCTCGCCAACGAGGTGTTCACGCCCTCCGAGAAGGAGGTCGAGAAGGCCCGCCGCATCCTCGTCGCCATGGAGGAGGCCGCGAAGGCCGGCCGCGGCGCGGTGGCCCTCGACGGCCGCCTCATCGACATCGCCTCGATCCGCATGGCCGAGGCGCTGATCGAGAAGGCCGACGCGATGTCGGGCAAGTAGGACCCGGGCGGATCTTTGGGGGCGGCCGCCGGAGCGATCCGGCGGCCGCCACCGTTTCAACGGAGGCGCCGGTTCGGCGCCCGACACGGGAGAGCCAGCCATGCACGTGACGATCGAACAGGCCGAGACCGCGATCCGCGCCGCCCGCGACAAGGCGGTCGAGCTCGGCACGCAGATGTGCATCGCGGTGGTGGATTCGGGCGGCAACCTGAAGGCGTTCTACCGCATGGACGACGCCTGGGTCGGCTCGATCGACATCGCCCAGAAGAAGGCCAAGACCTCCGTGTTCTTCGGCATGAAGACCGGCCAGATCGGCCAGCTCTCGCAGCCCGGCGGCTCGCTCTACGGCATCGAGCACTCCAACGACGGGCTGATCACCTTCCCGGGCGGCATCCCGATCGTGGACGCGGACGGCGTGATGTCGGGCGCGATCGGGGTCAGCGGCTCGACGGTGGAGAACGACGACGCGGTCGCCCAGGCCGGCGCGCAGGCGATCGGCAAGACGGAGCTGCCGGCGCACCCCTGGCGGACCTGATCCCGGCCGGCGCACCGTCCCGCAACCGCCGGTTAAGGCTACCGCCCTATGACGGGCCCATCAGCCAGCCACCGGTCGGGGAGCGCGACGATGAACCGTGAACAATTCGCCGAAGCCCTGCGACGCCTCGTGGCGACCCAGGTCGAGGACATCGAGCGGGCCGTCAAGGACGGCCACAAGACCATCGCGCTGAACGAGCTGGCGGACCTCAACCGCCAGCTCAAGGCCTTCGCGGCGGCGCTGAAGAAGGCGCCGGCCCGGGCCTGACGGGACGCGGGCCCGAAACGCCTCGAAGCCCCCGTCCGGATCGCCGGGCGGGGGCTTCGTCGTTCGAGGCCTACCAGCGCGGCCCGCCCCAGCGGCCCCCGGGCCCATCGGAGAAATCGCGCGGCGGCGGGTCGAAGCGCGGGCGGCGCGGGGGACCGAGATCGTCGGGCTCGTCGCAGACCCGGACCCGGCGGATCACCGGCTCGCCGTCGGCGTCGAAGCGGCGCTTCACGAAGACCCGGCAGGGTGGTGCGAGATCCGGCCCGGCCGAGAAGCGCGGGAAGCGGGGCGGCGGCCGGCGCCCGTAATCCTCCTCGAAGCCCGGGCCGCTTCCCGGCCCGAAATCCGGGCGCGGGCCGTAGGGCCCGTCGAAATCGGCCGCCTGGGCGGCGGTGCCGGCCAGCACCAGGGCAAGCAGCCCGAGGGTGCGGAGGCGAGGCGAGGGGAGGCGCGACATGGACATCCTCTGATGCCGCGTGGCCGGCGAGGCGCCGGGCCATCGGTGAGGATGGTGTCGCACGGGGCGCCTGAACGGCGCGGGAGCGGTCCCGTTCGGCGCCGTTCAGGCACCGGGACCGGCGGCCCCGGCCTACCGGTCGCTCGGGGCCGCCGCCGGGTCGCCGTCCGCGAAGGAGCCGCCCGCGCTGAACAGCTTGCGCAGGAAGCCCGGCGCCACGGCCGAGAGGGGGTTCACGCTGACTTCCGGAGAGGCCAGCCGCCCCTGCACCCGGAAGTTGACCGCGAACAGGCCCTCGTTGTGCCCACCCGCCAGCAGGGGCCCGAACAGCGGCACCTGCGCCACCACGTTGTTCAGCCCGTAGAGCGGCACGAAGGTGCCGTTGATGTCCGTGCGCTCGCGGCCCGTGTCGAGGAAGCCCGAGAGGGTGAAGCCGAGCGCCGCGTTCGAGATCGCCGCGTCCGAGAAGTCGACCCGGCTGCCCGAGCGCACGAAGTTCGCCCGCATCCGGTCGAAGGTCACCTCGGCCGCCTGCTGGACCGCGGGCCGGCGCCGACCGCGGGCGTCGACCGTCTCCGGGATGTCCGGGCCCCGGGCCATGATGCTCGAGAGCGCGGGCTCGTTGCGCAGCGTGAAGCTGCGGATCTGGACCACCCCCGCCTGCGGCCCGTCGTTCAGGTTGATCCCGGCGCTGAGCTTGCCGCCGAACATCCGGCGGTAGATGTCCACGAAGCGCAGCGTCGCGCCCGCATCCGCCGTCTCGACCGAGAGCACCGGCACGCCGCGCTCCCCCTTGGTCACGCTCGCCGCGAAGGGGGCGGAGCGGAAGCGGCCCGCGATGGTCGCTGCGCGCAGGTCCTTGCCCCGCAGCGAGAGCTTGAGGCTGGCGTTGGTCAGCGCCTCCTCGTTGTGGCCCGTGAGGATGCCGAGGGTGATGTCGGCGTCGATGTCCTTCGGAGCGGTCTCGCGGCCGCCCCGCTGTTCGGGCCCGGTCAGCGACTTCAGGAAGGGCCGCGCGTCGGCGACCGCGCCTCGCACGGCGACGCGGTAGCCCGAGCCGTTCCGGTCGACCACGACCCGCATGTCGTCGCCGGGCGAGAGCTTCACGCCGGAGAGTTCCGCCCGCTCCAGGCCGCCGTCGCCGAGGCTGGCGCTGCCGCGGGCGGAAGCCGTGCCGGCATCGAGCACGATGTCGCGCAGCTCCGCCCCGCCCTGGGTCTCGGAGAGGCTGAAGCCGAGGCGCCCGGCCTTGCCCGCGGCCTTGGTGAAGCCCGGCAGCAGCCCGTCGATGCCCGCACGCGTCAGGTCGGCCTCGACCCGGACCGGCGCCTTGCCCGCCCGCCCGAGCGGGACCACCGCCCGCACCGGGATCGTGCCGCTGAGCTGCGGGGCGGTGGGCAGGCCCTTCTTCGCCCGCACCGCCTCGTCGAGGGCGAGCCCCACCTGCACCTCGCCGCCGCCCGAGCGGGGCTGGCGCAGATCGACCGTGATCGGCGCGCCGAGCACCCGCGCGTCGCCCTTCAGGCTGAAGCCGTCGCGGCCGTAGGCGACGGCGAAGCGGCCGGACTCGAGCCGATCCTTGCCCACCACCTTGTCGACCGAGAGGTCGGAGAGGGTGCCGGAGATCGCGACCGGCAGGTCGGGCAGGTCGGGGATGTGCTTAAGGTTCAGCGGGAAGGCGATCTGCAGGTCGGCCGCGCCCCGGACCGTGGCCGGGTCGAGGTCGGCGCCCGACAGGCTCTTGAACATCCTGGTCTGGAGGAGGGCGGCGAGCGCGTCGGCGCCGCCGCCGAGTCGCAGGCCGATCTGCGCCACGACCGTGTCGGGGGTGATCTCCGGGATCACGAAGCTGCCGTCCGAGATGGCGAGCATGCGGCCGTCCGCCATGCGCAGATCCGCGGTGACGTCCCGGATCCGGGTGGTGCGGCCCGTGATGGTGCCGGCCACGCGCCCGCGCGTGAGGGGCGGCGCGTCGGGGGAGACCTCCAGGGCCGCCTCCGAGACCTGGAAGTCGATATGCACCGCGTTGTCGGGCATCGGCTCGCCGCGGGTCGCGGCGGCGAGTTCCGAGCCCGACATGTCCACCCGGATGTCCACCCTGTCGATGCGCCCGCCGCGCAGCGCGTCCACGAGGTAGTTGCGCGCGCCCGGCGCGATGTTCTCGGGCCAGAGCCGCAGGCCGGTGCGCACCTCGCTGTCGCTGGCTGCGATGTGGAGCGTCAGCCCGTCGTCGTCGGCGCTGGTGCCGAGCGTGCCGCCGAGCTGGCCCTTCACGCCGGGGCCCGAGAGGGTCAGCGCGTCGATGCTCAGGCCGCCGGCCCGGCCGGAGAGGCGGGCGTCCAGCGCCCCGATCACGACCGGCGCGTCTTTCGGCGCGGCGCCCCGCAGGGTGCCGTCGCGGCCGGAGAGCGTCGCCGTCCAGGCGGTGTCGGCGCCGGCCGGGCTCGCCTGCCAGAGGCCCGACAGGCGGACCGTGTTGCCCGCGCCCCGATAGTCGAGGCTGCCGAGCGTCATGGCGCGCTTGGCCTCGTCCCAGCTCGCCTGCGCGGTCAGGCTCTCGACCGTGACGGGGTTGAAGTCCTTCTCCTCGATGAGCAGCGAGCCGTCGCCGGTGCGCAGGCCGAGCTGCAGCGTCTCGATCCGCCCGTTCAGGAGGGCGGCGTCGGCCCGGGCCGAGAGCTTGAGGTCGGTCGTCACCGGCAGCTTCGACTGGCCGGAGAGCAGCAGCAGGTCGGTGACCGGCAGGTCGTCGAGGGTGATGATGCCGGTGCGGCGCCCGTCCGCGGCCTCCCGCAGGGTGCCGCCGAAGCGCCACTGCCCGTGCGGCCCGTCGATGCGCAATTCGAACAGGCGCGCGTCCTGGGTCGCGTCGCGCCCGAACAGGCCGTTGACGCGCTCGAACACCGCCTTGGCCTGCCCGTCCTCACCGACGAGCGTCAGGCGCGCGTTGGTGACGCGGGCCCGGTCGAGCGCGCCGACGACGCCTGCGGGATCCAGCACCACGCCGAAGATCGAGGCGATGCCGGCCGAGAGCGGCGAGACCGTGCCGCGGGCGGTGTCGACGCTCGGCAGGGTCTGGGGCGTGCTCGCCTGCGCGGCGTCGGGCGACGCGAAGGCGATCGAGCCGTCGTGGTGGACGAGCGCCGTCATCTGCACGTCCCGGAACTCGATGGAGCGCGGCTGCACGGCGAGCCGCAGCAGGCCCCAGCCGTCGAGGCTCACCACCGCGAGCGGCGCGCGCACCACCAGCGCGCCCTGCGGGTTGCGGATGTCGAGCCCGGCGATGCGGAGCGCCAGCGAATGCTCGGCGTCGAGTTCGAGGGAGGAATCGTTGAGGTCGATGCGCCAGCCCGGCCCGATCCGCTCGGCCACCGCCGCGGCGACCCGTCCCGAGAAGGCATCGAGGCTGATCGGGCCGGCGGCGAGCCGCAGCCAGACGAGGCCGCCCGCCAGACCGACGAGCACGACCAGGCCGAGCATGGTCAGGCCGCAGGCGAGGCCCCAGCGGCGGCCCGCCCGGGGCGGCGTCAGTCCCTCGGGTGCGTCAACCATCGAGACCTTGTATCGAGACCAAACGTCGAAGCGTGACCGCTGGATCGGAACGCGGGCTCATTTTAAGAGCGCGGTCGATCCCGACCCGGTCGGCTGTCGAACCCGCTGTTTCGGGGTCTTTCCCAGGCACACCATCAATCGGCCGAAAGGAAGGCACGATGTCCCTCACCGTCGGAGATCCGGCCCCGGATTTCACCCTGCCGGGCTCGTCCGGACAGAGCATCGCGCTTGCCGCGATGCGCGGTCACAAGATCGTGCTCTACTTCTACCCGAAGGACGACACGAGCGGCTGCACCCTGGAGGCGCAGGGCTTCAACGCGCTGCTCGCCGATTTCGAGGCCGCCGACGCGCGGGTGGTCGGCCTCTCGCCGGACCCGGTGAAGAGCCACGACACGTTCTGCGGCAAGTACGGGCTCCGGTTCCCGCTCGCCTCCGACGAGAGCAAGGAGACGCTCCGGGCCTACGGCGTCTGGGTCGAGAAGAGCATGTACGGGCGCAAGTACATGGGTGTCGAGCGCACCACCCTGCTCCTCGACCGGGAGGGGCGGATCGCCCGGATCTGGCCGAAGGTGAAGGTGCCGGGCCATGCGGAGGAAGTGCTGGGCGCGGCCCGCGACCTCGCCTGAGCGGTCCCCCGGGCCGTCTCGGGTGGGCCCGGGCGGGGCGGCCCTTTCGGGCTTCCTTAACCCTAACGGAGCCTGATGGGGCCGCGAGATGCGAACCCCGCCGCCCATGCGCCACCACGAGACATCGCCGGAACGAACCCGATCCCAGCGCGGCCCCGCGCTGCTCGCCTGCGGGCTCGGGCTGGCGATCCTCTGGGCCGGGGCGGCGACCTACGGCCTCGTCTTCCGCGACGACGCTCTGGCCCGCCTGTTGAGCGGCCAGGGCGGGATGCAGGCGGCCTACGAGGCGCGCATCGCCGCGCTCGGCGCCGAGATCGAGCGGGACCGCGAGACGCTCGCCGCCCGCACCGATCTGGAGCGCCGCCTCTCGGCCGCCCTGGAACGCCAGGCCGAGCTGGAGCGGCGCCAGTCGGTGCTCGGGCGCCTTCCCGGCCTCGCCCCCCCGCCGGCCGGGGAGGAGCGGCCCGCCCCCGACGCCTTCGAGCTGCGCGGCGAGGGCGAGCCCCGGGCCGGGCGGCGAGCCGAGCGGGCCGCCGTCCGGCTCGCCGGGCTCGAATCCGGGCTCGACGCCGTGCAGGCGGCGCAGGCCCGCGCCCTCGGCCGGGTGGTCGACGGCGCCGCGCGGGACGTGCGGCACCTGCGCGGCGTGATCCGCGGCGCCGGGCTCGACCCTGCCCGGTTCGCGGGCGCGGCCTCCGCCGTCGGCGGCCCGCTCGTGCCGCTGCCCGGGGGCGACTTCCCGGGGATGCTGGAGGCGGCGCAAGCGGCTCTCGGCGAGGCCGAGCGCCTGCGCCGGAGCACGGAGACGCTGCCGCTGCGGCCCCCGGTCGAGGGTGCGCACGGCGTGTCGAGCGGCTTCGGCGCCCGGCTCGATCCCTTCACCCGGGGGCTTGCCCTCCACACCGGCCTGGACCTGAAGGCGGAGACGGGCGAGCCCGCACGCGCCACCGCGCCCGGCCGGGTGACGGCGGCGGAGTTCGCGGGCGGCTACGGCAACATGGTCGAGATCGACCACGGGCACGGCCTCACCACGCGCTACGCGCATCTCGCCCGCATCGCGGTGGTGCCGGGCCAGTGGATGGCGGCCGGCGCCGTCGTCGGCCGCATCGGCTCCACCGGCCGCTCCACCGGCGCGCACCTGCACTACGAGACCCGGATCGACGGCGAGCCGGTCGATCCGGAGCGCTTCCTCGAGGCCGGGCGGCGGCTCGGGGCGGCAGCGCCCTGAGGCCGTCCCCTATCGCAGCGCCCGGAAGGCCTCGGCCGCCGCATCGTCCGTCTTGTCGATGTCGGGCGCGTCGATGCGCCGGTAGCGGGCCTGGATCAGGCCGAAGGCCCCGAAGGCGACGTGCCCGGCCGCGACCACGGCGAGCAGGATCCAGCCGTATTCCTGCCGCCGCAGCAGCCGGAAGGCCTCGCCCAGGCCCTTCACCTCGGAGGAGCGCTGGTACCACGCCGCCACGACGAGGAAGCCGCCGATGATCAGGAAGGCGACCCCGCGCGCCGCGTAGCCGAAGCGCCCGATCGGCCGCGCCCAGCGGCACTGCTCCGGGCCGAGCGCGAGGCGCTCGGTCACGTCGCCGCCGACCGCCTTGCCCAGGAAGCCGAAGCCGCCGGCCACGATCCCGAGGCCGATCAGCGCCAGCAGCCAGCGGCCGAGCGGCTTGGCCATGAGCCACGCGCTCCAGTCCTGCATCCCGTCGCCGCCCTTGAGGCCGAGCCCCAGGCTGAGGCTCGCCGCGGTGAGCGCGAGGCCGGCATAGATCCCGGCGCTGACGAGATGCGCGCCGCGCACCGCCAGCCCTTTCGGGCCGGCGCCGCGCCGGTCCGCGTCGGTGATCCCCTCCACCAGGCGCCAGATCGCGAAGGCGAGGAGCCCGACCGCGATCGCCCCGACCACGACGGGCCCGAAGGGTCCGCCGAGCACCGTCCGCAGCGCGCCCTTGCTGTCCCCGGTCTGACCGCCCGCGCCGAGCGCCGCCAGCACGGCGAGCGCGCCGACCACGCAGTAGACGAGGCCGCGCGCGCCGTAGCCGTAGCGGGCGAGGCGCTCGAGGGTGTTGCGTCCGGCGAACGCCCTCACGTCGGGGACCGCTGCGGCTTGCCGGCGAGCGAGACGTAGAAGCCGAGCCCGTCCTGCGCCGGCAGGGTCTGCAGGCGCTCGATCAGGCCGCGGCGCTTGGCGTCGAGCAGGAGGCGGCCGATCGGCTGGAACAGGGTCTCGCCGCCGCCCTCGGGGGGCGGGGCGAGGCGGATCGCCACCACCTTGCTCTTCCCGAAGCGGGAGCGCTCCAGCATGTCCTTGAGCGAGGCCTCGGCCGTGGCGCGGTTGGCGCCGCGCAGGTCCAGCACCGCCTCCGCATCGGTGACGCCGAGCGAGCCGCGCAGCTTGTCGGCGTAGAACTCTTCGAAGTGGGGCAAGGGCAGAGGACCTGACGAAGGCTAGAAGACGACGCGGGCGTAGATATCCGAAACGGCCAAGTCGCCGTCGAGTTCGGGCAGCGCGATCCGGTCGGCGGGACCGAAGACCTGCATCTCCCAGTCGCGGTCGCGCTGCCAGACCTCGATCCGCCTCTCGTTCTGGTAGACGATCAGGAAGGTCCTGAGGCTCGGCACGGTGAGGTAGAAATCGACCTTGCGCCCGCGATCGTTGGCCATGGTGGAGGGCGAGAGGACCTCGGCGATCAGCACGGGGTCGCGCGCGTAGCCGCTCGGGAGCGGCGGTCCGCAGCGCACGACGACGTCCGGGATCGGCGCGAAATCGTCCATCGCCTCGCTCAGGATGGCGAGGCCGGGCAATGCCTCGCACCCGCGCGCGTCGGCGAGGTCGCCGACCCGGCGCAGCAGGTTGTAGACGAGTCGCTGATGTCGCTCCCGCGGCGGCGACGTCAGCACGGGTTCGCCGTCGAGGAGTTCCCAGCGCTCCTCGTCGGGGCGGCTCTCCACCCAGACCTGATACTCGGCGACGCTCATGCGGGCGTCGCGTCTCGCGGCCAAAGCCATCGGGGCCTCATCCTGCCTGCGCCCGGATGGTAGCACCGCGGAGGCCGCCCGCAACAGCGACCGCCGGGGCCATGGCCCCGGCGGCCAGGTCCGAACCGATCAGCCGTGCACGAGCACGTTGCGGAACTGCCAGGGATCCTGCGTGTCGATGTCCTCCGGGAACAGGCCGGGGCGGTCGGTGAGCGGGGTCCAGTCGGTGTAGACGCCGACCACGGGGCCGAGATACGGCGTTTGGACCTCCAGGCAGCGGCGGAAATCCATCTCGTCGGCCTCGACGATGCCGGCCTCCGGGTTCTCCAGCGCCCAGACCATGCCGGCCAGCACCGCGCTCGTCACCTGCAGGCCCGTGGCGTTCTGGTAGGGGGCGATGGCCCGGGTCTCCTCGACCGAGAGCTGCGAGCCGTACCAGTAGGCGTTCTTCTTGTGGCCGTAGACCAGCACGCCGAGCTCGTCGATGCCGTCCACGATCTCGTTCTCGTCGAGGATGTGCTGGCGCTCCTGCACCTTGCCGGCATTGCCGAACATCTCGTGGAGCGAGAGCACGGCGTCGTCGGCCGGGTGGTAGGCGTAGTGGCAGGTCGGCCGGAACACCGGCCGATCGCCCTCGCGCACCGTGTAGTAGTCCGCGATCGAGATCGCCTCGTTGTGGGTGACGAGGAAGCCGAACTGCGCGCCCACCGTCGGCACCCAGGTGCGCACGCGGGTGTCGGCGCCGGGCTGGAGCAGGTAGATCGCGCAACGCGAGCCCGTCTCCTGCTCGCGGGCGTTGTCGGGCTTCCAGGTCTCGTGGGTGCCCCAGCCGAGCTCGGCCGGCTGGTTGCCCTCGGAGACGAAGCCCTCGACCGACCAGGTGTTGACGAAGACGCCGCGCGGCTTCGGGTTCTTGGCGCGCTGGGTGTCGCGCTCGGCGATGTGGACGCCCTTGACGCCGAGATCCTTCATCAGCGCGGCCCACTCGGCCCGGGAGGACGGCTCCGCCCGCTCCAGGCCCGTGTCCGCAGCGATGTTGAGGAGCGCCTGCTTCACGAACCACGAGACCATGCCCGGGTTGGCGCCGCAGCACGACACCGCCGTGGTGCCGCCGGGGCTCTGGGCGCGGGCGTCGAGGATGTTCTGGCGCAGCGCGTAGTTGGTGCGGTCGCCCTGGCTCTTCGACTTGTCGAAGTAGAAGCCCGGCCAGGGCTCGGCCACGGTGTCGATGTAGAGCGCGCCGAGCTCGCGGCAGAGCTCCATGATGGCCCGCGAGGAGGTATCGACCGAGAGGTTGACGCAGAAGCCCTGGCCGCCGCCCTCGGTGAGGAGCGGAGTCAGCACAGCGCGGAAATTCTCGGGGGTGAGCGCCACCGTCTCGAAGCGCAGGCCGTGCTTCTCGGCCAGGGCCTTGTGGGTGTCGACCGGGTCGATCACCGTGAAGCGGGCGCGGTCATACTCGAAGTGGCGCTCGATGAGCGGCAGGGTGCCGCGCCCGATCGAGCCGAAGCCGATCATCACGATGGGCCCGCTGATGCGGCCGTAGATCGGGTGACGGGACGGCTGATCGGTCATTCCGGGGAGATCCTCATCGTCTCGCGCGCCCCGGCAGGGGCGGGTGGTCGGGCATCGGTGGTTAAGCGTCGTCCGTGACGAAGCGGCGACAGGCCGGGCGCGGCTGTCCCGACGATGCGCCGGGGCGGGCGGCTGCAGCACGCTCCGGAGGGCTTCTGACCGCGCCCGCCCGCGTGGTCAACCGTCCGTGCCCGGGCGGGTCCGGCCTGGATCAAGACCTCGTCCCGCCCGATCGCCCGGCGAAAGACAGATTTTCTCCCGAACCGCGGGCCGGATCGCGTCCTGCCCGAGCGAGCCTGCAGAACAGCGCAAGTGTTCCGCGCCGCCGGCACTTTGCGACATATGAGATTCCCGCATGTGCCCCGTGCGGCCCGGCGCGTTGCGCCGCCCGCGCACCCTGCTCACATTGCACTGCAACAGAGGCCGAACGGTCCGTGGAAGCGCCCCCCAGACGCCCATGGAGTGAGCCATGCTCTCGGTCCTCGTCTCCCAGTGCCCCGCCCCCGAGCAGGAGGCGGTCGATCGCGACCCCGGCCTGCTGACCCTCGCCTTCGCGCTGGTGCGGAGCCTGCGCCGCCGGCTGGCCTGAGGCCGGGCCACCACGCGTCTCGGCGGGCGTTGCCCCTACGCGATTGCCTCGTCCTTCCCCCGACGCTAGAGCGCTCCGGGCCGTCGGGATCGGATCTGGAACGGCTCTAAAGCTCTGGGCGCGCATCGCCTTCCGGTGCCGTCCGGTACGCCGCCGAGGGGACGAGATCGATGCCGACACGCGCGCTTGCCGAATCTGCGGCCCGGACGACCCGGCACCGGGCAGGCCTGGGCGTCGCGCTGCTCGCCGCCCTGCTGCTGTCGGTGCCGGCCGCGGCGCAGGAGGCCGCCCCCGAGGGGGGCGAGGCTCCGGCGGCGCCCCAGAAGCCCAAACCGAAGCCGAAGCCGAAGCCCAAGGCCGCGGAGAAGCCGGCCGAGAAGCCCGCGGAGGCGAAGTCCGAGGCCGCTTCCCCGGCCGCTTCCCCAGCCGCTTGGCCCGCGGGGGCCGACTCGGTGAGCGAGACCTACGGCGAGTGGACGACGAACTGCGCCCGCGCCGAGGCGCGGACGAGCTGCCTCGTCACCCAATCCCAGGGCGACCGCCAGAGCGGCCGGCGCCAGTTCGTGTTCGAGATCCGGACCCCGCAGGAGGGCCGGGCCGAAGGTCTGATCCTGATGCCGTTCGGGCTCAACATCGAGTCCGGCGTGACCTTCAAGCTCGACGAGGCGGTCCTCGGCAAGGGCGCGCCCTACACCACCTGCACGAGCGAGGGCTGCCTCGTGCCGATCAGCTTCCCGACGCTCGCCACCGACGCGATGAAGAGCGCCAAGGCCCTCGTGGTGAACGCCCAGAAGGCCAACAGCACCGAGGCCGTGACCATCATCCTGCCGCTCGGCGGCTTCAACGCAGCCTTCGCCCGCGCCGCCGCGCTCGGGGGCTGAGCGGCTGGCCGCGCGGGATGCCGGACCGATCGAAACCGCTCTGGATCCTGACGGCGGCCCTGCTCGTCGGCACGCCGGCGCTCTGGATCGTCTACTGGTGGCAGGTCCTGGCATCGGGCAGCCTGCCGCACGACGGGGACGCCGTGGCTATCCCGATGTTCTCGGGCGTGGTGATGAGCTTCCTCGCAAGCCCGCTCGTGCTGGCCACGGCGTGGTTCTGTCTCAGGCGCTACGATCCGCGCACGCGGCTCCTCGCGTGGCGCGGCGACCGGCCGGTGAGGAGCGTGGCGGCGACCCTCGTGTTCGGCGGCGCGGCCCTCGTGCTGACAGCAGGCTTGCTCCACGACCTCATCCTGGGGGTCGAGCCCCTCCACGAATACATCCTCGTCGCCCTCCCGGCGCCCTGGATCGCGTGGCTCCTCGCGATGCGGGCGGCGCTGGTCGGTCAGCGCGCGCCCACCGCCGGTGACGACGGCGCACCGCGTCCGATTTCCGGCAGTCCGTGAGCTGGGCTAAGAACAGGGCCGCATGAGGCCGGACGAACCGGCTCGGCAGGGCCGACAGGGAGGGAACGCCATGGGGCGGACGACGAGACGGATCATGCTGGCGGTGCTGCTCGCGGGGGCGGGGATCCCCTCCGCGCGGGCGCAGGAGCCGGCCCCGCCCGCCACGGAGGCGAAGCCGCCCGAACTCGCCAAGAACGAGACCATGGCGGCCCGGCTCGCCGGTCTGGTGGGCTTCGTCAACGTCGCCTGCCCGGAGCTGCGCGGCGAGCCGGAGCAGCTCCACGCCGCGGTGCGCCGCCTCGGCGTCGAGCCCGGCGCCCTCGATGCCGGGACGCTGCACCTCGCCGCCACCGCCTATCTGGAGAGCTACCGCAAGGATCCCGAGGCCAATTGCCGGCGCGCCTTCGACAGCTTCGGCCCCTCGGGCAGCCTCGTCCCGAACCTCGTCGCCCGCCGCTGAGGCCCCGGGACGCCTCCATTAAGCCGCCGTTAGCCGTGCGCCCGGCAGAGTCGCGCTGCGTACGGCGTCGGGGCGTTCCATGGGGGCGGGACAGGTGAGGGGAGGCCGGGCGGGCGGCCTGCGGGCGTTGCGCGCGGCCCTGCTCCTGGGAGCCCTGGCGGCCCTGCCCGTTCCCGCGGCCGCCGCGCGGCTCGTCGCCCTGACGGGCAGCGAGGCCCGGGCCGGGGAGGGCGCCGCACCCGCGCCCTACGGCCGCATCCGCCTCACCTTCGACAGGCCCGTCTCGGTCAAGGCGCGGGCGAGCGCGGGCGTGCTGATCCTGAGCTTCTCCGAGCGGGCCCCCGGCGGGGCCGAGCGGCTCGCCCAGGAGATGCCCGCCTACATCGCGGTGGCGCGGCGCGATCCCGACGGGACCGGCCTGCGCCTCGCCCTGCAGCGGCCCGTCCGGATCAGCGTGCAGGAGGCGGCCGAGCAGGTCTTCGTCGATCTCCTGCCCGAGGGCTGGACCGGTCTCGTGCCGCCGCTGCCCGCGGAGGTGGTGGCCGAGCTGGCGCGGCGGGCCGAGGCCGCCGAGGCGGCGCTGCGGGTGCGCAACCCGCCCCCGGCCCGCCGCCCGCTCGCCCTCGAGGTCGCCCACCTGCCCACCCTGACGCGCCTGTCGCTGCGGCTGCCGCCGGGGGTGTCCAGCCAGAGCCTGCGGGAGGGCGCCGCCACCCGCCTGCGCATCGCCGGCGCCTGGACCATCGACACCGCGGAGGCGCGCGGCCGGACGGCGCCGGGCCTCGCCGGCCTGGCCGTGGAGACGGAGGCCGAGTCCGCGAGCCTGCTGCTCACCCCGGCCGAGGGCTACGCGCTCAGCGTCGAGCGCGAGGACGACGCGGTCGCCGTCGATCTGGTCAAGGCGGGCGAGAGGCCCGCAGACCCGGTGGTCGGGCCGGGGGGCGGTCCAGGGGTCGGGCCGGCGATCCCGTCGGCGACCGGGCGGGCGGCCGCGGCGGAGGCGCCGCGTCCCGCCGATCCGCCGCGGCCGGCCCCCGCGCCCCGCGAGAGCGCCCCCCGCCCCGCCTCCGAGGCCGAGCCGCCGCTGGCCAAACCCGGCACGGGCCTCGTCTTCGGCTTCCGCGCCCTGCCGCCGGTGGCGCTGTTCGAGCGCCTGGGCGTGGCGACGCTGGCCTTCGAGACGGACGAGCCCGTACGCCTGCCCGAGGCCGGCACGGCTGCCGGGCTCAGCCCCCTCGGCGAGCCGCGCCGGGTCGGCAACCTCACCGTGCTGCGCTTCTCGGTTCCGCCCGGCCGGCTCGTCGATCTGCTGCCGGTGGCGGCCGGGGAGGGCGCCGGCTGGGAACTCGTCGCGGGCGAGGCGCTGACGCCCAGCACCGTGCTCGACCCCCGGCGGCGGACGGACGCCGCCGGCCGCTTCGGCCTCGCGGTCGATCTGCCGAAACCCGGCGCGGCGACTTGGCTCGATCTCGACGGCGAGCGGATCGCCCTCGTCACCACCCGGGGCCGGCGGCCGGCCGGGATGCCCAAGCGCCAGCGCTTCGTCGATTTCGAGCTGCTGCCGAGCCGGTTCGGCCTCGCGGTGCTGGCGCTGGCCGACGACCTCGCGGTGCGCCCCGACCTCGACGGGGTCGTGGTCGGGCGCGAGGGTGGGCTCGCGGTATCGAGCGTGGCGCAGCGCCCGGAGACGGCTTTGGCCGAGGCGGGCGCCCCGGCCATCGATCCCGAGGGCTGGGCGCGGGCCCGGACCGGCAACCTGCGCGCGCTCCTGCGCCAGCAATTCGCCGCCGCCGCCGCCGCGCCGCCGGGGGAGCGCGGCCCCTTGCGCGTCGCCCATGCCCGCACGCTCATCGCCGCCGGGCTCGACCTGGAGGGACTGGCGGCCCTCGAGACCGCCGCGGCGGACGATCCGCTGGTGACAGTGCAGCGCGAGACCAGCCTCTGGCGCGGTCTCGCCCTCCTGCGCGCGGGCCGCCCCGCCGAGGCCCGCGCGGCGCTCGGCGGCGACGTGCTGGAGCGCGATCCCGAGGCGGTGCTGTGGCGCTCGGTGGCGGAGGCGGGCGCGGGCCTGTGGCGCGAGGCCGAAGCCGGCTTCGGCCGCACCCTGCCCCTCGCCGGCCGCCTGCCGGAGGATCTGCGCGACCTCGTGCTCGCGGCGGCGGCCGAGTCCGCGATCGAGGGCGGCGACATCGACGCGGCGGTCGCCCGGATGGACGCCGCGCCCAAGCACGACCCGCTGGTGCGCGACCGCCTCGCCCTGGTGAAGGGCCGGGTGGAGGAACTGACCGGCCAGACGGTGGCCGCCCTCGACCGCTACGAGCGCCTGGAGGTCGCGGCCGCCGCGCCCGTCGCCGCCGCCGCGGGCCTGCGCCGGACTCTGCTGGCGCTCGGCACGGCCAAGATGTCCTCCGGCGAGGCGCTCGCCCGGCTGGAGCGCCTCGCCCTGACCTGGCGCGGCGGCCCGACCGAGGAGGCGATCATCGCCGGCCTCGCCCGCAGCTACGCGGCCGCCGGCCGCTTCCGCGAGGCCTTCGCGACGACCCGGCGCGCATCCGCGGCCTTCCCGACCTCCGAGATGGCCCGGGTGCTCAACGGCGAGGCGCAGAGCCTGTTCGACGCGCTCTACCTCGGCGGACGCGGCGACGCGTTGCCGGGCGTGGAGGCGGTGGCGCTCTACTTCGACTTCAAGGAATTCGCCCCGATCGGCCGCCGCGGCGACGAGGTGGTGCGCCGCCTCGCCGACCGGCTGGTCGGGCTCGACCTGCTCGATTCGGCGGGCGAGCTCCTGCAGCACCAGATCGACCACCGCCTCACCGGCCAGGCCCGCGCCGCGGTCGCGGCCCGCCTCGCCACGGTGCGGCTGATGGACGGGAAGCCCCTCCAGGCGCTGGAGGCGATCGACGCGACCCACCTGCCGGAGCTGCCGGCCGACCTGCGCCGCGCCCGCGCCCTGTTGCGGGCCCGCGCCCTGTCGGATCTGAGCCGTACGGACCTCGCCCTGGAGACGATCGAGGACGAGGGCGGCCCCGACGTCGCGCGCCTCAGGGCCGACATCCTCTGGGCGGCCCGGCGCTGGCGCGGCGCCGGCGAGGCGCACGAGGCGCTGCTCGGCGAGGTCTGGCGCGGCGGCAAGCCCCTCGACGCGGCCGCCCGCGCAGACGTGATCCGCGCCGGCATCGCCTACGACCTCGCGGACGAGCGCCTGGGGTTGGAGCGGCTGAAGGCCAAGTTCGCCGGCCTGATGGCCGAGAGCGCGGACGCGCGCAGCTTCGCGCTGATCACCGGCGCCGACCCGACGCGCCAGCCGGGCTTCCGCGAGATCGCCCAGCGCGCCTCGAAGGCCGAGACGCTCGGCGCCTTCCTGGCCGAGTACCGCAAGCGCTATCCCAACGCCGCCGCGCCCGAGCGCGGCCGGGCGGACGGCGGCTCCCCACCGGGTCCGGGGGAGGGCGCGCAGAGCCGCGCGGAGACGCAGCCGGCGCCCCCGCCCGGATAGCGCGCCCGGATGGGTCGGCTACGAGCCGAACTGCGAGCCGAGCTGCTCCAGGTACTCGGCGAGGTCGAGGCCGCCGACGCGCTTGCCGTAGTCGAAGCGCTGGCCCTGGCGGATGTCGATGCTGGCGCTGCGGGTCGTCAGCGTGAACGGGCGCACGCAGACCCAGGCGCCGTCGCGGCGATGCTCGAAGTATCCGAGGATGTCGTGCTTGGCCATTGGACCCACCGGGAACGGAAATCGGCAGGTTAACGGCCGGAAACGCCGGCGGTTCGACTGCTCATCCGAAATCGTCGCTCGCGGCGTTACGCTCAAGCTTGGTCCGGGGCGGAGCGGACGGGCGTCCCGGCGATGACGGGGCGGCCCCGACCGCTCGCGCCGAAGCGGCCTCAGCCGTCGCGCAGTTCCACCGTCACCGGAACGTGGTCCGAGGGCTTCTCCAGGCCGCGCAGGTGCTTCTGGACCGAGGCCGAGACCAGCCGGTCGGCGGCCTGCGGCGAGAGCAGCAGGTGGTCGATGCGGATGCCCTGGTTCCGCGGCCAGCAGCCGGCCTGGTAGTCCCAGAAGGTGTAGACTCCCGCGCGCGGGTCGCAGGCCCGGAGCGCGTCGGTGAGACCCTCGGCGAGCAGGCTCCGGAAGGCCGCGCGCGATTCCGGCCGGAACAGCGCGTCCTCGCGCCACGCCTCCGGGTCGGCGGCGTCCTCCGGGTCCGGGATGACGTTGTAGTCGCCGGCCAGCACCAGCGGCACTTCGGCATCCATCAGCGCGCGGGCGTGCCGGCGCAGGCGCTCGAGGAAGGCCAGCTTGTAGGGGAATTTCTCGCTCGCCACCGGGTTGCCGTTGGGCAGGTAGATCGAGGCGACCCGCACCGGCGCGACGCCCTCGCCCGCGACCAGCCCCTCGATGTAGCGCGCCTGGACGTCGGCCTCGTCGCCCGGCAGGCCGCGCCGCACCTCGGTGAGCGCGAGCGGCTGGCGCACCAGCAGCGCGACGCCGTTATAGGCCTTCTGTCCCAGCGTCTCGACCCGGTAGCCCGCCGCCTCGATCTCGGAGCGGGGAACGGACTCGTCCTGGCACTTCAGCTCCTGCAGGCAGACCACGTCGGGCTTGGCCTCGCCCAGGAAGGCCGTGAGGTGCCCGACCCGCTGCTTGATCGAGTTGACGTTCCAGGTGCTGATCCGCATCACGCCGCGTCCCTTGAGGCCGGCGCCCGTCATCGGGCCTTCGCACCCGCCTGACAAGCGGCGGGCGGGGGAGAAGGGGCCACGATGAGCACCGACTGGTTCGAGCCGATCCGGGCCTATTGCGAGCGCGCCGGCGCCGGGTTCTGGGACGAGCCGCTGAACGCCGCGACGAACGCAGCCTTCCTGGTCGCGGCGCTGGCCGCCGCCCGGCGCGCGGGGCGCGACCCGGCCGCCCTGGCGCTGGCCGCCCTCGCCGGCATCGTCGGGATCGGCTCGTTCCTGTTCCACACGCTCGCCGTGCACTGGGCGATGCTGGCCGACGTGATCCCGATCGCGCTCTTCATCTACGGCTACTTCTTCCTCGCCCTGCGGCGCTTCCTCGGGCTCGGGGGGCTTGCGGCGGGCGGCGCCACGCTCGGCTTCCTCATCGTCTCGTTCGGCCTCGTCCCGGCGCTCGACGCGCTCACCGGCCGCGACGTCGAGGCGCTGACCAACGGCTCGATCGCCTACCTGCCGGCCTTCCTGGCGCTCGGCGGCGTCGCGGCGCCGCTCGTCGCCGGCCAGACCTGCCATCGGGCCGCGGCCCGCCGCGCAGCGGGTCTGGCGCTCCTCGGAATCGCCGCCCTGTTCGGCCTCTCGCTCGCGGCGCGCACCCTCGACCGGGCGGCCTGCGGGACGATTCCCGTCGGCACGCACTGGCTCTGGCACCTCTTCAACGCGGGCGTCCTCTACGGGCTGATCACGACGGCCATCCGCTACCGGCAGCGCGTGCCGGACTGACGGCGCACCGCGGGCTCGCAGGTCCTTTGCGGGTTTCTTGCGGGTTTCTTGCGGGTGCGGACAAATCGTTGCATGAGTGCCGCGCCCGCCGGGGCGCGTCCGCGCTCCGCCGCTTGCCGGGCCCGGATAGGAACCATGACACACAGCCTCCGCCTCGGCGTCGCCGGCCTCGGCACCGTGGGTGCCTCCGTCGTCCGCATGATCGCGCGCCGCGCCGACGCGCTCTTCGCCGCGACCGGCCGGGAGATCCGCATCACCGCCGTCTCCTCGCGCGACCGGAACCGCGACCGCGGGCTCGACCTCTCCGGCATCCAGTGGTTCGACGATCCGGTGGCGCTCGCCCGCTCGGGCGCGGTCGATTGCGTGGTCGAGCTGATCGGCGGCTCGGAGGGGCCGGCCAAGGCCACCGTCGAGGCGGCGCTCGCCTCGGGCAAGCACGTGGTCACCGCCAACAAGGCGCTGCTCGCCCATCACGGCGCGGCGCTCGCGAAGGCCGCCGAGGCGGCGGGCGTGGCGCTGGCCTTCGAGGCCTCGGTCGCGGGCGGCATTCCCGTGGTGAAGGCGCTCCGCGAGGGTCTGCCCGGCAACGCGGTGAGCCGCGTCTACGGGATCCTCAACGGCACCTGCAACTACATCCTCTCGCGCATGGAGCGCGAGGGCCTGACCTTCGAGGCCTGCCTCAAGGACGCGCAGGCGCTGGGCTACGCCGAGGCCGACCCGACCTTCGACGTCGAGGGCTTCGACACCGCCCACAAGCTCGCCATCCTCACGAGCCTCGCCTTCGGCACCGTCGTGGACGCCGAGGGCGTCTCGGTCGAGGGCATCTCGCGGGTGCAGCCGCTCGATCTGCGCATGGCCGACGAGCTCGGCTACCGGATCAAGCTGCTCGGCGTCGCCCAGGCGACCGCGGCCGGCATCGAGCAGCGGGTGCACCCGACCATGGTGCCGAAATCCTCCGCCATCGCCCAGGTGATGGGCGTGACGAACGCCGTCACGGTCGATGCCGACGCGGTGGGCGAACTCACCCTGATCGGCCCGGGCGCGGGCGGCGAGGCCACCGCGTCCGCGGTCGTCGCCGACATCGCCGACGTTGCCGCGAACATGGCGGCCGGCCGCGTGCGCCCGACCTTCGGCCGACCGAGCGCCGCCTTGCGCCCGGCCGAGCGGGTCGAGATGCAGCGCCACGAGGGCGGCTACTACATCCGGCTCACCGTGCACGACCGCCCGGGCGTCGCCGCGGGCGTGGCCACCCGCATGGCCGAGCGCGAGATCTCGATCGAGAGCATCCTGCAGCGCCGCAGCGAGAACGCGGCGGTCAACGACCCGCGCGGGCGCTCCGGCCAGCCGGTGCCGCTGGTGCTGATCACCTACGCGGCCACGGAGGGGAACATCCGCGCCGCCCTCGACGCCATCGCGGCGGACGGCCTGCTCGCCGAGTCGCCTCAGCTGATCCGGATCGAGCGGGAATGATTCGTTAATCTGGAGTTGTAGGGGAAACCCGCGCGCTCCGGCCGGGTTGGGCGGAGACCGATCCGCCGCGTCCGTGCTATGCGGTCGGGCAGAGGAAGCTCCCGCGCGGCACGCGCCGCGCCGGGGGACGGCACCGGAAACATCCGGGCCGGGACGCGAGGGCAGGAACCATGTCTGAGGCGCCGCACGAGGGCTCGCGCAACGTCGCGATGCGCATCCTCGGCCTGGAACTCGCCCGCGTGACCGAGCGGGCGGCGATCGCCGCGGCGCGGCTGCGGGGACAGGGCAACGAGAAGGCCGCCGATCAGGCCGCCGTCGATGCGATGCGCGAGGAGCTGAACACCCTGCCGGTGGACGGCCGCGTGGTGATCGGCGAGGGCGAGCGCGACGAGGCGCCGATGCTCTACATCGGCGAGCGGCTCGGCCGCGGCGGGCTGGAGGTCGACATCGCGGTCGATCCGCTGGAAGGCACCACCCTCTGCGCCAAGGACATGCCCGGCGCCATCGCGGTGATGGCGATCGCCGAGCGCGGCGCCCTGCTCGCCGCACCCGACGTCTACATGCAGAAGATCGCGGTCGGCCCCGGCTATCCGGCGGGCGTGATCGATCTCGACGCGAGCCCGACCGACAACATCCTGGCGCTGGCCCGCGCCAAGGGCGTGCGCCCCCACCAGATCACCGCGCTCGTGCTCGACCGGCCGCGCCATGCCGGCCTCGTCGCCGAGATCCGCGACACGGGGGCGGGCGTGCGCCTGATCTCGGACGGCGACATCGCCGGCATCATCTTCACCACGAGCCCGGAGGAGACCGGGGTCGACATCTATCTGGGCACGGGGGCCGCCCCCGAGGGCGTGATCGCGGCGGCCGCGCTCCGCTGCACCGGCGGCCAGATGCAGGGCCGGCTGATCCTCGACTCCGCCGAGAAGCGGCGCCGGGCCGAGGGCATGGGCATCACCGAACCGAACCGGATCTACGACCTGACGGAGCTGGCGCGCGGCGACGTGATCGTGGCGGCGACCGGCGTCACCGACGGATCGCTGCTGCGCGGGGTACGCTTCCGCCCGAACGTGATCGAGACCGAGACCGTGGTCTACCGCTCCGCCACCGGCACGATCCGCCGCATCCGCGGCGAGCGGCGGCGCCTGGACGCGGGGGCCTAGGCCCGCGGGTTCCGTCCGGTTACGGGGATCGCTTCGTCTGGCGCGGATGCTCCCCCTCTTCGGCCGGGGGAGGGAGAGCGGCGCGGACTGCCCGGGCCCGAAGCCGCCTCATACCGTTTCCGGTCGATCGGTTCGGCCGCGCGCGGTGAACCGCGCCATGCCCCCTCTCCCATAGGGAGAGGGGGCCCGCGCTTCGTCCTGAGGCGATGCGTCAGACCGCACCGATCGACCGGAAACGGTATCAAACCTCCACCGTCAGCGGCACGCGGATGCGCCGGCCGCCGGGCTCGTCCAGGGCGCACCTGAGCTCGAGCCGCACCCGCGCTCCCGCCCGCTGCGCGGAAGCCGGCAGGTGGAGCCGGCACTGGACCACGGTGTCCCGCCCCGCGAGCGCGCGCCAGCGCACCGCGTGGCGGCGCCCGGCCCGCGTCCAGCGATCGCCGTCGTCCGGCTGGACGCTGAGCCGCGCGCCGCCGGGCGCCAGCACGTCCACGCCGTCGATCAGGACGTCGGCGGCCGCGGCGTTCGAGATCGCGAGGGCGAAGGCGTAGCCCTGCCGGCCCTGCCACGCGCCGACGAGCCGGCGCGCGGCGACCGGCGCGCCCTCCGGCACGGCCAAGGCGCCGCGCCGCCCGGCCCCGATGCGGAGGCCCGCGTACAGGATCGCGCCGGCCAGGAGCAGGAGGCCGGCCGCGGCGGCGAGGAGGGGCGTCGGCGGCATCAGGCCTCGGCGATCAGCGCCTCGATCCGGGCGATCTCCGCCCGGGTCTCGGCGATCACGGCCGGATCGACCGGGTCCTGCACGTCGTTCGTGTCGTGCAGGGCGAAGTAGTCGGCGTGCCGGCGCAACGCCTCGCTGGTGGCCCGGTCGGCGGCGGGCCCCTGGAGCTTGCGCCTGACGAAGGCGCTCCGGCTCTTGGTCGAGTAGTGGTTGACCCGCAGGTTGGTCCAGTCCGGCACCCGCGTGATCCCGCGCGCCGCGTAGGCGACGTCCCACTCGGCCGCGGCGCCGGACGCCGCGCGATAGAGCCCGTAATCCATGTCGATCGCGTGCACGTTGACGCCGAAGCCACGGAAGCGCTCGGGCCGGAAGACCGACTTGATGTGGTTGTTGAGCGGGTTCAGCTCGACCGCCCGCCGGTCGTACTGCTCGATCACGAGGCGCCCGGAATCGTGCTCCGCGCGGCCCGCGCTGCCGTAATTCGCCCAGTTCAGCGCCAGCGCGCTGACCGCGCCGTCGGCGCAGAGCTCCCCCAGCGTCTCGGGGATCGGGCGCCCGTTGGTCGGGACCAGGAACTCGTCGCAGTCGAGCGCCGCCAGCAGGTCGCAGGTCTCCCGCACCTCCGGCCGCGCCACCGTCTCGGCGTAGAACGCCGTCTGGAAGTAGCTGCGGCCGAGATAGTCGTAGCGGGTGACGATTCCGGCCCGGTCGAGCCGGCGCAGCAGGTCCGAGGTGGCGTCCGCACCGCCGTTGTCGGCGATGAAGAAGCGCGCGATCCCGCGGGTGCGGTGGTAGGCGAGCCATTCCAGCAGGTAGGGCGCCTCGTCGCGCGCGGGCGCGATCAGCCCGATCCGCGGCGGCCGGGACGGCGCCACGTAGCGCGCCGTCCCCAAAGGGGCGCCGGTCTCGGCGCTGTGCAGGGCGATCTTCGTGCCGACGGGGAAACCGTGGTCCAGCCGGAAGCCGGTCCGCAGGATGCCGCAGGCGCCGCGCGCCCGCACGTCCTCCCGGACCGCGCCGGCGACGAAGCGGAAGACCAGCACGTCGTCGGCCCGCACCTCGAGGATCGCCGGGCGCTCGCTGCCGTCCGGGCGGCGCATGCAGGCCCAGCCCGCGATCACGCGCCCGTCGATCGCCTCGATGGTCCCCAGCAGGGCATCGACATCCGCCAACCGAACCCCTCCCGCACTCGCCTCCGCGTGAGGCCCCGGGACGGCGCTCAGCCCAGCACGACGACCTTCGCGCCGACCGGGACCCGGCCGTAGAGGTCGATCGCGTCCTGGTTGATCATCCGGATGCAGCCCGAGGAGACCGACTGGCCGATCGAGTAGGGCTCCAGCGTGCCGTGGATGCGGTAGAGCGTGTCCTTGTTGTTCTGCCAGAGGTAGAGGGCGCGCGCGCCGAGCGGGTTGCGGGTACCGCCCGCGACGCCGAGGCCGCTCTGGAGCTTGTCGATCTGCGCGGCGAGGTCGGGCCGGCGCGCGATCATCTCCTTGGGCGGGTACCAGTCCGGCCAGGCCTGCTTGGAGTTCACCGTGGCGATGCCCGACCACGAGAAGCCCTGCTTGCCCACGCCGACGCCGTAGCGGCGGGCGCGCCCGCCCGTCTGCACCAGCGTGAGGTGCCGGGCGCGCGGATCGACAACGATCGTGCCCGGCTCATGGGGACCCGAATAGGCGATCTCCTGGCGCAGGAAGGCCGGGCTCATCTTCTTGTAGTTGAAGGCCGCGATCGGGAAGGCGTCGTCGGTGATCGCCGCGTAGGCGCGGGCGTAGTCAATCGGCCCGTCATCGACCGGGCGCTCGACCACGCTGCGCTGCGCGGGCGGCTGGCCGGGCTGCGGGGCAGGCCCCGGACCGGGCTCCGCCACGGGCCCGCGACCGGGCACCGCCCCCTCGTCGCCGAGCACGGGACGGCCGAACTCGACCCGGCCCGTATAGGGCTCGTAGCGGCCGTTGCGGCGGCGGTAGAAGGCGCCGTTCTGGTCCTGGTAGAGCAGGTCGTCGTCGTAGCCACCGCTGCCCCCCGGCACGAGGCCGACGCGCTGGGCGAGGGCGGGCAGAGGCCCGCCGAGGGAGAGGGCCGCCGCCGATCCGGCGAGCAGGAGGCGGCGCGAGAGGCCGGTCTTGAGATCCGACATGGCTTGAGCGTAGGACGTCCCTGATGGTGCCCGGCACAGCGCGTGCGGGCCACGGCGCGACCTTGCGCCGGCTGCCCCCGGAACGGCCAAGGTCGTCCGGTCAAGCTCTAGCAAAGTCAAGGCTCGTCTGAAACCTGTACGGCGGCGCGGGTCAGCCCTGCGCGGCCCGCCGTCGATTTCGCGCAACAGGTCCTTCACGGCCGCGTGAGCTGCGCAGGTCCGCGCCATCTCCCGCCCTGTCGGAGCCCGCGCTGCCCGCACCTGAGGCATTATTCCCAGGCCGCACGCCCCGGGCCGGCGGCAGGACAGGGCAGGACAGGGCAGGGCAGGGCGGCCCGCGGGTTGGCACGCTTGCTGCAATGGTCGCTTCAGCCGCGACAGCGCGGCGCCCCGGGGCAACGACGCCCCGACAAGCGGACGGTGTGAGTCCGGCCCCTCCGGCACGTGCGGTCGCCCCCCCGGGGCGACGCACCGCGAACTCGACGAGCACCCGCAGATGGCCAGCTTCAAGACCGTGATGAAGTCGGGACACCCCCCGACGCTCTTCGCCGCGTTCCTGTACTTCGATTTCTGCTTCGCGATCTGGGTGCTGAACGGGGCGATGGGCCCGTTCATCACCGAGACCTACGGCCTCACCCCGGCCCAGACCGGCTTCATGATCTCGCTGCCGATCCTGGCGGGCGCGATCATGCGCTTCCCGCTGGGCGTGCTCGCCCAGTATATCGGCCGCAAGAACGCCGCCCTCACCGAGATGGGCGTCATCGTGCTGGCGATGATCTACGGCTTCTTCTTCGTGGCGAGCTACAACGACGTGCTGGCGATGGGCGTGCTGCTCGGCATCGCGGGCGCCTCGTTCGGCGTGGCGCTCTCGCTCGGATCCGGCTGGTTCCCGCCCGAGCACAAGGGGCTCGCCATGGGCATCGCGGGCGCCGGCAACTCGGGCACGGTGCTCGCCGTGCTGTTCGCGCCCCCGCTCGCCCAGGCCTACGGCTGGCAGACGGTCTACGGCTTCGCGGGCGCCGTGATGCTCCTCCCGATCGCCGTGATGATCGGGCTCGCCAAGGAGCCGCCGGACAACCATCGGCAGACCTTCCGCGAGCACGTCTCCTGCCTGTTCACCAAGGACGGCTGGGCCTTCTCGCTGATCTACATCATCACCTTCGGGGGCTTCATCGGCCTGTCGAACTTCCTGCCGACCTTCTTCTACGAGAGCTTCGGCGTCACGAAGGTCGAGGCCGGGCGCCTCACCATGCTGGCGGCGCTGATGGGCTCCGGCATCCGCATCCTCGGCGGCTACTTCGCCGACCGGATGGGCGGGATCCTGGTGCTGACCGTGGTGCTGATGGCCGCGATCGGCTCGTTCCTGGCGCTCACCGCCGCGCCGTCGCTGGCGCTCACCACGATCCTGTTCATGCTCTGCTTCGCCGCGCTCGGGGCCGGCAACGGCGCCCTGTTCCAGCTCGTGCCGCTGCGCTGGCCGAACAACACCGCGGTCGCGGGCTCGATGATCGGCGAGGTGGGCGCGCTCGGCGGCGCCATCCTGCCGAATGTGATGGGCCTCTCGAAGCAGTACACGGGCGGCTTCGCGCCGGGCTTCGTCGGCTACGCGGCCTTCACGCTGGTGGTGCTGGGCTGCCTGTTCGTCTGGCAGCGCAAATGGGTGGGCGCCTGGGTCGGCCCGCGCGGCAAGGTGCTGGAGGCCGGTGCCCGTGCCGAGGCCCCGGGCGCTCTGAAGCCCGCCACCGCCTGAGGGCAGGCGCCGCGCGCGGACGGGAGCCTTGCGGGCCCCCGTTCCCGTTCGGGCGGCTTGATCGGCCGGCCCGCCCGGGCCAGACCGGGGCTCAGGACACGCCGACCCGAGCCGCCGATGACCGACCAGCCCACCGACGAACTCCTGTTCTCGCAGGACGAGGCCGGCATCGCCCGGATCGTGCTGAACCGGCCCCAGGCCCGCAACGCGCTGACCTTCGCGATGTACGAGGGCCTCGTCACCCTGTGCGAGCGGATCGCCGCCGACCCGGCCGCGAAGGTGCTGGTGATCACGGGCGCCGGGGACCGGGCCTTCGCGGCCGGCACCGACATCGCCCAGTTCCGCGAGGTCCGCACCGCCGACGACGCGCTCGCCTACGAGCGCTTCATGGACAAGGTGCTGGGAACCCTGGAGCGGCTGCGGGTGCCGACGATCGCGTCGATCGCGGGCGCCTGCACAGGCGGCGGCGCAGCGATCGCTGCGGCCTGCGACCTGCGCGTCGCCACCGCGGACGCGCGCCTGGGCTTCCCGATCGCCCGCACGCTCGGCAACTGCCTGTCGGTGGCCAATCTCGGGCGCCTCGCGAACCTCGTCGGCCCGGCCCGGGTGAAGGACATGATCTTCACCGCCCGGCTCCTGGGCGCCGAGGAGGCTCTGGCCATCGGTCTCGTCGGCGAGGTGGTGGCGGACGCCCAGGCCCTGCGGGACCGCACCGACGCCCTCGCCGGGCTCGTCGCCGGCCATGCGCCGCTCACCCTCCGGGCCACCAAGGAGGGCCTGCGCCGGCTGGCGGAGGACGCCGCGGATCCGGACGACGACCTGATCCTCTCCTGCTATCTCAGCGCCGATTTCCGCGAGGGAATGGAGGCGTTCCTGGCCAAGCGCCCGCCGGTCTGGACCGGGCGCTGAGGCGCCCCGAGCGGCTCAGCCGGCCGCCGCCTCCGCGCCGACGCGGGCGGCGAGCACGGCCTTCTTGCCGCGGATATGCGCGCGCATCAGCGCCGAGAGGCCGGCGCCGTCCCGGGCGCGCAGCAGGACGACCATGCGGGCGTGCTCCTCAACCGCGCGGGCCCACTCCGCCTCCGTCTGGTGGACGGAGTAGCGCGAGCGCTGGATGCGGCCCGACAGACCGAGGTAGATCGAGGTGAGGACGGCGTTCCGGGCGGCCGACATGATCGCCTCGTGGATGCGCCGGTTGAGCGGGTAGTAGCGCGCCGCGTCGCCCGCCCGCCACGCCTCGACCATCTGGCGGTGGTCGTCCTCGATCGCCGCGATCTCGTCCTCGGTGGCGGCGGCGCAGGCGAGGTCGGCCGCGGTCGCCTCGAGCCCCGCGATCACCTCCAGCATCTCCTCGATCTCGCGCTGGGAGATGCTCGCCACCCGGGCGCCCCGGTTCGGCAGCAGTTCGAGCAGCCCCTCGGTCGCCAGGATCTTGATCGCCTCGCGCAGGGGCGTGCGCGAGATGCCGAAGCGCTCGGTCAGTTCGCCCTCGTTGATGCGCGCCAGCGGCTCCATCTCGCCGGACTGGATCAGTGCCCGCATCCGCTCGGCGACCTCGTCGTGGAGGTAGCGGCGGTGAATTCCGATGCCGGGGTCGATCCTGTTCATCGGCCGGGGCCCGATCCGCGTGACCTGTCGTGCGCAATCGTACGTTTAGTTCGGCTCGATATGCGTGTCCATGCACAAGAGTGCAGGTTCGCCCTCGGGTGGTCGGGACGGCACGGGCGATGCTAAGCCGCCGGACCCGAACCGGAGACGTGACGATGCCCCTCGATGCGCCGGCCTACGCCGCCCTGGAACGCACCTTCGCCCGCCTCTCGGCGCTGAGCGGCGCGTCCGGCATCCTCGGGTGGGATTCTCAGACCCAGATGCCGGACGGCGCAGCGGCGGGGCGCGCCGACCAGATCGCGGTGCTGCACGGGCTCGCGCACGAGATCCTGACCGGGCCGCAGGTCGCCGACCGTCTGGCCGAGGCCGGCGCGGAGGCGCTGGGGCCGGAGCAGCGCACGAACCTCGCCGAGATGGAGCGCGCCCACCGCCACGCCGCGGCGGTGCCGCAGGATCTGGTGGAGGCGAGTTCCCGCGCGGTCTCGCGCTGCGAGATGACCTGGCGCTCCGCCCGCGCGGATTCGGACTTCGCCCGGCTCGCGCCCGAACTCGCCGAGGTGCTGCGCCTGCAGCGGGAGATCGGCGCCGCCAAGGGCGCGGCGCTCGGCCTCGCGCCCTACGACGCGCTCCTCGACGGCTACGATCCGGGCCTGCGCCGCGCGACCATCGACCCGCTCTTCGCCGAGCTGCGGGCGTGGCTGCCCGGCACGATCGCGGCGATCCGCGAGCGGCAGGCGGCGGGCCCGCACCCCGTCCCGACGGAGGGCCCCTTCCCGGTCGAGACGCAGCGCGCGGTCGGGCTCCGGCTGATGGAGGCGCTCGGCTTCGACTTCGCCCGCGGGCGGCTCGACATCAGCCTGCACCCGTTCTGCGGCGGCGCCACCGACGACGTGCGCATCACCACCCGGTACGACGACGCCGACTACGCCCGCGCCCTGATGGGCGTGCTGCACGAGACCGGCCACGCCCTCTACGAGCAGGGCCGGCCCACCGCGTGGCGCCGCCAGCCCGCGGGCGAGGCGCGCGGCATGACGCTGCACGAGAGCCAGAGCCTGATCGTCGAGATGCAGGCCTGCCGCTCCGAGGCGTTCTTCCACTACCTCGCGCCGCTCCTGCGGGAGGCCTTCGGGCGCTCGGGCCCGGCCTGGGAGGCGCAGAACCTGCACCGCCTCGCCACCCGCGTCGAGCCGGGGTTCATCCGGGTGGACGCGGACGAGGCGACCTACCCGGCCCACATCCTGCTCCGCTACGAGCTGGAGACGGCGCTGATCGCGGGCGACCTCGCGGTCGCCGACCTGCCGGGCGCCTTCAACGAGCGCGTGCGGGCGCTTCTGGGGCTCGACGTGCCGAACGACCGGCTCGGCTGCCTGCAGGACATCCACTGGCCGGGCGGCGCCTGGGGCTATTTCCCGACCTACACGCTGGGCGCGCTCGCGGCCGCTCAGCTCTTCGGGGCGGCCAGAGCGGCGGCGCCCGACCTGCTGCCGGGGCTGGCCCGGGGCGATTTCGCGCCGCTGCGGGACTGGCTGCGGGCCAACGTCCACGCCCGGGCGAGCCTCGCCGACACGGACACGATCCTCACCGAGGCGACCGGGCGCCCGCTCGGCACCGCGGCGTTCCGGGCCCACATCGAGGCGCGGTACCTGGGTTAGGCAGCCAGTCCCGGATCCCAAAGGTCGAGACCTTTGGCGGGTGCAGGCAAGGGGTTGGATCTTGGCCCTGCTGTCGATCCCTGGCCCCGGCCCTGCCGGGGCCCGGGATCGCAACCCGGGGCGCCGCCCCGGGACCCCGCCCAAGGGCCTGAGGCCCCTGGGGATCCCCGACGGGGTCACAGCTCCAGCACGTCGACCGCCGCCCCGAGCCGGCTGCGGGCGAGGTCGGCGACGTGGCGGTGGTGCGTGAACAGGATCGGCTGCACCCGAGCCCCGATCGCCGCGAGCGCCTCCAGGCCGTGCGCGGTGCGGGCGTCGTCGAAGGTGAGGAAGAGGTCGTCGCCCACGAAGGGCGCCGGCTCCGCGCGGGCCGCGTAATCCTCCAGATAGGCCAGTCGCAGGGCGAGGTAGAGCTGGTCGCGCGTGCCCTCGCTCAGGCCGTCCACCGGCACCAGCTCGCCGGAGGCGCGCCGGCCGGTCAGCCGCGGCTCGTCGCCCGCGTCGTAGTCCTGCGCGAGCCCCGCGAAGGCGCCGCCGGTCAATCCCGAGAACAGGGCGCCGGCGCGGGTCAGCAAGGGGTCCTGCTGGCCGGCGCGCTGGCGGCCGATCGCGGTGCCGATGAGGAGGCCCGCGAGCCGCAGCACCGCCCAGCGCCGGGCCTCGCCGGCGAGTTCCGCCTCCGCGGCCTTGCGCTGGGCGAGCGCCAGCTCGGCGCCGGTGCCGCCCGCTAGCTCCTCGCGGCGGCGCTCGGCCCGGTCGCGGTCGGCGAAGGCCGCCTTGCCGCGCTGGTCGAGCGCCTCCTCCTCCAGGGCGAGACCGCGCAGCGCCGCCTCGATCGCGTCGGGCGAGGTGCCGGCGAGGTCGGCACGCAGTTCCGCCTCGGCGACCCCGTCCGAGACCCGGGCGAGGTCGGCCCGGCGGCTCTCCAGCGCCTGGCGCAGCGCCCGCCGCGCCGTGAGGCGCGCGTGGAGCGCGGCGGGCTCCTCCGCCGGCCCGTCCGGATGCTCGGCGCGAGTCTCTGCGCGAGACTCGGCGCGCACCTCGGCGAGATGCCCGGCGAGCGCGGCCGACGCCGTCCCGCGCGCGGCCTCGGCGGCCGCCAGGGCCTCGGCGGCCTCGCGGCGGCGGCGTTCGAGGTCGGTGCGGCGGGCGCGCCGCTCCTGCGCCTCACCCAGGCGGCCGTGCAGGGCCTTCATGGCGGCCGTGGAAGGAAGCCCGACGAGGTCGGGAGCGAGCGCGGCCACGAGGGCGTCGGCCCCCGCCCGGTAGGCCTCCATGTCGCGGCTCAGGCCCGCGATGCGGCGCTGCTGGTGTTCCAGGGCGGCCAGGGCCGCCGGCACCGCGGCCCAGGCGGCCAGAGCGCTGTCGGCCTCGTCGGGGCCGGCCGCGCCGTCGAGGCCGATCAGGGGCAGGGCCCGGCCCCAGGCCTCCCGCCAGACCGCCTCGCGGGCGCGCGCCTCGGCAAGGTCGGCCGCGCGGCGAGCGGCCTGCTCGGCGGCGGCGCGGGCGCGCCCCTCCGCCTCGCGGGCGCGCTCCCAGGCCTCGCCGAGGGCGGCGACGCGCTCCTCGATCCGGGCCAGAATCAGGCCGGGATCGAGGCCGGGCAGGAGGTCGAGCCCGGCCCGCGCCGCGAGCGCCGCCAGCGGCGCGCGGGCGGCCTCGACGCGCTCGACGAGACGGCGCTGCTCGATGCTCTGCGTCTCGACCGCGGCGAGCGCGTCGAGGAGCGTCTGGACCTCGCCGAGCCAGGCGGCCATCTCGGCGGGCGGGGCGGCCGCGAGGCCGGCGGGCAACCAGGCCGCCTGCCAGGCGGCCTCGGCCTCGGCGCGGGCGGCCTCGATCGCGGCGCGGTCCCGGTCGGCGGCCTCGACCTCCTCCGTCTCGGCCTCCAGGCGGACCCGGTCGGCGGCCTGCTCGGCGGCGCGGGCGGCGTCGCGCACGAGGTCGTCCGCGGCCCGGTCGGCCGCCATGACCGCCTCTCGCACCGCCTCCCGCGCGTCCTCGTGCGAGCGCCGCCCCGGCTCGGCACCCGGGCCCGCCTCGATCAGCGCGTCGCGCTCGGCGCGCAGGCGGGCGAGGTCGGCCAGCGAGGGCAGGGGGCCGGCGCCCTCCCGGAGCCGCAGGCGCAGCCGCGTCGCGGCGGCGGCCTGGGCGGTCGCGGCCTGCCGCTCGAGGGCGCGCTCGCGGCGGCGCTCGAGCGCCTCGAAGGCGCGCCGATGGCGGGCGATCGCCTCGGGAGCGGGGAGCGCCACCTGCGCCAGCGCGGCGAGATCGGGAACCGGGGGGCTGAGCCGCCCGGCCTGGAGCCAGAGCAGCCCCGCCTCCCGGCGCACGGTCGCGTCGATCTCGTCCCGGCGGGCGACCTCGCCCCGCAAGCCGGCGAGGGCGCGCAGATCCGCCCGCAGGGGGGCGGGGTCGATCGCGGGTTCGGGCGGCGCGGCCTCCGGGCCCGGCCGGGCCCCGGCCGCGTCCCGGGTCAGGCGCGCGATCTCGGCGGCGAGCGCCCGGCCCTCGCGCACCAGCCCCTCGACCCGGCTGCGCGCGGCGTCGGAGGGCTGGCGGCTCTTCAGCGCGGCGGCGTCGGGCAGGCCGATCCGGGCGGCCAGCCGGGCGAGGTCGAGGCCGAGCCCGTCCGCCTCGGCCCGGATGCGTGGCAGGTCCTGGGCGTCCTTGTCGTGGCGGGCGATCCCGCGAAAGGCCTCCAGCACCGCCTCGGCCCGGGCGAGCAGCCCCTCGTCGAGGGGGAGGGCGGCGAGTTCCTGCTCGGCCCGGCCCAGAACCTCCGCCGCCCGGACCGCCCCGTCGCGGGCCGCCTGCTCCGCGGCGATGCGGGCGCCGAGCGCGTCGATCCAGGCATCCGTCCATTGGCCAGGCCGGTCCGCCTCGTCGCGCGCGGCGGCCTCGTCGGCGGCGTCGAGCGCCTGGATCAGCGGCGCGACCCGCTTCAGGCGGGCGAGCCGGGCCTGCGCGCCGGCGATGCGGCGGCGCTCGGCGTGGATCGCGTCGAGGCGGTTGCCCGCCTCCGCGATCTCCTCGTTGAGGTCGCGCCAGTCGCCGGCCCGCAGCTCGCCCTGGCGGATCGCCTTGCGGGCCTCCTCGTAGCGGCCGAGCGCCTGGTAGAAGGTGCGCTCGCGGGCGGCGCGGGGCATGAAGATGCCGGCGGCCTCCTCCTCAAGCCGGCCCTGCAGCGCCCGGTATCCGCGCAAGCCGGAGGCCGCCGCGAACAGGCTGGCGCCGAGCTCGCCCTCGGCCTCGAGCATCTCGGCCGCACCCGCCCGGAGCGAGGCCGCGTCGAGCCCGAAGGCCCGGCAGAACACCTCGCGGGAGAGGCCGCCGAGGAAGGGCGCGAGGCTGTCGTCGGGGAGCCCCGAATCGGCCGCGTCCACCAGGGTGTTCTTGCGGCCCTTGCGACGGCGGAAGCGTAGGCGGCGCCCGTCCGCCGCCCGGATCTCGGCGCCCAGCCGCAGCGCGGGCATGTCGTGCCGGAAGGCGTAGCGGGTGCGCTCCTCGATGCCGAAGAGCAGGTCGGTGACGGCGGCGAGCGCCGAGCTCTTGCCGGCCTCGTTGGCGCCGAGCACCACGTGCAGCCGCGCGTCCTCCCGGAACCGCACCGTGCGGTCGGTGAAGGGGCCGTAGCGCTCGAGGTCGAGGGCGAGGATCCGCATCGGTGCCTCAGCAGCTTCGGCCGCCGAGCCGGCCGAGCACCAGCGCCTCCGCCTCGGCGCAGAGCGCGTCGAGCTCGGCGGCGAGGTCGGCCTCCTCGGGGCTCAGCGTCGCCGGCATCTTCGCGGCGATCTCGGCGAGCGCGGCCCGGGCCCGGGCCCGGAAATCCGGGTCGCGGTCGATGTCGGCGAGGAGCCCGGCCGGGTCGATCGCGGCGGCGAGGCCCGCCGGGGCGGGGAGGGGGCTCCGGGGACGGCGCGTCTCGATCTTCAGGCGCTCCAGCCAGACGTCCTCGTGGACCCGGTGGGCCGCGGCCTGGATCTCGGCCGCGAGCCCGTCGCGGTCGGCGGCGAGCCGGTCGTGGGCCGGCGTCTCGCCCGTGAGGTGGATCCGCACCGCGGCGAGGCGGCCCGCGCTCTCGGCGGCGAGGGGGCGGAGCGCCGCCTCGACCCGGGCGACCGCCGCGCGCTCGTCCCCGGCCTCCGCGAGATCGACCGCGAGGCGGTGGAAGCGGGCCCGGTCCACGATGATGCGCTCCAGGCTCGCGACGCGCCCGTCCGCGACGGTGACGGCGACGGCGCCCTTCGGGCCGCACTCGCGCACGCTGCGGCCCTGCAGGTTGCCGGGGAAGACGATCCAGGGATCCCGGGCGAGCTCGGCGTATTCGTGGATGTGGCCGAGCGCCCAGTAGCCGTAACCCTTGGCCGCCAGATCCGCGACGGAGCAGGGCGCGTAGGTCTCGTGCGCGGCGTGGCCGGTGCAGGAGGTGTGGAGCAACCCGACGTTGAACCAGCCCGGCACGGCGGCCGGGTAGGTGAGGGCGTAGTTCTCCGGCACGGCCCGGTTCGGGAAGGAGCGGCCGTGGATGGCGACCTTCAGGTGGTCGAGCCGGTGGGTGTCGGCCCGGGTCGGCGGAAAGGTGTAGACGGAGGCCGGCAGGCTGATCGCCCGCGTGATCACGCTCTCGGCGTCGTGGTTGCCGCGCACGAGGAAGACCGGGATGCCGGCCCGGTCGAGCCGGGCCACCTGGCGCGCGAAGAACAGCCCGATCGTGTTGTCGGCCCAGTCGCCGTCGTAGACGTCGCCCGCGATCACCAGGAAGGCGACCGCGCGCGCGATCGCCTCGGAGACGAGATCCTCGAAGGCCTGCCGCCCGGCCGCGGCGAGGCGCCGGGCGATCTCGGGATCGCGCGCGGCCAGCCCGCTCAAGGGGCTGCCGAGATGCAGGTCGGCGGCGTGGATGAAGGTGAACCGGCTCATGCCCGGGTCCTGGCCCGCGTGGTCGCTACGTCCCGGGCACGCCGGTGGCCCGCGGGGGTGCCCGCTGGCGGGGGCGGCTGTCAACGGGCGGGCCCACGCGCGTTCGGCTCCGCGCGTCCGAGACGCCGGAGGCATGGCCGAGAGGGAGACGCGGGACGCCGCGGAACCCTTGAGGATGAGCGTACGGATACCGGTTCCCCGGCGTCCCGCGGGTCGGCGGG
>JAESGJ010000088.1_pt1 | contig 172669 bp, 163 predicted proteins | sample 9266241 | NCBI WGS metagenome assembly JAESGJ01 (sample SAMN14514841, study PRJNA621669) | algae metagenome | isolation source: Brasilonema octagenarum HA4186-MV1 and co-occurring heterotrophs from wet... | place: USA: Manoa Valley, Hawaii | collected 2009-07-20 | reverse complement strand
ACACACACCCCCAAAACCAACGCTTTCCCACCGGTTTTAATGGCTTGTGAAGCCGCCACCCCGTAGCGAATCCGACATGGTCGCCCCCACCGCCGCATCGAATCAGACGGAATCGCTCGCCCGGCAGGTGCGTAACGCGGTGATATGGCGCTCGGGCAGCCAGATCGCGGCGCAGATGGTGCAATGGGCCGCGACCTTCCTCGTCATCCGCATTCTGTCACCCAGCGATTACGGCCTATTCGCGATGACCGGCGTCGTCATGGCGTTCCTCAACATGCTGAACGGCTATGGCCTCGCCAGCGGCCTCGTCCAGCGACCCGAGGTGACCGAACGCGAGATCCGGCAGCTGTTCGGCATGCTCATCGTGGTGAACGTGGCGCTCGCCCTGATCCAGGTCGTCCTCGCCCCCCTGGCCGCGGCGTATTACCGCCAGCCGGAGGTTGCGCAGCTGCTCCGCGTCCAGGCGCTGATCTATCTCGGCACCCCCTTCATGGCGCTGCCCCAGGCGCTGCTCAGCCGTGCGATGGATTTCCGGCTCCAGGCGCGGGTCAACATTATCTCCTCCCTGGCCGGTGCCGGCATGGCTCTGGTCGGCGCGCTGTCCGGCTGGGGCGTGTGGACCCTGGTGTTTGCCCCCATGGCGCTCTTCGCCACCCGCGCGATCGGCATGACCATGGCCGCAAAGTCGCTCATGTGGCCACTATTCGATTTCCGCGGCGCGGGAGCGCTTGCCCGCTTCGGCGGAGTCATGGCCGCCAGCCAGCTGTTCTGGTTCCTGCAGAGCCAGGTCGACGTCTTCATCGCCGGCCGCACGCTCGATGTGCATGCACTCGGGATCTACACGACCAGTCTGTTCCTGGCGCAAATCTTCGTCTCGAAGTTCGTGCCGCCGCTGAACGAGGTCGCCTTTTCCGCCTATGCCCGGATCCAGCACGATCGCGTCGCCACTGCCGCTGCCTTCGTGAAGGGGGTGCGGATCGTGATGTTCGCTGCCCTCCCCTTCTACATCGGCCTCGCAGCAACCGCCGAGCCGCTGGTGCTGACGATGCTGGGGGAAAAATGGGCCGCGGCCGCGCCGATCGTCCGCCTGCTCGCGCTCGCCATGCCATTCATGACCTTGCAGGTGCTGTTCTCCCCGGCGTGCGACGCGCTGGGCCGGCCCGGCATCGGGGTGCAGAATGGTGCCGCCGGATCGGTGATCCTTGCGCTCGCCTTTCTCGTCGGTGTGCGCTGGGGCGTGACCGGGCTCGCGCTCGCCTGGATCGTTGCTTACCCGCTCTATCTCGCGATCAGCTGCTGGCGCGCCCTCCCCGTGATCGGCGCCCGGCTGGGTGACGTCGCGCGCGCAGTGGCGACGCCGCTCCTCGCCTCCACGATCATGGGTGCGGCCGTGGTACTCGCCGATCGCGCGACTAACCTGCCGCCACTATCGCGGCTCGCGCTGCTGGTCGCGGTCGGGGGGGCGACCTATGCCGCCTGCCTGCTCGTCTTCGGTCGCGCGCTCCTGCGCGAGATGCTGGCGCTGCTCCGCCCGCGCTAATCGCTTACGCCTGCTGGATATAGGCGCGCATCGCCTCGGCCTCCGCCTCCACCCGGTCGATGCGATATTTGACGAGGTCGCCGATTGAGACGACGCCGATCACGCGTCCGCCGTCGACCACCGGCAAGTGCCGGATCCGCCGCTGCGTCATCAGCGATAGCGCGCCGAGCACCGGATCCTCAGGCGTCACGGTGACGGCTGGCGCGGTCATCACGTCCCGCACCGCGCGATCGAGCACGCCCGTATCTCCGTCCTTCAGGCAATAGATCACGTCGCGTTCGGAGAAGACGCCGGCGACCTCGTCGCCCTCCATCACCAGCAGCGCCCCGATTCGCCGCTGCGCCAGCAGCGCGACTGCCGCACGCACCGTCTGATCGGGCGTGGTGGAGATCACCTCTCCGCCCTTGCCGTGCAGGATTGCCGCGATCGTCATCGCTCCGCTCCTTTTATCAATCGCTTCTCTGCTGGAAGAATGCGCTTCTCCGTAGCAGATGGAAAGTATGAGCCAGCTGGACGATCCCGAATACGCAAAATTCGCCTGGCGCCGTTTTCGCCGGTTGCTGGCCTGGACGGCCGTCATCGGCCTTGTGGCGTCGCTGATCGCGGTGTGGCTGGTCGGCCGCTCCTACGGCGAACTGAGCTGGATCGCGACGCTGGCGACGATCGGCGGCGTGACGGGGTCGGTGCTGATGGCCGGCGCGCTGATGGGGCTGACCTTCCTGTCGTCGGGCACCGGGCATGACGAGGCGGTGGATACGTTTGACTCCGATCGGGCCGATGACGCGGATCAACCGCGTTTGCGGAAGGAATAGCGCAACGTCGCCGTCCCGTTCGCCGGCACGGTGGTCGCCCAGACCTGGCTTCCCTTGCGCGTCGCCAGCCGCCGCGCCGCCCTCATCTGCCCGGTACCGGTCGCGAACCGCGCCTCGTAAGCGATCGGCCAGGGATTGGCGTTGCTCACGGTGAGAACGAAGGAGCGCGCCTCACCTTGCCGTGGCAACTCCTCGATCCTGGCAGAGACGCTGGGCGAGCCAGGCAGGCCGAGCTCGATCTCCTCGTCAACCGCCTTGTCGTCCAGCCACGTTTCTCCCAGCAGGATCGGGCGATCACCACCCTCCTGAAGCACGACGACGCGACCCGCCGGCAGCGGCAGTCCAAGCCCGTCCGCCTTCCGGTTGCGCAGGCGCAAAACGCGGCGCGCGTTCGGCACCCCCGACGAATAGCCGTCACTGACATAAAGTGTCTGCATCCGAACCCCATTGCGCGTCGTCAGCGCCACTTGCTTCTGCCCCTTCGCAGCGACCGTGGTGGGAGCCGGCACGGTGTAGAGCTTGAAGTCGCCAAGCTCGCCCTGGATCACTTCCGCGGCAGGCGCCGATGATCGCATCGCGGTGACCATCACCGGGGCCGGCGGAGGAGGCGGCGGTGGCGGAGGAGGAGGCAGCACCCCAGCCATGTCGTAGCGCTCGTCGCGTGAATAGGCGACCTGGGTTGGCCAGCAGCTCAGCTCCAGCCAGCCCATGTCGTAGTTGCCGAACGATGGCGCCCTTTCGCGGTTCGGCTTGCCCGCCACCAACTGCGTGCGCGCATCGGGAAAGCTGGTCACGTCGGTCGATGCGAGCGTCACCCAAGCAGCAAGGCTCGCCCGGCCTTCCGCTTCGGCATCGGAACCAAGCGTCACGACATAATCCGCCTGCCAGTCGAACCCGCCGGCAAGATAGGACAAGGTGATCGTGGCGGAGACCGGCCGCGCCGCCGTCGTCGCGATCGATAACGTGGGCCGCGCGCTCAGCCCTTCCGGCACATCGGTCTGCACGATCTTCTCGGGAAGGCCGGAGCAACTCAGCGCCTCAAAGCCGCCTGCAACCTCGATCACTCCCGCGCCATCCGCGCCGGAGCGGATCGTCGCCTGCTGCTCGGTCACCTGCCCGGTTGCCGGGTTGGTTCGCCGGATCAGCACCCGGCGGCCAAGCGCGCGATCATAAAGGCTGCGCGGGCTGAGCAGCGCGGCGTCGAGGTTCTTCTCCACCACATCCTCCGGGAAGCCGGCGACGATCGCCGTTTCTGGCATGATGTTCCCGGCCACACCCTCGAAGCGGATCACGGCTGGCCCCGCGGGCAGCGTCACCGTCCTCGTCTCGGTGACGAGCGCGAAACCTTGCGCCGATGTGCGGCTGAGCGGCGTTCTCGGCGCACGATCGGGCGCGCGGTACAGGGTGACGGAAAGCTGGTCCGGCTCTGTCGACGTCACCACCGTCTGGGCGATCGCCCCCGCGTGTATGGCGACAGCCAGTAGCACGCCGCTGCACAGGCGCGCGATCGCCGGGGCACGATGCGGAGCGCGGCGGCGCATCGCGCGCTCAGTAACGCGTGTCGATGACGGCGGTCAGCGTCGCGCTGCCGTTGGCCGGCACCGGTACGTGCCACACCCGCTCGTCCAGCGAACGTTGCTCGCCCTTCAGGCTCTCCGAGGAAACACGCGTGTCACGCCAGTGATTGTCGAGCCCCGCCTGCACGACATCCACCGTCACCGGCTCCGGGCGCGCATTGGTCACCTCGTACTTCATCGTCGTACGATAGAATTGGGTGGCGCGGTCCACCTCCATCGTCCGCGTCTCGCCATCCTCGGTGACGCGATAGCGAGCAACGCGGCGCCATTCGTCGCCGTCGATCTCTTCCCGCTTCACCACCTCGGGGCGAACCTTCACGTCGAATGCCTCGCCGGTGACGAGTGCCAGCGAGGATCCCATCGGCGTATGGCCGATCGCACGCTCGCCAATGAACTGCGGCTGGCCGGCCGCATCGCGAATATAGAGCCGCACCGTCCCGGCGGGCAGCGCATCGCCCAGCCCACCGGTACGGGACGAGGAAAAGGCGAAGATGGTTGAGGCGCTTCCGGGCTCGCTCTGCGTGTGGAGGGCAGGGACGCGATACTCGTACGCCTTGCGTGCGGGAACGGCGGACACGTTGAGGAAGCTCACTTGCTTCTGCTGCTTGGCGGCGATCGTCGTGCGATGCCCCAGCGGGTACAGATAGAAGTCGCCGAGCCGCCCACGCGGTGCCGTCTCGGTACCAACAGCGGGGCCGGGCGCGTAATTGCCGACGGCTAGAGCCCGCCGCGATGTATTGGCCGCTGGCGCCCCCGCCACCAGCACCGCATCGGCGTTCACCATCGGCGTGTCATTGCTGTTGCGCAGCGTCACCCAGCCCTGCACGTCAATCGTGCTCCTCGCCTCATCGAACAGTGCGACATAGTCTGCATTCCAGCCGAACCCGTTCGACAGGTAACTGAGCGTTGCCGGCCGTGTCCCGGCGCGGGCGGAATCGACCGTCACCGACAGCGTCGGCCGCGCGCGCAAGTTGGGCGGCAGGGAATCGAACACCACCCGCACGGGCAGGCCGTCGTCGCGCAGCACCTCGATCCGGTCGCCGATCCGCAGCACCACGCCGCCATTATTGGCCAGCACGGTCGCCCGCTCGCGCGTCTCCGCGCCAGTCGCGGGGTTCGTGCGCACGATCGTGATCGTCTGGCCGACTGCCTTTTCCATCAGCGCCTGCGGGGAGAGCAGGTCGTAATCGAAATTCTGTTCGATGATCGTCACGCCATCGGTCGACAGCCGCACAGTTTCCGGCCGGATCCCATTCGACACGTCGGGGAAGTCCTGCCGGCTCACCCCCCTTGGAAGATTGAGCTGCCGCGTGTCCTGCACAAGCGCCAGGTTGTTGTTGTAGATGGTGACGGCCACGTCGCCCTGCGCGCTTCGCGCCGGCCCACCTCCCGGCGTAGGAGCCTGTGCCCAAACCTGCGTTGCCGCCGACGACGCGATCAGCGTCATCGCCATGCCCAACCGACGCATGCGACCTCTCCCCCGTTTCCTCAACAGCTTAGGGTCGCCTCCAGCTGGCGTCATCCCATGAAATGCGCTGCCGTCATCCACGGCCCAGCAAATGATCGACCAGCCGGCCCAGCGTCGGGAATCCCGCCAGTCGTAGCGCGGCTTTCTCGCCCGTCGTCGATGCCGGCACCAGCGCCTGGCCGAAGCCAAGCTTCGCCGCTTCCTTCAACCGGAGCGCGCCGTGCGCGACGCTTCGGACCTCACCGGACAGAGCGACTTCGCCGAACGCCACCGCATCCGCCGGCACCGGCCGCTCCGACAGCGCGGACACCAGCGCCGCTGCCACCGCCATATCCGCCGCCGGATCCTGCACGCGATATCCACCCGCGACGTTCAGATAAACTTCCGCCGAGGAGAAGCTGAGCCCGCAGCGCGCTTCGAGCACGGCCAGGATCATCGCCAGCCGCCCGCTGTCCCAGCCGACCACCGCCCGCCGCGGCGTCGCCCCGCTCGCCAGCCGGACGACCAGCGCCTGGATCTCCACCAGCACCGGCCGCGTCCCCTCCAGCGCCGGGAACACCACCGCCCCCGTCACGCTCTCGTCGCGCTGCGTCAGGAACAGCGACGACGGGTTCGACACTTCGGTCAGCCCTTCGCTCTGCATCGCGAAGACGCCGATCTCGTCGGTGCCGCCGAAGCGGTTCTTGATCGCGCGCAGGATGCGATACTGGTGGCTGCGCTCGCCCTCGAAGCTCAGCACCGTATCCACCATATGTTCCAGCACGCGCGGGCCGGCGATCGTGCCATCCTTGGTGACATGGCCGACGAGCACGAGCGCCGTGCCGCGCTCCTTGGCAAAGCGGATCAGTTCCTGCGCGCTGGCCCGCACCTGGCTGACGGTGCCAGGCGCGCCCTCGATCAGATCTGAATGCATCGTCTGGATCGAATCGATCACCAGTAGGGCCGGCGGTCGCCCCGCTCCCAAAGTGGTCAGGATATCGCGCACCGACGTGGCGGAAGCGAGTCGCACCGGCGCCTCCCCCAGCCCCAGCCGCCGTGCGCGCAGCCGTACCTGGTCGGCCGCTTCCTCGCCGGAGACATAGGCGACGTCCGCCCCGCCCAGCGCCAGCCGCGCCGCTGCCTGCAGCAGCAGCGTCGATTTGCCGATCCCGGGATCGCCGCCGATCAGCGTCGCGCTTCCCTCGACGAAGCCGCCGCCCAGCGCCCGGTCGAGCTCCGCAATGCCGCTTGCCATGCGCGCCGGCAGCGGCACCTCGGCGTCCAGCGCCACCATCGTCAGTGCGCGCCCGCCCCCCTGCAGATTGTGCTTCGCCTGAAACGGCGTCACCACCGCCGGCGCTTCCTCGACCAGCGTGTTCCACTCCGAGCAGTCGACGCACTGTCCCTGCCACCTCGAGGCGACCGAACCGCACGATTGGCAGACATAGCGTTTCTGGAGCTTGGCCATCTTCATTCCTGCAGTGCGACACGCGCCGTGGGCGACTTATACTTTCGTATCAGGGTCGGAACAACAAGGGAACAGAAGCTTAATATTCTGCACTTTGATACAATATGTCCGGCAGTGATCTTGACGTAGATTGCTGCATGCGCGAAGCGGGCTGCCGCTATGAAGAGCCCCCTTTATTTCGCCGCCGCGGCGCTCCTCGCGCTCGCTGCCTGCAACTCCAAGTCGGACGCTCCCGAAGTGCTCGACACCAACCCGGATCCGATGGCGACCGAGCTTGCCAATGCGGGTGCGGTTGAGCTTCCCCCGGCGATCAAGGCCGAGAAGACGATGCGCTGCAAGGACAACAGCCTTGCCTATGTCACCTTCTTCCAGGGTGACAAGCAGGCGATCGTCCGCACCGAGAAGGACGGCACGCCTGTCACGCTGACCGCTGCGAACGCCGGCGATCCGCTGGTTGCCGACGGCGGCTGGAAGCTGACCGGCACGCCCGAGAACATCACGCTGGAGCAGCCGGGCAAGGGCTCGCAGACCTGCCGCTCGTAAGAGCAACGAATACGCCGCCGCTCCTCCTGGGATGCGGCGGCGCCGTTATGTGATATGGTGCCGGCCTGATGGCCCGCCACCGCCCACGCCAGTCGCTGGATCCCGCCACCGTCCTCAGCGCTTATGCTGTCGGCGTCTTCCCGATGGCGGATGCGCGCGACGCGCCCGGCGTCTATTGGGTCGAACCGCGGCAGCGCGCGATCCTGCCGCTCGACGGCTTCCATCTTTCCCGTTCGCTGCGCCGCACGCTGAAGTCGGAACGCTTCCGGCTGACCGCCGATACCGCGTTCGACGAGATCATCGCGATGTGCGCCGAAGCCGCCACCGATCGGCCCGAAACCTGGATCAACCACTCGATCGAACGCGTCTTCCGGCAGCTTCATATCGCCGGCTTCGCCCATTCGATCGAATGCTGGGAAGGCGACTCGCTGGTCGGGGGGCTTTATGGCCTGGCACTGGGGCGCGCCTTCTTCGGCGAATCGATGGTCAGCCGAACGACGGACGCGTCCAAGGCCGCGCTCGCGGCACTCGTTGCGCGGCTGCGGGTTGGCGGCTTCACCCTGCTCGATTGCCAGTTCATGACCGATCACCTCGCCTCGATGGGCGCGGTGGAGATCGAACGCGCGGATTACGTTGCGTTGCTGGGTGATGCGCTCTCGGAAGTGCTCGGTGCCGCAGCCGCGGGAGATTCCTGGGCCGTGGGTGCGGGCGATTTCCGGGCGGTGGATGGCGTTCCCAGCACTTCTGTCGCCGGCCCCTTGTCCGGGAAGGACATCGTGCAGCTCTTGGCCCAGACGTCGTAGATCGGGTGCTGGACGACGTTCAGCGCCGGACGCTCCTTGTAGAGCCATCCCGAAAACGCCCGCCGCCACTTCTCATCCGCACCGCGCACGTCCAGCTGCACGAACGCGCCGGTCAGCTGCTCCTGCTCCCACGGCGCGGTGCGCTCGCACGCACGCAGCCGGACGATCGTATCGCCGACGCGCAGCGCTTGGCCCGGCTTCATCGTCAGATCGCGGCTGACGCCATTGCGCTTGTTGAGCAGGCCGACGACCGCCACGCGCTCCGCCATCGGCGTGCTGCCGGCGTCTACTGGCCCCGTATCTCCCTCGACCGTCACCACATCGGAAGGCACTTCGGCCTCCGCGGCATCCGGCACTTGCTGACTGGCGACTGGCGTCTGGCGCGTGTCATCGCCCAGCCAGCGCGCACCCTGCCACACGCCGACGCCGATCAACGCCGCGGCGGCAAGACCGCCGGCCGCGACCGCCGGCTTCACGCGTCGGGGCTCCACGCCTCGTAATCACCTGTGGCCGCCTGGCGATGGCCGCCCTTTTCCAGCGCGCCCGACGGGCGATAGGCCTCTGGCGTCCCGGTCATGTTCGGCTTGGCCGGCTTTTGCCACGGCCGCGGGCTCGGCAGCGCCTCGTCGGGCGCGCCGTCCACATGGTGGTGCAGCCAACTGAACCATTCCGGCGGGACGCGGCTCGCATCGTTTGGACCGTTGTAGATCACCCAGCGCCGCGGGTTGCCGGCGGTATCCCGCCCGCCTTCCCAATAGACGTTGCCAAGCGCGTCCTCGCCGACGCGCGTCTTGCCGCGCAGGCCGAACCAGGTACCGATGGTGGCGCCGTTCCACCAGGTGAAGGGGTTGAGATTGATGCCCATGACGGCCCCGCGCTTAGCGGTTGGCGCTCGCCCCTTCAATGCCGTGCGGCAGTGCTTTCTCGGGTCGATGCGCCGCATGCCAGGGAACAAAGCCGGGGATTTGGCCATTGCTGCTGTTGATGAACCGAAACGAACAGGGGTAATCAGATGAAGAAGCTAGTTATTGCCGGTCTTGCTGCAGGTGTGATGTCGCTCGCCGCGTGCAATTCCAGCCCGCGCGAACAGGCTGCCGACAATATCGAAGCCAATGCCGAGGCCCGCGCCGACAATCTTGAGGATATGGCCGATAACGTCTCGTCGGACGTGGCCAGCGACGCGCTTGAGAACCAGGCTGATGCGGTTCGCGCGACGGGCGAGAATCAGGCGGACGACCTGCGCACCAACGATCCGGACACCAACCTGGCGAACGGGATCTAAATCACCCATTGGCGGACCGGCCCGGTCCGCCGGCCGTCAAACAGCGAGGGCGCCCAAGTTTGCTTGGGCGCCCTTTGCGTATCCGCTACTCGTCGCCGCCAGCGGCGCTGGCGGATGCTACTTCCAGCTCACCTTGTCGCCTTCGCTGATGCCCAGTTCAGCCGATCGGCCGCCATTGATCTCCAGCACCGCCGCCACCGGCTCGCCCGACGGCACCTGCGCTTCTGAGAAGGGCACCGTGTTCTCGGCGATGCGGGCGATCGTGCCATCCGCGCGAACGAAGATGATATCCAGCGGCGACGGCGTGTTCTTCATCCAGAAGCTTGCCTCGCGCGGCCCGCCGCCGTCTGCGGGATAAGGCGCGAACAGCATCCCGCCATCTTTCGGGATGTCGGTGCGGAACATCAGCCCGCGTTCCTGCTCCGCCGGGGTCCGCGCCATCTCCACCTTGAAGACGTGGCGGCCGGTCTGGCTCGTCACCGTGACGGTGGTCAGCGGCGCCTTCGCCGCCTCGTTGCCCGCCGATGCCGCCGCGTCCTGGCCGGTGCAGGCGGATACGCCGATCAGCAGCGCGATCGCTGCCAGACCATGGAACTTCATTTCAATCCTCCTGCGCGACGCTGACCGCCATCGGCCCCTTGCGCCCTTCGACGACGCGTGCGCGCAGCCGCTGGTCGGGCTCGACCGTCACGATGTCGCCGCGGCGCAGCGTTTCCATGTGAACGAAGATATCACCCGGCGTATCGTCTCGCACCAGGAAACCATAGCCTTTCAGGCGGTTGAACCATTTCACCGTCACCGGCTCCCAGTCTCCCGCCTCGCCGATCAGGCTAACGGGATCGACGCGGTTCGTCGCGCGCGGCGCGGGCTCGACGGCGGTGCTGAGGTCGAGCGACACGATTTCGCGCGCCTGGTAGCCGCGCTCGCGGCGCACCGCGATCGCTTCGATCCGCGATCCTTCCGGGATGCTGCGCCGCCCAAGCGGCTGCAACACCGAAAAGTGGATCAGAACGTCGCCGAACTCCGACTGGTCGGGCACAAGAAAGCCAAAGCCCCGCGTCACGTCGAACCACTTGAGCGTGCCGGATACGGCCACCCCCTCGTCCGCCGCTTGCGCGTCGACGTCGGCTGGCCCTTCGCGGTCGTCCGCGGCATCAAACGGCTGGCTGCGCATCTCTCTCTGCTTCCCCGTGCCGACGCTAGCACGGTTGACGCATCGCACAAACGTCTCGTTGCAAAACGGGGAAGTTGATCCGGCGCTTTATTGATCGGGCTCAAGTATATCGCCGGGTTCTGCCGTTACGATCCGCCGCGCCAGCGCGTAATTATGGCCGGCGCGGACCAGAGCCGCGATTTGCCGCTCGCGCGTGCGCTCATCCGCCACCGCCGCGGCAAAGGGGCCGAAACGCCGCCGCCGGGCGAGCGCCAGCGCGCTGGTAAATGCCTGGTCGGCGCTTTCCTCGATCGCGTCGGCGGCATCCTCCTCACCGACATGGGCCGCGCGTAGCGCCATCGATACACGGCGCGTGCCATAGCCACGCCGTGCCAGCGACCGCGCCTTGGCCTCGGCGAAGGCGCGATCGTCGACGTAGCCAAGCTGCGCCATCCGATCTGCGATCTGTTGCGGGTCGGCGCTCGCACCGGTCCACCCCCGCTCGCGCACCTTGCGCGACAGATATGCCGCCAGCTTTCCTCTTGTCGTGGCAAATCGCTCGACGTACCGGAGCGCCAGCGCCTCCAGCGCAGCAGTATCGAGCGGGGGCGGCGGGCGGCGCGGCGTAGACATGCGCCTTGTTGTTGCCACACTGCCATCGGATTTTGAACGCGGCGACCGTTCACGGCTGGGGCCAAATGTCGGTGCATCCGTGCACCGCCCATGAGACTTGAGCAGACACATGACGACCGCGACCCTTTTGCCTACCCCGAGCAGCGATGCGCAGCCGCGCATCTTTTCCGAGTTCGAAACGCTTGGGCAGGCGCTGGATTATGCCGCCGGGGGCGAACGCGGGCTCAATTTCCATGATGCGCGCGGCACGCTGGTTCGGCCCTACCCCTTCCGCGAACTTCAGGCCGATGCGAAGGCCGCGGCCTATCGGCTGATCGCGGCCGGCATCGCGCCGGGGGACCGGGTTGCGTTGGTCGCGGAAACAAGCGCCGAATTCGCCGCACTCTTCTTCGGCACCGTTTATGCCGGCGCGTGGCCAGTGCCGCTGCCGCTGCCGACCTCGTTCGGCGGCAAGGAATCCTACATCGATCAACTGCGCGTCCAGCTGACGAGCTGCGATCCGAAGATGCTGATCTACCCGCCCGAACTGTCCGAGATGGCGGGCGCCGCCGCCGCCGCGGTCGGGACGCAGGGGATCGACTGGGCTGACCTGCTCTCGCGTGACGCGAATGCCGTGGACCTGCCGAAGGCATCGGGCGATGACATCGCCTATCTGCAATATTCCAGCGGCTCGACGCGCTTCCCGCACGGCGTCGCGATCACTCACCACGCGCTGCTCAACAATCTCGCGGCGCACGCCCACGGCATGGAGTTGATCGAGACCGATCGCTGCATCTCCTGGCTGCCCTGGTATCACGACATGGGGCTTGTCGGCTGCTTCCTGTCGCCGATCGCTAATCAGGTGTCGGTCGATTATCTGAAGACCGAGGATTTCGCCCGCCGTCCGCTGGCGTGGCTCGATCTCATCAGCCGCAATCCCGGCACGTCGATCAGCTATTCGCCGACCTTCGGTTACGACATCTGCGCCCGGCGCATGTCGAGCCAGACCAAGGCTGCCGACCGGTTCGATCTCTCCCGCTGGCGCCTCGCCGGCAATGGCGCGGACATGATCCGGCCGGACGTGATGCAGGGCTTCGTCGATGCCTTTGCCGATGCCGGCTTCCAGGCCAGCGCCTTCCTTCCCTCCTACGGCCTTGCCGAAGCGACGCTCGCCGTCTCGATCATGCCGCCGGGCGAGGGGATCCGCGTCGAGCTGGTCGAGGAAACGCAGCTTTCCGGTGTCCCTGCCGGCCAGGATCGCCCGCAGCGCTACCGCGCGATCGTCAATTGCGGCAAGCCGGTGAAGGACATGGCGGTCGAGATCCGCGAGGAAGACGGCACCCCGCTTCCCGAGCGCGCGATCGGCAAGGTCTGGTGCAGCGGCCCATCGCTGATGGTGGGCTATTTCCGTGACGACGCAGCGACCGAGGCCTGCATGGCAGACGGCTGGTTGGATACCGGCGACATGGGGTATCTGTCGGACGGCTACGTCTATATCGTTGGCCGCGCCAAGGACATGATCATCGTCAACGGCCGCAACCACTGGCCGCAGGACATCGAATGGGCCGTGGAGCAGCTCCCCGGCTTCAAGCAGGGCGACATTGCCGCCTTCGCGATCACCACGCCGGGCGGCGAGGAAACGCCCGCGGTGCTCGTCCAGTGCCGCACGTCCGACGATGCCGAGCGTAGCCGCCTGCGCAACGAGATTCGCGACCGCGTCCGTGCCGTCACCGGCATGAACTGCGTCATCGAACTGATCCCGCCGCGCACCTTGCCGCGCACCAGTTCGGGCAAGCTCAGCCGCGCCAAGGCCCGCAACCTGTACCTCTCGGGTGAGATCAAGCCCTACGCCGTTGCTGCCTGATCGCTGGGTTCGGTCGGCCAAAAGAAAACGATCGACTTAATCCTCGCACACGTTACCCCTTCCACCAACGCTGCCGCTGAGCAGCGCGCGTGGAGGGCTGATGACGACGATCCTGCTGCATCAATATGATAGCTCGCCCTTCTCGGAGAAGGTGCGGGTATGCCTGGGCATCAAGAACCTCGCCTGGGCCGCGGTCGACCAGCCGGTCATCATGCCCAAGCCCGATCTGCTTGCCCTGACCGGCGGCTATCGCCGCATTCCGGTGATGCAGATCGGCGCGGACATCTATTGTGACAGCGTCCTGATCGTCCGCGAGTTGGAACGCCGCTTCCCCACGCCCACCCTGTTCCCGTCGGGCAGCCTTGGCATCGATCAGGCAACCGCACAGTGGACCGATCGCGCCTTCTTCCAGGCCGCCGTGACGGTGATCTTCGGCGGCCTGGGCGATTCGGTGGACGAAGCCTTCAAGCGGGACCGCGAAAAGCTCAGCGGCCAGCCATTCAATCCCGCCGCGATGCGCGCCGCCGTGCCGCACATGGCGGATCAACTACGCAGCCACGCCGCCTTGGTCAGCGAACAGCTCGCGGACGGCCGCGCTTTCCTGTCGGGCGATCGCCCCGGCCTCCTCGACGCCAACGCTTACTACAACCTCTGGTTCGTCCGCTCCTTCCACGCTGCCGCAGCCGATGCGTTTGAGGATCTGCCCGGCCTCGGCGACTGGTATGATCGCGTGCGGGCCATCGGCCACGGCCAGCGCAGCAGCGCGACTCGCGAAGAGGCGATCGCCATCGCCCGCGATTCGAAGCCGGAAGCAGCCGAGGTCGCTGCCCGGGATGCCGCGCTCGCGGGCCGGGAAGTCACCGTCTCCGCCACCGATTACGGGCGCGAGCCGATCAGCGGTACGCTTGTTGGCTCGTCGCCGCACCACCTTGCCGTGCGCCACCGCGATTCGCGCACGGGCGAGGTCGTGATCCACGTTCCCCGCATTGGCTTCGCCCTGGCGCCCGCGACGTGATCGCTCCGGAGCGGCGCTAAAAGCCAGTATTGCTGCACTTTTTCGGACGACTGAAAGAATCCGTAAACCGTAGCGCGCTCCCTGCTCTTCGCCGGGCTGCTCACCGCCGCCTGCATCTCCCGCGCGCGCACGCTGGTGCTGCTGCGTGGCTCCGAACTCTCGCTCAGCGATCGCGATGAAACCGTCAGCCTGCTCCTCGGCGAATATCAGGAAGGCGGCTCGGACTGGCTGTGGCAGACGGATACGCAGCGCCGCCTCGTCAACGTCACGCCGCGCTTCGCGGCCGCGCTCGGCCGCAGCACCGCGGAGCTGGAAGGCATGCCGTTGTTCCAGGCGCTCGCCGGCCCCGCATGGGAGAGTGGCGATTTCTCCGCCGGCCTGCGCCTTCTCGCCGAAAAGCTGAAGCATCGCGACAGCATCCGCCACCTGTCGCTGCCGGTCGTCATCGCGGGCGAGGAGCGCTGGTGGGAGATCTCCGCCAGCCCCCGAATCGATGATCGCGGCATTTTTGCCGGCTTCCGCGGCGTCGGCTCCGACGTCACGGAGCAACGCGCCTCGGTCGACAAGATCAATCGCATGGCGCGGTTCGATGCCCTGACCGGCCTCCCCAACCGCCTGCTCGTCAACGAGGCGCTCGCCAAGGCGCTGGCCGAGGCGGAGAAATGGGGCACTCGCGCCGCCTTCATGATGATCGACCTCGATCGCTTCAAGGCAGTGAACGACACGCTCGGCCATCCGATCGGCGATCGCCTGCTCGGCCGCGTCTCGGAACGGCTCAACCAGCTTATCACCGACAATGAACTGATCGGTCGGCTGGGCGGAGATGAATTCGCAGTGGTGATCAACGACGCCACGGAGGCCAGCCGGATCACGCGGCTGGCGCAGACCATCATCGACACGCTCTCCCGGCCCTATGAGGTCGATCAGCACACCTTGTACATCGGCGCCTCGATCGGCGTCGCGTGCTCGCCCCGCGACGGCCGCACCGCCGAAACGCTGATCCGCTCGGCCGATCTCGCGCTTTACCGCTCAAAGGACGCCGGCGGCGGCGTCTTCCACGCCTATGAGCCCCAGCTACACGTCGAGGCGGAGGAGCGCCGCGTCCTCGAGATCGCACTGCGCCAGGCTCTTGAGAAGGGCGAGCTTCACCTGGAATACCAACCGGTGGTGGATGCTGCCGGCGAGCGCCTGACTGGCTTCGAGGCACTGCTTCGCTGGCGCAGCGCGGAGTTCGGCCTCGTTCCGCCGACCAAATTCATCCCGCTTGCCGAAGAGGCCCGGCTGATCGGCCCGATCGGCGAATGGGTGGTGCGCACCGCCTGCGAGGAGGCCGCCCGCTGGCCCGGCGACACCCGCGTCGCGGTGAACGTATCGCCCGAACAGCTGCACAATCCCGAATTCGTCACCGTCGTCGCCCAGGCGCTCGCTACCTCCGCCCTGGCGCCGCACCGGCTGGAGCTCGAAGTCACCGAAAGCGTCTTCATCAAGGAAGGCGCGCAGGCCGCCACCGTGCTGCAGCGCGTGCTCGATCTCGGCGTGCGGCTCAGCCTCGACGATTTCGGCACTGGCTATTCCTCGCTCGGCTATCTCTCCCGCACACGCTTCTCCTCGATCAAGATCGACCGCAGCTTCGTGCAGGCGGCATCCCAGGGCACGCGAGAGGCGGTGGCGATCATCCGCGCGGTCGTCGCGCTGGCCAACAGCCTTGATCTGGCGACGATCGCGGAAGGCGTCGAGACGGCGGAGGAACTGGCAATGGTGCGCGAACTCGGCTGTTCGCGCGTGCAGGGCTATTTCTACGGGCGGCCGTTGCCGGTGGACGAGGCACGCGCCGTGGCGGTGCGCAGTCGATCCGCATCCCGCGCCGCTTGAACAGCGCCGCACTGCCCGCTAAGGGCGGTGTCGCTGCAGGGGTGTAGCTCAGCTGGTTAGAGCGTCGGTCTCCAAAACCGAAGGCCCTCGGTTCGAATCCGAGCTCCCCTGCCAGCCCTTCCGCGAAGTTGGTCAGCGACTTGGTCGAACTGATTCGGCAGTAATGCCGCTGCGGCCACGTTCCGCAACCCGCTGCTCTTGCCCTCGCGCCCCTGCAACGCTATCTCGCGCGACGCATCCGACAGCGCGGACAGCCACTCACCGTTCCCTTAGACGGGAAAGCGGTAGAGAGCTTATGCCTCGTTTTCGGCTCGAATGATTGAAGGCAAGGCACGTGGCAAAGACGACTCCGATCGAGTTCATCAACCAGGTCCGCACCGAGACCAAGAAGATCGTCTGGCCCACCCGGCGCGAGACGATCATGACTGGTGTCATGGTGATGATCATGACGACGATCCTCGCGCTGTTCTTCCTGGGCGTGGACACGATCTTCAACGCGATCGTCAACGCGCTGCTTAGCCTGGCCAAGTAAGAAAAGGACGCGTCAGCAACATGCCACGCTGGTACATCATCCACGCCTATTCCGGTTTCGAAGGAAAGGTGCGCGATTCGATCCTGGCCGAGGCCGCGCGCATGGGGCTGGAGCACCTCGTCGAGCAGATCGAAGTGCCGACCGAGACGGTGCAGGAAGCGCGCCGCGGCAAGAAGATCCAGGTCGAGCGCAAGTTTATGCCGGGCTATGTGCTCGCCAAGCTCGAGATGACCGATCAGGTCTATCACCTCGTCAAGAACACCCCGAAGGTCACCGGCTTCCTCGGCTCGTCGGGCAAGCCGCAAGCAGTGAGCGAGGCGGAAGCCGCGCGCATGCTGAACAGCAAGGAAGAAGCCGCCGCCGCGCCGAAGACCAAGGTCAAGGTCGATTTCGAGATCGGCGATTCGGTCAAGGTGCTCGACGGCCCGTTCGCAAGCTTCAACGGCACCGTCGAGGAACTCGATTTCGACAAGTCGAAGGTCAAGGTGTCGGTGTCGATCTTCGGCCGCGCCACGCCGGTCGAGCTCGACTTCGAACAGGTCGAACGCAGCAAGTAAGCCTCAGGTATCCGTCCTTGTGCCCCGCGCAAGGACGGCAGCCTCCGGAATTGCAGCCGTCACCCCGGGCCAGATCCGGGGTCCCGCTCCTTCTTCCTCTTCCGCGCGTCTAGGCGCGCCGCAGCCGCCGCTCCAGCCACGGCCGCACCACCAGCGCATTCGCATCCACCAGCGCGTGCAGCACGATCACCACCCACAGCTGCCCGGTCGCGAGATACAGCCACCCGAGCACCGCGCCCACCATGCTGACAGCAAGCATCCCGCCGCGCCCCTGATAGCGGTGCGCCAGCGTGAACAGCGCCCAGCCGAGCGCGCAGCCTAAGACAGCGCTGCCGAAGACGCTTGCCGCCAGCAGCGGCACCGTCAGCCGGAAGAACAATTCCTCGCCGATCCCCGCCGCGGCGGACAGCGCGAGCGCCGCGCCAACTTCGTCCCCGCGCATCGCGACGGCGGAGGATCGATAGGGCGGGTCAATCCAGCGCCATCCGCGCTTCAGCGCCAGCACGACAAACGCCGCGCCCAGCACGAAGCCGCCGCCGATCGCCACGCCAAGCCGCCCCAGTTCCGCCAGGTCGATCGGCGCGATGCCCAGCGTCGCGACCGCCGGCACCAGTTCCGGGGGCAACACCACCAGCGCGTCGAGCCGCCCCACCAGCGCCAGCGCCACCAGTGACGTCGCGCCGTACATGACGAGGATCCCCGCCGCCCAGGCGAGCGAGGAGCGCGGCCGCGAAGGCACCGGGCCCCGCAATCGCTCGGCAATGATCGACGCCAGGCTCTTCCTGCGCCACCACCCGCCGACGATCATTGCGATCGCCAGCGCCAGCAGCAGCGCGGGAAGCATCAGCGATCCAGGCGGTGCTCGCCCTTCACCCAGCGCACCGTGCCGGACGAGGCGCGCATCACCACGCTCTCGGTGGTCATCGTCTTGCCGCGGCGCTTGACGCCCTCCAGCAGCGATCCGTCAGTGACGCCGGTCGCGGCGAAGATGCAGTCGCCCTTCGCCAGCTCCTTCAGGTCGTACTGCTTGTCGAGGTCGGTGATGCCCCACTTGCGAGCACGCGCGCGCTCGTCCTCGTTGCGGAACAACAGGCGGCCCTTGAACTGCCCGCCGACGCAGCGCAGCGCCGCGCAGGCCAGCACGCCTTCCGGCGCGCCGCCCGAACCCATGTACACGTCGATCGTCGTGTCGGGGTTGGTGGTCGCGATCACGCCGGCAACGTCGCCGTCACCGATCAGCACCACGCCGCAGCCGATCGAGCGAAGCTCCGCGATCAGCTTCTCGTGGCGCGGGCGATCGAGGACGCACGCGATGATCTCGTTCGGCTTCACGCCCTTGGCGGCCGCGATCGCCTCGACATTCTGCGTCGGCGTCTTGTCGAGGTCGATGATCCCCTCCGGCAGGCCCGGTCCAACCGCCAGCTTGTCCATGTACACGTCGGGCGCGTTGAGCAGGCAGCCTTCCTCGCCGATCGCCAGCACGGCGAGGCTGTTCGGCCCGGCCTTGGCGCAAATCGTGGTGCCTTCCAGCGGGTCGAGCGCGATGTCGATCTTCGGGCCGGTGCCCTGCGCCGCACCCACCTTCTCGCCGATGTACAGCATCGGGGCCTCGTCGCGCTCGCCCTCGCCGATCACCACCGTGCCGTCGATGTCGAGCGTGTTCAGCGCCTCGCGCATCGCCTCGACCGCCGCCGCATCCGCGGCCTTCTCGTCGCCGCGACCGATGAGCGTGGAGGCGCCGATCGCCGCAGCCTCCGTCACGCGAACCATTTCGAGCACTAGGACGCGATCGAGCACCTTGCTGGCTGTCGGCATTCTTTCCCCCAAAATCCTTATGTCGCGAGACCGATAGGCGGCTGATATGGCGGTGTCGAGACGGCGCTTGCCGGTTTGCCGCGGCCGGGCGACAAGCGGGCGCATGGCGAAGCTGAAGGTCTATCGCACCCCTGCGGGGTTCCACGATGCCTATGTCGCGGCGACCAGCCAGAAGGCGGCGCTGAAGGCATGGGGCAGCGACGCGGATCTCTTCGCGCGCGGCATCGCGGAAGTCGTGTCCGATCCGGCGCTGACCGCTGAACCGCTCGCCCGCCCCGGCGAGGTGATCCGCGTCCCCCGCACGGCGCCGGACGAGCCGGAAGCGCCGAAACCGCGCAAGCCATCCGCCAAAAAATCGACCGCCCCTGCCCGCCCCGCGCCCAAGACAGAGCCGAAACCCAAGGCCAGGCCCAAGCCGTCGCGCGCGAAGCTGGACGAAGCGGAGGCAGCGCTCGACGCCGCCGAAGCCCGGCACAAAGCCGAACGCCAAGCCCTGAAGCGCGAGGAGGAAGCGCTCGCCGCCAAGCGTCGCGCCCTCGACAAGGCACAGGTCGCCGAACGCGCCGCGCTGGATCGTAAGCGGATCAAGGCGCGCGACGATTATGACGCGGCGCTGGAGGACTGGCGCGACGCGTGAACCGTCCGTAATCGAACAGTTCTCGTCCGCTTCCGGACACGGTTCGCCTCCGCCGCACACCAATTCCCTACCGCCGTAACGCTGATGGCGCTTGGCCCGCCCCTTGCGTATGTCGGCGCTGCGAGGGGTCGCGAACGGGGAATGTGAGTAATGCGTATCGAACTGGCCAGCACGCTTGCGCTGGTGCTTGCCCTCGCGCCTTCCCCGGCCGCCGCGCAAACGGTCGATGCCGCTGGCCGCACCACCTATGACGCTGCCTTCTTCCAGCGCTTCCAGCCGGCCAACGCGCTCGAGATCGTCCGCCGCGTCCCCGGCTTTACGCTGGAACTCAGCAGCGAGGAAGTGCGCGGCTTCGGCCAGGCCGCGGGCAACGTCGTCATCAACGGCCAGCGTCCGTCGTCAAAGAGCGACACGATCGACGTCGTCCTCGCGCGCATCCCGGCGAGCCAGGTGGCGCGGGTGGAGGTCGGCCCCGGCACGCTGTTCGGCGCGGAATATAGCGGCAAGGCGCAGGTGGTGAATTTGATCCTCGCCGGTGGCGGCGGGGTTGCCGGCACCGTTACCGGCAGCGTGCGCCGCCAGTTCGACGGCAAGCTCCTTCCCGAGGGCAGCGTCTCCGCACTGAAGCGGAGCGGCAATTCCACCTTCAACGCCGCGATCGGCGTCAACAACAACCAGACGAGCGAGGAGGGCTACGACCGCGTCCGCGCCCTCCCGTCCGGCGACGAGGTGGAATATCGCCGCAAGTTCAATGCGATCGAGGATCCCAATGCCTACATCTCGGGATCGTGGGACTATAAGGCATCGCAGTTCGAAACCGCGCGCTTCAACGCCCGCTACGCCTTCGATCGCTTTCGCCTCGATCAGACGAACGACGTCTTCCCCGCCTCCGGCCCGGTCCGCGACGATCGCCTCAACCAGCGCTTCTACTTCGATGAGTGGGAAGTCGGCGGCGACGTCCAGCGCCCCTTCATGGGCGGCGGCCTCAAGCTGATCGGCCTCGCCACCCGGCGCGACCGGACGGATCGCGAAGTGTCGCTGCTGCGCGTGCGCGGCAACGTGACCGACGGCTATCAGCAGAACGTTCGCAGCCAGCGCGACGAGGCGGTATTGCGCGGCCTGTGGACGCGGCCTGATCTGGGTGACTGGTCGGTAGAGACCGGTGTCGAGGGCGCGCTCAATCGCCTGCGCAGCAAGGTCGATCTGTTCGGCTTCGGCGCGGACGGCGTGCGCACCCGCATCGATCTGCCGGTCGACGATGCCACCGTCACGGAATATCGCGTCGAGGCGTTCGCCAACGCCAGCCGCTCGCTCACGCCCAAGCTGCGCATGGATCTGGCGCTTAATTACGAATTCTCCCGCCTGACGGTGGATGGCGATGCCGAGGCGGAGCGCTCGCTCCGCTTCCTGAAGCCCAAGATCAACGTCGATTGGCGGATCGGCGATGGCTGGCGCGCCCAGGCCTCGGTTGCCCGCACCGTCGCGCAGCTCCAGTTCGAGGATTTCATCAGCGCCGCGGAGCTTTCCAACGAGCGCGTCAACGGCGGCAATCCCGATCTTCTGCCGCAGCGGTCATGGGAAGCGCTGGCGACGATCGAGAAGCAGGTGCTGGGCGACGGCCAGGTGAAGATCGAGCTCGGCTATACCCGTACCGCGCTGGTGCAGGATCGTGTGCCAACGCCCGAGGGCTTCGATGCGCCGGGCAACCTTGGCGACGGCACCAGCAAGATCGCCCGCGCCACCTTCGACATCCCGGTCGGCCGGTTCGGCATCAAGGGCGGCCGCATCTCGGGCCGGCTGTCCTATGTCGGCACCTCGGTGCGCGATCCCTATACCGGCCGCCACCGCAAATACTCCGGCAATTCGCCCTTCGTCTATGAAGTGAACTGGCGGCAGGATCTCGGCAGCTTCGCCTGGGGCGTCGGCTTCCAGGGCGACGATCCCTACACCACCTATCGCCAGGACGAGCTGGACACGCTCTATCCCGGCAATCCCTATGTCACCGCGTTCGTCGAATATCGCCCCAGCAGAAGCACAACGGTCACGCTCGGCGTCGACAATCTCGGCAATCTTTCCTCGCGGCGCGAACGGCTGTTCTTCCAGCCCGATCGCCGCACGCCCCTGCCCTACCGGGTCGAGGATCGCGTCCGCAATCAGCACATCCTGCCGTACCTTACGCTCAAGCATAATTTCAGCTGACCACGCCTCCCGGCGGCGCGCGTGATCTGATAGCGGTCCCGGCATGCCGCCCGACACTCTCGTTCCCGCCTTCGCGCCATGGTTCGATCTTGCCGGCATGGCGGTGTTCGCCGCCTCGGGCGCGCTTGCAGCGGCGCGGCGCGGGCAGACGATGGTGACGCTCGTCTTCTTCGCGCTGATCACCGGCGTCGGCGGCGGTACGGTGCGCGATCTCCTGATCGGCGCGCCGGTATTCTGGATCGTCGACAGCCGCGTGCCCACCGCCTGCCTCACGGTCGCGATGATCATCTGGATCACGCCAGAACGCTGGTGGCGCGGCGCCGCGCTCGACTGGTTCGATGCCGTCGGCCTCGCGGCCTACGCCGTCTACGGTGCGTCCAAGGCGCTGCGCTATGGCGTGCCGCCCATGCCCGCGTTCGTCATGGGGGTGGTGACGGCCTGTGTCGGCGGCATCATTCGTGACGTCTTGGCCGGCGAGCCGTCGATCCTGATGCGGCCGGAACTCTATGTCACCGCTGCGGCGCTCGCCGCCGCGCTCTATGTCGCGATGACCCTGCTGGGCATACCGCCGGTCGCCGCCGCGATCATCGCTGCCGTCGCCGGCTTCGCGCTGCGCGCCGCTGCGATCCGCTGGCAGATCCATTTGCCCGCCTATCGCGGCAAGCGCTGACCAGCCTGCACGACCGACACGCCGTCACCCCGGCATTGAGCCGGGGTCCCGCTTCTCCCCGCGCAGTCGACGCCTAAGCGCTCCGCCGCATGCCCACGTCCACGAAGCGCCGCAACTCGGCCGGTGCCGCACCGCGCGCCGCCAGCGCGCACTGCCACAGTCCGATGTCCACCCACTGGCCGTGCTTGCGCCCCACCGCCTCCAGCACACCCGCGCGGCGAAATCCCAGCGCCTCGTGCAGCCGCACCGATCGATCGTTGGGCAGCGCGATCACCCCCATCGCCTCGGTGAATCCCTGCACCCGCAGAGTCGCCAGCAATGCACCATATAACGCGCGGCCCACGCCCCGCCCCTCCGCGGCGCCGGCGAGATAGATCGAGGTCTCGGTGACATAGCGATAGGCATCCCGCTCCCGGAAGCGACCGGCATAGGCATAGCCCAGCACCGGCTCTCCCTCGTTACCGGCGTCGCTCGCGACCAGCCAGGGATAGAACCCGTCCGACGAGGCCATCCGCTCGCGCATCTGCGCCGGCCCGGGCGCGGTCGCCTCGAACGAGACGACGCCGTCCGTCACGAACGGGGCGTAGATCGTCGCGATCGCGGCGGCATCCTCGGGCCTTGCCGCGCGGATCGCGATCGTCATCGCTGCGCCACGCCCACCACCAGGTTTGATACCCGCCCGCTCTTCAGCGTGCCGCGCATCCGCGCCCGCCGCGGCGCACCCGGGGTTGCCTGCGTGCCATAGACGCTCAGCTCGCCCCCGCCGTCGGGCAGACAGCGCACGTCGAGCGACTGGATATCCGCCAGCCGCGCCGTCATTCGCCGCGCTTCGACAAGCGAGCCGGCATCCACCGGCTGGCCGCCGATGGTCAGCCGGTCCAGCACCGCGCCGGTGCCCGCCAGCGGCGCCGCCGTCACCTGGATCTCATAGATCTCGGCCGGACAGGTGAAGCGCCCGCTCAGCGTCCGCGGCGAGGCGGGCTGCACCCCGGCCACTGGCGCGGGCGGCGCGGTGCCCACGCCCGGCGCCGCCTGCGCCAGCAGCAACGCGAGCAGGCTCATCGCCCGCTCACAGCCCCACGCGGGCCAGCACCGCCTCGAATAGCGTCACATCGCCGGTGCGTGCCGAAACCGGCCCCAGCCCGCCGCATTCCAGGCACCGCGCCTGGATGCCGCCGCCCATCGCCAGCCGGCGAACGTCGCCCACGGCCTTCGCCAGCACCTGCCGCTGCTCCCAGGCGATCCGCGCCAGCACGTCGGTCGGCGCCGCCGCATCGTCCTCCTCGCTGCCGATCTGCCGCGCCAGCTGCGCGGCCCAGCTCGGCTTCTTCTCCAGATACACCGGCTTCGCCTTGGCCGGATCCAGCTTCGCCCGGCGCGCGGCCTCGGCAATCGCATCGTTCACCGTGCCGAACCGGTCGACGAGGCCGATCTGCCGCGCGGTGCCGCCAGTCCACACCCGGCCCTGCGCGATCTCGTTCACCCGCGCGACCGGCATCTTCCGCGATTGCGACACATAGGCCAGGAACCGCGAATAGCCGTGCTCGACGGTTGACTGGATCATCGCATTCGCTTCGGCGTCGATCCCGCCCAGCACGTCGGGCTGGCCGGCGAGCGGCGTCAGCTTCACGCCGTCGGTGGTCACGCCGATCTTGGCCAGCGTATTCTCGAACGTCGGGATGATGCCGAAAATGCCGATCGATCCGGTGATCGTCCCCGGCTCGGCAAAGATCACGTCAGCGGGCGTCGACACCCAATAGCCGCCGGACGCCGCCAGCCCGCCCATCGAGACGACGATCGGCAGCCCCTGCCGCTTCGCCTCCATCAGTGCGACGCGGATCTTCTCCGACGCGGTCACCGAACCGCCCGGCGAATCGACCCGAACCACCAGCGCCTTCAGGTTCTTCTGCGCCAGCCCGTCATAGATGTACTTGGCGATCGTATCGCCGCCCGCGGTGCCCGGGCCCGCCTTGCCATCGACGATCTCGCCGGCGACCGTGACGACGCCCACCTCGCCCTTCGCCGGCAGCGGATCGGCGTTGATATAGGCGTCGAGCTTGATCTGCTTGTACCAGTTGGCCGGCTTGCCCGTCTCCGTGCCCGCGATCTTCGCCACGCGCTGGTTGAACGCCAGCCGATCGCCCAGCTTGTCGACCAGGCCGGTCGCCAGGTTCGCCTGGCCGATGTCGCCGTTCGCCTGGCGCACCAGCTTGTCCGGCACTGTGAGCCAGTCGGCGTACTTCGCCTTCGGCCGATGCTTGGCGATCGCTTCCTTCCACTGTTCGAACAAATTGCCGTACAGCGCCAGCGACGCCTCGCGCGATTCCGGGCTTTCGTCGGTGCGGGTATAGGGCTCGACCGCCGATTTGAACTTGCCCACGCGATAGACGTGGGTGGTGACGCCCAGCTTGTCGATCAGCCCCTTGTAGTAAAGCTGCGTGCCGCCCGGGCCACGGAAATAGGTGCCGCCCAGCGGATCCATCCAGATCTCGCTCGCCGCCGCCGCCAGCCGGTATCCGCCGTCGGTGTAGCCGGTGGCATAGGCCAGCACCGGCTTGCCCGCCTGGCGCACCTGCGCCAGCGCATCGGCCACCTCGCCCAGCGTCGCCGGATACGCGCCGCCGAAGCGATCGAGATCCAGCACGATCGCCTTCACCCGGTTGTCGTCCTTCGCCTTGGTGATCGCGCGGATCACGTCGCGGAGGCGATATTGCTGGCCGATCTCCTGCCCGGTGGCAAAGGCGAGCGGCGGGGTTTCCTCCGGCTGCTCGACGATCGGGCCGGCAAAATCCAGCACCAGTGCGCCGTCCTTGATGGCGGCAGGCGACTGGCGGCTGTTCAGCGCCGCGAACAGCAGGCCGAAGAACAGCAGCATCGCCACCAGCACCAGCGCGTCCTTGATGCCGACCAGCAGTTTCCACGCGCCGCGAACCAGTTTCATTCAGAATTCCTGCCTTGCCGCCGACTGCTCTAGCCGATGGTGTATGACATCAACAATACGGCCGGCGCGCCGTCAATCCGCAACGAACGCGTTGACTGTCCTGTCCTTGCGCACCTTGTCGCCGGCGAAGATCGTCCCGTTCATCGCGATCCACACGCCCGCCGGCGCTACCTGCGCCGCGGCGAAGGCCATGCCCAGGTTGAAGGTCGCGTCGCTTTCGGCAAAGCGCGCCGGCGCCAGCGCGCCGACCAGCACGATCGTCTTGTCCGCGATACCGGCCAGCGCCTGAGCCGTCTCGGTCATCGTATCGGTGCCATGGGTGATTACAATGTGCCGCTCCGGCGCCTCGCGCACCGCGGCGGCGATCGCGGCGCGATCGTCGTCGGTCAGCTCCAGGCTGTCCTTGCGCATCAGCTCGACGCGCCGATAGGGCAGCGTCACCCGCGCCGTCTGCAGCAGCCGATCGACCACGCTGTCACCGATCTGGTACGTGCTCAGCGCGTCGAAATAGAGTTTGTCGATCGTCCCACCGGTGGTGAGGATCAGCACTTCCGCCACGCGCGGCTCCGTCGTTACCCGTCAAAGCCGCGCCATAGCCGACCATCGGCTACCGATGAAACGCCATTATCGTGCGTTTCCGGCCGGATCGCTCACGCGGCATAGCGCCGGATGTGCGCCCGCGCCGTCCCATCGCCCTGCGCCAGCACCCGCGCGCGGCGGAAGAATCCACCCAGCCGAAGCTCGGCCGTCAGCCCCATCGCGCCATGGATCTGCACCGCGCCCTCGCCCACGATGCGCGCCGCATCGTCGCACACCACGCGCGCTGCGGAAACGGCGCGCGTGCGGTCCTCGCCCTCCATCGCGTCGATCGCCACGCCAGTGATGGCATGGGCCTGCTCCAGGATCATCGCCATGTCCGCCATGCGGTGGCGAAGCGCCTGGAAGCTCGCGATCGCGACGCCGAACTGGCGGCGCTCCTTGGAGAAGGTCGCCGCGTCGCGCAGCATCGTGCGGCACAGGCCGACAATCTCGGCGCAATGCAGCACCGTCAGCGCATCCTCCGCCCAGCCGCGGCGATCCGCGTCATTGGCCAGCGCCAGCGCCGCTCCGGGCGTATCGGCGCGCGGGCCATTGCCGCCGCGCGCGCCAAGCCGCGTCGCTGCCCAATGCTCCGCCCAGGGCAGGATGACATTGGCACGCCCGAAGGCCGCCGCGACCACGGCCGCATCGCGCAGCTCGGTGCCAAGCCCGCCTTCGTCGTCCGCCACGCCAAGCCCGTCGAGCCCGGCCGCGACCACCGCGCGGTTCCAGTCGGCCCCGCCATCGGCCAGCGAGGCGTCCAGGCTCTCGGCTAGCATCCGCTGTTCATCGCTGCGTGCAAAGCTCATCAATTCACCCTCCGATCGAGTCCGGCCCAGAATGGTTCGCGCAGCGTCCGGCGCAGGATCTTGCCGGACGGGTTACGCGGCAGCGCCTCGATGAAGTCGACGCTCTTGGGGCATTTGAAGCCGGCGATCCGCTCGCGGGCGTGGCCGATGATTGCTGCCTCGTCCGCTTCTGCGCCGGGCTTCAGCACCACCATCGCCTTCACCGCCTCGCCCCATTTCGGGTCCGGCACGCCGATCACCGCGACGTCCGCCACCGCCGGGTGGCCGTAGATCGCGCTCTCCACCTCCGCGGGATAGACGTTCTCCGCGCCGGTGATGATCATGTCCTTGATGCGGTCCTGGATGTAGAGATAACCCTCCTCGTCGAGGATCCCCGCGTCGCCGGTGCGCAGCCAGCCGTCGCCGATCAGCGCCTTCGCGCTTTCCTCGGGCTTGTTCCAATAGCCGCGCGTATTGTTCGGGCTGCGGATCGCGACTTCGCCGATCTCGCCCGGCGGCAGATCATTTCCGTTCTCGTCCAGGATCCTGATCTCGACGCCCGGCAGCGGCTTGCCCGCCGCCGTCATTTTGTGCTCGCGCCCGGGCAGGTGATCCTCGGGCGGCAGCGCGACGATCGATCCCCACGTCTCGGTCATGCCATAGACCTGCACGAAGCCGCAGCCGATCCGTGCCACCGCCTGCTGAAGCAGCGGCAGGGGAATCGGGCTCGCTCCGTAGGACAGCGTCTCGATCGACGAGAAATCGGCCGTCGCCGCCTTGGGATGCTGCAACATCAGGCCGATCGCAGCGGGAACCAGGAACAGCCGCCGCACGCGGTGCGCGGCGATCGCGTCCATCACGTCGCCGGCATCATATTCGGCATGGATGATCAGTTCCTGCCCGCTGTTCACCGCGCCCAGCGCCACGCCGACACCGCCGATATGGCCATACGGCATGGCGATGATCGTCGCGTCGCCCGGCTCGGCCAGCAGCCAGTCGATCCCCGCCTCGATCTGCGCCCGGCGCTGGCGGATGCCGTTCGCGTGGCTCAGCATCACGCCCTTCGGCGCGCCCGTGGTGCCGGACGTGTAAAGCTGCAGGACGACATCGTCCTCGGTGACCGTGACGGGGGGCGGCGCATCGCTTTCCGCGTCGCGCCAGCGGGCAAAACCCTCGTCCAGCACGATCGTCTCGGCGATGCCATAATCGCGCGAAAAGGCGGGCTCGACGAACAGCACCGCGGCAGCCGCATCGCGCAGGATCCCGTCGATCTCGGCCGGTGCAAGCCGCCAGATCACCGGCACCAGCACCATGCCGGCGCGCGCCACGCCCAGTGCCAGTTCCACCGCCCAGTCGCTGTTCTTGCCGACATAGGCAATGCGGTCGCCTCTCTGCAGGCCCATCGCGATCAGGCCGTTGGCGATCTGGCTCGCATGCCGGTCGAAGGTGGCATAATCGGTGACGCGATCCTCGAACCGCAGCGCCACCTGCGACGGCCGCTCTGCCTCATGCCGCGCCAGCGCCTCGCCGAATGTCGGCGGAAGATCCGTCATCTGCCCTCTCCCTCGCTTTTCTCGCAGGCCTTTAGCCTTGCGATCCTACCCTCGCGCTACTGGCAAGCCTGCCAGCCGCGCCAGCGATTTCAAGGGGCGCCGGCGCGGCGGGCAAGCCGCGCCAATACCTGCGAGGGGAAGCGGCGCGGCCCGGGCAAGCCGCGCCAGTACCTTCCAAGCGGAGCGGCGCGCCCCGAGCGGGCCGCGCCGCCGGGCCTGTCAGCCCCCCACGGTCGCGATGTCGATGACGAAGCGGTACTTCACGTCGCTGCGCAGCATCCGCTCATATGCCGCGTCGATCTCCTGCGCGGCGATCATCTCGATCTCGGAGACGATCCCGTGCTCGGCACAGAAATCGAGCATCTCCTGCGTCTCGGCGATGCCGCCGATCAGCGAGCCGGCGATATGCCGGCGCTTGAAGATCAGCGCCGATACGTCCGGCGACGGATGCGCATGCTCCGGCACGCCGACCAGCGTCAGCGTCCCCTCGCGCTTCAGCAGCGCGGTGAACGCGTCGAGGTTGTGGCTTGCCGCCACCGTATCCAGGATGAAGTCGAAGCTGTTCTCGTGCGCTGCCATCTCGTCGGGGTTGCGCGACACGACCACCTCGTCCGCACCCAGCGCCAGCGCATCCGCGCGCTTGCTCTCGGACGTGGTGAAGGCAACCACATGCGCGCCCCGCGCATGCGCCAGCTTCACGCCCATATGGCCAAGCCCGCCGATCCCGACGATGCCCACCTTCTTGCCCGGGCCGACATTCCAGTGGCGCAACGGCGACCAGGTGGTGATGCCGGCGCACAGCAGCGGCGCGACGGCGGCCAGTTGATCCTCCGAATGGCGCACCTTCAGCACGAACTTGTCGCTGACGACGATCGATTGCGAATAGCCGCCCAGCGTGTGGCCCGGTGCATCCGGCGTCGGCGAATTATAGGTGCCGGTGAAGCCGTTCTCGCAATATTGCTCCACGCCCTCGGCGCACGAATGGCAATGCTGGCAGCTGTCGACCATGCAGCCGACGCCCACCACGTCGCCCACCACGAATTTCGTCACGTCGCTGCCGACGGCGCTGACACGCCCGACGATCTCGTGGCCCGGCACGCAAGGGTAGATCGTGCCGCTCCATTCCGACCGGATCTGGTGCAGGTCCGAATGGCAGACGCCGCAATACGCGACGTCGATCTGCACGTCGTTCGGGCCGGGGGTGCGGCGCTCGATCGTGATCGGCTCGACGGGCTTGTCGGCGGCATAGGCGCCATAGGCCATGACGGTCATGGGCAGGTTCCTCCTTCTGAAATGGATCGGGCGGCCGGATCGGCCATGTCCCGAGGTCTTGGTCGGCTGCCGCTTCTCAGCGGCCCGCCTTCCTCGCGACGCCCAGATAGCGATGGCGGACCCGGTCGATTAGCCGCTATGATCTGCACGTGGTTGTGAACACAGCTCAGCAATGAACCGGCAGCATCTGGCAGAGCTTTCCGCCTTCCTCGCGGTTGGCCGCGAACGCAGCTTTACCCGTGCGGCGGCGCAGCTCGGCGTCACGCCCTCGGCGCTCAGCCACAGCATGCGCGCGCTGGAGGAGCGGCTCGGCGTCCGCCTGCTCAACCGCACCACCCGCAGCGTCACCCCGACCGAGGCGGGCGAGCGCCTGCTCCTATCGCTCGCGCCGCGCTTCGCGGAGATCGAGGCGGAAGTCGCCGCGCTCAGCGCCTGGCGCGACAAGCCCGCCGGCACGGTGCGGATCAGCGCGGACGAGAATTCCTTCACCACCGTCCTCTGGCCGCGCCTTGCCCCGCTGCTGCACGACTATCCCGACATCCATGTCGAGATCGCGACCGACTATCGCCTCACCGACATCGTGGCCGAGCGCTTCGATGCCGGCGTTCGCTTCGGGGAGATCATCGCCGGGGACATGATCGCCGTGCCGATCGGCCCGGACGAGCGGATGGTGGCCATCGCCTCCCCCGCCTATCTCGACGTGCACGGCCGCCCTGAGACGCTGGAGGCGCTCACCGCCCACCAGTGCATCAACCTTCGTCTTCCCACCTATGGCGGGCTCTACGCTTGGGAATTCGAGGAGGACAGCCGCGAACGCAAGGTGCGGGTCGAAGGCCAGCTGACCTTCTCGTCGGTCTTCTCGATCATGATGGCGGCCGTGCAAGGTTTCGGCATCGGCTATCTGCCGCAGGCCCTGGTGCAGCGTCACCTCGACAGCGGCGCGCTCGAAATCGTGCTGTCCCGCTACTCGCCGGCCTTCCCCGGCTACCATCTCTATTATCCCAGCCGACGCCAGCCGACGCCGGCATTCGCCCTCGTGCTCGAGGCATTGCGCTACCGCGGATAGGGAACTGCCATCCGCCAGCGACATTCCCGGTAAAGGAGACGCGGGCGATGGAGCGAGAGCGATGCCAAGCACCCGGATCGACCTGGTCGTCGGCACCTATACGCGCCTTGGCGGGCGCGGCCTGATCCCGCTCACCTACGATTCCGCCGCTGACCGCTGGACACTCGGAGAGCCTGCCGCGATCACCAACGCCTCGTTCGGCGTCCATTCCACCCGCCACCGGTTCTACTATTTCGTCGAGGAAGCGGACGTGGGGCGCGTCTCGAGTCATGCCGGGCCGCCGCTCGGCTGGCATCGCACCGCCCGCGTTCCAACGGAGGGCGCCGCGCCCTGCCACCTTGCGCTCAACCCCGCCCAGGATCGCCTCGCCGTCGCCAATTACGAAAGCGGCAGCGTCGGGCTCTTCCGGCTAGCCGAGGACGGCACGCCGATCACGCCGCCGGCCCTGTGCCAGTTGATCGGATCAGGCCCGAACCGCGAGCGGCAGGAACATTCACACGCGCATTGGGTCGGGTTCGACGGCACAGGTCAGCGGCTCCACTGCGTTGACCTCGGCGGCGATCGCATCATCGGCTTTTCGCTGACCAACGACGACCTTTCCGAACCATTCGTCGCCTATCGTGCGCCATCCGGCACCGGTCCGCGCCATCTCGCCTACCGCCATGGTACGCCCTTCGCGCTCCTGATCAGCGAACTCGCCTCGACGCTCACCGTGCTGCGCCTTGCCGAAGACGGCACTTTCGCGCCCCTGCACACCGTCTCCACCCTGCCCGCCGACGATCCCGACAGCCTCGGCGGCGCCATCGCGATCAACCGCGCCGGCACCTGCGTCTACGTCACCAATCGCGGCCATGACAGCATTGCGGTCTTCTCCCTCGACGGCGCCGAGCTTCGCCTCCTCCAGCACGTGCCAAGCGCTGGCGCCTCGCCGCGCCACATCCTGCTGCTGGAAGCGGCCGCGCGCCTGCTCGTCGCCAACGAGGAGGGCGGCACCGTCGCCGCCTTCGCGATCGAGGCGGACGGGCGACTTACGCCACATCCGCAAGTGATTGAAATTCCGGGCGCCGTCTTCCTGGCCGAGGTATAGGACCAGCGCGTCCGCCGCCGGCTTAGTCCATCGTGATGGCCACGAAGACCGCGCCGGTCTCTTCCTTGCGCTGCGCGGTATCGAACGCCTCGTTGATCCGATCGAGCGGGAAACGGTGCGTGATCATCTTCTTCACGTCGATCCGCCCCTTCGCGATCAGGTCCAGCACCATGCCCTGCTCGCGATAGATGTCGTGCATCGCGAAGCTTGCGCTCAGGATCAGTTGCACCTCGCTCATCTGCAGCCGCTGCCATTCGAGCGGGATCGACGTCTCGCCATCGTCGAACCCGCCCACGATCACCACCTTGCCGGCCCGCCGCACCATCCTGGTCGCTTGCGGCAGCGTGCGCGGCATCATCTCGCCGCCGACGCACTCGAACACGATGTCCGCGCCGCGCCCGCCGGTGAATGCCTTCACGCGCTCGACCGGATCCTCATTCGCGCTGTTGACCACCGCATCGGCGCCAAGCGCCCTCGCCAGCGCCAGCGCACTGTCGACCACATCGCAGATGATCACGTCGGCGCCGCTCGCCTTGGCCAGCATCATCTGCCCAAGGCCGATCGGCCCGGCACCGATCACCGCCACCTTGTCATTGATGCCAAGCCCCGACAGATGCTGGGCGTGCAAGCAGACCGAGAAAGTGTCGATCAGCGACGCTTCCTCGAAGCTGACGTGATCGGGCAGGCGATAGAATTTCTCGGCCGGCCCGACGACATATTCCGCATAGGCGCGCGATACATATTGCGTGCGCACGTCGTACAGATGCTCGCAGACATTGTAGCGCTGGATGCGGCAATAGTCGCACACGCCGTCGCCCATCACCGTCTCGATCACCACACGGTCGCCGGGACGGACGTTCGTCACGTCCTCGCCCACCTCCACCACCTCGCCGGCCAGTTCGTGGCCCATGATGTGGCATTCGAGCTCCGGCTCGTGCTTCTTCCAGTGGCGCAGATCCGTGCCGCAGATGCCGGCGACGCGAACGCGCGCCAGCACGAAGTTCGAGGCAGGGATGATCGGGCGCTCCGTCTCGGTGACGTCGAAAGTCCCCTCGGCCGTTTTCAGCGCGGCTTTCATTGCAGCATTGCTCCTGCGCGTTCAGCTGGTCTTCTGCACCCGCGGCTCGATGCGCAGGTCCACCACATCGGTGCGCGGTGAGCGGGTGAGTACCCAGACGATCGCATCGGCCACTTCCTCCGCATGGAGCATCTGGTCGTTCGCCACCGCCGCGCGTTTCTCTTCCTCGCTGCACTCCTGCATGTCGGTTTCGACTGACCCGGGCTGCACGACGCTGACCTTGATGTTCATGCCGGCCACTTCCTTGCGCAGCGTCTCGGCGAAGGCCTGCACGCCCGCCTTGGTGGCCGAATAGACGCTTTCGCCCTCGGCCTTGATCTCGGTGCTGATCGAACCGACGAACAGCAGGTGCCCGCCGCCGTGCGGCTCCATCCGCTTGATCGCCGCGCGCGCGGCGGAAAGGTAGCCGATCAGATTGGCCTCGATCACGTAGCGCCAGTCGTCCTCCTCCATCTCGTGGATCGGGTCCGCGCCGAGCGCTGCGCTGGCGACCAGCATGTCGATCCCGCCCAGCTTCTGGTCGACCGCGGCGAACACCTTCTCGATCCCCTCGCGCGTCGCGGCATCCGCCGTCAGGCCGATCGCCTCGCCCGTGCTGCTGCCCTCCCGGGCATAGGCCAGCGCATCCGCGAGGCTCTTCTCGTGCCGGCCGAAGGTGAGCACGCGCGCGCCCGCGCCGACCAGCAGCGCCAGCGTCTCGCGGCCGATCCCGGTCGTCCCACCGGTAAGGAGTATCCGCTTTCCCTGCAGCGAGGTTCGTCTCACGGTCATTACGCTACTCCCAGATCAGGATCACCCGGCCGTTCGCCGGCACGTGGAAATCGAAGCGGTCTTTTTCGGTGCCGAATGGACGGATCACATCGCCCAGCGCGGTCATCACCTTCACCGTGGGCAGCTTGCGCCGTTTCAGCCGGACGATGCTGAGCAGGGCAACGCAGGCGTCTCCCCCGTCCAGCGTCAGTGCCAAGCTCTTGTCGGCGGTCCGCTCGGTGGCCCCCAGGAAGTGATCGCAATAAAGCTGGAACGGCGCGCCCTCGATCAGGTGGAACGCGCGCGTCGCGAAGACGAAGGCCGCGCCAGCGCCATACACTTCCTGCCCGACCTGCCCCGCTTCCTGGCCATCAGGGTACAGATCCTCCACCGGGAAGGACAATTTGACGTCGATATGCCCGTTGCTGTCCCGCTGCTCGTCGGCAAGCGTGTCGCGCGGCAGGGCATCGGGATAATAATACCAGGCGCGGTACAGTACGTAGCGGCAATATTCGGACACCAGCATCCGCACCGACGGATCCAGTTCAGGGCCGCTGCTCTTCAGGAAGCGCTCGAACGCCAGGAACGTCTCGAAACATTCGTACATCGCCATGTACGGCGCGTCCTGCAGGCACGTCACCGCCATGAAGTTCGAATAATGCCGGGCGTGGCCGATCTCGCTCTCCCACAATTGCGCGTTGTGGAAGAAGCTCGCGAGGAACACATAGGCCTGGTCGCGATAGACTTCCTCGTTGGTCACCCGCCACAGCCGCATGCAGGCGGCCGCGCCCCAGGCCGTCAGGTTCGCCTGGTAGTTGAGGTTGAAGCGCAGCCCCATGGCGGCATCCAGCGCCTTGCGCGCTTCGCTGAGGAACCGCTCCTCCTCGCTCAGCTCGAACGCCTGCAGCATCACCCAGGCATAGATGCCGGCAACATCCGTCTGCCCGCGGTGGTCGACGGGCGCCGTCTTGGTGATCACCGAAAAGTCGGTGACGTCATACTGGATCGACCACGTGTAGTTGAAATGATGGGCGGCCTTGATCCCGAAGTCGATCGAATCGAAGAACAGCTTGCGCGCCTGTTCGTCGCCCGCCAGCGCCAGGTTCGAAAGGTTGAGCAGCGGGTGATAGAGGTACCAGCTGTCGACCTCGTTCGCGTCCTTGTCCTTGCCGACATTGGGCAGGTAACGCCGGATCGTCTTCAGCTTCGCGTCGTAGAATTTCGCGAGCCCCGCGGTCAGCTCGCGCTCCAGCGGGTGCGGCTCCCCGCGCCACGCGCCCCAGTCGTGGATGGCGGCGGCCACCGACAGCTGCACCATGCTGTCCGGGTATTCGCTCGCGGTATAGGGGTGCAGGTAGCGATGGCCATAATGCCGGATGGTCGCTTCCGGCGCTTCATCGAGGTCGCGCAACGTTCGCTCGGATCGCGCAACCCAGTCGCGATAGGTAGTGCCGGGCAATTCGAGCGTCCGATAGACCGCGCCCAGCATCTGCAGGAACTGCCGCGCGGAGCCGCGTTCGTCTTCCGGCGGATCGGAACGGAACACCAGGATCGCATCCGATAGCGTGACCTCCACGCCGGCCGGCAAAGGATGCTCCGCGTCCGTCGCCGGCGGCATGAGATAGCCAAGCTCCGGCCAGCTCCCGCCCACCGTTTCGACGGGGTCGGTGCCCGTGGCAGTGAAATAGCCGTTCAGCGCCGTGAAGTTCTGGAAGTACAGCACCCGGCCGAACGCCGGCTCGTCGATATGGAAATACAGGAGCCCGCTGTTCGGTCCGCGCTGCTGCGCCTCCACCTTGCCGACGGCGCCGAGGGGATCATCCTCCGCATCCAGCGGGTAAAGGTCGCGTGGCGTATAAGGCAGGATGATCGGTGCCGCCGGGGTGAAAAGGGTGGTCACCCGCAGGTTGTCCAGCGCTGCGCCGCACGCCTTCACCGTCACGCGGTGGGTGCCAAGCAGGCTGGTGATCTCGAACTCCACCGCCTGCGCATCGCTCGGCTGCGTCTTGGCATACTCAAAGGCGCCGCCGAGATACGCCGCCCGTACGGCCAAGCCGCCATGCCCCGCCCGGCGCACGATCACCCACACCGAATCGTCCGCGGCGCGCGCTTCGACGGATAGCTCCCCCAGGCGAAGTGTCCCGATGCGCTTGCCCAATCCGTGCGACGCGGCTTCACGGAACGCGAGGAGCGAAGGGGTCTCTGCATTCAGGTCAGGTGGCAGGATGTCGGTGGTCAATGCGCATACCCTCGAAGCCATGTCCGATCTGATCGAAATCTGATCACGGCCTCAGGGTTCCGCCGTTTCAGCTGGCTCGTGACTCAGGTTAAGAAGATTGTTCCGCTCGCGTTGCGGACTTGTCTCTTGAGCCCACTGTCCGCGGCACTTCGTCGCAAGTCATTGAATTTACGCCCGCACTCCCCACATCCGCTTCACTGTTCAACAAGGGAAAGGAGGTGGTCGAATGTCTCATTGTCTCACGCCGCTGACGGCAACGCTGATGGGTGCGACTTCCACCGCGGGGGTCCTCGCCTGACGACGGCCGTCACTGGCTGACAATGGAAGGGCCGCTCCCGCAAAGGAGCGGCCCTTCGTGTTTCGGGCAACGCTCCTTGGTCGCTTTACTGGCGCCGACACGCTAAGCGGCTGGCATGCATTTCCTCGATCAAGCAAAGATCTTCGTTCGCTCCGGCGCCGGTGGCCCCGGGGCGGTCAGTTTCCGACGTGAAAAGTTCATCGAATATGGCGGCCCGGACGGCGGTAACGGCGGCAAGGGCGGCGACGTCATCTTCGAAGCAGTGGCCGGCCTGAACACGCTGATCGACTTTCGCTATACCCAGCATTTCCGGGCCGAGCGCGGCCACGGCGGGGCAGGCTCGAACCGCACCGGCGCCGGCGGCGAGGATCTGGTGATCAAGGTGCCGGTCGGCACCCAGGTGCTCGCCGATGACGAGGAGCGCACCCTGCTGCTTGATCTGGTCGAGGTCGGCCAGCGCGAGATATTCCTGCGCGGCGGCGACGGTGGCCGCGGCAACGCGAGCTACAAGACCTCTACCAATCGTGCGCCGCGCCAGCACGGCACGGGCTGGCCGCATGAGGAAGCCTGGGTATGGCTGCGCCTGAAGCTGCTCGCAGACGCCGGGCTGGTGGGCCTGCCGAACGCCGGCAAGTCGACTTTCATCAACGCCGTGACCAACGCGCAGGCAAAGGTCGGCGCCTACGCCTTCACCACCACTCGCCCGCAGCTCGGCGTCGTGCGGCACAAGGGCCAGGAATTCGTCGTCGCGGACATTCCCGGCCTGATCGAGGGCGCCGCCGAAGGTGCGGGCATCGGTGATCGCTTCCTTGGCCATATCGAGCGCTGCCGCGTCCTGCTCCACCTCGTCGACGCCAATGACGCCGACGTGGCGGAGAGCTACCGCATCGTCCGGGACGAGCTCATGGCCTACGGCGGCGGGCTGGAAGACAAGCCGGTCGTCGTCGCGCTGAACAAGATCGACACACTGGACGACGAGCTGATCGAGGCCCTCTCAGCCGAGCTTCAGGAAGCCAGCGGCGCCGAAGTGATCCCGATCTCCGGCGCCAGCGGAACCGGGGTCGACTGGGTGCTCGACAAGCTGCTGGAGGCGATCGGCCCCGATCACGCCCGCGTCACGGAGGATGACGAGGGCGAGGAACCCGTGGAGTGGTCTCCGGTCTGAACCGCAGCGCCCGCGCCCGCCGGTGGCTTGCACCGGCGGCAGCGGCAGCGTGCCTGGCGGCGCTCGCCTTCGTAGCGCCGCGACTCGCGCTTCTCGGCGCGATCCTCCTCTCGATCTGGTGGGTCGCACGGCGGGACGATGGCGTCGGCACCTGGGGCGTGCTCTACGTGCTCCTGCTGATGATCGCTGCAGTGCTCGCGCTGCTGGTCGCCGGCCTTGCGCTGATCCATCGGCTGCTCGGCGGCTGAGCGCCCGGCTTGGCAAGCCACGGCGGCCGGCCTAGGTCGCCGCCATGGCCGTCCGCTCCCTGTTCCCGACCCTCTTCTACGAGGAATCGCTCGACGATGCCGCGCTGCTCGAGGAGTTGGAAGCAGCGGTCCGCGCCTTTGCTTTGGAGGATACCGCCGGCAAGCGCTGGTCGAAGGAGCATGGCTATCGCGGCTACACCTCCTATGCTTCTCTCGACGATCTGCCGCAGCGTGATCCAGCTTTTGCGGATCTGAAGCGCCACCTCGATCGGCACGTCGCGCGCTTCGCCGCCGAGTGCGGCTTCCAGCTGGGCGGGCGCAAGCTGAAGCTCGACAGCCTGTGGGTGAACCTCCTGAAGCCGGGCGGCGCGCATTCGGGGCACATCCACCCGCACAGCGTCGTCTCCGGCACCTTCTACGTCAGCGTGCCACCGGGCGCCGGCGTGCTCCGGCTCGAGGATCCCCGGCTCGGCCTGATGATGGCCGCTCCGCCACGCGACGCCACCTTCGTCCATGCGGAACCTCGCCCCGGCACGATCTTCCTGTGGGAAAGCTGGCTGCGCCACGAAGTGATGCCGAGCAGCGCGAAGGAAGATCGGATCAGCGTCAGCTTCAACTATCGCTGGTAGTCTTGGCGGTCAGGGTGGCTTCCGGCGCGCCGCCGCATTAAGGCCGCCGCCACACCTAATCTCAAGGATCTGACATGGGTTTCCGCTGCGGCATCGTGGGCCTGCCCAATGTGGGCAAGTCCACTCTCTTCAACGCGCTGACCGAAACGGCCGCGGCGCAGGCGGCGAATTATCCGTTCTGCACGATCGAGCCGAACGTCGGCAACGTCGGCGTCCCCGATCCCCGGCTGCAGAAGCTCGCCGCCGTCGCCAAGTCCGCCAAGATCATCGAGACGCAGCTCGCCTTCGTCGACATCGCCGGTCTGGTGCGCGGCGCCTCCAAGGGCGAGGGCCTGGGCAACCAGTTCCTCGGCAACATCCGCGAGGTGGACGCGATCGTCCATGTCCTGCGCTGCTTCGAGGACGGCGACGTCACCCACGTCGAGGGCAAGGTCGATCCGATCGCCGATGCCGAGACGGTCGAGACCGAGCTGATGCTCTCCGATCTCGAAAGCCTCGAAAAGCGCGTGCCCAACCTCGTCAAGAAGGGCCAGCAGGGCGACAAGGAAGCCAAGATAGGCGCGAGCGTGCTCGGCCAGGCGCTTGAGCTGCTGCGCGACGGCAAGCCCGCGCGCCTCACCAAGCCCAGGGATGCGGAGGAGGAGCGCGTGTTCGCGCAGGCGCAGCTGATCACGGCCAAGCCCGTGCTCTACGTCTGCAACGTCAACGAAAGCGACGCCGCGAACGGCAATGCCCTCTCCGCGCGCGTGTTCGAGAAGGCAGCGGCCGAGGGGGCCGAGGCCGTGGTCGTTTCCGCCGCGATTGAGGCCGAGATCGCGACCATGCCACCGGAGGACCGGGGCGAGTTCCTGGCGGAACTGTGCCTTGAGGAAACCGGCCTCGCCCGCGTCATCCGCGCCGGCTACAAACTCCTCCACCTCCTCACCTTCTTCACCGTCGGCCCGAAGGAAGCCCGCGCCTGGACGGTGCCGGCCGGCTCCAAGGCGCCGCAGGCCGCCGGCGAGATCCACACCGATTTCGAACGCGGCTTCATCCGCGCCGAGACGATCGCCTATGACGATTACATCGCCTACGGCGGCGAGGCCGGCGCGCGCGAGGCGGGCAAGCTCCGGCAGGAAGGCAAGGAATATGTCGTCCAGGACGGCGACGTAATGCTCTTCCGCTTCAACGTCTGATCAGACAAAAAGCCGCCGGCAGCCTCGATGCTCCCGGCGGTTTTCTCTAATCCGACCAGCATTCGGCGCTACGACGCGCCGAGGCTTCCTCAGCCCTCCAGCTCGCGCATCAGCGTGCGCACCGCGCCATCGACGTCGCGGTCGCTGTCGCGCAGTTCCTCGATTCGGCGCACGGCATGGATCACGGTCGAATGGTCGCGCCCCCCGAACTTGCGGCCGATCTCCGGCAGCGACCGCGTGGTCAGCCGCTTGGCGAGGTACATCGCGATCTGCCGCGGCCGTGCCACCGCCCGCGCGCGCCGCGCCGAGACGAGGTCGACCGGCTTCAGGTCGAAATGCGCCGAAACCAGCTTCTGGATCTCGTCGATCGTCACCCGCCGCTGCGCCCCGCGCAGCACGTCACCCAGCGTCGCCACCGCAAAGTCAAGGTCGATCGTCTCGCCGGTCAGCTGCGCATAAGCGACGACCCGGTTAAGCGCGCCTTCCAGCTCGCGGATGCTGCCCGTGATCCGCCCGGCCAGCAGGTCGAGCACATTGGCCGGGACTCGGGCGCCCGGCAGGTCGGCGAGCTTGCGTTGCAGGATCGTGCGGCGAAGCTCCAGCGACGGCGCCTTGATGTCGGCGACGAGGCCGATCGCCATGCGACCGACGATCCGCTGCTCGATTCCGTCGAGCGCCTGCGGGCAGCGATCGGCGGAAATCACCAGCCGCTTGCCTGCGGCCATGATCTCGTTGACGGTGTGGAAGAATTCTTCCTGGGTCGCGTCCTTGCCGGCGATGAACTGAAGGTCGTCGATCAGCAGCAGGTCCGCCGAGCGCAGCCGCGCCTTGAAGGCATAGGTGTCCCGCGCCCGCAGCGCCGAGACGAAGTCGAACATGAAGCGTTCGGCCGACATGGCGATCACCCGCGCGCCCGGCACGGCGGCAAGATAGGCGTGGCCGATGGCGTGCATCAGGTGCGTCTTGCCGAGCCCCGTCCCCGAATGGAGGAACAGCGGGCTGAACCGCACCGGGCCCGGCTCGGCCAGCGCGCGCGCGGCATTGAAAGCCACCTTGTTCGACGCGTCGACGACGAAACGATCGAACGTCAGGCGCGGGTCGAGCACCGGCGTCTCGTTCTCCGGCACGTCCGCGGCAGGCACGCTCGTCGGCGCCGCCAGGGCGGCAGGGGCCGGCGCGGCGATCACCGCCGGCGCGGCGACCGCGCTCGCCGTCTCGATCGAGACGCCGCGCACCTGCGGCAGCACAGCACGAAACTCGTGCACCAGCCGCTCGGCATAGTGATTGCGCACCCAGTTCGTCATGAACGCCGACGGCAGCGTCAGGCGGACATGCTCCATGTCGCCATTATCGTCGAGGACGATCGGCTTCAGCCACTGATCGAACAGCCGGCTGCCGGCGGATTCGCGCAGGTTGGCGCGCACCCGCGCCCAAGCCCGTGCAATCTCGCTTCCTTCATCCGCCATTCGATACGATGACAACGGCACGCAGCTCTCCTCGGGCCGCGACGCAAGCGCGCAGCCACAGATCGACAACACAAAAAAGTCCCCCGATGTGGCCCCCGCCACGGTCGGTCACGACGCGGATTCGTTTGGGCGCGAAAGGCAGAGCGCCGTCGCGACAGTCATGGTTTAGGAACAGCCCGGTGAGTCGATCAAGACCGCCACCCGCCACATTTCCGAAATATAGCGGCTTGACTCGCATCGGGCCGCGCAAATCCGTCGAAATTCTTACAAGTTACTGTTTTTGCTCGCGTAAACTGCAATGCATACAATCCGCGACAACGCGAATCGCGGAGAATCCTAGCGAATCTCGATCCGGGACAAATCGGCTGTGATCGGGCCGTCTACGGGTCCTTCCGACTTGCAAAATGCCGTCCACAGTTAATGCGCGGTGGCGCCCTGTTGCGGCTCCCCGACGCGGCACCGACGCAGGGCATGAACGCGCTCGCGGCAATCCGATTGCACTCACCGCGCCCGTCCCCCACATAGCCGGGTAACACACCAACCGGGGCTACAATGGCGGATCCATATTCTACCCTCGGCGTGGCGCGTGGCGCCTCCGAGGCGGACATCAAGAAGGCATATCGGAAGCTCGCGAAGGAGCTTCATCCCGATCGCAACAAGGACAATCCCAAGGCATCGGAGCGGTTCAGCCAGGTAACGGCTGCCTATGATCTGCTCAGCGACAAGGACAAACGCGCCCGGTTCGACCGCGGCGAGATCGATGCGGATGGCAACCCCACCTCGCCGTTCGGTGCCGGCTTCGGCGGCGCGCGGCCGGGTGCTGGCGGCTTTCGCGAGCAGGATTTCGGCGGCGCCGAGGGCGTCGACATGTCCGACATCTTCGAAGGCCTGTTCGGCGGCCGCGGCGGCGGCTTCTCCAGCGGCTTCGGTCGCCGCCAGCCGCCGCCCCGCGGCGCCAATACCGCCTATCGCCTGCGCGTCCCCTTCGTCGACGCCGCCGCGCTCGCACCGCAGCGAATCACGCTCGCGGACGGCAAGACGATCGATCTCAAGCTGCCGCCGGGTGTCGAGACGGGCACGCAGATGCGCCTCCCCGGCAAGGGTGAGCAGGGCCCTGGCGGTGCTGGCGACGCGATCGTCACCATCGACGTCCAGCCGCACCGCTATTTCACGCGCGATGGAGACGACGTCCGGCTCGATCTGCCGATCACATTGAACGAGGCCGTGAAGGGCGGCCCAGTGAAGGTGCCCACCGTGGAAAAGCCGGTGATGCTCACCGTGCCCAAGGGCTCCACCTCGGGCCGTACCCTGCGCCTCAAGGGCAAGGGCTTCCATCGCAAGGATGGCACGCGCGGCGATCAGCTCGTCACGCTGATGGTGGACGTGCCGTCCGGCGATGCCGCGCTGGAGACGTTCCTGGAGAGCTGGACCGGCGGCGGGAACCCGCGTGCCGGCATGGGCGTCTGATCCTTAACCCACAACAGGGGAAAGGGGATTGGTGAGCGACAGGCCCACCACGCTGACGCCGGAGGATCGGGCGCATCATGCGCGCACTCATGCGCGGGAGCGGCTGAACCACCAGATCGCCAAGGTGAAGCCCGGCAGCTACGCCTTCGAGGTGCTGCGCCGGGCGGCAACCGGCGTGTACAACGATGGCTTCATCCACGCCGGCAATCTTGCCTATCTCGCGCTGATGACGGTGTTCCCGTTCTTCATTGTCGCAGCGGCGGTGCTGTCGATCTTCGGCCAGAATCACGAGACGCGCCAGGCGGTCGAATCCTTTCTCCACGTCCTGCCGCCCGACGTGGCCGACATTTTGCGCAAGCCGATCAACGACGTCTTGAAGGCCCGCACTGGCTCGCTTTTGTGGCTGGGCGGGTTCGTCGGCCTGTGGACGGTCGGCAGCTTCGTCGAGACTATCCGGGACATTTTCCGCCGCGCTTATGGCACCACCAGTTCGCAGTCGCTGTGGCGCGCGCGGCTCGGGCTCAGCCTCGGCATCGTCCTCTCAGTCATTCTCGCGCTGGTTTCGTTCCTGGTGCAGGGCCTGCTCACCGCCGCGGAACAATTCATCTACCGGCTGCTGCCGTGGGCGGAGGATGTCGCGGGATGGATCGGGATCAGCCGCGCGGTGCCGGGGCTGGTCATGTTCGGCGCGCTGTACATGCTCTTCTACTTCGTCACGCCGACGCGCTATCGTTACAGCGATAGCCGCAAATGGCCGGGCGCCTTGTTTACCACGATCTGGTGGATCGGGATGACGGCGGGGCTTCCGGTGGTTCTCTCCAGCCTAGGCGGTTACGATCTCACCTACGGCAGCCTCGCCGGCGTGGTGGTGATGCTGTTGTTCTTCTATCTGATCGGTTTGGGGCTGGTCTTCGGCGCTCATCTCAACGCAGCACTGGCGGAACCCCCGGAGACCGCGCTAGAGCAGGCGCCCACCGGAACCGGAGCGAAGGCAGCACCGTGAATTCATTGATGGCAGGCAAGCGCGGTCTCATCATGGGCCTCGCGAACGACAAGTCCCTCGCCTGGGGCATCGCCAAGAAGCTTTCCGAAGCGGGCGCCGAGCTCGCGTTCAGCTATCAGGGCGAGGCGATGGAGAAGCGCGTTCGCCCGCTCGCCGAGCAGCTGGGAAGCTCGCACCTGTTCGATTGCGACGTCAGCGACATGGGCGCGCTCGACGATACGTTCGCCAAACTCGCAGAGACCTGGCCGACGATCGACTTCGTGGTCCACGCCATCGGCTTCTCCGACAAGAACGAGTTGCGCGGCCGCTTCGTCGATACCAGCCTCGGCAACTTCCTGATGACGATGAACATCAGCGTCTATTCGTTCGTCGCCGTGGCGCAGCGCGCCGCGAAGATGATGCCGAACGGCGGCAGCCTGCTGACGTTGAGCTACTACGGCGCGGAAAAGGTCATCCCGCATTACAACGTGATGGGCCTCGCCAAGGCCGCCCTCGAGACGAGCGTCCAGTACATGTCAGTCGATCTCGGGCGCGACAATATCCGCGTCAACGCGATCTCCGCCGGCCCGATCAAGACGCTCGCCGCCAGCGGGATCGGCGATGTCCGCCTCATCCTGAAGTGGAACGAACTGAATTCGCCGCTCAAGCGCAACGTCACGATCGACGAGGTCGGCGGCGCCGGCCTGTATCTCCTCAGCGATCTCGCCAGCGGCGTGACGGGGGAGATCCACCACGTCGACGCGGGCTACAATGTCATCGGCATGAAGGCGGAAGACGCGCCGGATATCGCGCTGGTCTGATCCACGTGGCCATTGCGATTCGTCCGGCAGCGGCGGCCGACGTGCCCCGTATCGACGCCCTGCTGCGCGCGAGCTTCCCCGCGCCGGAGGAAGCCGATCTCGTACGCGAACTGTGCCTTGCGGGCGACATGGTGCTGACGCTGGTGGCGGATGACGAGGACGGCGGGGATCTTGCCGGCACGATCGTGTTCAGCCGCATGGACGTGACGGTGAATGGCCGGTCGGTGCCTGCCGTCGCGCTGGCGCCGCTCGCCGTCGCCACGCGCTATCGCCGCCAGGGTGTGGCCGAGGCGCTGGTCGCCAGCGCGCATGAACGGCTGGAGGCTGCCGGCGTGGTGCTGAGCTTCGTCCTCGGCGATCCTCAATTCTACGGCCGCTTCGGCTATGATGCCGCGGTCGCGCGCAACTTCACCTCTCCTTATGCGGGCGACGCATTCATGGCGCTGCCGCTGCAGGGCGGCCTGGTCCCATGCGGGGTACGCGAGGCTGCCCATCACGCACCCGCCTTCGCGCGACTGGGAACGTCATGAGCTGGAATACTTTCGGGCGCGTCTTCCGCTTCACCACCTGGGGCGAATCGCACGGGCCGGCGCTCGGCGCGGTGGTCGACGGCTGCCCCCCGGACATCACGCTCAGCGAGGCCGACATCCAGCCGTGGCTCGACAAGCGCCGCCCCGGCACCTCGCGCTTCACCACCCAGCGCCGCGAGCCGGATCAGGTCCGCATCCTCTCCGGCGTCTTCGAGGGTCGCACCACCGGCACGCCGATCAGCCTGATGATCGAGAATGTGGACCAGCGCTCGAAGGACTATTCCGACGTTGCTGTGGCTTATCGACCCGGCCATGCCGATTACGCCTATGACGCGAAGTACGGCTTCCGCGATTATCGCGGCGGCGGGCGCTCGTCCGCGCGCGAGACGGCGGCGCGGGTGGCGGCTGGCGCGATCGCGCGGGCGGTGATCCCCGCGGTGCGCATCCGCGCCTGGGTCGAGGCGATCGGCGGCGACACGATCGATTACGCTGCGTTCGACGATGCCTTGATCGACACCAACCCGTTCTTCTGCCCCGATCCTGCCGCTGCGGTGCGCTGGGAAGCGAAGGTCGATGCCGCCCGCAAGGCCGGTTCCTCGCTCGGCGCGGTCGTCGCCTGCGAAGCCACCGGCGTTCCCGCCGGCTGGGGCGCACCGCTTTATGCCAAGCTCGACAGCGAGCTTGCTGCCGCGGCCATGTCGATCAATGCGGTGAAGGGTGTTGAGATCGGCGACGGCTTCGCCGCCGCAGCGCTGTCGGGCGAAGAGAATGCCGATCCGATGCGGCGGGGCGAAAACGGGCCGGAATTCCTCGCAAATCATGCCGGCGGTGTCACTGGCGGTATTTCTACCGGCCAACCGCTGCGCATTCGTGTCGCTTTCAAACCAACCAGTTCCATTCTGACGCCAGTTCCGACCATTTCGCGCACGGGAATGCCCACCGAAATCGCGACGAAGGGGCGCCACGACCCGTGCGTCGGCATCCGCGGCGTGCCTGTTGTCGAGGCGATGGTAGCTCTCGTGCTCGCCGATCAATATCTGCTGCACCGCGCGCAATGCGGCTGAGTCGTCGCACAGGCGACGAGCAGGGTTAACCTAGATCAGAAAAGCATAGGGAATCTCCCGATTGGGGATAAACCGTATGGTAAAGCGAGCCATTTGCAAGTTCGGCCGATGAACCTTCGCGGTTTTGATCGGTTATTGTGGGGTCACGGGAAAAAACATAGGAGATATCCCATGAAGCCCTTTATGCTGATGGCTGCTGCTGCCCTGGTCCTTCCGGGTGCTGCGATCGCCCAGAGCGCCGGTGGCCAGTCCACCACCCCTTCGACGACCCAGTCTGCAGATCCGCAGTCGAGCACTGATCCGTCATCGACCACGACGGACTCGTCGAGCAGCCGCACGGATCGCACCTCGCCTTCCACGAGCGACACGATGAGCCCGAACAGCGGCACGACGACGACTGATCCGTCGGCAACGACCAGCCCGACCGATCCGTCCACGACGACGCCGACGACCCCGCCGCAGGGGTAATCGGACTAGACCGATAGGTCAGGAAGGCCCGGCAGTTCAGCTGTCGGGCCTTTCCGCATATAGTCCGCGGAACCCGCCACCGACGGGTGCGTCTTTGAAGAGAGCCGAGGAGCGATCCAATGCGTTTCGCCGCTATTCTCTTCAGTACCGCCTTTATTGGGGCGCCAGCCTCGGCGCAACTCGCCGACAGCCTGTCACGGCGCCTTGAACCGAACGCCCTGGACCGCGCGGTCCCGCCGCCGCCTAGCAGCTCTGCGACGCGCGACAGCCTCTCGCAGGCGGAACGTGAACGGGCGGAGCAGCAGGGACGCGACGCTGCACGCGCATCGCTTCCGCCAGCCTCGACGCTGAATGATGGTCCTGCCGGCGTGCAACGTATCGGATCCGGCGTTGCCTCGCCGCCGGCGCCATCGGCCCAGTCTCTCCCACCACGCTAAGACAAAGGAGTGCCATCATGCGCATTGCCACCGCCGGCAGCATCGCGATCCTCGCTTTGTCGACCGCCGCGATTGCCCAGGTCGGCAACCCCGGGATGCAGACGAGCAACAACATGATCATCGCCAACGTCGGCGGGCCGGGCGACACGCCCGCGTCGCCACCGGCCGAAGACAGCATGAATTCCGCCGACAACATGCTCGACGATTCGGCTTCTCCGCCGCCGAACGAGCCGAAGTAACGGCCTGGCCCGGCTCCGGCCTCGTTAACCTCGATCTGTGCCGCCGCGAGACGGCAGCAACTTTGGCAACGAAAAAGCTACGCTGATCCATTACAGGCCCGCTTCGGCATGGTCATGGATCGTCGATGAGCACCGTCGCGCTGCATCCCAGCGAGCGCGCCGCCCTGCGCCTCGCGCGGCGGCGATGTCAGCGACGCGCCTGGGCGCGAGCAGCGGCCGTCGCGACGCCGATTGTCCTGATCATCGGCCTGCCGGTCATGGCCACCTTGCCTTCGCTTCTATCGGCGCAGCGTGGGGGCCAGACGTCAGCTGGCGTGGTCTCGAACTCGAAGGATGCGAACTGGGCGGCGCAGATCGCGTCCCCGGGACGAGGCGTCACCGGGACCGCTGAATTACCGCCCGAACCGGTCGACGGCAGCGCACTAGCTTTCACTACCAGCGCGGGTGTCACACCAGCGCTGCCGTTCTCGATACGGGGTATCAACCCGCTCGATCGCGCGCGTGCCACCGAGTGCCTGACCGCGGCTATTTATTATGAGGCCGCTTCCGAACCCGACGATGGCCAGCGGGCGGTGGCGCAGGTCGTGCTCAACCGCGTTCGGCACCCCGCCTTTCCGTCCACCGTGTGCGGCGTCGTCTATCAGGGCGCGCACCGGGGTACCGGCTGCCAGTTCAGCTTTGCTTGCGATGGCGCATCGGCGCGTATTCCCTCGCGCGCCGGCTGGGCGCGGGCCGCGCGGATCGCGGCCACTGCGCTAAGCGGGTATGTCTTTTCGCCTGTCGGGCTCGCCACCCATTACCATACCTACGCGGTCACACCGGCGTGGAACCGCACGCTGGTGATGACCGACGCGATTGGCGCCCACTTCTTCCATCGCTGGAAGGGATTCTGGGGCACGCCGCTCGCCTTCCGCCAACGTTATGTGGGACGCGAACCTTTGGCAGGGCCGGCCGCGCCGGCCTCCATTTCCCCAATCATCGCTATCTCTCATCCCGTCCGGGTGGTTCCAGCCGCGGCCCCTGCGCCGCAGGTGCGCCCCGAGCATGAGGATAGCGGCACGGCACTCGTTACACCGTCGCAGAACAAGCTGCCGGAATCGCAAGTGCTTGATCGCTGGAAGGATGCCGGCAAGCCGCTACGCTAGGGCTTAGCCCTATTCCATCCCGATGCGGATCGCGGCAGCGGCGACGATCGGCGCGCCGACCACCAGCAGCAGGCTCACCGCACCCAGCAACTTCAGGCTGCCTCCGCCACCATCGATCGCCCCAGCGCCGAAGATCAGCAAGGGAATGGCGAGCGGCAGCATCACCAGCCCCGCTACGGCGCCGGCACCGCGCAACCCCGCCGTCAGTGCTGCGGTCGCTACGGCCAACGCGGCCAGCCCGGGTGTCCCGATCAGAAGGCCCGCCTCGACCGCAAGCAACGTGGCGCTTTCGATCCCCAGCAGCGCCGCGGACACCAATGCGGCCATCATCACCGGCGGCGCAAAGACCAGCCAATGGCCCATCATCTTCGCCGCTGCAGCCGCAACGAGCGAGTGGCGACGCACGACCAGCTGGTCGAACACGCCTGCGTCCAGATCCGGCCCGATCAGACGCTCCACCGGCAGAAGCGCGGCTAGCAGGGCCGCTGCCCAAATCACGCCGCCACCGACCCGCGCCAGCACGCGGGCATCCGGCCCGATCGCGAACGGGAACAGCACCGAGACGAGAAGGAAAAAGCTGACGATCAACGTCGCGCCGCCGCCCGCGTAGCCCCGCCGAACCTCGCGCCGTACGAGCGCGATCATGCATCCACCGACGCAAAGTGGCTGAGATCGACCGCCTGCGCGCCGGGTGAGGCGATCGGCTGATGCGTCGCGACGATGGCAATTCCGCCCCTCGCGCGATGCGCTGCGATCGCCGCCTCCAGCAGCTGGATCGATCCCGCATCAAGCCCTGTGGCGGGTTCATCCAGCAACCAGATCGCAGCGCCGCCAGCGATCACCCGCGCCAGTGCCGCCCGCCGCCGCTGCCCGGTCGACAACAGCCTGACGGGCACATCGGCAAGCGCGGACAGCCCCACATCGGCAAGTGCCTTCGCCACCCGTTTGCCGGGGTCATCAGCCGCGTCGAACGTCGCCCAGAAATGTAGCGCCGCGGCGAGCAGCCGATCATTGTCGAGAGCGCTCGCCTCGCCCATCAAAGCGATGCTGCCGCTCGCCGTTACATCGCCAGCGAACGGCAGCAACAGGCCGGCGATCACACGCAAGAGGCTCGATTTGCCGCAGCCATTCGGCCCGCTGATGATCAGCGCATCTCCGGCGGCGAGCGAGAAGCTGACGTGATCGAACAGCAGGCGCCCGCTGCGCCGACAGGCAAGATCGCGTACGTCGAGCCCCCCGCTCAATCGCCCACCGCGTCCTCGAGCGCGTGCATGTCGTCATCGCTGAGGCCGAAGTGGTGGCCGATCTCGTGGATCGTCACGTGCGCCACCAGATCGTCAAGCCGCACGCCTGTCTCGCACCATTCAGCCAGGATCGCCTGGCGATAGAGGTGTATGCGATCGGGAAGCGCCCCGGACTCAAAGGCGGATTTGTCGCCGATCGGACGGCCATGATAGACGCCACTCAGGTCAAGCGGATGCTCGATTCCGAGGCTCGCGAGCGTCTCCGCATCTGCTTCTTCCTCGACGATCAGAACGACGTCGCCGAGATGCGCGCGAAATTCCGCCGGCAGCCGCTCGATGACATGCCGCGCATGGCGCTCGATCGCATCGAGCGAGGGCGGTTCGCCCGGAAGGTCTTGTCCGCTCATCGCCTTTGGCCATAGGCGTTGAGCTTCACACAGGACAAGCTTGTCTGAAGGGGAGCGCGCGATGGTAGATCAGCTGAGCGAGGCGGAACGCGCCGATGCGCTCGATAGCCTGCCGGACTGGGACTATGACGAAGGGCGAGACGCGATCACGCGGACCATCGTCTTCACCGATTTCGCCGAGGCATTCGGCTTCATGACGCAGGTCGCGCTGATCGCCGAAAAGGCCGACCACCACCCGGAGTGGACCAATGTCTGGAACCGGGTCGAAATCACACTGACGACGCACGACGCGGGCGGCTTGTCCGAACGCGATATCGATCTCGCCGGCGCAATCGATTCGATCCTCGACGGCTGACATGGGGATCTTGCTCACGCTCGCGCTGCAGGCGGCGACGCTTGGTGCTACCAACTACGCCGCCGACGCACCGATGAAGGCGCCCGTAGCAACGCCCAGCTTCGCCGATGAGTTCGAAGGCCCGGCCATCGACAAGAGCAAATGGCGCTACGACACCGCGTTCAACGCCAAGGGCTGGTTCAACAACGAACTTCAATATTACGCGGCCGATCGTCCGAAGAATGCCCGGATCGAGGACGGCCATCTGGTAATCGAGGCGCATGCCGAAGTAGCGGACAAGGCGCAGTTTCCCGATACCGGTGGCCAGCGGTACACCTCAGCGAAGCTCGTGATGCAGCAGCGGCACGGCTACGGCTTCTACGAAGTACGCGCGAAGCTGCCATGCGGGCGCGGCAGCTGGCCGGCGATCTGGCTGCTTCCGATCGGCGACAAATGGCCGGGCGGCGGCGAGATAGATGTGATGGAGATGGTCGGCTGGGACCCCAACGTGATCCACGCGACGCTTCACACCGATGCCTTCAACCATGCGAAGGGGACGCAACGCGGCGCGCAACGCACCGTGCCGGACGCGTGCACGGCGTTCCACCGGTACCAGCTGGATTGGCAACCGGACACGATCACCATCGGCATCGACGACCGCGCGGTCATGCGTGTCACCAATGATCAACCGGGCGGCAAGGCCGCATGGCCGTTCACCAAGCCTTACGATCTGATCCTCAACCTGGCCGTGGGCGGTGACTGGGGCGGAAAGCAAGGTGTGGATGACGCCGCCTTCCCGCAGCGGATGATCGTGGACTACGTTCGCTACTGGCAGCGCAAGTAACGATTGATCTTCAGCGCCGGCTGCGGACGCTCGTCATGGCGATGCCGCCGGCAAAGGTCAGCAGCGCCAGCGTCAGCAACACGGCACCGAAGTCCTGCGGCGTCGCCAGCGACCAGGTCAGCAGCGGGCCGAGCAAGGCGGGCAAGGTGTTGGTCAGGTTGAGGAGGCCCAGGTCCCGCCCGCGGTGCGCGGGATCCGGTAGCAATTGCATCGCGAACGCGGCGTGGAGCGTCAGGAACACCGCTGATCCGATCGCATATGCGGCGAAGCCCAGTGCCGCCCACCGCCAGTCTGCCGCAAATGCCATCGTCACCAGGCCGGCCGACGCCAGCGACGCGCCAGCCAGCAGCGTCGGCTTGCGCCGGCCGAAATGATCCGACATCCGGCCGGCAGCCACAGCGGCCGGCAGCGACAGGACGTAGACGATCGTCAGGAGATGCCCGACGCGCGGCGCAAGATCTTCCGGCTCAGCGTCCGGCACGATGCTCTCGAAATAATAGAGCAGGTAAAGCGACAGCGCGTTGCCCGCCACTTGCGCCAAGAGCCGCGCCGCCCAGGTGACGACCAGATCCCGCCGACGCTGCTCCATCTCGGCTGGCCGCCACGGGGAAACTATTGCCTCGCGCGCTCGTGTCGCCAGCAGCGGGGCCACGCAGACGAGAACGGCTACCGCCACGATCGTCAGCCGTTCCGCTTCGGGCAGCAAACGCATACCGACAAGTGCCGCCGAAACGCCGGACGCAACCGGCACCGCGGCGGCGAGCAGTCCTCCTGCCACGCCCTTTTGCGCGTCAGGCACTTCGTCGGCCATGATCGCAAGAAGCGGGGCGAGCATGGCGTTCACCGCCACCTGGAACAGCGTTACCGCGAGGATGATCGCTGCCGAAGACGCCGCAGCGGCGACAGCGGCATAGGACAGGACGGTCGCGATCAGCCCGAAGCACAGCCACCTTCGCCGGCCTTGTCCCCGCGCCACGCTGCGGTCGCTCAGCCAGCCGAACAGCACGTTCGCACCGCTCGCGGCCAACGCGCCGGCAATGATCGTCGCGCTGAACACCCCGATCCGCGCCTCTCCGGCGAGCGCCTCGATCTTGAGCGGCAGGAGGAGCGTGAGCAGCGGAAGATAAGCGACGACACCGCCGGTGTAGGCCAGCGCATAGAGTAGCAGAAAGCCCGTCGACCGATGTCGGTCTTGGCTGATACGGGCGGGGGAAGCTGGCATGAACTGCCTTGTTGTGCGCCCGCCGGGCAGGTTCGACAACCGCCTCCGAACACAAGCAATTTGGCGCTCGGTGCTAGCGGAGGACACGACGACCGCGCGGGTAAGGCTGGACAGCGCCGACATCGCAGGCGATCGCTGTGTGAACGAACGAGACGAAGGGGAAAGAGGATGGACCTGCAGCTCGCCGGAAAGGCAATTTTCGTCGCCGGGGGCAGCCGCGGCATCGGGCTCGGGATCGTGGAGGCGTGTATGATCGAAGGCGCCCGCGTTGCGATCACCGCTCGGGGCGCGGAGGCACTGGCGGCCACCCACGCCGATCTGGCGAACCGCTATGGTGCCGACAGCATCCGCAGCTTCGCCGGCGACATGACGCTTTCCGCCACGATCGACGAAGCCCTGGCGGACGCTGAAGCGGCTTTTGGGCCCTTATGGGGCGCAGTCGCCAACGTCGGCCTTCACCCCTGCCCGCCCGGCTTTAATGTCGACGACGCCACATGGCGTGGCGGCTTCGCTCAGAATCTCGATTCTGCCTTCTTCCTCGCCCGTGCGGCACTGCGGGGCATGACCCAGCGGCAGGAAGGCGCAGTACTGATGATCAGCTCGATCGCCGGCCTGGCCGCGAAGGGCACGCCGCTCACCTACGGCACCGCGAAGGCAGCGATGAACCATCTGTCGAAGGAATTGGCGGTCATCGCCGGGCCGTCTGGCGTGCGCGTCAACGCAATCGCGCCCGGCAACATCATTTTCCCGGGCGGGGAATGGGAGGAACGTGCCAACGGCCCACGGTCGGAAACCTGGCTCCGCTGGATCAAGCGCGAGGTGCCGATGAACCGCTTCGGCCGACCGGAGGAGATCGGCCGCGTCGCTGCCTTCCTCCTAAGTCCGATGGCAAGCTTCGTCACCGGCGCGGTGATCCCGATCGACGGTGGTCAGGATCGTTAGCGCGCTGCCTCACATACGGTGAGATAGCGCGTCCAGTGCGGCGAAGATGTGAGCGCGCAGGCTCGGCTCGCGCGTCATCTCCAGCATCGAACTGAGGCTGGAGCGCGCATCGGCGACGTTCCCGCGTAGCAACTCCAGCCGCGCCCGCTCCCACCACCCGTGGCAGTAGGAGGGCGCGATGGTGGTGATGCGGCGATAGACGGTTAGGGCGCGCTCCAGATTGCCTGCCCCCTCCGCGCGCGTTGCCTGGTTCATCAGGAGGCGCACCAGCACCGCCCGGTTCGTCATCGCCGCCAGATGCTCGCTCGTCGGGCTCACGCCGGGGCCCAGCGCCCGTTCAAGCAGGGCAGAGAGGTGATCCGGGTCGACGATGACGCCGCCGGCAAAGGCATCCACTAGCACCGACTCCACGCCCGAGCCGATCCTCAGCAGGACATGGCCGGGCGTGTTCAGCACATCCGCGGCCCAGCTGAGCCGCCGCGCCGCCGCGACATAGAGGATCGACAGGCTGACCGGCAGGCCGCGCCGACGATCAATGACACGGATCAGATCGGCATTGTCCGGATCATCGTAGCTCTCCGAATCCCCAATGAAGCCATATTCGTCGGCAATCACCTGAGCGAGGATCGCGGCACGATGCGCCGCCGTCTCCGCGTCCCCGCCCGTGATGACCAGTCGCTCCGTCATCTCCGTGAGCAGATCGACGTAAGGCGTCAGCGATACGTCCGGGTGATCGAGCTTGGCCAGTTTCAGGGCGTCGGCATCGAGCAGGATCGCTTCGTCGTCGAGCAGCCCAAGATGAGCAATCGCGTCTTCCATGATGGGCAGACGTGTGCCGCCCCGACGAGTTCCCGGCCACCCCTAATGACGTTGACGCAGGTTGCGGCGGCACGGCCCCTACACGGCAGGAACTCACGGCCGCCATGTGGATTCATTCTGGCAAAAGGAGAAGAACGATGTCCGATGACAAGAGCAAGCGGGGCGCCGCTGACCGGCGAACCGTGGCCGCTGGCGAAGGCTATGAACTGGCCTATTTTGCCGGCAAGCATGGGCTGTCGCAGGAAGTCGCCCGCAAGCTGATCGACGAGGTCGGCAATGATCGCGCGAAGCTGGATGCCGCTGCCGAAGAATTGACCAAGGTCGGCTGATCGCGGCAGCCCACGTGAAGATCGCGACCTACAACGTAAACGGCGTCAACGGTCGCCTACCCGTCCTGCTGCGGTGGCTGGAGGAGGCGGCTCCGGACATCGTCGTCCTTCAGGAGCTGAAGGCGCCCGACGAGCGTTTCCCCGCCGCAGCGATCAACGCCGCGGGCTATCAAGCGCTGTGGCACGGCCAGAAAAGCTGGAATGGAGTCGCCGTCCTCTCGCGCGTGGGGTCGATCCACGAAACGCGCCGGGGCCTGCCGGAGGATCCCGACCCGACCCAGAGCCGCTATATCGAGGCGGCAGTCAACGGCATCATCATCGCCGGGCTCTACATGCCCAACGGAAACCCGCGGCCAGGGCCAAAGTTCGACTATAAACTCGAATGGTTCGATCGCCTGGTCGATCATGCAAAGGAGTTGCTGGGCTCCGGCGCACCGGTCGTGCTCGCCGGCGATTTCAACGTGATGCCGACCGAGTTGGACGTGTACAAGCCGGAGCGCTGGACGCAGGACGCGCTGTTCGTGCCGGACGTCCGGTCGCGATACGCGAAGTTGCTGGCGCAGGGGTGGACGGACGCAGTGCGCCATCTCCACCCGGCCGAGCGCATCTACACCTTCTGGGATTACTTCCGGAATGCGTTCGCGCGCGACGCAGGCCTGCGCATCGATCACTTGCTGCTCAGCCCCGCGATTGCACCGCGCCTGAAGGCCGCCGGCGTCGGTCGCCATGTGCGCAGCTGGGAAAAGACCAGCGACCACGCCCCGACATGGATAGAGCTTAGCTAGCGGGTCGAACCTCGCGGAAACGGCGGCATGCTGCTAACGGCAGGCGCCCTGCCACAATATGAGCCTGCCACCGCGATGAACGTCGATTTGTTCGACTTCGACCTCCCGACCAACCGGATCGCCCTTCGCCCTGCGCAGCCGCGTGATGCGGCGCGCCTCCTGGTGCTCGACGGCTCGGCGACGATTGACCGCGTCATGACCGATCTGCCGTCACAGCTGCGCGCCGGCGATCTGCTCGTTTTCAACGATACGCGCGTGATCCCTGCCCAGCTGGAGGGCACGCGCGGCAACGCGCGGGTCGGCGCGACGTTACACAAGCGCGAGGGGCCTCGCCGCTGGCGCGCGTTCATGCGCAACGCGAAGCGACTCCGTGACGGTGACGAGATCGATTTCGGCAATGGCGTCAGCGCGGTGGCGGGGGATCGCGCGGTTGATGGCAGCTTCGCCCTCGAATTCGCGGGCGAGGAACCGGTCGAACTGCTGCTGGAACGCGCCGGACGCATGCCGCTGCCGCCGTATATCGCTGCGAAGCGCCCCACTGATGAACGCGACGCCGATGATTACCAGACGATGTTCGCGCGAGAAGCCGGCGCCGTCGCCGCGCCGACCGCAGCACTTCACTTTACGCCAGCGCTAATGGCTGCGCTTGATCAGGCGGGCATTGGCCACGCTACGCTGACGCTTCACGTCGGCGCCGGCACCTTCCTTCCGGTCAAGGCAAACGACACCGCGGATCATGCCATGCATGCCGAATGGGGCCGCATCGACCCCGTGACAGCCGAACGTCTCAACGCAGTGCGCGCGGCCGGCGGGCGGATCGTCGCCGTCGGCACCACATCGCTTCGCCTGATCGAGAGCGCGACGAACGAGGACGGCGTCGTCCAGCCGTTTGAAGGCGATACCTCCATCTTCATCACCCCCGGCTACCGCTTCCGCGGGATCGACGGCCTTCTGACCAACTTCCACTTGCCGCGATCAACCCTGTTCATGCTGGTATCGGCGCTGATGGGGCTGGATAGGATGCAGGAGGCCTATGCGCATGCGATTGCCCAGCGTTACCGCTTTTATTCCTACGGCGACACATCATTGCTGCTGCCTTGAGGCGGCATTTCATGAGAACGGCCGGCGCTCCACCTGGGAACGCCGGCCGTTATGCGGTTCAGGCTGTAAGAAGCGGACGGATCAGCTCGATGCCACTTCCACCGGCGCCGGCGTACGGCGACGACGCGGCTTGGGTGCCGCCCCCTGTTCACCCGCGTCGCTCACACCAATCGACGGCGGGAGGACGCTGGAATCAAGCCCGAGTTGCTCGCCTGCTTCCGGCACCAACTTACGCGGGCGCCCACGGCGCTTGGGTGCGGCAGCCGCCTCGTTCATCATCTCGCCGCGCGCCGGCTCGCCTTCCTGCGCCATGGTCGGGGCAAACGGCTGGGCCTGAGTAGCGTCGCTCTCAACGGCACCGGTCCGGCCGTCCCGCTGCTCGCTGGCAATCGCGGTCTCGGCCACGCGGGGTTCTGCCGGACGTCCATTGCCGTAGCGCTGCCGCCCACCCTGCTCGTCACGCTGGCGATCGTCACGCTGGCGGTTGTCATCGCGCTGACGGTTGTCGTCGGCGCGCGGCCGGCGGTCGTCACGCTGCCGGTAGCCCTCCTGCTGGCGGCCATTGTCGCCCTGGCGGTTGCCGTCGCGCTCACCGCGCTCGTCACCGCCACGGCTCTGCTCCTCGGCGCGGATCGGCTCGCCCTCGTGACCGAACTCGTCGTCGCTGTCGAAATCAGGCTGCTGCCGGCGGGGCTGCTGCTCTTCGTAGCGGCCACGCTGATCCGCCATCACGCGGAAATAATGATCGGCGAATTGCAGGTAATACTCGGTCGTGACGCGATCGCCTTGGCGCTGCGCATCCGATGCCATGTTCTTGTACTTTTCGTACAATTGGCTGGCGTTGCCCCGTGCGCGGCTGTCGATCCGATTGCCACTATCACGCGAACCCTGGCCGCCTCCGCCCTGAGGCCGCTGCTGCCCACCACGACCACGACGGCGGCCGTTCTGACGGTTGTTGATCAAATTACTGTCCTCGTCCTCAAACCTAAACCGGCCATGCTCCCGGGATAATCGGTGCAACATTCCCCGCCCCGGGCGAAGCGCGCGCGGCGCTTCTCCTCCAAGGCCTGTCCCGGCCGCCGGACTGCAGCGGCTGATGACGAAGGGTGGGCAAATCGCCCAAATTCAACGAATTATGTTGATTTTGCGTGCCCCTGCCTTCGCCATAGCGGGTGAACACGGTTTCTCAAAGGGAAATATTGTACTCAAATGGCGCGTTTCAAGCGGCAATGGTCAAGCAACGGTCACGACCGGCAAGATCCGGTCGCAAATGTACAGCCAATCCCGCCGCGGCAAACAACGCGCTGACCGCCGCCGCCTGTGTCGCGCCGATCTCGATACAGGCGACCCCGCCCGGCGCGATCTGCGCACCTAGCAGCGGGGCGAGGCGGCGGTAATCGTCGAGGCCGTCGGCGCCGGCATAAAGCGCGCTGGAGGGTTCATAGCGGGAGACTTCCGGCGGCAGCGCCGCGCCGTCCTCGATATAGGGCGGGTTGCACAGCACGAGATCGAACGCTTCCCCCGTCCCTTCCCAACCGCCGGCAACGATGACGGCGCGGCCAGGCGCGATGCGGGCGGCATTGCGCGAGGCGATCTCCAGCGCGCGCGGCGACGCGTCGATCCCGACGCCGGTCGCATCCGGCCATTGATCGAGCGCGGCGAGCAGCAGCGCGCCCGAGCCGGTGCCGAGATCGAGCACGCGCCGCGGCCCTGCCGTGCCCGCGAAATGATTGACCGCGGCCTCGATCAGCGTCTCGCTGTCGGCACGCGGGATGAGGACGCCGGGCGCCACGTCGAGATCGATCGTCCAGAAGGCGCGCGTGCCGGTGATATAGGCGACGGGCTCGTGCGCCGCCCGCCGCTCGACCAGCGCTGCGAAGGTGGGCGGCACAGGCTGATCGGCAAGCGTCAGCAGCAGGCGTTCGCGCGTGATGCCGAGCGCACAGGCGAGCAGCAGTTCGGCATCGAGCCGGGGCGTTTCCGAGAAAGCGAAGCGCGCCGCCGCGGCGTTGAGCGCGGCGCGAGCGTCAGCCATCGAGCGTGGCCAGACGCTCCGCCTCATCCTCCGCGATCAGCGCGCCGATCAGCTCGTCCATGTCGCCGGCAAGGATCTCGGGCAGGCGGTGCAGCGTCAGGTTGATGCGATGATCGGTCACGCGGCCCTGCGGGAAGTTGTAAGTGCGGATGCGTTCGGAGCGGTCACCGCTGCCCACCATCGACTTGCGCGCGCCGGCACGCTCCGCATGAAGCCGCTCGCGCTCCATCTCGTAGAGGCGCGTGCGCAGCACCTTCAGCGCCTTCGCCTTGTTCTTGTGCTGCGACTTCTCGTCCTGCTGGATCACCGTCAGACCCGTGGGGATGTGGACGATGCGCACCGCGGAATCGGTGGTGTTGACCGACTGGCCGCCGGGGCCGGACGAGCGATAAATGTCGATGCGCAGATCCTTGTCGTCGATCTGCACGTCGACATCCTCCGCCTCCGGCAGCACCGCGACGGTGGCTGCCGAAGTGTGGATCCGCCCGCCGCTTTCGGTGACGGGCACGCGCTGCACGCGGTGGACGCCGCTTTCGAACTTCAGCTTCGCGAACACGCCGGTGCCGGTGACCGAGGCGACCACTTCCTTGTAGCCGCCGGCGTCGCTTTCCGAGGCGGAGATCAGCTCGACCCGCCACCCCTGACGCTCCGCATAGCGCTGGTACATGCGGAAGAGATCCCCGGCGAACAGCGCGGCCTCGTCACCGCCCGTGCCGGCGCGCACTTCGAGCATCGCCGAGCGTTCATCCGCCGCATCGCGCGGCAGCAGGGCGAGCGCGAGCTTGCGGTCGGCAGCTTCCAGCGCGACCTTGTTCTCGCGCAGCTCGTCCTCGGCCATCGCCCGAAGCTCGGCATCGCCGTCGCCGGTCATATGCGCGAGGCTTTCCGCCTCCTGCCGCAGACGCCGCACCTCCGCCGCCGCCTGCGCGACGGGCTCCAGCTCGGCATATTCCTTCGACACCGCGACGAAGCGGTCGCCCGGCAAATCGCCAGTCGACATCAGCGCGGCGAGTTCGTCACGCCGCGCCTCGATCTGGCGGATGCGATCCAGCGAGATGGCGGTCATTGCGAGATTGGTAGCAAAAAATCGATAGCGCCGCCGTTCGTCGTGTGATCCTCGATCGTAGGAAACAGCGTCTTCAAGGCGGCGGCAGCTAGCAGTTCGCCATCTCGGGGGTGAGGCAGCGACGACGTGCGCCCGCGCTTACACTCGATCGCAAGCGCATAGCCGTCAGGCGCGGGGTCAAGACGAAGTATAACATCAGATCCCTTAAGTTGCGCTTTGTCGAAGCGCTTGCGAGGGGATCCTCCAGAAATCCACTCAGCCGAAAAGCCTTTTCCTCTTAGTCTGCTCATGACTCGAAATGCGTCTAACTCGAGTTCGTTGTGTTCACTCAGGACTACGAACTGCGGTTTCAGCTCCTTCGGCTCCTCCAGCAGCATCGCCAGCCGCTCGACGCCAGCCGCCCAGCCGACGCCTGCGGTCGGCTGGCCACCAAGGCTTTCGACGAGGCCGTCATAGCGCCCGCCGGCCAGCACCGTGCCCTGCGCGCCGAGCCGATCGGTGACGAATTCGAAGGCGGTGTGGCGATAGTAATCGAGGCCACGGACGAGCCGGTCGTTGCGGGTCCACTTCACGCCCGCCGCATCAAGGCCCGCTGTCACCGCGTCGAAAAAGGCGCGCGCCTCCTCGGTCAGGAAATCATCGATTCCGGGCGCGGCATCGGCGATCGGGCGATCGCGTGGATCCTTCGAGTCGAGGATGCGCATCGGATTCTTGTCGAGCCGCGTAAGGCTGTCCTCCGACAGGTCGCCGCGATGCGCCTCGAAATGCGCCACCAGCGCGGCACGCCAGGCGTCGCGGGTTTCCGCATCGCCCAAGGTATTGAGCTGAAGCGTCACGCCGTCGGCGATGCCGAGTTCGTGGAGCAGCTGATCGGCGAGCGTCAGCAGCTCGACGTCAGCCGCCGGCTCGGGCGCGCCGAGGATTTCGGCGTCGATCTGGTGGAACTGGCGATAGCGCCCCTTCTGCGGACGCTCGTAGCGGAATACCGCGCCCGAGGTCGCGACCTTCAGCGGCGCGAACTGCTGCCACCCTTCGGTCAGATAAGCGCGGGCAATCCCGGCGGTGAACTCCGGTCGCAGCGTCAGCGAATCGCCGCCGCGATCGGGGAAGGTGTACATTTCCTTCGACACGACGTCGGTCGTCTCGCCGATCGAGCGGGCGAAGACTTCCGTCGCCTCGAACATCGGGATCTCGACACGCTGGAAGCAATAGAGCTTGCGCACGCGATCGAAGGTGTCGAGCACACGGGCGAAGCGACGCTGTTCGCTGCCGAAAATGTCCTGCGTGCCGCGCACGCGGTTGGGAGTCTGGATACGGGCCATCACGGCCGCATCTAGGCGCGGCTTGCGCGGCGCGCTAGCACCTGAAACATGGCAAGGGCGCGCAGCGAGTGGCAGGTCGGCAAGACCATCGCTCCTCCGCGCTTCGTGGCGTTTGCCGTTCTGATGATCGTTGCCGTCACCGTTGCCGCGCTTGCGGGTGCCCCGGCCGGCCGCGCGCTGATGATCGGTTTCGACACGGCGAGCGTGCTGTTCCTTCTCTCGCTGTGGCCGCTGCTCGATGACAAGACCGCCGACATGCGGCGAACGGCGGAGGAGAATGACGCCAACCGATCAGCGTTGCTGGTGCTGACCGCGCTGGTGACGGCAGTGATCCTGGCCGCGGTGGCAAGTGAACTCGGCGGCGAGCACGCCGGCAGCGACAAGGCGCTGATCATCGCGACGCTGGCGGCGACATGGCTGTTCTCGAACACCGCTTATGCGCTGCACTACGCCCATCTGTTCTACACCCAGGATCAGGGCAAGGACGCCGAGGGGCTGGACTTTCCTACCGGGGATGCGCCGGACTATTGGGACTTCATCTATTTCGCCTTCACGCTGGGCATGACGTTCCAGACGGCGGACGTGGCGATCCAGTCCCGCTCGATGCGGCGCGTGGCGATCGGGCACGGGCTCGCCGCCTTCGTCTTCAACCTTGGCGTCGTCGCCTTCACGATCAACATGCTGGGCAATTGAGCTTCGCGGCGTTGGACGCTAGCGAGGCTTTCCATGATCCGTCCTGTTATCGCGAGCGTCCTGCTCGCTTCCGCTGCCGTCGTTTCGGCACAGAATCCCGCTGGCAATTCCGCACCGAAGCCGGCCCCGTTCACCACCAGCATCCCCGATCCGGTGGACCAGCCCTATCCCGGCACGATCGTGCTGGACGTGGATGCGACCGACGTGACGCGCGGCATCTTCCGCGTGACCGAGACCATCCCCGTGGCGAAGGCCGGGCCGATGGTGCTGCTGTACCCGGCGTGGCTGCCCGGCAAGCACGGCCCGCGCGGCGAGATCGAGAAATTGTCCGGCCTCGTCATCACCGCTGACGGCAAGAAGCTACCGTGGACTCGCGACCCGGTCGACGTGTTCGCCTTTCACATCGACGTGCCGCAGGGCGCCAAATCGATCGAGGCGCGCTTCGAGTTCATCTCCGCGACGAAGCCCGACCAGGGCCGCGTGGCAATGACGCAGGAGATGCTGAGCCTGCAGCCGAACTCCGTCAGCCTTTATCCGGCCGGCTGGTTCACCCGGCAGATCCCGGTGAAGATGACGGTGAAATACCCTGCCGGGTGGACCGCATCGGGCGCCGTTCCCGCCAAGGTGAACGGATCGACCTATTCCTACGATCGCACCAATTACGAGGTGCTGGTCGATTCGCCGATCCTGGCGGGGCGTTACGGCAAGACCTTCGCGTTGACGCCGCGCGTGTCGCTGGCCGTATATGCCGATACGCCGGCCGAACTGGCCGCGACGCCGGCGCAGATCGATGCGCACAAGCGGCTGGTGGAACAGGCCGTAAAGGCGTTCGGCAGCCAGCATTACGACAAGTACACGTTCCTCCTGTCGATCAGCGACAGCCTGGGCGGGATCGGCCTCGAACATCACCGGTCGAGTGAGAATGGCGTGACGCCGGGCTATTTCACCCGCTGGAACGAGGGGCCGGGGCGGCGCAACCTGCTGCCGCACGAATTCACCCACAGCTGGAACGGCAAGTTCCGCCGCGGGGCGGATTCCTGGACGCCCGATTTCCGCACGCCGATGCGCAATTCGCTGCTGTGGGTGTATGAAGGGCAGACGCAATTCTGGGGCTATGTGCTCCAGGCGCGATCGGGCCTCGTTTCGAAGCAGGACACGCTGGACCAGCTGGCCGCGATCGCCGCGCTTTATGACAGCCAGCCGGCGCGGCAGTGGCGCGACCTCATCGACACCACCAACGATCCGATCATCTCGGCACGCAAGCCCAAGGGTTGGACGAGCTGGCAGCGGAGCGAGGATTATTACAACGAGGGCTTGCTCGTCTGGCTGGAAGTGGACGCCAAGCTGCGCGAGCTTTCGGCCGGCAAGAAGTCGATCGACGATTTCGCCAAGGCCTTCTTCGGCGTGCGCGACGGCGACTGGGGCGTGCTGACCTATACGTTCGACGATGTCGTCGCGACGCTGAACAAAATCCAGCCGTATGACTGGCGCACACTGCTGACCGAGCGGCTGACCGAGCATGGCAAGGGTGCACCGCTCAACGGCTTCGAAGGCAACGGCTATCGGCTGGTCTATACCGCCGAGGCACCGCCGTCGTTCCGGCATGGCGAGAAGACGCGCAAGGTGACCGACCTCACCTATTCCGGCGGCTTCGTCGTTGGCGCGAACAACGAGGTTACGTCCGTCACCTGGGGATCGCCGGCCTTCGACGCAGGGTTGACGATCGGCACGACGATCGTGTCGGTGAATGGCCTCGGCTATTCGGACGAGCGGATGAAGTCTGCGATCGCCGCGGCAAAGGATGACCCGCAACCGATCCAGTTGTGGGTGCGTAAGGGCGACCATTATCGGCAAGTCGCGCTCGACTGGCACGGCGGGCTGCGCTACCCGCGGCTCGAAAAGATTGGCTCGGGAGAAGCCGGACTGGATCGCCTGCTGTCGCCCAGGTGAGCTTGCGGCGCATCATCATCGCTAAAGTGAAAGAGGAATAACATGCGCATCGATATGGTGCCGACGGGGGACAACCCGCCGCACAGCCTGAACGTCATCATCGAAGTGCCGACCGGTGGCGAACCGGTGAAGTATGAGTTCGACAAGGCCAGCGGTGCGCTGTTCGTCGATCGCATCCTGCACACGCCGATGCGCTATCCGGCAAACTACGGCTTCGTGCCGCACACGCTGTCGCCCGACGGGGATCCGCTCGACGCGCTGGTCGTGTCGCGCTCGCCGTTCATCCCGGGCTGCGTCGTGCGCGCGCGGCCGATCGCGGTGCTGAACCTCGAGGACGAGGCGGGCGGCGACGAGAAGCTGGTCTGCGTGCCGGTCGACCAGACCTTCCCTTATTACTCGAACGTCGGCGAGAAGGACGATCTGCCCGAGATCGTCTTCCAGCAGATCGAGCATTTCTTCACCCACTATAAGGACCTGGAGAAGAAGAAGTGGGTCCGCATCGGCAAGTGGGGCGGCGCCGACGAGGCGCGGCAGATCACCGTCGAGGCAATCGAGCGCTACAACGAAGCCAAGGCGCAAGGCGAAGAGCCGCACGACCATGACGTGCCGGGTCGCGGCTGAGAGCGGAACCTGAACGGAACGCCCCTCCCCCGTGCGGGAGGGGCGGCCCTTGCCTCAATGCCTTTACCTCAATGCGCGGTGAGCTTCAGCCCCGCGATGCACAGCACGACGCCGAAGATCAGCGCAATGCGCACCGGCGTCGCCGGCTCGCCATAGAAGGCGATGCCCACCAGCACCGTCCCCAGCGCGCCGATGCCGCCCCACACCGCGTAAGCGGTGCCCATCGGGATCGAGCGCGAGGCATATTCCAGCAGCGCCATCGACGCCGTCACCGAGCCGAGGAAGCCGGCCGTCCAGCCGAGGTTGCGGAACCCCTCGACGTGGCGAAGGCAGGTGGTGAAGCCGACCTCGAACAGGCCGCCGATGACCAGCCACGCCCAGGCCATCAGCGCTCGCCCGCCCGCGAATGTTGAGGAAGTTGAGGCGATCGCACGTTTTTCTCCAACACCGATGATCTTCCCTGCCGCACAGCGCGGCTGTGCCACGGAGCGGGGCCTGTAGGACAGGAATACCTGCGGATCACCCCCTGCGGGGCAAGCGGTCAGCGGCCGGCGAGCGCCTGCAGCGCGGCGCCGGTGACGCGCTGCGTCGTCCATTCGTCCTGCGGGACGGCGCCCTTGGCGCGATAGAATTCGAGCGCGGGCGTGTTCCAGTCCAGCACCGTCCATTCCAGCCGCGGGCAACCGCGGTCCAGCGCCAGCCCCGCAAGTGCCCTTAGCAGCGCCGCGCCGGCGCCCGACCCGCGCGCCTCGGGCGTCACGTACAGATCCTCCAGCCACAGGCCGCGCCGGCCCGTCCAGGTGGAGAAGGTGTGGAAGAAGAGGGCAAAGCCGATACTCTCCCCGTCGCGCTCCGCAATCAGCGCCTCGGCCGCCGGGGAAGCGCCGAACAGCGCATCGCGCAGCATCGGCTCAGTCGTCTCCACCGCGTCCGGCTCCCGCTCGTAGGCCGCAAGCTCGCGGATGAAGCGCAGCATGGTCGCCGCGTCATCGGGTGTCGCGGGACGGATGGTGACGGTCATGCGGTTTGCTCCAGGCTTTGCGCAGCGATGTCGCGGCGGCGCGCGGCATAGACGCAGGCAGCGACGATCACGACCGCGCCAATCAGGGTGAAGGGCGACACGCGTTCCCCGAAGATCAGGAAACCGAGCACCGCGGCATAAACGAAGGAGGTGTACTCGGTCATCGCCAGATACCCCGCCTCGCCATGCGTATAGGCGAAGGAGAGCATCATCATCGACACGAAGCTGAGCAGCGCGGCCAGTGCAAGCGGCGCGAGCCCGGAGAGCGGCGGGACGACCGCCAGCCACGGCGCGGCGCAGGCGAGCAGGACGAGGATCACCAGTGATTGCAGGCACGCCGTTTCGGCCGGGCGGGCGGCCAGCGACTGCATCCGCGTGAGGATGAGATTGATCGCATAGAGCACGGCCGAGGCGAGCACCGCGATCGCTCCCTCGAACGCTTCGGGGCCGAGCGCGGCACGTGCCTGGCCGACAAAAATGGTGGCGATACCGAGGCTTGCCGCGATCGAGGCGATGATCGTACGGCGCGAAATCCGCTCCTTCAGCCACCAGGCGGCAAGGATCAGCGCCAGCAGCGGCGCAATATAGGACAAGGCAATTGCCTGTGCCATCGGCACACGGGCCAGCCCCCAGAAGAACAGAAGTGCCATGGCGCAAGTAACGGCGCCGCGCGTGACGTGGAGCGTGAGCGCGCGGCGACTGGGCCGGCGGTAGCCAACGACGCGCCAGGCGGCCGCGCCGAGCGCGACATTGCCGAACGAGCGCCACAGCAAGGTGTTGTAGACGCCGAGCGCGAGCACCAGTCCCTTCATCACCGCATCCATGATGGAAAACAGCCCGATTCCGCCCGCGGCGACCGCGAAGGCTACCCCGACCGAGATCGTCCTGTCGGGTGCAGCCTCGCTCATCCGTCCCCGTTATCGGGCTTAGGTGGCGCTGGCGAGATACTGTGCATGGGTCAAGGAACGGACCTGCACCGCTGCCGTGAAATGCGCCGCCAAACGGAGGCTTACGGCGCGATTCTCGCGCTGTGGCACCGTTGTCAGGCGAAAACCGTCAAACAGTGCTAAACCAGTTAACGCCAGATGAACGAGTAGTTGTTCTGAGCTCTCCCCAAATAAAACCGGGTTCGGATTTTAGAACATGATACTCCTTTCTGAACAAAATTTTGACGAATCCCGGCCAAGCGGTTGACCAGCGGAATTGTCTTGCTATGGCGACAAAAACGTAAGGAGCCTCGCATGAACGAAGATACCGTTGACACAAATGCGGTCGAGCTGGCCACCGAACTGACGATCGCGTGGCTTTCCAATCCTAACACCCGCGCGTCCAGCGATGAGGTGCCGGGTTTCCTGCAGAAGATGCATGAGGCCGTCAGCCAGCTTTCGACCACCGGTCAGGCTGTGACGTCCGAAGAGCCGGCCAGCGAATATTCGCCGGCGGTTTCCGTCCGCAAGTCGCTTGCCTCTAAGGATCACATCATTTCGATGATCGACGGCAAGCCTTACAAGACGCTGCGCCGCCATCTTGCCGGCCACGGCCTGACCCCGGCCGAATACCGTCAGCGCTACGGCCTGAAGCCGGATTATCCGATGGTCGCCGAGACCTATTCGGAAGCGCGCCGCGCGATGGCCAAGAAGATCGGCCTGGGCCGCAAGCCCGGCATGACCCGCAAGGGCGCCGAAGCGGCCGAGACCGGTGCAAAGCGCGGGCGCAAGCCGGCGGCGGCAGCGGCCGGCGACGAATAAAGACCGAGCGGGTCGGGTGGCCGAACTGGTGCCCGATCTGCGAGCCGCGCTCGGCGGCAAGATCCGAGCGCTTGTCGGCTCGGGCGAAGTCGACCTGTCTCGTCCCCCAGGCGATGACGGCCTCTTCGGCCCGAGCTCCGTCGCATGGCGAGTCCATGCCGACTTTTCGGCCATGATGATCGGCGGCGTTTCCGCGCTGCTGCTACAGATGCTTCATCCACGCGCGCTGGCCGGCGTGTGGGACCACAGCGACTTTCGACGCGATCGGTTCGGCCGGCTTCGCCGCACCGCGCAGTTCATTTCCGTCACCACGTTCGGCAGCACGCAATCCGCCGAGCGCACGATCGCCAAGGTGCGGTCGATCCACGATCATGTCCACGGAACGCTGCCGGATGGCACGCCGTACGATGCGAACGATCCGGAATTGCTGACCTGGGTTCACGTTGCCGAGGTCGACAGCTTCCTGCGCGCATTCCTGCGGTATCGCGAGCCGGGGATGACCGGCGAGGACCAGGACCGCTATCTGTCGGAAACCGCCACCATCGCGCGCCGGCTGGGCGCCACCGACGTGCCCGCAACACGGCGTGACGTTGAAGCTTATTATCGACAGGTGCGCAGCGAGCTGCGCTGCGATGTGCGCACCCGTGACGTGGCAAATGCGCTGCTGGCTTCCGGCCCGGACCCACTGACGCGCTCGGCGCTGGCGGTGATCGCGCCGGCGGGGCTGGATCTGCTGCCAGCCTGGGCCGCGACGATGCACGGGCGCGCGCCCTCCCCGCTCGCTCGCCCGGCGGTTCGGCTGAGTGCGCGGGGGATGAATGGCGTGCTGCGCTGGGCGTTGAAGCGGCGGTGAGTGTTTGAGCGCGGTGGGCGCTGCTTTTCCTGACCAGTGGAAGAAGCGGGACCCCGACCCAGGGGCCGGGGTGACGCATCATTAGGGGGCGGCTTGGGGCCTTAGATCCGCACCATCTTCAGCATCGGTTCGTGATACCGCGGGCCGGCGGTGCCGCCGCGCGGTGCGGCGGCGTCGAGCGCGGTGAGATCGTCGACGGTCAGCACCACCTCGGGCGCCTTGGCCGAATCCTCCATCGTCGCGCGGCGCTTCGATCCGGGGATCGGCACCACGTCCTCGCCCTGCGCGAGCAGCCAGGCGAGCGCGACCTGCGCGGCGCTGACGCCGTGTGCGTCGGCGATCCGCTTCACCACCGCCACCGCTTCCATGTTGCGCTCGAAATTGCCCTCAGCATAGCGCGGATCGTTGAGGCGATAGTCACCCTCCTTCAGCTCGTCGCGCGAGGTGATCGAGCCGGTGAGGAAGCCGCGGCCAAGCGGACTGTAGGGCACGAAGCCGATGCCGAGTTCGCGGCAGGTGGGCAGGATTTCTTCCTCCACGTCCCGCTCCCACAGCGAATATTCGCTCTGCAGCGCGGCGATCGGGTGAACCGCGGCGGCGCGGCGAATGGTGCCGACCCCAGCCTCGGACAGGCCGATGTGGCGGATCTTCCCTTCGGCCTTCAGCTCCGCCAGCGTGCCGACGACGTCCTCGATTGGTACGTTCGGATCGACGCGATGCTGGTAATAGAGGTCGATCGTGTCGATGCCGAGCCGCTGGAGCGAACCTTCGCAGGCGCGGCGGATGTTCGCAGGCTGCGAATTGATCCCATAGCTTCCATTGGGGCCGAGGAAGCCGAACTTGGTGGCGATGACGAGGCCGTCGCGCTTGCCCCTGATCGCGCGGCCTAGCAGTTCTTCGTTGAACAGCGGGCCATAGATCTCGGCCGTGTCGAAGAAGGTAATGCCGAGATCGATCGCGCGGTGAATGGTGGCGATGCTTTCGTCATCATTGGCCACGCCATAGTTGAGCCGGCCGCCTTCCTTGCTGGCCATCGGCATGCAGCCGATGCCGATCGCGGAAACCTTCAGCCCATCACCCAGTGTGCGGTATTTCATGGCAAATCCTCCAGGATCATGTCCGCCTCGTCAGTCGGCGTCCGCTCACCGCGCGCGAGCGTCACCGTCGTCGCAATGTCCCACATGACGTTGCCCAGCGTGCGGACAATGTCGGGCATCGTCTCGACCGCGACGAGCAGCCCCAGCGGCACGGTGGGCGCCCCGATCGCCGCGCAGACCGGCGCGACCGAGCTGATGTAGCTGACCGTGCCCGGCAGGCTGACCGCGCCGAGCGACATCAGCGCAGCCACCAGCGTGCCGATCGCCATCGTGCCGAACGTCAGCGGCACGCCGAACCAGTGCGCGATATAGATGGCGACCGCGAAGTTCATCGCCGGGCCGGTGGCGCGCAGCAGCGCGACGGCGAGCGGCAGCGTAACGCCCGCCGTCGCCACCGGTACGCCGAGCGAATGGGCGCTCGACAGCATCGCTGGCAGGCTGGCCAGCGAGGACTGCGTCGAGACGGCGACCGCCTGGCTCGGCAGGGCGGCGCGCGAGAAGCGGGCCAGCGACACCCGCCCGCCAAACATCGCTGTCGGGTACGCCAGCAGCGACACGACCACGCCGACCGCCGAGACGATCAGGATATAATGGACGAGCGCGTGGAAGGCGCCGCTGCCGGCGCGGGCGCCGACGACCAGCGCGAGCGCGAAAACGCCCACGGGGCCGATCCACAGGATCCAGCCGATCACCACCAGCATCGTATCGCGCACGGCAGTGAACATGCGCACGAGAAGCGCGCGAAGCTCCGCATCGATGCGCATCAGCGCAAAGGCGAAGATCAGCGCGAAGATGATCATCGAGAGGAAATTGCTGTCGGCCGCGGCGCGCACGACATTGTTGGGCACGATCCCGGCGAAGAACTCGCCGAGCGGCGGCACCGGCGGATTGGGCGCGACGCCGGTCAGCGCCTGGCGCAGCGCCGCGCCGGACTCGGCGGGGAGCGGGGCGATCTCCAGGAACACGGGCGTCAGCAGCCCCGCTGCCAGCGCCGAGCCGAACATGACCATGACGTACAGCAGCACCGCACGGCCAGCGAGCCGGCCGGCCTGCGCCGCCTCCGCGGTCGCCGCGACACCCGTCACCAGCAGTGAGAAGACGAGCGGGACGATCGTCATCTGCAGCGCGTTCAGCCATGCCTGGCCGATCGGCTGCGCGACGCTGGCGGTCGGCTCGACCGCGGCGGGCGCGATGGCGGCAAGGATGATGCCGCCGACCAGCCCCACGACCAGCGCCAGAAGAATACGAGTAGATTGAGACATCAGGCCTTTCACGCTCCTCGTCGCCACGGACTTGTTCCGCGGTGCGCCGTTCGGCAAGAGCCAAACGGTTCTGCGTCACCCCAAGTGCCGCGACAAGTATCGAGCAACCGGAGAAGCGGCGTGGCACGCAAGTATTTCGGCACCGACGGCATCCGCGGCCTGACGAACATCAGCCCGATGACGGCAGAAATGGCGATGAAGGTCGGCATGGCAGCGGGCGCCTATTTCGTGCGCGGCGATCATCGCCACCGCGTGGTGATCGGCAAGGATACGCGCCTGTCGGGCTACATGCTGGAAAATGCGCTGGTGGCCGGCTTTACCGCGGTGGGCATGGACGTGGTGCTGCTTGGCCCGATGCCGACGCCTGCGGTGGCGATGCTGACGCAATCGATGCGCGCCGACATCGGCGTGATGATCTCCGCCAGCCACAATCCATTTGCCGACAATGGCATCAAGCTGTTCGGGCCGGACGGCTACAAGCTGTCCGACGAAGCGGAGACGGCCATCGAGGCGCTGATCGACGGCGACATCCCGCTTGCCGCCGCGGGCGACATCGGCCGCGCACGCCGCGTCGAGGATGCGCGCGGGCGCTATATCCACTTCGCCAAGTCCACCTTCCCGGCCGATGCCCGGCTGGATGGCATGAAGGTGGTGGTCGATTGCGCCAACGGCGCGGCGTATCAGGTCGCACCGTCGGCACTGTGGGAGCTCGGCGCGGAAGTGGTGGCGATCGGCGTCGAGCCGAACGGCAAGAACATCAACCATCACGTGGGATCAACCGCGCCGCAGACGCTGTCCGAGACGGTCGTGGCGAGCGGCGCGGCGATCGGCATCGCGCTGGACGGGGACGCGGACCGGCTGATCGTGGTCGACGAGCGCGGCCGGGTGGTCGACGGCGACCAGCTGATGGCGACGATCGCGACCAGTTTCGCGCGCCGCGGGGCGCTCGCCGGCGGGGGGCTGGTCGCGACCGTCATGTCGAACCTCGGGCTCGAGCGGCATCTCGCCGCGCAGGGGCTGGGGCTGGTGCGCACGTCGGTGGGCGACCGCTACGTCCTCGAGGCGATGCGCGCGCGCGGCTACAATGTCGGGGGCGAGCAATCGGGGCACATCATCCTGTCGGATTATGGCACCACCGGCGACGGTCTGGTCGCCGCGCTGCAGATCCTGGCCGAGGTGCAGCGCACCGGCGCGCCGGCGAGCGAGGTGCTGCACCGCTTCGAGCCGCTGCCGCAGCTGTTGAAGAACGTGAAATATGTGCGCGGCGCCAAGCCGCTGGAGGCAGACAGCGTGCGCGAGACGATCGCGGCGGCGGAGGAGGAACTGTCGGGCAGCGGCCGGCTGGTCATCCGCCCGTCCGGCACCGAGCCGGTGATCCGCGTGATGGCGGAAGGCGATGATGCGGCGCAGGTGGAAGCGGTGGTGGACCGCATCTGCGACGCGGTGCGCGCCGCGGCCTGAGCTACGGTCAGTCCCCTCCCCTGTTGGGGGAGGGGTCAGGCGATCAGTCGCCCGTCACGCGCGCGGGGCCGAGATCGCCCTGCCCGACGGTATTGCTGGCCATCGCCAGCATCGCGTCGAGGCTCTTCTTGGCCTTGAGGCGCAGATCCTCGTCCATCTCGATCCGCGGCTCGAGATCGCGCAGCGCGACGTAGAGCTTCTCCATCGTGTTGAGCGCCATGTACGGGCAGATGTTGCAGTTGCAGTTGCCGTCAGCGCCCGGCGCACCGATGAAGGTCTTGCCCGGCAGCGCCTTTTCCATCTGGTGGATGATGTGCGGCTCGGTCGCGACGATCAGCGTGTCGCCCGAGAACTCGCCCGCATAGGCAAGGATGCCGCTCGTCGAACCCACGTAATCGGCGTGATCGAGGATCACCGGCGGGCATTCCGGGTGCGCCGCGATCGGCGCGTCCGGATGCTGCGCCTTCAGCTTCAGGAGCTCGGTTTCGCTAAACGCCTCGTGCACGATGCACACGCCCGGCCAGAGGATGAGATCACGGCCGGTCTTGCGCGCGAGATAGCCGCCGAGGTTGCGATCCGGGCCGAAAATGATCTTCTGGTCCTTCGGGATCTGCGACAGGATCTTTTCCGCCGACGACGACGTGACGATCACGTCGGAGAGCGCCTTCACCGCCGCGGAGCAGTTGATGTAGGTGAGCGCGATCGCATCCGGGTGCTGCGCGCGGAAGGCGGCGAACTGCTCGGGCGGGCAGCTGTCCTCAAGCGAGCAGCCGGCATCCATGTCGGGCAGGATCACCGTCTTCTGGGGCGAGAGGATCTTTGCCGTCTCGGCCATGAAGCGCACGCCGCAGAAGGCGATGACGTCAGCGTCGGTCGCCTGGGCCTTGCGCGACAGATCGAGGCTGTCGCCGACGAAATCGGCGAGATCCTGGATCTCCGGCTTCTGATAATAATGGGCGAGGATCACCGCATTACGCTCTTTGCGAAGGCGGTCGATCTCGGCGCGGATGTCGACGCCCTTGAGGTTCTGCGGCTGGTCCATGCCGTGCAGATGGCCCGGCAGGCGCGATCGATCAAGCCATCGGCGGGAAAGGCGGATATTCATAGGGCGCGACAGCCGCGCCGGGCGAACCGGCAACCACCGCGCGATAGATGGCCGCGCCCGCCAGCGTGACGGCGATCACGTCCATCACCGCCTGCATGCCGACCAGCACCAGTGCACCGGCCAGCCACGCCGGATGTACCCGCCCGCGCCGGCGCCAATCATGGATCGCCCCCGCAACGGGAAAGAGCATCATCGCCGCGAACATGCCCCAGGCGGTGAAGGGGATCATCAACGGTGCGGGCAGCAGCCGCCCGAAAGCGGGACCCATGATCGTCGTCATGGCGCAGATCACCAGCCGGCGATGCCATTCGGTGCGCCGCCGCCATGCGATCGCCCACCACAGGAGCACCGCGAAGGTGAGAACGGCGAGCGTGTTCATGACGATGAAGTAGGCCGGCAGGAAGAAGAAGGGCACGTGGCCGGCGCGCGCCATCGCGACGGTGGTGGAGACGCCGATCACCACCATCAGCGCAGCCCAGCCGGCACCGAGCCAGCCGAGGCGGCGATGACGCCTCACCTGCCCGCTGGCGGCAAGCCACGTCTGGAAGACGAAGGCAAGCCACGTCTGGAAGACGAAGAAGCCGATCCAGCCCATGAACACCAATGCATGAAGATGGACGAGCGGCGGCGCGCCGAAGCTGGACCGCCCCATGAAATATTGCGTGCCGAAGCCGAGGACATTGATGATCGCCATCGCGGCGGCGAGGGCAAAGAAGAACCCCCGATCATCACGAAGTGCAGCACGTGACGGCGCGATGCTGGCCATCGCGAGTCTCCCCTTCCCGAGTACTTCGATTTAGCACGATCGGGAGGAAGGCAGAAGATCACGGGCCTGTCAGCAACAGTCGCGAAATATCACGCGCGGTGAATGGCTTGGCCATTCTGTCGTTCCGGAGCCACGACTTTACTTTTTCGCGGCGATGATCAGGACGCGTTCGCCAGCACTTCCTCGATACTGCGGCTGACGTCCCAGCGCTTACCATCATCCGCGCGACGCTCACCGGCATAGACGACCTCGACACGCACCGGCAGACGGGCAGCGGCAAGCGCGCCGCCGAACAGGCGCTCGATCGCGACGCGGCCGTTCTCGCGCGCCTTGCGCAAATTCTCCGGGTCACGCGCCTTTTGCGCCACGACGTTGCTGGCCGTCATCGCGACCTTGCGCTGAAGCTCCGTCATCGCATCGCGCGAGACATAGACGCCGGACGTCTGATCCAGCGTGACCTGCGAATGATCGATATTGGGCGCGCCGGGCACCACGTCCGGCACCTCGACCAGGAGCACGCGGCGCTCCGGATCGAAGCGGAAATCCCCTGCATCGAGCCGCCGAACGTCGACGAAATAATCGACCGAGAAAGGCGCTTTCACGACGCGCGAGGAATTGAGCCAGCCCCACAAGCGGCTGGTGGCGCCCGTCGCCTGGACGGTGCCGGTCAACCGGCTGACGCGAAGGTCCGCGCTGGTGTGAAGGGTCGCGGCGACGACACGGGCGACGGCGAGGCCGGAATCGTCGGTCGCCACAACATGCCGGTCGTTCCACCAGCGATAGCCGGCGAGCGTCGCCACAACGATCGCGAAGGCCAGCGCCAGCCCGATCGCGGCGACCGCGACCCCGCGCCCGTCAGGCCGCATCCGTAGCGTGCCACGCTCCATCCGCAGACCGCACCAGCCCGCGGCGATCGAGATCGATGAGGTGCGCCAGCACCGACCGTTCCGCAGCAGGATAGAGCCGCTTGTCGACCCCGACGTACATCTTCTCGACCATCGCCGGAATCTCGGCCGTGCCGGCCCGCAACAGCCGCAGGATCTGGCCTTCGCGCTGCTTGCGATGGCCGAGCAGGCCGCGCACCAGCCGCTGCGGCTTCTCGATCGCTTCGCCATGGCCGGGATAATAGACCCGGTCATCGCGCGACATCAGCTTTTCGAGGCTGGCCATGTACGCGGTCATGTCACCATCGGGCGGCGATACGACGCTGGTGGCCCAGCCCATGACGTGATCGCCGGAAAACAGCGCCTGCGTCTCGCGCAAGGCGAAGGCGAGGTGGTTGGAGGTGTGCCCGGGCGTCGCGATCGCCTCCAGCGTCCAGCCGGTGCCGGACACCGTCTCCCCTTCCGCCAGCACGCGATCGGGGGCGTAATCATGATCGAAGGACGCATCCGACCGGGGGCCATCGTCTTCCAGCGCGAACGGCGCGGCGCCGACGATCGGCGCACCGGTATCTGCCTTCAGGCGCGGCGCGCCGGGGCTGTGATCGCGGTGATGGTGGGTGATGACAATCGCCACCACCGGTCGCCCGGCGACGGCCGCCAGCAGCGCCTCGTGATGCGCTTCGTCCGCCGGGCCCGGATCGATGATCGCTACATCCGTGGTGCCGACGATATGCGTCTGCGTTCCGGTGTAGGTGTAGGCCGAAGCATTGGGCGCCAGCACGCGCAGGACCAGCGGCTCGAGCTGGATCGGGATACCGGTGGGCGGCTCATCCATGGCGCAGCAGATGGCTGCTCACGCCGCGGATGACAAGCACAAGCGATCAGTTCTCCTCGGCCTCGTCACCAAGCCGCTCCAGTTCCTCGTCCAGTCTGGCGAGGGTCTGCTCGCGCGCCTCCGCCGGCATGCGGTGGTTTTCGGCGACGCGATGGCGCGCCGCGAGCATGGCGTTGCGGGTGGAGACCATCGTCAGCCGCCTGATCTTCTCCGCGCTCATTGCGCTTGCCATTGCCCGTGCCTCGGCGCGCGCGCTGGTCCGCTCGATCCGGTCGGTGCAGATGGTGATGCGGCGCTTGCCGTCGACCACATCGTGCTCCACCACCGGACGCTCGACATCGCCCTGGCAGCGGGCCGAGCGCACCTCGGGCACGTTGACCGCGACATGCATGTTGGCGGGCGTCATCGTGCGAACATGCACGTTGGGCACTGATGGCGCGAGTGGCTGCGGCGGCTCGGGCAGGACAATCGCGGCGGCGGGGGGCGCAGCCGGGGCCGCCGGCTCGGTGGCTGCCGGGGCGGCGGGCGGCTCGGGCGGCAACGGACCGGGGTTGGCCGCGATCCAGGCTTCGGCGGCCGCCCCCTTCATCTCGGTGCGCTTGCCGTCGCGCTCGATGACGACGCGGACGTCCTGCACCGGTGCGGCGATCGCCGGGACGACATCGGGGATGGCGACCTTGGCGGCCGTCTCGACGCTCGCGCGCATCCGCTCGGCGGCCTGGGTCCCAGATGCGGTGAGGGCAAGCGCCCCTGCCCCGCTGACCGCGATGGCGCCGAGCCCCGCGAGCGCGCGGCCGCGCGAGATGCGGCTCATGCCCAGCATGCGCAGCCGCCCCTTCAGATCATCAACGGTGTGCAGGTGGCAGGCGGCCGCGATCGCGCCGCCATGCGCCGCCTTCACGATCGCACAGGCATAAGCGTGGCGCGCTCCTTCGCCGAGGCGGGCGAGGACGCGCGCGTCATTGGCCATTTCCTGGTCAGCGCGAAAGGCGCGGAAGGCATACCAGGCAAGCGGGTTGAACCAGTGGACCGCGAGCACGCCAAGCGCGATCCAGTTGGCGACCAGATCGCCGCGGGCATGGTGGCCAAGCTCGTGCGCCAGCGCCAGTTCCCGCTCGTCCGCATCGTAGCGGGCGGCGAAATCGCGAGGGAAGGCGACGTAGCGGCGTGCGATCCCGAAGGCGAGCGGCCCGGCCGCGGCGGCGCTTTCCACCACCCGAACCTTGCCGATCTCGCCCACCAGCGTCGCGCGTGACAGGAGCCGGCGGCGGAAGCGCGCATAGCTCGTCAGATGCCAAGCGAGGAACGCCGCCGCCCCCAGGCCCCACAACAGGGCGAGGGTGATACCTGGGGTAAGGCTAGGGAAAGCGGCGGCGCCGTCGGTGGCGGCAGGGACGATGAAGATCGTGACCTGCTGCCCGACCTGCGAAAAAGGCGCGGTAAAGGGTTCGGTGAAAGACGTGCCGAGCGGCGCGGCGACGCTGTCGCGCAGCCCCTGCGGCAAGGGCGGAAGAAGGAGGCGGAGCGCCGGCAGCGCCCAGAGCGCATAGGCGACCGGCGCCCCAAAGCTGCGGCGGACGGGGCCACGCAGCAGGAGGACCAGCGCGATGAGGATGGCGGAGGCGACGAGCGCCTCGACCGCCCAAGGGACGAGAGCGCTGAGAGCGGGTGCGCTCACCGCCGCGCCGCTCATTGCTTGAGCGCCTTCAGCAGGCTTTCGATCTCGGCAATGTCCTGCGCCGACAGTTCGTCCCGCTCGGCCAGATGCGCGACGAGCGGGGTGAGCTTGCCGCCGAACAGCCGGTCGATCAGGCGGCGGGATTCGCCTGCGACATAATCGCTGCGTTCGACCGCCGGGCGGTAGAGATAGCGACGGCCGTCCTCTTCATGGGTGATGGCGTTCTTGGCGAGCAGCCGGCCGAGCAGCGTCTTGACCGTATTGGCGCTCCAGCCGCGATCGGGATCGACCCGTTCCGCCACCTCCTGCGCGGTGAGCGGGCTATCGTCCCACAGCACCTCCATCACGGCATGTTCGGCATCGCTGATCCGTTCGGCCACGACTCGCTCTCCTGCAACTACACTAGTAGTCACATTGTTTACGGGTGTAGTCAATAGCCGCGCGACGAAGCTGCGCCGAAGTGACGCGCGCGCTGATCAGGGCCTGATCAGAGACCGAGCACCTGCTTGGCGATGATGTTGCGCTGGATCTCGTTCGAGCCGGCGTAGATCGGCCCGGCGCGCTCGTTCATGTAGCGCAGCGGGGCGAGCGCATGCCACGTCTCGCCGGAGACATAGCCATCCGCCGGCGGCGTGTGGCCCGGCACCGCGCCGCCCGGCATGGTGGCGTGGGGCTGATAGACAAGCCCGCGGTCTCCGGCCGCTTCCATCGTCAGTTCGGTGAGCGTGCCGGCAAGCTCGGTACCCATGATCTTCATCATCGAGGAGAGCGCGCCGACGCTGCCGTCGTCATTGGCGGCGGACAGCAGGCGAAGCTCCATGATCTCCAGTACGTCGGCGCGCACGCGGGCACGCGCGAGCTTGGCGGCGAATACCGGATCGTCGATCAACGGGGCGCCGTCGCTGCCGGTCGTCTCCGCCGCGTGGCGTGCAATTGCGTCCGCCCGCGCCTTCAATGCCGGCGCATAGGCGTTGCCGCCGCGCTCGAATTCGAGGAGATATTTCGCGACGCTCCAGCCGCGGTCGATCTCGCCCATCACGTTTGCCTTCGGCACGCGGACATCAGTGAAGAAGACCGCATTCTGCACCTGCTCACCCGACGTCATGGTGAAGGGGCGCACCTCGACGCCCGGCGTCGTCATGTCGATGAGGAGGAAGGTGATGCCCTGTTGCGGCCGGCCTTCCTTCGAGGTGCGCACCAGTGCGAAGATCCAGTTCGCCTCGTTCGCGTGGGTGGTCCACACCTTCTGGCCATTGACGATGAGGTCGTCGCCATCCTCGACCGCGCTGGTCTGCAGGGAGGCGAGGTCGCTGCCCGAATTGGGCTCCGAATAGCCCTGGCAGAAGAAGATCTCGCCCGACAGGATACGCGGCAGGAAGAATTGCTGCTGCTCCGGCGTGCCGTATTTCATGATGACGTAGGCGACCATCGAGATGCCCATCGGCGACAGGCCAGGGGCGCCGGCGGCGATGCGCTCGCGGTTCCAGATGTAATGCTGCGCCACCGTCCAGTCGGTGCCGCCGTGCTCGGGCGCCCAGTGCGGCGCGGCCCAGCCCTTGGCGACGAGGATCTCCTGCCACTTCATGCTTGCTTCGTGATCGGCGTAGACGCTGGTGGAAAGCTGGCCCGCCCGCTTCAGCTCCGGGGTGAGGCTGGTGGCGAGGAATTCCCGCACTTCCGCCTCGAACGCCTGCTCTTCCGGGCTCCAGTTCAGGTCCATCGCCGCTCTCCTCATGTCCCGCGGGGTTGCACCCCCGTCATCAGGGTCTATGTCGCACGGCGATCTCCATATCCGCAAGGCGAGTGCTCCTGATGGCTGACGAATTCGACTTTGACGTTCTCGTGATCGGTGCCGGTCCGGGTGGCTACGTCGCAGCGATCCGCGCGGCGCAGCTGGGCCTGAAGACCGCGTGCGCCGAAAGCCGCGAGACGCTGGGCGGCACCTGCCTCAACGTCGGCTGCATCCCTTCGAAGGCGATGCTTCACGCGAGCGAGTATTTCGACGCGGCCGCCAATGGCGCGATGGCGAAGATGGGCGTGAAGGTGACGCCGGAGCTGGACCTCGACGCGATGCACGGCCAGCGCCGCGAGTCGGTGAAGAGCCTGACCGGCGGCATCGAATACCTCTTCAAGAAGAACAAGGTGACGTGGCTGAAGGGCCGCGCCAGCTTCGAGGACGCGCACAGCGTCACGGTCGATGGCCAGAAGGTGACCGCGAAGAACATCGTCATCGCGACCGGCTCCAGCGTGACCCCGCTGCCGGGCGTGACGATCGACCAGAAGGTGGTGGTCGATTCGACCGGCGCGCTCGAATTGCCCAAGGTGCCGGAGCACATGGTCGTGATCGGCGGCGGCGTGATCGGACTGGAGCTTGGCTCGGTCTGGCGTCGTCTGGGCGCCAAGGTCACCTGCGTCGAGTTCCTCGACCAGATCCTGCCCGGCTTCGACGGCGACGTGCGCAAGGAAGCCAACAAGATCTTCAAGAAGCAGGGGATCGAGTTCAAGCTGGGTACCAAGGTGACCAGTGTTGCCGTGAACGGTGACAAGGCGACGCTGACCGTCGAGCCGGCGGCGGGCGGCGAGGCATCGACGATCGAGGCGGATTGCGTGCTGGTGTCGATCGGCCGCAAGCCGAACACCGACGGCCTGGGGCTGGAGAAGATCGGCCTCACCCCGAACAACCGCGGCCAGATCGAAACCGACCACGATTTTCGCACCTCGGTTTCCGGTGTCTGGGCGATCGGCGACGTCATTCCCGGTCCGATGCTGGCGCACAAGGCCGAGGACGAGGGCATTGCCGTTGCCGAGAACATCGCCGGTCAGCATGGCATCGTGAACCATGATGTGATCCCGTCGGTGGTCTACACCTGGCCGGAGATCGCGGGCGTCGGGCTGACCGAGGAAGCCGCCAAGGAAAAGGGCGAGATCAAGGTCGGCAAGTTCCCGATGATGGCGAACAGCCGCGCCAAGACCAACCACGAGCCCGACGGCTTCGTGAAGGTGATCGCGGACGCCAAGACCGATCGCGTGCTGGGCGTGTGGTGCATCGCGAGCGTCGCGGGCACGATGATCGCGCAGGCGGCGCAGGCGATGGAGTTCGGCGCGACCAGCGAGGACATCGCCTACACCTGCCACGCGCACCCGACGCATTCGGAAGCGATCAAGGAAGCCGCGATGGCGGTGCAGGGCAAGCCGATCCACATCTGATCGCGTTCGCCTCATTCAACAGCATTTCTCGTCACCCCGGGCCCGTGCCTGGGGTGATGTTGCATTTGGCAAACTCGGATGGCCTGGCGTTGACGCTCGATTACGCATCACGGCATAGGCGCCTCCAGAGGGAGAGCAGGCGGCCCACATCCTTGTGCGATCCCGTCGTCTCGTTCCTTGTTGCATCGTTGGACAAGCGAGAGAGAACGAGATGAAGGTTGCGGTTTTCGGGCTCGGCTACGTCGGTCTCTCCAACGCGGTGCTGCTGGCGCAGCACAATGAGGTGGTTGCGGTCGACATCACGCCAGAGCGCGTCGCGATGCTGAATGCCCGCAAGTCGCCGATCCTGGACGACGAACTGCAGCACTTCCTCGCTGATAAGCCGCTGAACCTCACCGCGACGCTCGATCCCGCCGAGGCGCTGGCCGGCGCGGACTACGTAATCGTGGCGACGCCGACGAACTATGATGTCGAGACCAACAAGTTCGATACTTCGTCCGTCGAGGCGGTGATCTCGACGGCGATCGCACACAACCGCAATGCTACGATCGTCGTGAAATCCACCATCCCCGTCGGCTTCGTCGACGACGTTCGCCAGCGGCTCAACACTGACCAGGTGATCTTCAGCCCGGAGTTCCTGCGCGAAGGCCGGGCACTGCACGACAACCTTCACCCGTCGCGCATCATCGTCGGCGAACAGTCCGAACGCGCCCGCATCTTTGCCGATCTGCTGCTTGAGGGCGCGGTGAAGAAGGACGTCAGCATCCTGTTCACCAACGCCCGCGAGGCGGAGGCGATCAAGCTGTTCGCCAACACCTACCTCGCGATGCGCGTCGCCTTCTTCAACGAACTCGACAGCTACGCCATCGCCGGCGGCATGGACACGCGCCAGATCATCGACGGCGTCGGCCTCGATCCGCGCATCGGCGCACACTACAACAATCCCAGCTTCGGCTATGGCGGCTATTGCCTGCCCAAGGACACCAAGCAGCTCCTCGCCAATTATTCCGAGGTGCCGCAGAACCTGATCCGTGCGATCGTCGACGCCAACCGCACCCGCAAGGACTTTCTCGCCGACCAGATCATCGCCCGCCGCCCCGGGACGGTCGGCGTGTTCCGGCTGGTGATGAAGGCGGGATCGGACAATTTTCGCCAGTCCTCGATCCAGGGCATCATGAAGCGGATCAAGGCCAAGGGCATCAACGTCGTGATCTACGAGCCCGCGATGCAGGAGGAGGAATTCTTCGGATCGCGCGTGATCCGCGATGTCGCCGAGTTCAAGCAGGCCGCCGACGTCATCATCGCCAACCGCAACACGCAAGAGCTGGCGGACGTGGCCGAGAAGGTCTTCACCCGCGATCTGTTCGGATCCGACTGACCGGTCGGACAGGATCGGATGCGCACATCAAGGATCCGAGCGGCGGCTATTCTTTCGCTTGCGCATCGCCCAAAGGTTCAGGCCCCAAGGGCGGGCACGTCGCAACAATAATCGCAGCTTTTCGCGGCGATACTGGCCGTAACGGGATTTACGGGCTACTCGACCGGCCCAGCAGCCGGAGCGACCCCAGTTGATGATCCAGGTTTCCGAGCAACAGCGCTATAGCGATATCTTCGTCGGCGATGGCGAGATGGCCCGTTTGATGCGGGCACATGACTGGAGCGCGACGTCGCTCGGCACCCCGGAAACATGGCCCAATGCCCTCAAGGTCGCGCTTCGCCTGCTGCTCACCTCGCGGTTCGAGATGTGGCTGGGCTGGGGCCCGGACATCAATTTCTTCTACAACGACGCCTATCAGCCGACGCTCGGCATCAAGCATCCGAAATCGCTGGCGACGCCCACCCAGATCCTGTGGGCGGAAATCTGGGACGACATCAAGGATCGCCTGGCCACCGTCTATGAGAAGGGCGAGGCGACGTGGGATCGCGCGCTGCTGCTGCTGCTGGAACGCAACGGTTATCCCGAAGAGACGTACCACACCTTCTCCTACAGCCCGCTGATCGGCGACAGCGGGAAGGTCGAGGGCGTGTTCTGCGCGGTTTCGGAGGAAACCGATCGCGTGATCAGCGAGCGGCGGCTCGCCTCGCTGCGCGAGCTCGCCTCTGCGCTCACCACCGCGCAGGACAAGGCGGAAGTGGTGGAGGCGGTGCAGACCGGCCTGTCGCGCAATCTTCAGGACCTGCCGTTCAGCCTGGTCTATCTGTTCGGTGACAACCGGACACCGCATCTTGCGGCCGCTACGGGGATCGCGCCCGAGGATCCGCTGGCGGCGCCTGATCCCTGGCGGATCGAGCGCCTGCTGAGCGACGGGCGGATCCTGGTCGAGGACGCACCCGCCGGCACGCTGCCGCAGGGCGCCTGGAGCAAGCCGCCGACGAAGGTGGCGATCATCCCGCTTGCCGGGCAGAGCGGGCGGCGCGCGCGCGGCGCGCTGGTGGTGGGGCTCAATCCCTTCCGTCCAGCGGAAGAGCAATACCTCAGTTTCCTCGAACTGCTCGCCGGGCAGATCGCCGCCGGGCTCGTCCGCGCCGAGATCATGGAGCAGCGCACCCGCGAGCGGGACCGGGTGCACCAGCTGTTCCGCCAGGCGCCGAGCTTCATGTGCATCCTCGCCGGCCCGGAACACCGGTTCGAACTGGTCAACGACGCCTACATGCAGCTCGTCGGCCATCGCGACCTGATCGGCCGCCCGCTGCGCGAGGCGCTGCCGGAGATCACCGGCCAGGGCTATTTCGAGCTGCTCGACAAGGTGAAGACCGAAGGCAAGCCATTCGTCGGGCGCAACATGCCGGTGATGATCCAGCGCAGCCCAGACTCGGAGCCGGAGGAGCGGTTCGTCCACCTGGTGTACCAGCCGATCTTCGATACCTCCGGCAAGGTCTCCGGCATCTTCGTCGATGGCTATGACGTCACGCATCAGAAGCGCGCCGAGGATCAGCTGCACCAGATGAACCAGACGCTGGAGCAGCGCGTCAGCGAGCGCACCGCGGAACTGCGCGAGGCGCTGGACCAGCTGCACCACGAGGCGCGCGAGCGTGAGATCGCCGAGCGGGCGCTGCGCCATTCGCAGAAGCTGGAGGCGCTGGGCAAGCTGACCGGCGGCGTGGCGCATGATTTCAACAACCTGCTGCAGGTGGTCAGCGGCAATCTCCAGCTGCTGGCACGCGACGTCGCCGGGAATGCGCGCGCCGAGCGGCGGGTGGAAAATGCCATGGCCGGCGTCACCCGCGGCGCGAAGCTCGCCTCGCAGCTGCTCGCCTTCGGCCGGCGCCAGCCGCTCGAACCAAAGGTCATCAATCTTGGCCGGCTGTTGCGCACGATGGACGATCTGCTTCGCCGCGCGCTTGGCGAGGACGTGGAGATCGAGACGATCGTTTCGGGCGGGCTGTGGAACACGCTGATCGATCCGAGCCAGATCGAGAATGCGATCCTGAACCTTGCGATCAACGCGCGCGATGCGATGGAAAATGGCGGCCGCCTGACGATCGAGGCGAGCAATGCCTTCCTCGACGACGAATATTGCCGCCAGCATGCCGAGGTGACGCCGGGCCAATATGTCGTGGTGGCGGTGACGGACACCGGCACCGGCATCCCGAAGGAGCTGATCGAGCAGGTGTTCGAGCCGTTCTTCAGCACCAAGCCCGAAGGCAAGGGAACGGGCCTGGGCCTGTCGATGGTCCATGGCCTGGTGAAGCAGAGCGGCGGGCATCTGAAGATCTACAGCGAAGTCGGCGAAGGGACGACGATCAAGCTCTACCTGCCGCGTGTACTGCAGGACGAGGACGTGTTGACCGACATCAGCGCGGCGCCGGTGCTGGGTGGATCGGAGACCATCCTGGTGGTGGAGGACGACGATGGCGTGCGCGAAACTGCCGTCTCGCTGTTGTCCGAACTCGGCTATCGCGTGCTGAAGGCGCGCGACGCGCAGGGCGGGCTGAACGTGATCGAAAGCGGCATCCCGATCGACCTGCTGTTCACCGACGTGGTGATGCCGGGCCCCCTGCGCAGCCCGGAGCTTGCGCGCAAAGCCAAGGAGCGGCTGCCGAACATCGGCGTGCTCTTCACCTCAGGCTATACCGAGAACGCGATCGTCCACCACGGCCGGCTCGATCCCGGCGTGGAACTATTGTCAAAGCCCTACACGCGCGAAGCGCTGGCGCGGAAGATCCGGCATGTGCTGAGCCTCAGCCGGGCCGAGAGCGAGGGGCAGCCCGCGTAGCGCGAGCGGCTGCTCAGTCGGCGGCAAGCCAGGCTGCGCAGGCGAGATCCTGCACGATGCTGCCGAGTGACTTGTAAAGCGTCACGTCCGTTGCCGTGACACGGCCGGGGAGCGTGCCGGCGAAGACCTCCCCGATCTCGCCCAGCACATGATCGTCGCCGACCAGCCCGGCCGCCTTGGCGTTCAGGAACTCGGCGCCCTGGCTCAGCACTCCCGCTCGGTGATCGGCAAAGAAACGCGATCGTACGACGAGATCGTTGGCGATTTCCGCCGGGCCGGCGCGGCTCGATCCGACGGCGTTGATATGGGTGCCCGGCGCAACGTCAGCAGCGAACAGGAACGGCTCGCTGGCGGCAGTGACGGTGCAGATGATGTCAGCCTCGGCGACCGCCTCGCCCGGCGACGGGGCGACGCGCGTATCCATCTCCGTCGCGAGCTGCTCGGCCCGCGCGCGATCACGGCCCCAGACGATCACCTCGCTAAAACTGCGGACTGCGCGCAGCGCCTCGATATGGCGGCGGGCCTGTTCACCGGTCCCGAACACCGCCAGCCGTTTGGCGTCCGGCCGGGCAAGCGCCTCGGTCGCACCAGCGGACGCGGCGGCGGTGCGGATCGCGGTCAGCACGCCCGCGTCGACCACCGCGCGGGGCGCGCCGGTGGCGGGATCGAAGATCATCACCAGCCCCTGATGCGACAGGCCGCCGCGCGCGACATTGCCGGGGAAGACGCTGACGAGCTTGGCGCCGAACGCGCCGCCGTCGAGCGATCCCGGCATGACGCCGAACGCATTCTCGCCATCGAGATCAATGATGCCGCGCAGCAGCTGGCGCGTCCGCCCGGCCGACAGCGCCTCCATCGCTTCGCGCACCAGCGCAATCGCGACGTCATAGGTCAGCCGCTCGCTCACCTCCTCGGCGGTGATCATGCGGACCGTCATGCATCTGCCTCCCTGGCGATCCGCCGGCGGAACAGGCGGATCAGCAATGTCGCGTTGAGCAGCATCACCACGCCGTAGATGTTCTGCGTCACCGCCATCGGCAGGCTGCCGAGGACGGTGAGCGTCAGGAACAGCGCCAGCGTCGCGTTCTGCACGCCCGTCTCGATTGCCAGCGTCATCCGGTCGCGCGTGTCGAGGCGCAGCAAGCGCCCGGCGAGCAGCCCGCACGCCATGGCACTGATATTCAGCGCGTAGATCGCGGGCGTCGCCGCGACGAGGTTTGCGATCACCATCTCGAAGCTGACCGCGACCGAAAAGCCAATCACCGCAACCAGCACGATCATCGCAGTGGGCCGCAGCCGGCGAGCGATGCCAGCGGCGGCATCGGGCGCGAAGCGGCGGACGATCATGCCGGCGGCGATCGGCAGCAAGGTGATCCGCGCAAGCTGCGCCATAGTCGCCAGCGCGTCGAGCTGCGGCACCGCCGCCTCGCTGCCGCCGAGGAACCATGGCACGGCCCAGCGCAGCAAGAGCGGAATGGTGAAGACGGTGACGATGCTGGTCATCACCGTCAGCACCACGGCCAGCGCGACATTGCCGCGCCCGACGAACGTCAGCGCGTTGGACGTGGTGCCCGCCGGGCAGATCGAGACGATGAAGAGGCCGAGCGCCAGTTCCGGCGGCAGGCGGAACAGAAGGCCGATTCCAAGGCCGAGCAGCGGCAGCATCAGCAGATGGATGCCGAAGCCTGCAACCACCGCACGCCCGCCGCGCAGGATGCCGGCAAAGTCGCGCGGCGCCAGCGTCAGCCCCATGCTGAACATGATCAGCGCCAGCCCGCAGGGCACCAGCAGCTGGTTGACGAAGGCGATGAGCTCCGGGCTCATGCGCCCCACACGTCGCGGGCGTAGCGCAGGAAGTTGCCGCCCATGATCTTCTCGATCCGCGCCGCCTTGTGGCCGCGCTGTTCGAGGAGGGCAATCAGGCGGCGATATTGCGTCGGCCCGCTCAGATCCTCGACGAACGGCAAGGTATCCGGGTTTTCGCCGCGCGCGGAGATGCCAGCGGCCTTGCGCTCGGCGATCTCCTGCCGGATCGCGGCGCGATAGGCGGCGATGTCGTCCACCGCCGTCGTGCCGCCATCGGTGCCGATGCCGACATGATCCTCGCCGCAGACCTTCACCGCATGTTCAATATGCGCGACCACGTCGGCCGCGCTCGCAACGCTCGACGGGTTAAGGAACGGCATGAAATAGATGCCGACGAACCCGCCCTTCGAGGCGACCAGCCGCAACTCCTCATCGGTCTTGTTGCGCGGCATGTCGGTGAGCGCGCGGCAGCCGGTGTGGTTGATCGAGATCGGCTGTGCCGACAGCCGCGCCGCCTCAAGGCAAGTGCGCTCCCCGCTGTGCGACAGATCTACCATCACGCGATTGGCGTTGAGCCGGGCGATCACCTCGCGCCCGAACGGCGTGATACCGCCGTTCTCCGGGGCCATCGATCCACTGCCAACCGCATTGGCGGGATTGTACGTCAGCTGAATCACCCGCACGCCAAGATCGGCGAACGTGTCGGCGCGAGACGCATCATCGCCGAGCATGGTGGTGTTCTGGAAGCCGTAGATGACGCCGATCCGCCCCGCCGCATAGGCACGCTGCATGTCGGCCGCGGTGTGAATCTTGGCCAGCGCATCGGGGCGCGCACGGATGCGGCGATCCCAGATGCCGATGTCGCGAACCGTCGCCTCGAACGGATCGCCGGCGCCGGAGACATGGCCCAGCGTGATGTTGATCGCGTCCATGCCGGAGGCGCGCGCATCATTGACCACCCGGTCGCTCAGCAGCGCGCGCTCCTCCGCCGGCACCGCGCCTTGCCCCCGCGGCGCATTGGGATCGCTGAACCCGCCCAGCGCATTGACGATCAGCATGTCGCGCGCCGGCGCTTTCCGGGTCTGTGCGACGGCGCCCGAGGCGCTGCCCGCGACGAGCCCGGCAAGAACGGTGCGGCGATCAATCACGGCCAAGCTCCTCTTCAGTCACGTCGCGGAAGTCCTCGCGCGGATAGGCGCGGCCGCGCTTCACGGTCATCACCACGCTACGCATGTTGGCGATGTCGGCCAGCGGGTCGCGCGCGAGAACGACGAGGTTGGCGAGCTTGCCGGGCGCGATCGTGCCCATCTCATCCTCGCGGCCCATCGACTTGGCGCCGACCAGCGTTGCGGAGCGGATCGCCTGCGCCGGCGTGAAGCCGGCCTTGCGCACCAGCAGCTCAAGCTCGTCGAACAGGCCGGGGTACGGCGCGCCCGCGCCGGTATCCCCATCGGTGCCGGCGGCGATCTCGATCCCGGCGCGGTGCGCCTGGGCGGTCAGTGCGGCGGCGAGATCGAGCGAACAATAAGCCGGCGGCCCCCCGGCGCGCGCCCGCGCCTCGCCCTCCTGATAGACCCGCAATGTCGCATCGAGCAGCATGCCGCGCCGGCGCATGTCCGCGAACAGCGACGCCATCACCGGGTTGCGGCCGGCGAGGAACGGCGCCGGATCGATCGGCACGCGCTGCTGATAGGTTTGCGGCCGCCGGTCGACCGCCTGATAGGCGAGGTAGCAGCTGTGCGACACGACGTCCGGGCCGGCGGCGATCACATCGGCGGGGGGCGTCGGGAACACCATGCCGTGCGCCCAGACCTGCATCTTCTGCCGGTGCGCCTCCTGCGTGATTCGCGCGATAAGCGGTGCGGGCAGGTTCGCGTAGATCTTGATCGCGCTTGCGCCGGTGCCGCGCGCGCGCCACGGCGAGCGGCAGATCGGTGCTGTTGTCGATCGCCTGCATCCAGGCGCCCTCGCCCGGCTTCACCCCCGCGCTGACGGCGAGCACGCGCGGATCGTCGAAGAAGCTCGGCCCGGCGAACAGCGCGGCATAGACGAGGTCAGGCGAAGCGATTTCCGCGACGTGAGCGGCGCGCGCCAGTTCGGCGACCGCGCGCAGATCGTCCGCCATGATCCGGGTCGCGGTGATCCCGCTGTAGAGATCGCGGCGCATCAGCGCCTCGGCCCGCCGGCGATTGGGAGGCGTCGCGACGTGCTGGTGACTGTCGATCAGGCCGGGCAGAAGGTAGCGGCCGCTGAGGTCGACGATCGTCGCGCCGGCAGGAAGAGCGCGCGCGAGCTGGGCGTCGGGCGCGACCCGCTGGATGCGGTCGCCGCGGACGATCACCGCCATGTCGCGCAGCGGCGCGGCGCCGGTGCCATCGAGCACGGTCGCATGGCGATAGACGGTGGTCGCCGGCGGCGCGGGCTCGGCTGGCGCCGCCCCGCCCGTCACGACAGCGCCCGCCGCCATGGCGACCATTGCCGCCACACGCCTCATCAACCGCATCCCTTCCCCCCCTTGCGTCATCGCCCCAGCCCGGCGGCCTTCTTCGGGCTTCCGCGGCGAAGGACAAGCGCTTTGTGTCGTCTTGCGGACAATTGACGCCTGAAAATGGCGCGCGGGCCCCGTGGAGCGATCAGTAGATGTCGCGGCGATAGCGGCCCTCGGCGAGCATCGCCTCCAGCACATCCTCGCCCAGCATCTCCGCAAGCACATGGTGGACCGCCGAGGCCATGCCCACCATGCTGCCGCACACGTAGATCGCGCCCCCGTTCGCGACGGCATCGCGCACGATCGGCGCAGCGTCTGCGAGCGCATCCTGGACGTAGCGCCTGGGCACGCCGCGGGACCAGGCGGTGTGGCTCGCGGCGAGGACGCCCGCGCACTGCAGCCGCTGCCGTTCCACGGCATGGAAGTCGTCATGATCCGGATGGCGTTCGCCGAAGAACAGCCAGGCTGGCCCAGCCCCTAGCGTCCCGGCACGCTGGCGAAGATGCGCCATCAGGCCGGCAAGGCCCGTACCGTTGCCGATCAGGATCATCGGGGTCGCCGGGTCTTCCGGCGCGTGGAAGGCCGCATTGCTTCGCACCCGCGCCTTCACGATACCACCGATCGGCGCGCCGGCGGTGAGCCAGCCGGAGCCGAGGCCGGCAAAGCCGTCCGCGGCCTGGCACTCGCGCACGATCAGTTCGACGCGGCCGGCCGGCGCGACCGAGGCAATCGAATATTCGCGGTGCGCGAGCGGCTTCAGCGTGTCGATATCGATCGGCAGTGGCTCGTCGAGCGGCAGGATTCGCGTCGCCAGCTGCGCGCGCAGAGCCGGCGTGTCGTTAAGTCCGTGGCGCGCGATGAAGGCATCCACGCGCCGCGGATCCTGCTGCGGCAGAATTTCCACGATATCGCCCGCGGCCCAGGCGGGCTCGCCCGCGGGTGGGATCAAGGCGACATGAAACGCGGCGCCGCCGCTGCTGCCGGGGTTGAGCAGCCGCCGCTCCGCCAGGCGCCAGTCGCCAAGCTCCGCCGGCGCCCAATCCGGCTGGTCGGTTCGCGCGCCCAGGCCGGCGAGCTGCTGCTGCCACTGGCGCAGCGCGCCCGCATCCTCGTCGTCCACCTCGATCACGTCGAACAACCGCTCGGCCCCGCCAGCGTGGAGCCACTGGTCGACCTGGTGGCCGAAGGCGCAGAAGTCCGGATACTCGCGGTCGCCCAGCGCCAGCACGGCGTAATGGAGATGCGAGAAGTCACCGGGCGCCTCTTGCAGCTGCCGCGCGAAGCCTCGGGCCGCATCGGGCGGCTCGCCTTCGCCATAGGTGCTGGCGACGATCAGCAGCCGACCGACGCTGGCGATCCGGCCTGTATCGAGCGCGGCGATCGGCAGGACGGCCGAATCTGGCAGGGCCTGCGCCGTCAGCCGCGCGATCCGTTCGGCCGATCCGGTATGCGAGGCAAATGCGACGATCGTCGTCACGCCTGCCGCCGGCGGACCATCAGGCACCTGCGCCGATATGGCCTTCAGCGCTGCCTTGCGCCGTCGCCGCGCAAAGTAGAGCAGGAAGCCGGTGATGGTGAACAGCGGCATCGTGAGGCTGCTCAGCGTCATCGCGATCCGCCCCGGCATCCCCCAATAGGCGCCGCGATGCAGTTCATAGACGCTGGTGACCAGGTCCTCGCCCCAGCGACGATCCGCATAAGGGACGTGGGAGATGACCGCGCCGGTGGTGCCATCGATCATCAGTTCGTCCGAGACGCGATCGTGCCGCGCGCCGGGCAGCTTGGCACGAAACTCGACGGCGTGATCGCGCACGCTGGCAGTGATCCGCTCATAGCTGCGCCCGCCGGTCGCCCGCTCGAACCCGCGCCACGCGACGCGCAGGTCCGCGGGCTCGTCGCTCACCGGCATCGCACGGGCGACCTCGGCGCGCGCCGGCGCCAGCAGCCGCTGCGCACCGTCACGATACCAGCCGTAGGACCACCACAGTCCCGTGCCGGCGCTGATGAGGTAGAACAGGATCAGCCAGCTGCCGATCACCGTGTGCAGCGCACGATAGAGGTTGCGCCCGGTCTTGCGCAGATCGAGCACGAACCAGCTGCGCCAGTCGAGCGGGCGGCGCGGCCAGCGCAGATAAAGCCCCGACAGGGCGAAGAAGATCAGCGACAGCGCGGCAAAGCCGGTGACCTGCCGGCCGAAGCCATTGCCGTCACCCGGCAGCGCCATCCAGCGGTGTACCGACCTGATCGTTTCGAAGAAGGCCTCGCCGCGTGGTTCACCCAGCATCTGCCCGGTGGCGGGATCGAGGTAGCTCCGCTCACGCTTCTTCGAACCGCCCTCGGTGTAACGGACCACCGCGGCACGCGTCGGATCACGCTCCACGATCAGCCGCGAGATGCGGATATCGGGCCGCTGCGCTTCGATGCGGGCGATAAGCTGCGGCCCGGTGAGCGGCGGCGTGGATGAAGGCGAGACCGTGATGATGCCGCGATTGGCAGCCTCGAGGATCTCCGCCTCGAAGCTCATCGTCGCGCCGGTCACACCCATCACGGCAAGCACGAGCCCCGCGGTGATGCCGAGGAACCAATGGACCTGGAAGAGCAGCGCACGGCCCATTCGCGAATCGTTCTCAATTAAGCTTGTTATTGCGAAGCACTCGCGTTAGGCGCCGCCTCCATTCTGGTCAATGCGGGGGGCATGTAGCGTGGCAATGACGGCGGGTTTGCGGAGCATCTGGTGGAGCAGCGCCGCGGTCATGGCGGTCGCGATTCCGCAGTCTACGCTGGCCGAGACGGCTGCTTCTCCCGAGGCGCCAGCCGAAGCACAGGGTAATCCGGACGGCTCCGTGGCCGACGAGGACATCGTCGTGACCGCGGCTCGCACGATCCTGCCGCCCAACGCGCTGCCGCTGACCATCGACGTCATCGACAAGACCACGCTCGATCAGCAGATCGCCATTTCCGGCAGCATCACCGATGCCGTCGCGGTCCTGACGCCGAGCTTCTCCCCCACGCGCGGCAAGCTTTCGGGCGCGGGCGAGACACTGCGTGGTCGCTCGCCGCTCTATGCGATCAACGGCATCCCACAGACCACGCCGCTGCGCGACGGCAGCCGCGACGGCTTCACCATCGACGGCTTCTTCATCGACCGCGTGGAGCTGATCTACGGATCGAACGCGCTGCAGGGCGTCGGCGGCACCGGCGGCATCGTCAACCAGGTGACGGTCGGCGCCCCGCGGGCCGAGGGGATCACAGGCCGTGTCCTGCTGCAGGGCACGGCGGCGGACGGGTTCGAAGGCAACTCGCTCGGCGGCAAGGCGGCCGGCCTCGTCCAGTACAAGTCCGGTATCTTCGACGCGACGGTCGGCGCCTCCTATGAGCGGCGCGGCGTCTTCTACGATGCCGAGAACCGGCGGATCGGGATCAACCTGACGCAGGGCGAAACGCAGGATTCGCGCGCCTACAATCTTTTCGGCCGCTTCGGCGTCGAACTGGGCAGCACCGGACGCCTCGACCTTATCGCCAACCGCTACGAGCTGAACGGCGACGGCGACTATGTCGCGCTGCCGGGCAACCGCGCCACCGGTATCCCGACCAGTGCGGTGCGTGGCAACGCGCCCGGCAAGCCGGCGGCGAACCGCGCGGAGGCACTGTCGCTATCCTATACCGACACTGATGTCGCGGGCGGCAATCTCACCGCGCAGCTGTTCTTCAACCGCACGTACGACACGTTCGGCGGCGAGCTGGCGCCGATCGCCACCTTCCAGGATCCGGCGATCGCCCCGCTCAATACGCTGTTCGATCAGTCCGAAAACCGGTCGCGCAAGATCGGCGCCCGTGCGAGCTACGAACGCGCCGTCCCCGGCTTCGAGGCGCTGGTCGCGACGATTGGCTTCGACGCCTTGTGGGACAAGACAGAGCAGCGGCTGATCGCCACCAACCGCATCTGGGTGCCCCCGGCGGATTTCCGCAGCCTTGCGCCCTTCGTGCAGGCGAACCTCAAGCTGTTTGACGGCAAGATGCGCCTGGCCGGCGGCGCGCGCTGGGAGAATGTGAAGGTCCGCATCGACGATTACCACACGCTCGCTTCCACCACGTACGACGGGCGCAACCCGGCGACGTTCGGCGGCGTGGCGGTGAAGGGCGGTGAACCCGGCTTCGATCAGGTGCTGTGGAATGGCGGCGTGATCCTGGAGCCGGTCAGCGGCATCCGCGCGTATGCAAGCTATGCCGAGGGCTTCACCATGGCCGACATCGGCCGCATCACCCGCGCGGTGAGCGTGCCCGGTACTGATCTCAGCAGCTTCCGCGCGATTGATCCCGTCATCTCCAACAACCGCGAAGTCGGCGTCGAGGTGAAGCGCGGGCCGCTGGATGCCAGCGCGACCTATTTCTGGTCGTCGAGCGACAATGGCCAGGTGCTCGTCGCGCTCGGCAACGGCATCTTCGAGGTGCAGCGGCAGCGGGTCGAGATCCAGGGCCTGGAGGTAAACCTGGGCGTCGCCATGCCGCTGAAGGGCCTGCGCCTATCGACCGGCTATGCCCATATCCTCGGTCGATATGACAGCGACAGCCGCGCACCCGACGGGGTGGTCGACACCGATCTCGACGGGACCAACATCTCGCCCGACCGGCTCAACCTCGCCATGGATTACGCCAATGGGCCGCTGATGGCACGCGTGCAGACGCAATATTACCTCTCACGCAACTTCCGCGGAAAGGCGAACCCCGACCCGCGCAACAATTTCGCGGGCTATAACGTGACGGACGCATCGATCCGTTACCAGACCGGGATCGGCGGCTTCACGCTCAGCGCGCAGAACATCTTCGACAATTTCTACATCGATTATAACAGCGACACGCGGCTGCCGAACGACAACCTCGCCTTCTTCGCCGGCCGCGGGCGCACGTTTACGTTGGGCTGGGATATGCGCTTCTGATCTGCCGCTGACCGTCGCCGGCGCGCCGCATCATGGCCGCGGGCCCATCGATAATCGGCAAGCGGCGACAATCTGGCCGCAATAGTCATTACGGATGCTTGCTGGCGGAAGCTCCGCGCCGTACCGATCGTCGTGATCTGGTTTTCGGAGCTTCCATGCGCGCCATTTTGCTTGCCACCACCCTGGCCTTGCTGTCCTCCACGGCAGGCGCGCAAACCGCAGCCGCGCCGGCAACCGCCGCCCCCACGACCACCGCCGATCCGGCTGCACCCAAAGGCCGGCTATCGGATGCCGCCACCCCCAAAGCCTATCGTCTCGATTTCACGATCCAGCCGAAGGAGCCCGGCTTCTCCGGACACGGCGAGATCGACGTGACGGTAAAGGCGCCGACCACCCGGCTCTACCTCCACGGCCGCGACCTGAAGGTGAAGGCATCGGCGCGGGTCGGCGGGCGAACGATCCCGGCGACCTTCACGCAGGTGGACAAGACCGGCACTGCGCAGCTCGATTTCGCGCAGCCGGTGCCCGCCGGCGCCGTCACCCTGGTGTTCGACTGGACCGGCAATTTCGGCGACAACGCGTCGGGCCTCTACCGCGTCAAGGTCGGCGACCAATGGTATAGCTGGACGCAGTTTGAATCGATTGACGCGCGCGCCGCTTTCCCGAGCTTCGACGAGCCGGGGTTCAAGACGCCCTTCACCATCTCGATTACCACCGATCCCGGCTCCAAGGCGATCAGCAACGCGCCCGAGCAAGGCGTGACGCGCGCCGGCGCGCTGGAGAAGCACCAGTTCGCCCCCACGCGCCCGCTGCCCACCTATCTGGTCGCGCTGGTCACCGGCCCGTTCGTGCACGAGACCGCGGCGATCGCGCCGACGCCGGAGCGTGCCGAGCCGCTGCCGCTCGGCATCGCCGTCACCCAGCCGCTGAAGGATCGGACAGCCTATGTGCAGGCGGAAACGCCGCGCATCGTGACGCTGCTGGAGCAATATTTCGGCACCCCCTTCCCCTTCCCCAAGCTGGACCAGATCGGCTCCCCGATCATGCCGGGCGCGATGGAGAATGCCGGCGCCGACATCTACGGCGACGGGATCATCGCGCTCGCGCCCGATGCGCCGGTGTCGCAGAAGAAGGTGTTCGGCATGGTGGTGGCGCATGAGCTTGCCCACCAATGGTTCGGCGACCTCGTCTCCCCCGTCTGGTGGGACGATCTGTGGCTGAACGAAAGCTTCGCCAACTGGATGGGTTTCCGCATCGGTGGCGAATGGCGGCCGGAGCTGAACATCGGCGTCGGCGGGCTGGAGGATGGCTTCTCCGCGATGAACACGGATTCGCTCACCGTGGGGCGGCCGATCCATGAGCCGATCACCGAGAATGCGAACATCGATTCCGCCTTCGACAGCATCACTTATGGCAAGGGCGGCCATGTGATCGCGATGATCGCGGGCTATCTGGGCGACGAGAAGTTCCGCGACGGCGTGCGCCTGCACCTCAAGCGCCACGCGTACGGCAACGCCGCGACAGCCGACTTCTTCAAGAGCCTGGCCGATGCGGCGCAGGACCCGCGCGTCGTGACGGCGATGCAGAGCTTCGTCGACCAGCAGGGCGTGCCGCTGATCACGCTGAAGCGCGACGGCAACCGCCTGGTCGCCAGCCAGTCGCGCTACACCTTCATCGGCCAGGCGCCGCAACCGACGCGCTGGACGGTGCCGTTCTGCTACAACGTCGCGGCGACGCGGAAGTGCACGTTGATCGACGGGCCGTCGGCGGTGATCGACGCGCCGGCGGGCAATGCCGCGCTGATGCCCAACGCGGGCGGCACCGGCTACTACCGCTTCGATCTGGAGCCTGCCGACTGGGATCGCCTGATCGCGACCTTCCCCACGATGTCGGGCGCGGAGGCGATTGCCGCCAGCGACAGCCTGTGGGCGGCGTTCCGCGCCGGGCGGATGGATGCGCCTCGCCTGCTCGCCGGCACGGCGGCGCTTGCGGCCAACGCCGATTCGAACGCTGCGCTCGACGGGGCGCAGCGGCTTGCCGGGCTGAACCGCCGCGGGGTGATCCCTGCCGCCGCCGTGCCGGCGTATCGCGCCTATCTCGACCGTACCTTTGCGCCGCGCCTCGCCGCGCTCGGCTTCGATTCGGCGGCGGGCGCCTATGCCAGCGACGATCCCGACCGGCAGAAGCTGCGCGCCGACCTCGTCTCGCTGCTGGCGCATGAGGCGGAGGATAAGGCGGTGCTGGCGAAGCTGTCCGCGGCGGCACAGCGCTACATCGCGGGCGACAAGGCCGCGCTCGACCCGACCTATCTTGCCGATGGCTTCGCCGCGATCGTCGGGCAGGGCGGCCTCCCCGCGGCCAAGAAGATCATGGACCTTGGCCTCACCAGCGAGGACCCGGTGGTGCGCAGCGCCGCGCTGACCGCGGTCGCTGACAGCGGCCAGCCGGAAATCGCCACCTGGGCGCTCGGCTTCACTGACCCGCGCCTGCGCTCGCTGGAGCGTGCGACGATGCTGCTTCGCCTCGCGCATGCATCGGGCACCGTCGCGATGACCGGCGACTGGATCATCGCCAACATCGAGCCGTTGCTCGGCAACGCGAACGGCATCTTCGCCGGCCGCCTCGCCCAGTCCTTCACGATGCAATGCGGCGTCGACCGCGCCGCGCGCATCGATGCAGCGGTCGGCAGCAAGATCCGCGAAGCCGGCACCGGCGTCCTCGATTACGAACGCACGCTGGAAAGCATCCGCCTGTGCGGCGCGCTGCGAGATGCGAAGTCGGCGGAGATCGGGACGGCGTTGATGCGAGCACGGTGATCAGGTTGAGGCGAGGCACCTGCAGGCCGTAAGCCGGCGCATTTCGACGCTCGATCGCGATGTCATCGGTTCGCCTGCGGTCGGGAGGCCCGGCATCAAGCCAGGGGGACCTTCACGCTTCGTCCTCCTGTCGTTCCAGCCCGTCCAGCACCGCCTCGGGTGACACATCCTGCTTGATTTCGTCGAGCTCACTCGGGCGCACGGCGTCCACCCCCATCTTCCGCGCCATGGCGTCGACCAGCGCCACCAGCCTAGTCAGCTCATGCTCGGTGAGGAGGTTGATTTGGAGGTCGAGCTCCGACTGTCTGGCGGCAGCGCCCATCATCCGGTTCTGGCTGATGAGCACGAACGTCGAAAGGAAGATCGCCTCGACGCTCGCTTCCATCGCAAGCATCACGAAGCTGGGGTCGAACGGCCTGAGACCCGGCACGACACCCAGGTTGATGAGGATCCACGTGCCATAGGCCACTGCGTGGATCATCACGAAAGTCATGCTTCCCGCAAATTTGGTGATCGCGTCCGACACGCGCTCGGAGAGCGTGGCCTCGGCTTCCTCCTGCGCCCGCCGCTCCCGCATCCGCTGCATGTTGCGCTCCAGCACGGAACTGAGGCCGGGCGGTGCCGGGGACGGGTGGGTCAGGGCAGCGTCGTCCATCGCAGCGGGCTCCTCGGAGGATCAATGGTAACGCACCGGCAAGCCATGCGGCGGCAGCGACCCGTGACGCTCACCCACGCCCGCGCGCCGATCGTACCGGCAGCACGAGGCTGGTGACAAAGTTGCGCAGTTCGGTCATCCGCCTCGTCGGATCGGTGATCTGTTCATCGACGCCGAGCCGCCACGCGAGATCGCGCCGTTCGGGCTCCCCGTAAAGCGCCTCGATCAGCGCCGCATGTGTCTCCACATCGCTCGTCGCGCGGGCGAGCCCTTGTTCGATTAGGTCGTCCGCCTGCCGGCGCAGCGCGGCCGCAACCTCGCGCAGCGAAATCTCCGGATGATATTGGACGCCCCAGAAGACGCCCCCGTCGTGCCGGATCTCCGCTGCCTGGACGCGTGTCACGGCATTGGAGGCGAGCAAGGAGCCGCCTGGCGGCAACGCCTCCACCTCGTCGGTGTGGATCGCCGGCGCGTCGAACACGCGTGGCCGGCCTTCGAGGAGCGGGTGGCCCTCGCCGCTGGCCTGCCGCACGATTCGGCGCGCAAAGCCTGCCTCGCGACGCTCCCGCATCGACCGGACGGTACCGCCGGCCGCTACGACGGCGACCTGCAACCCGGCACAGGATCCGAACGACGGCGTGCCCGAGCGAAAAACCGCGCGCATGAACTCGATCTCGCGCCGCGTCTCGGGGGTGTCCTCATACAGATGCAGCGGAGAGCCGGTCAGGAACACCGCGTCATAGCTTTCCAGGGCGCCCAGTGACGGGATGCAGGTACCGCGATCCGCCGGCTTCACCCGATCACAGACGGCTCCGGGGACGAGATGGCCCAGGCGAGCGAGGAAGGTCTCACCCGAACTGCGTCCGACGCTCTCGCGGCGCTTCTCACGCGCAGCGGGCGGCTCACTTTCGGCGATCAGGAAGCGCATGCGAACTCGCGGCAAGAAGCGGCGCAGCATGCCGCGACAACAGATCTCGTCGAGGTTCTGCGGTTCTCGGGAGAGCCCGTGCTGTTACCGCAAGTCCGCGGCGCGCGAGCCTTCCAAGAACACCAATGGAAACAGAAGGTTGCAGTGCAAATGCCGATTGCGTCAGGCGGCGCGGCAGCTCCTGCCCAAGGGCGAACGCGAGCACGTGGCCGAGCTATCAAAGGGCGGTCAGCGCCTTATCGCACCTTGATGCAAATCTTCGCCGCACCTTTCGGGGTGGCCCGCCGAAGGCGCTCAACGAAGTTAATTGAGCGCGACGAAGATCACCGCCACTGAGCTATCGAATGCAGCGGCTGTCACCGTGGTCGTCAACCGAGCGGCGCGGCAGACAGGAAGGTGGCGGAGACGGAGGGATTCGAACCCTCGGTACAGTTTCCCGTACGACGCTTTAGCAAAGCGTTGGTTTCAGCCACTCACCCACGTCTCCAGGCCTGGCGGAAGCGGGGACGTAGCGGGGAGTGCGGCGTTAATCAAGGTCCGCGTTGGGGTTCGCGACATCGGCCCCGTCGGGCGCCGACACGAGCGCCACGCCCGACGTTGCCACACAAAAAAATACCGAGTTCACCCGCTGGACCGCCCCACCCAGCCAGCGCTCAGCGCCAGCCTCCCTCAGCCCTGCGGCGCAGCCTTGTCGTTCTTCGCGATGATCGGCCCGTTCGATCGGCAGGCGGCACTGATCACGGGAAATTCGAGGTCCGTGTTGCGCGCCAGCGCCTGCGGAAGGGCGGCGCGGCACTGGTGCACGGTGGCATAGCGCACCGGCTCGATCCGGGCCTCGGCGCAGCCCGTGGCGTCGTCGCCGCAGCCCATGATCGCCAGCACGAAGAAGATCGGTTGCATCATCGCCTCCACTCCGCCCTTAAACCCGCAAGGCCTTCAAACTGTTCCGTTTGCTCTTGCCGGTGTGCTATTCGCGTGACACAGTCGGCACCATAATGATGGGGGATGGAAGAGCATGCGCCTCGCGACGAAACTGCTGCTGGCCGCGACCGGCATGGCATTGACGGCGGCGGCCGTTGCGGCGGCGCCCGGGGGAGCCCGGCCTGACGCGGCGGTGCCGCTGATCGAGCGGTCGAAGCTGTTCGGCAATCCGGAAAAGACCGGGGGCCAGCTGTCGCCCGACGGCCGTTGGATCGGCTTCATCGCCCCGCGCGACGGCGTGCTCAACGTCTGGGTCGCCCCGGCCGACAATCCCTCGGCCGCAAGGCCGCTGACGGCGGAAAAGACGCGGCCGATCCGCCAGACCTTCTGGGCGCCGGATTCGAGCCAGGTGCTGTTCGTCAACGACAAGGGCGGTGACGAGAACTTCCGCCTCTATGGTGTCCCGGTCACGGGCGGCGAAGCGCGCGATTACACGCCGTTCGACAAGGTGCGCGTGATGCCGATCGGCGCCAGCACCGTGATCAAGGACCGGATCCTGATCGGCCTCAACAATCGCGATCCGCGCTGGCACGATGTCCACAGCCTCGATCTCAAGACCGGCAAGCTGACGCTGGTGATGCAGAACGATGGCTATGGCGGCTTTGTCGCCGATGATGCGCTGAACGTGCGTCTCGCCTCACGCCCACGCGCCGATGGCGGTGACGATTGGTTCCGCGTGACGGACGGCAAGGTGGAGCCGACACCGATCGTCTCCTACGGCCTGGATGACAGCGCGACGACCGGCGCGCTCGGCTTCACCACCGATGGCAAGACGCTCTACTGGGCAGATTCGCGCGATCGCGACACCGGTGCGCTCATGGCACAGGACGCCAGCGGCAAGATGACGCTGATCGCGCAGGATCCGCGCGTCGATATCAGCAACGGCCTGTTCAATCCCAAGACCGGCGTGATCGAGGCATACCGCCAGGATTATCTGCGCAGCGAATATGTGCCCGTCGGCGATGCAGTGAAGGCGGATCTCGCCTTCCTCAAGGCGCAGAACAAAGGCGAATTCACCGTCACCAGCCGTACCGAGGCGGACGACAAATGGCTCGTCGCCTTCGATCCGGTGTCCGCCCCCGCCTCCACCTGGGTCTATGACCGCAAGGCAAGGACACTCAAGCAGCTTTACGTCTCGCGCCCCGCGCTGGTCGGCGCGCCGCTCGTCCCGATGATCCCGACGGTGATCAAGTCGCGCGACGGGCTCGATCTCGTGTCGTATCTGACGCTGCCCAAGGGCGTCGACGCGAACGGCGATGGCAAGGCGGACAAGCCCGTGCCGATGGTGCTGTTCGTCCACGGCGGGCCGTGGGGCCGCGATGGCTATGGCTATAACAGCTACCACCAGTGGCTCGCGAACCGCGGCTACGCGGTGCTCTCGGTCAACTTCCGCGCCTCCACCGGCTTCGGCAAGAAGTTCCTTGCCGCCGGGAACATGGAATGGGGCAAGAAGATGCACGACGACCTGCTCGACGCGGTCGAGTGGGCCGTGCGCGAGGGCGTGACGACGAAGGACAAGGTCGCGATCATGGGCGGCTCCTACGGCGGCTATGCGACGCTCGCCGGCCTCGCCTTCACGCCGGATACGTTCGCGTGCGGCGTCGACATCGTCGGCCCGTCGAACCTCAACACCCTGCTCGCCTCGATCCCGGCCTATTGGGAGGCGGGCAAGCAGCAGATGTACCGCCGCATGGGCGACCCGACGACGCCGGAAGGCCAGGCGATCCTCAAGGAGCGCTCGCCGCTGTTCGCCGCGGACAGGATCAGGAAGCCGCTGCTGATCGGCCAGGGCGCCAATGATCCGCGCGTCAACGTGCGCGAAAGCGACCAGATCGTCGACGCGATGAAGGCAAAGAACATCCCCGTCACCTATGTCGTCTTCCCGGACGAGGGCCACGGCTTTGCCCGGCCGGTGAACAACATCGCGTTCAACGCGGTGACGGAGAACTTCCTCGCCCCCTGCCTTGGCGGCCGCGCGGAGCCGATCGGCAACGCGCTGGAGGGCTCCACCGCGGAGATCCGCCACGGCGCCGAGTTCGTGACGGGCCTCGCGCCGAAGAAGTGACTGCCACCGCCCTTCGTTTCGGGCAGCGTCGGGAGACCAGCGCCAAACGCTGAGCCCGGTCTCTCGACTGCTCCCGACGCGAACGGGAGGAAAGTAGCGGCAGGAGCCCCCTAGTCGGCGTCCGCCAGCGCCTGCCGGATCGTCTCGATCGGCAGGCCAAGGACGTCGGCGAGGCTCTGCGGGGAGGCGCCGCGCGAGGCCAGCATGCGGATGCGCGCCTCGTCCGCCACCATGCGATAGCCGCTGGTGTCGCGCTGCTCGCGCACCACGTCCTTGCGGCCCGATCCGCGGTGGCGCTGCGCGGCGGCGGCATGCGGATCGCGCGCCGCGAGCGCGACGTTCGCTTCCCTCTTCGCGAGCCGCTCCGCCTCGCGCTGCGCCGCCTGTGCCGCGCGCGCCGATGCGCGGGCATCGAGCCGCGCCGTCAGCGGCTCGCGGGCGAGCGGCTCAATCGGCTTGCGGGCTTCACCGGGGGAACGCGCGGGGGGCAGCCCCCAACTCTTGTCGACCATGCGCGCGCCCCTCTCCCAACCGGCGGGGCCCGCGCAACCCCCTTCCACGATTCCCAAACCATTGCACGAAAGCCCTGCCGCGCCGACATAGCGCGGCAATGCCCCCCACCGATCCGACCACCCGCAGCGCAGATCGCCCTCTCGGCCCGACGCTGCGCCGCTTCCTTCCCTATCTCTGGCCGTCCGACGCGCCCGGCATGAAGCTGCGCGTCGCGGGCGCGATGGCGCTCGTCGTCGCCTCGAAGCTGGTGCAGGTCTATGGCGCGCCGTTCGCGCTGCAGGGCGCGGTTGATGGCATGGCCGGCGTGCCGCGCTCGCCGGCGATGCTCGTCATCCTGCTGGTGGTTGGCTATGCCGCGGCCCGGTTCGGCACCACCCTGTTCGACAACCTTCGCAACACGGTGTTCGAAAGCGTCGGGCAGGAAGCGACCCGGCGCCTCGCCGCGCAGGTGTTCCGCCACCTTCACGATCTGTCTCTGCGCTTCCACCTCGAACGCCGCACCGGCGCGGTCACCAAGGTGGTGGAGCGCGGCACCAAGAGCATCGATACGATGCTCTATTTCCTCCTGTTCAACATCGCGCCGACGGTGCTCGAGCTTACCCTGGTGCTGGGCATTTTCTGGGTGAAGTTCGGCTGGCCGCTCGTCGCCGCGACATTGGTGATGGTGGTCGTCTACATCTGGTTCACCCGGAAGGTGACTGACTGGCGGGCTGCCCTGCGCGAGCAAATGAACAACCTCGATACCGGCGCGGTCGCGCATGCGGTGGATTCGCTGCTGAACTTCGAGACGGTGAAATACTTCGGCGCCGAAGATCGCGAGGCCAGGCGCTACGATGCCGCCATGGGCGCCTATGCCAAGGCCGCGGTGCGCTCGGAGAACAGCCTCGCCTGGCTCAACATCGGCCAGGCCGCGATCACCAACCTGATGCTGGGCGCCGGGATGGCGTTCGTCGTCTGGGGCTGGGCGCAGGGCCGCTTCTCGGCCGGTGACGTGGTGCTCGTCTCGACGCTCCTGTCGCAGCTGTTCCGCCCGCTTGACCTTCTCGGCATGGTCTATCGCACGATCCGCCAGGGCGTGATCGACATGGGCGCGATGTTCGACCTGGTGGACACGCCGTCGGAGGTGGTCGACGCACCGGGCGCCAAGCCGCTCAACGTCTCCCGCGGGCATCTGAAGTTCGAGAACGTGCGCTTCGGCTATGATCCCGGTCGCGATATCCTGAAGGGCATCACGCTCGACATCCCGGCCGGCGCCACCGTCGCGGTCGTCGGCCCGTCCGGCGCTGGCAAGTCCACGCTCGCCCGGCTGCTGTACCGCTTCTACGATCTCACCGGTGGCCGCATCACCATCGATAGCCAGGATATCGCCGAGGTCACCCAGGCCAGCCTGCGCCGCGCGATCGGCATCGTCCCGCAGGATACGGTGCTGTTCAACGACACGATCGGGTACAACATCGCCTACGGCCGCGAAGGTGCCGACGATGCCGAGATCCGCGCCGCCGCGCGCGGGGCGGCGATCGCGGGCTTCATCGAAAGCCAGCCAGACGGCTATGCCACCCGCGTCGGCGAGCGCGGGCTGAAGCTGTCGGGCGGCGAGAAGCAGCGCGTCGCGATCGCGCGCACCCTGCTCAAGAACCCGCCGATCCTGATCCTCGACGAAGCCACCTCCGCGCTCGACAGCCGGACGGAGGCGGACATCATGGCGACGCTCCACGCGATCGAGCGCGGCCGGACGACGATCGTCATCGCCCACCGCCTGTCCACCATCGTCCACGCCGACAAGATCGTCGTGCTGGAGGCCGGCCGCGTCGTCGAACAGGGCACCCATGCCGAGCTGCTGCGCGCCGGCGGCACCTATGCCGAGCTATGGGCGCGCCAGGCGAACGAGCGCCGCGAGGAAGAGGAAACGGACGCCGAAATCGCGGAGTGATCCGCCCCCTCCCGCGCGCGCTTCACGCCAGCAGGTCGCGATACTCCGGATGCTTGCGGATGAACGCCGCGACGAACTGGCATTGCGCGATCACCTTCAGCCCCTGGTCGCGCGCACTGTCCAGCGCGGCGCGGATCAGGCGCGAGGCAACGCCCCGCCCCTCGATCTCGCGCGGGACGACGGTGTGGGTGAAGACGATCCGCTCGCCCTCGCGCTGATAGGCGGCGATCGCGCGATGGCCGTCCACGTCGAGCTCGAATTCCTGTTCGGCCCGGTTGTCGCGTACCTTGTTCATCGCCGGAACCTAGGGGCTCGCGCGGCGGGATGAAAGCACCGGTCGCGCGGGTGACACGCCGGCACCGGGCGCCTAGAGCCACCCGCAATGGCCGCCGATCCCGTTTCCGTCCTCCACAAGCTGTTCGGTTTCCCCGATTTCCGCGGCGTCCAGCGTCACGTCGTCGATCGCGTCCTCGCCGGGCAGTCGACGCTGGCGGTGATGCCGACAGGCGCCGGCAAGTCGCTGACCTATCAGCTGCCCGCGACCATGCTCGATGGCACCTGCATCGTCGTCTCGCCGCTCATTGCGCTGATGCACGATCAGCTGCGCGCGGCCGAGGCGGTCGGCATCCGCGCCGCCACGCTCACCAGCGTCGACGAAAACAAGGCGGAGACGCGCGGCCGCTTCCTCGATGGCGCGCTGGACCTGTTGTATGTCGCGCCCGAACGCGCCTCCACCGCCGACTTCCGCGACCTGCTCGACCGCGGCCGCGTCGCGCTGTTCGCGATCGACGAGGCGCATTGCGTCAGCGAATGGGGGCATGATTTCCGCCCCGATTACCGCCTGCTGCGCCCGTTGCTCGATCGCTTCCCGGCCGTGCCGCGGCTCGCGCTCACCGCCACCGCCGACGAGCATACCCGCGCCGACATCCTCGATCAGCTCGGCATCCCGCACGACGGCATGATCGTCGCCGGTTTCGACCGGCCCAACATCCGTTATTCGATCACCCCGCGCGACAATACGACGCGCCAGATCGCCGATATCGTGCGCGACACGCCGGGTGCCGGCATCGTCTACGTTCCCTCGCGCGCCGGGACCGAGAAGCTCGCCGAGGCGCTGCGCACCGCCACCGGCCGGCCCGTGCGCGCCTATCACGCCGGGCTCGATCCCGAGGTGCGCCGGAAGAACCAGGCCGATTTCGTCGCCAGCGAGGATATGGTGATCTGCGCCACGGTCGCGTTCGGCATGGGGATCGACAAGCCCGACGTCCGCTTCGTCGCGCATGCCGGCCTGCCCAAGTCGATCGAGGCCTATTACCAGGAAACCGGACGCGCCGGGCGCGACGGCGATCCGGCGATCGCGCATCTCTTCTGGGGTGCCGACGATTTCGCCCGCGCCCGCCAGCGCATCGGCGAAGTGGAGCCGCACCGCCAGCCCGGCGAGCGCCAGCGCCTCAATGCACTGGGCGCGCTGGTCGAGACCGCCGGCTGCCGCCGCCGCATCCTGCTCGCCCATTTCGGCGAAGAGCCCCCGGAAACATGCGGCAATTGCGACAATTGCCTGTCACCCCCGGCGGCGATCGACGCGACCGAGACGGCGCGCAAGTATCTCTCCGCCGTCTTCCGCACCGGGCAAAGCTTCGGCTCCACCTATATCGAGGAGGTGCTGACCGGTAAGTCGTCCGAGCGCAGCCTGATGAACGGGCATGAGGCGCTGTCGGTGTGGAACATCGTCGATGGCGAGGAGCGCATGCTGCTGAAGCCGGTCGGCCGCGCCCTGCTGCTGCGTGACGCGTTGCGCACCAATCCCCACGGCGGCCTCGAATTCGGCCCCGCCGCGCGGGGGCTGATCAAGGGCGAGGATAATCTGAAGCTCGTCATTCCGCCCAAGCGCGAACGGCGCCGCCGCGGCGACCAGGCGCCCAATCCGGTCAACGATCCGCTGTTCGACGCGCTGCGCACCCGCCGCCGCGAACTGGCGCAGGAGGCCGGCGTGCCGCCCTATGTGATCTTCCACGATTCGGTGCTGCGCGACATGGCCCGGATGCGCCCCGCCTCGCGCGCCTCGCTCGGCATGCTCACCGGCGTCGGCCAGCGCAAGCTCGACGCTTATGGAGACGCGTTCCTGCGCGTGATCCGCGAGAACTGAGCGCCCAAAAAGAACCGCGCCAACACCGACGAACCGGTTCTCCCCCGCGCCAACCTGCGCTATCTGCGCATCATGCTCGACATCCGCCGCATCGATGACCGTATCTCGGTCGCTCCGCAGATCGACCCAGAGGATATCGCCGCGATCAAGGCGGCCGGCTTCGTCGCGATCGTCAACAACCGCCCCGATGGCGAGGAAGGCGGTCAGCCGAGCGGTGACGCGATCCGCGCCGCGGCCGAGGATCACGGCCTGGCTTATACCGCGATCCCCGTCACCCACGCCGGCTTCTCGATGCCGCAAGTGACGGCGATGATCGACGCGCTGTCGAACGCCAACGGGCCGGTGCTGGCCTATTGCCGCTCCGGCACCCGCTCGTGCAACCTGTGGGCGCTGTCGCAGGCCGGGCTTGGCGCGGATCAGGACGAACTCGTCACGCAGGCGCGTGCCGCCGGCTACGATCTCACGGGTCTTCGCCCGTTGATGGATGCGGTGAAGCCCGCCGACTGATCGTCGCCGCATGAACTGGCTCGTCTTTGCCGGCTCGCTGGCCGCGGTGCTCCTGCTCGGCGGGATCGCCGCGTGGCTGAAGCTCGGCGGGAAGGATGCGGCGCTTGAAGGGCCGGAGGAAGCGATGCGCGCCGCCGAGGATGCGCTTCCCGGCTTCGTCGCCCGTTCGGTGGCCCTGGGTGCCGATCGCCGCGCCGCGCTGATCTTCGGCGAAAACATGCGCGTCGTCGTGCTGAAGGCGCATGGCGCGCGCACCGCCGCGCGGGAGATCGCCTGGCGAGACGTGCGGGCAACCGCCGATGGCATGCTGGTCGCGACGCAGGATCGTTTCGGGACAGTGCTCGTCGCCGGGGTGGACAACCTCGACGTCCGCCGGCTGGCGCCGCAACTGACACGGGTGTAAGCTCCTCTCAACAAGAGAGAGGATGCGTGACGGTGGCAGCGCTGCCCGATCCGGTGAGCCTGGCGGTGCCCGGCTTCGTGATGCTCGTGCTGGCGGAAATGATCGTCGCGCGGGTGAAGGATCGCACGCGCTACGAACCGCGCGATACGCTGACCTCGCTTGGCCTCGGGCTCGGCAGCACGGTGGCCGGGGTGCTGTCCGCCGGCGGGCTCCTTGCGCTCGCCAACTGGCTACACCAGTTCCGCCTCTTCGATATTGGCTATGCCTGGTATTGGTTCGTCGTCGCCTTCGTCATCGACGATCTGGCCTATTACGCCTTCCACCGCTCCGCGCATCGCGTCCGCTGGTTCTGGGCGAGCCATGTCATCCACCACAGCTCGCAGCATTATAACCTCTCCACCGCGCTGCGACAGACGTGGACCGGCTTCTTCAGCCTCGCCTTCCTCTTCCGCCTGCCCTTGTTCCTGATCGGCTTTCCGCCCGCGATGGTGTTCTTCGTCGCCGGCCTGAACCTCATCTACCAGTTCTGGATTCACACCGAGGTAATCGGGCGGATGCCGCGCTGGTTCGAGGCGGTGATGAACACGCCCTCGCACCACCGCGTCCACCACGCCACCAACCCGCGCTACCTCGATCGCAACTATGCCGGGGTGTTCATCATCTGGGATCGCCTGTTCCGCACCTTCGAGCCCGAACGTGACGACGATCGCCCGCGCTACGGCATCGTCCACCAGCTCGGCAGCTTCAACCTTCTCTGGGCCGCCTTCCACGAATGGATCGCCATCGCGCGCGATCTGCGCGCCGCGCCGTGGGGCGCCAAGCTCGGCTACCTCTGGCGCCCGCCCGGCTGGAGCCACGACGGCTCGCGCGACACCAGCGAGACGCTGAAGGCGCGGTGGATGGAGCGTCAGATAGCTGCAGCGCCACCGGGCTCGACCTCGGCGGAAAGCTGATCCCACCGCGTCCTAATTGCCTTCCCGCCCCGTCGCGGTCCGATCGCGCTCATAACGAGCGTCGAGACCGAAAGGCGGCATCCAGCCTTCACGCCGGATCGTCCTGCATTCGTAGGTCGGCACGAACTGGTCGGTCTCGTCCAGCGCACCCAGATTGACCTCAATCTCGTCGCCGTAGCGCGAGAATATCGAGGAGCCGCATTGCGGGCAGAAGTGCCGACCGCCCGTGGCACGCGTTTCGCCCGTCACGATCACCGCACCCTCGGGATAGATCGCCGCCGCGAAGAACAGGGCGCCGCTGTGCTTGCGGCAGTCGAGGCAATGGCACAGGCCGACCCGATAGGGGGCACCCGCCGCCGCCAGGCGAACCGCCCCGCACAGGCACCCGCCCCTCACCTCGCCCGTTTTCATGTCCGCCATACATCCTCCCGCGCAGTCGTATGCCTGCCCGCCTCCGCCGCTGGCCTGTCCGTCCTGTTCCGCGCGAAAGCACAGCGCAGCGCTGCCGCCTCGATGCTTGACCGAACCACACGCGACTTCCAGCGCCAACGTCTGCTCCAACTCACACACCGCAACGAAGGAGCGCAGCGGCATCCAGATTCCCGCTTGACGGAAACTCTACCTAGGTAGAGTTATAGTGAATGTCTCGAACGCGTGCGCTCTCTCCTCATGCCCGGAACGTCCTCGCCGTCCTCCTAGATCGCGGCGGCCAATGGTCGCACGGCTATGATCTCGCACGCCAGGCCGGCGTGAAGTCCGGCACGCTGTATCCGCTGCTCATTCGCCTCGAATCGCAAGGATATCTCGAGGCGGAGTGGCAGCAACCGGCGGAAGGGGGGCGCCCGCCGCGCCACGTCTACCGCCTGACCGCGAGCGGCGTGCAGATCGCCCGCGCCAATCCCCCCGGCGGCACGGCAAGCCGGGCGCCGCAGCAGCGGGAGGCGACGGTATGAGCTTGAGTATTCGCCGCCGCCTCACCGATCTCGCTTGCCGCGCCCTGCAAGCCACCCTGCCGCCTTCGTTGCAGCCCTGGGGATGGGCCGTCCGTCACGAGGCGGCCAGCATCCCGGACGATACCAGGGCGCTCCTGTTCACGCTCGACAGCCTGTGCGGGCTCATGCCGCGGGCCATCGCCGCGCATGTTGTTCACCCCTTCGGCGCGCTCATCGGCGACGCTGCGTTCAGCAAAGGATCGAACAGCATGACCATGTACGAGATGATCCGTCGCCCCCGCACGGTCGGCATTGCGTGCGCGATCGGCGCCGTCCTGCTCGGCCTTGCCTATATGGCCATCGCCGCTGCGCCGGCGCGGTACCTCGGCATCAACGGCGGGGCGCTGGTGATCGGCCTGACGATGCTGCTGCTGTTCGGGCGCGCCGTGGCGGCGGGGCGGGCAGCGACCGGGGCCGTGATCGCGGCGATGGCGGCGGCGCTACTGGCGACGGCGCTGATCGGCGCCCGGGTCGATGGCGCGTCCCGCTGGGTCAGCGTGGGCGGTCTGGCGATCCAGCCCACCTCGATCCTGGTGCCGCTGATGCTCGTCGCCTTCTCGCGGGCCCGCACGACGCTGGCGACGATCGGCATCGTCGCTGCCGCTGCGGCCATCGCCCTCCAGCCCGACCGTGCCATGGCCGGCATCCTTGCGCTCAGCCTCGCCGCGCTTGCGATCACCAGCCGTGATCGCCACGTCCTCGTCGCGCTGGCGGCGAGCGTCGCCGGCTTCGTGGCAACGCTGGCGCAGGCCGATACGCTGATGGCCGTCCCCTATGTCGATCAGATCCTCTATTCGTCGTTCGACGTTCACCCCGCCGCCGGCATCGCCGTGTGGGGCGGGCTGGCGCTTCTCCTGATCCCGGCGATCATCGGCTGGCGCCAAGATCCCGCCAAACGGCCGACCTATGCGGTGTTCGGCGCCGTCTGGTTCGCGACGATCGTGGCGTCCGCGTTCGGCAACTATCCGACGCCCCTCGTCGGCTACGGCGGCAGCGCCGTCATCGGCTATGCGCTGAGCCTCCTTGCACTACCGACAGCCGCCGGCGCGCCCGTCGTGGGATCGCGGGCAGGTAGCGACCTGGGCACGCCACTGCCCGAAGCGCACCTGCGCGTCGGCCTCGCCTGACGGCGCGCCACCGCAGCCCGCCGTCACGTCACCAGCCGCTGCAACGCCGCCAATGTGTCCGCCTCCGCCGCCGGCTTGTCCGTCCTGATCCGCGCGATGCGGGGAAAGCGCATCGCGACGCCGGACTTGTGCCGCTTCGACGCGTGAATCGAATCGAACGCCACCTCCAGCACCAGCGTCTTCTCCACTTCGCGTACCGGGCCGAAGCGATTGACCGTGTTGTTGCGCACGAACTTGTCGAGCTGCTTCAGCTCCTCGTCGGTGATCCCGGAATAGGCCTTGCCCACCGGCAGCAGCTCGCCGCCTTCCGTCCAGCACCCGAAGGTATAATCGCTGTAGAAGGACGATCGCCGCCCGTTGCCGCGCTGGGCGTACATCATCACGCAGTCGGCGGTCAGCGGGTCGCGTTTCCATTTGTACCACAGGCCAACGCGTCGCCCGGTGACGTACGGCGAATCGCGCCGCTTCAGCATCACGCCCTCGATCGCCGCGTCGCGCGCGCCGGCCCGGATGCCTTCCAGCTCGGTGAAATCCGCGGCCTCGATCAGCGCGGAAATGTCGAACCGCTCGGGATCGAGCCGCGGGACGAACGCTTCCAGCCGCGCGCGCCGTTCATGCCACGGCAGCTCGCGCAGGTCCTCCGCACCATCGAACAAGATGTCGTAGAGCCTGACGAACGCCGGCGCCTCCGCCAGCATCTTGGCCGAGACCACCTTGCGCCCCAGCCGCTGCTGCAGCGCGTTGAAGCTCGCCGCGCCGCCGCCCTCCTCGAGCGCGCCGCCCTGCGCCTCGCCCTTCACCAGCAATTCACCGTCCACCACCCCCGGCTCGGCAAAGGCGGCGGCGACATCGGGGAAGGCGCGCGTCACATCGTCGCCCGTGCGGCTGTAGAGCCGCGTCTCCTCCGCGACGTGGACGATCTGGACGCGGATCCCGTCCCATTTCCATTCCGCGGCATAGTCCCGAAGGTCGACGCGCAGATCCTCCAGCGGGTGCGCCAGCATGAACGGGCGGAACACCGGCACGTCCGCGGCGGTCGGCTGCTCACCCCGCCCCTCGGCCCAGGCAAACAGCGACAAATACGGCGGGTCGATCCCGTGCCACACCTCCTCCACCGCCTCGACATCCACGCCGAACGCATCCGCCAGCGCCTGTTTCGCGAGCCGCGCGGAAACCCCGACGCGCAACGATCCGGTCGCCATCTTGAGGAGGGCGAAGCGCTCGTCCGCGTCCAGCGCATCCAGCATCCGCGCCAGCGCCGCCGGCGCCTCGCTGCGCGACAGGCTGGTCAGCTGATCCACCACCTGGGAGACGGTAAGCGGCCCTTCTTCGGGCGGCGTCTCCGGCGCCGGCCACAACAGCGCCACCGTCTCCGCCGAATCGCCCACGAAGTCGCGGCTCATGCGATACAGCACCGGATCGACGCGTTCCTCGATCAGCCCGCGGATCACCGCCGGCTTCACGCCCGGAATGTCGAGATCGCCAGTCAGCGCCGCCATCGCCCAGCCACGGTCGGGGTCCGGCGTCGTGCGCAGGTAATCGCCGATCAGCTTGAGCTTCGCGTTGCGCGAACGGGTGTAGATGAGCGAGTCGAGTAACTGCGCAAAGGCGTGCATGGCAGGTGCAACGCTTGGCGCGGGCGATGCGCTCCGGCTACCTCATCGCATCATGTCGCGCGCACCACGCCTGCTCTTCTGGACGCTCCTGCTCGCTCTGCTCGCCGGCGTGGTGCTGCTCGCCGCCGCCTGGACGAGCGCGCACGGCGATCCGGTGGTGCGACGCGCGACGCTGCGCCTGCCGGACTGGCCGGCCGGCGCCCGACCGGTCACGATCGCACTGGCGAGCGACATCCACCTCGGCGGCGGCGCGATGGACGCAGCGCGCCTCACCCGCACGGTCGATGCGATCGCGGCGACAAAGCCGGATCTCGTGCTCCTCGCCGGCGACTTCATCGACGGCCACGATCCCGCCACCGCGCGCGCCAATGCCCCGGCGCTCGCCGCCGCCTTCCGCCGCCTGCGCCCGCCGCTCGGCACCATCGCGGTGCTCGGCAATCACGATAACGACAGCGATCCCGCCGCGGTGGCGCAGGCCCTGCGCGCCGCCGGCGCCACGTTGCTCGAAAACGACGCCGTCACCCGCGGCCCGCTGGCGATCGGCGGCGTGGGGGACGCCTATAGCGGGCGGGACGATCTTCCCCGCACGCTGGAGCCCCTCCGCCGACTCCGCGGCGCCCGCCTCCTCGTCACCCACTCGCCGGACGTCGCGCCCGCGCTCCCGCCGGACGCGCGCCTGCTCTTTGCCGGCCACACCCATTGCGGCCAGATCGTCTTCCCGCTCGTCGGCGCGCTGTGGATCCCGTCGCGGTACGGCGCGCGCTACCGCTGCGGCATCATCCGCGAAGGGAACCGCACCGTGATCGTCGGCGCCGGCCTTGGCACCAGCATGCTCCCGCTACGCCTGGGCGCCCCGCCCGACATCTGGCTCGTCCGCCTTACCGGCCGCTAGCGCGCGCCAATCCGCGATAGCACCATCTCAGCGCGCCGCGCGGGCCAGCCGGAACGGCACGTCCGTCGCCCTGCCGCCGTCCTCGATCCGCACCCACATGGTGAGCGCATCCGGCGCAGTACGGTCGAGCGTCATGCCGTCGAAATACCAGCGGCTGCCCTCCACCGCCACGAGCGGGAAGACCACGGGCTTGTCGGTCTTGTCCTCCCAGCCCTTCATGTCCGGCCCGAAATGCCGCACGCGATAGGCGATCGATCGGCCGACCGGCACGTAATCGACCAGTTCGGTGAAGGAGACGCCGCCCTTGCCATCGCTGGCGACAAAATGCCCGGTGATGCGGCCGCCCAGCGGCGCGGAATAGGTCTCGGACACCGGCCCGCCCATCGCCTCGCCGGTCCAGCTTCCCGCCAGCCAGCCAAGCTGGTCGATCGTCGCTGCGGGTGAACGTGCGCCCGGCGCAAGGCTTCGCGTCTCTTGCGCAGCGGAAGGCGCGGTCAGCGTAAACGTGACGGGCAACAGCGCGAACATCATGCGGCGCATCGGCGGCCTCCCTCGCAGGACGCCGCTGAGGCTACCGCATGGCAGAAGGTCAGTCGATCACGTCCTTCACCGCCTTGCCGGCCAACAATGCCATGATCAGCAGCACGACGAAGATCGCGATCGCGATGAAGAACAGCACCTTGGCGATGCCGACGAACGCGCCGCCGATACCGCCAAAGCCCAGCGCCCCCAGGATCAGTCCGAGGACGAGGAAGATGAGCGCCCATTTCAGCATGGCGCGTCAGCCCTTCCGGCTTGCTTCGAACAGGAACCAGGCGCGCTCCTCGGCCTGATCGGTCCATTCGTCGACGACGCCGCTGGTGGCATTGTCCTTCGCTTCCTCGGCGGCTTCCTTTACCGCGCGGAAGCTTTCGACCAGCTTCAGATTGTCCTCGCGCAGCTCGGCCAGCATCTCGGCCGCGGGCACGAAGTCGCGGTCATTGTCGGTGAGCGTCTGGCGGCGCGAGATGTCGCCGATCGAGCGCAGCGTCACGTTGCCGGTCTTGCGCACGCGCTCGGCGATCGCATCGGTCACGCCAAGGATCTGCGCGGCCTGATCGTCCATCAGCAGGTGATAGTCGCGGAAATGCGGGCCCGAGACGTGCCAGTGGAAATTCTTGGTCTTGAGGTAGAGCGCGAAGCAATCCGCCAGCGCGGAATTCAGCGCGTCCGCCACGCTGCGCGTGTCGTTGCGCTGCAGATCGGTCGGGGTTTTCAGATCGGGTGCGATATCGGCCATGATCTCGGCTCCAGAATGCGGGTTCGTTGCGATAACGGACCGACTGCGGAATCGCTCCATCGGCGATTCCGATCACGCAGACGGCAAATCCAAATCAGCCCAGGCTCGGCGCACGCATGAATTCAGATGAGCCGAAGCGCGCTCAGCCCGAATACCACGCCGGCCAGTGTCAGCACCACTGCCGTGCCGATTCGGATCGCGCGCTGCGGCAGCTTCAGCCATTGCGTCTCGCCCATGATCGCGGCCGGCCCAGCCACCGCGAGCCCACCGATCGTCGCGCCCACCGCCGCCAGCCACGGCAGATCGCTGCCCGCCGCCAGCGCGACGACGACGAACTGCATGCGATCGCCGAAGATCATGATCGCCAGGCCAAGCACGCTGGTGCCGAACGCGCCCAGCCGCCACCCGCCCAGCCGATCCGGCGTGCGCGAACGAAACGTGGTGCTCAGCCCCGCCAGCACCAGCGCCAGCGCCAGCAGCAGCAGCCGCGCCTCCGGCGTCAGCATCGGCGCGATCAGCCGGCCGGCGATCACGCCAAGCACATAGTTGAACGCCAGCGCCAGCGCCGTCGCCGCGATGACGATTCCGGGCCGCCGAAACCGGTCGGAAAGGATCGCGGCCAGCCACGGCGTCTTGTCGCCCGCCTGACACAGGGCGCCGAGCACCAGCGCCGCCATCAATACGTCCATCAGTGGTTCACATCAGCGGCTCAGGCGGCGAAGCGGACCTGGCAGGCCGCGGCAAAGGCGGCGGAGGCTGCCGCATCCTGCCGCTCGCTGCCCACCGCCTCGCGCAGCATCCCCAGCCAGCCATGGATCAGCGGGCCGCGCTCGCCGCGCGCGAGGGCATGCTCCAGCATCTGCGCCACCGTCACCGCCGGCAACATCTGCGCGCGATCGGCGGTTCGGCGAATCATGTTGAGCTCGCCGGCGATCACGGCGGCCCCGGCGCGCCACTCGATCGCGCCGATCCGCCGCATCAGCTCGGCTCTGGTGTCCTGCCTCGCGTCCTGGATGCCGTCGTTCATCACCGCTCTCCCCTCACGAACGCAGCATAGCGCGCCCATGTGTAAGTCGTGTTAACGGCTGTTTCACTTGACTTCGCGGGCCCGATCGCTCATTCGCCCAGCGTTGGAAGCGGCGCGCCCACGCTCGCCGCTCTTTTTGTTGTTTTCAAAGAACAGGATTCGCGGGTCATGGCAAAGCCGACCACCGTCAAGATCAAGCTCGTGAGCACGGCTGACACCGGCTTCTTCTACGTCACGAAGAAGAACCCGCGCACGAAGACCGAAAAGCTGAGCTTCAGCAAGTACGATCCCGTCGTGCGCAAGCATGTCGAGTTCAAGGAAGCCAAGATCAAGTAAGGCGCTGCGCTGCCGCCGCGGGGCCACGGCCTCGGTGGCGGCGCGCCTTATCGCGGCCTGCCGCAGATCACCGGTCCGCCGGCGACCGCTTTCACGACGCATTTCGCATTGCCCAGCACCGTCACGCGGCCAAGGCCGGTGGAGGTGATTTGGGCCGTGTAGCGTGCGGCCGCCGTGGTTTCGCCGGCACCGGCCAGCTGCACGATCAGGTCGTTCACCGTCAGTCCTGATGCATCGAGCGTTCCCGACCCGTCGGTGACGAGCGCCGCGCGATTCGCGCGGCCCGCCAGCGTCATGCCGCCCGATCCGGTCAGCGAGGCGGTCAGCTGATCGGTATCCACCCGGTCCACCGCCAGCGTCGCCGACCCCACCACCGACACGTCGATCCGCTGCGCCGTCATGCGCGTCGCGCTCACCTTCGCGCCGGCGCTGATCGCCAGCGTCGTCAGCCGCGGCGTGGACAGGGTGATCACCGGCGGCTGCGTCACCCGCCCGGCCGGCGTCTCGCCCCAGCCGCCATTGCCCAGCCGCACCGTCAGCGTCGGGCCGTTCACGGCGATCACCAGCCGTTCAATCAGCTGCCGGTCGCCGGAGGCCTTGGCGTTGGGCGAACCGCCGGTGACGATCCGAACCTCGAACGGCCCGTCCACCCGCACCCGTTCATAGCTGCCGACCTGGAACACGCGCTCGGCGGCAACGGCCGGTGTCGCAGCTACAGCTGTGGCCAGGGCGGCGGAAAGGCCAAGCGGCGAGAGGCGAAGCATCATCGCCCCCCGCGTCGCATCAACCCGCCAGGCGGCGCAAGACCTGCCTGCGCTCCGCCGCCGCTTGCGATGCTATTCGACGGTGCCGCAGCGCACGTCGCCAGCGCCCATCTTGCTCACGCGGCAACGCGCCTTGTCACCAAGGTCGACGTCGCCGGCGCCCATGATCGAAACGTCCGCCGGCCCGTTCACCGCCGCCTTCACGTCGCCGGCGCCGGCGATCTTCACCGATGCTTCCTGCGCGGTGAGCTCGCCTGCCTCGACGTCGCCCGATCCTGCGATCGACACTTTCAGCGTGCGCGCCTCGCCGCGCATCTTGGCGCTGCCCGCGCCCGCGATCGACACGTCCATCGTGTCTACCGCCACCGCACCGAGCGTCAGCGTGCCCGATCCCGCGATGTTGCCCTCGAAGCCGGTGCCCTCCACCCGGTCGATCGTCATGTCGCCCGATCCCGCAAGGCCCGCGCCGGTGATCCGCGGCATGGTGACAAACACCTTGGCGCTGCCCTTGCCGTTCCAGGCGACTCCCATCGTCTTCGCGCGATCGATGCGCAGCGCCTCGCCGACGCGCTGAATGCGCACCTTCTCCACCACTTCGGGGTCGCCCTCCACGCGCACCGAGAAGCCGGTACCGACGCTCACTGCCACATCGTCCGCCCCGCGCTGTTCGATCGAGGAGAAGTCCGCCACCGCGAACGTACGCGTCGGCCCGCTACCCGTGCCCTGCACGCCCGGCGCCCCATCGTCCGAGCCACTGCCACAGGCAGCGAGCGGGATCAGCATGGCGAGAGCAAGTAAGCGCATATGGGTCCTCCTGTGTATTATTTCTATAATACACGGGTTTCAACTTCGCAACCCGTCAGGCGCGGCAGGATACCCGGCCGCTACCGACGCGCTTTACCGTGCATTGCGCCTGCGGCCCCAGGTCGACGCTGCCGCTGCCAACCAGTGACACCGCGGCCGGCCCGGAAACGATTGCCCGGACGCTGCCCGATCCCGCTACCGCCACCGACGCATCGGACGCGCGCAGCCCCGGCGCGCGGAACGTACCCGATCCGCTCTCGCGCACGCGCAGCTTGCCCGCCGTGCCCGCGGCGGTGACCGTCCCCGATCCGGCGATCGACACCGCCAGCGCGTCCACCGCCACGCGCCCGAAGGCGATCGATCCCGATCCGCTCACCGCGCCGCGCAATTCGCCGCCGCTCACCTGGTCGACCATCATCTGCCCTGATCCCGCCACGGAGGCGCCGGTCAGGCGCGGCAGCGTGATCAGCACGCGCACGCGGCGGTTGATGTCGCCCTGCGCCTTCTTCCACTCGTCGCGCGGCCGGATGCGCAGCGATTCCCCCTCCCGCTCGATCTTGAGGTTCGCCAGCGCCTCCGCCGGCCCGGTCGCCCGCACCGACCACGCCGGGCCGACGCGCACCTCCACCGTCGCCGGCGTCGCCAGCCCGACGCGGTCGAAGCCTTGCGCGTCATAGACGATCGCGTCGCCCTGCCGCTGGCCAGCGATCTCCCGCGCTTCGGCGGCGACTGCCGGACTTGCAGAAGCGAGAAACAGAAGCATCAGGGCCGTCGCGCGCATCACCATCTCCCTTGGTGTGTTTGCCGCATGATACACCTTCAATTACAGATGTAAACGGCGCGCCTCGGGCAAAAGAAAAGGCGGCCTCCGATCGGGAGGCCGCCTCGTCGCTTGGTCAGGCAGCAGGCGTTACGCCGGCACCTTGTCCTTGTTGTAGATCGCCGCGGCCTTGCGGAGGATGTCGAGGATCTTCTCCTGCGCGGCAGGCTCGTCGATCTGCTCCATCGCGGCAAGCTCGCGGGCGAGGCGGCTGCACGCGCCCTCGAAGATCTGCCGCTCGGAATAGCTCTGCTCGGGCTGGTCCTCGGCGCGGAACAGGTCGCGCACCACCTCGGCGATCGACACCAGGTCGCCCGAATTGATCTTCGCTTCATATTCCTGCGCGCGGCGCGACCACATGGTGCGCTTCACCTTGGGCTTGCCCTTCAGCGTCTCCATCGCCTCGCGCATGGTCTTGTCGCTGGACAGCTTGCGCATGCCCACGCTCTCGGCCTTGTTGGTCGGCACGCGGAGCGTCATCTTCTCCTTTTCGAAGCGGAGCACATACAGCTCCAGCTGCATGCCGGCGATTTCCTGTTTCTGCAGCTCGACGACGCGTCCCACGCCATGCTTGGGATAAACGACATAATCACCGACATCGAAGTGCAGCAGCTTGGCAGCCATAGGAACCGGACCCTTCGGGGTTGATCACGTCATCCGTCACCAGCGACGGGCCTAGATGCCCGCTCGTTCCGGCGGATGGTACGTGAAGGGTTGAGCTTCTCCAGCAGGCGCTCAGATCGATACGCCCGTCGCGGACGTATATAGCACCATTGCAACATTATTACCAGCGGCGAAGTGTCAGCATGGCTGGCGTTTTTACGGGTTTATGGCCCTGAATCCGTCCCGCAGCGGGCCCGCGGGGCGCACGGGCAATACGTAATAGGTCTGAGTCGCGCGCAGCCCCGCCGCCGAACCGGTACGACGCGGCCATACGCCATCGCCCGCCGCGCCAAGACGCGGCGGCCGTCGGCGACCTGTGGTGCGGAGAATCAGTCGCCCGCGCCGGGCTCGGCCGAGAAATATTTGTCGAACTTGCCCTCTTCGCCCTTGTGCTCGTCCGCGTCGGCCGGGGTCTGTTCCCCCTTGCGCGTCACGTTCGGCCACTGGCCCGAATAGGTGGCGTTGAGCTCCAGCCACTGCTCCAGCCCGCTCTCGGTGTCGGGCAGAATCGCTTCGGCCGGGCATTCCGGCTCGCACACGCCGCAGTCGATGCACTCGCTGGGGTTGATGACCAGCATGTTCTCGCCCTCGTAGAAGCAATCCACCGGGCACACTTCGACGCAATCCATGTACTTGCAGCGGATGCAGGCGTCGGTGACGACATAAGTCATGGCCGGTTCAACTCCCCTCGATCGGCGACGTGAAGGCGCTGCTATGCCTCACGCCGGCCATCGTCAATTGCCCTCGCCTTCCTGCGAGACGTTCGCGCTACTCCTGACGCCATCTGCGCCCGGCCCTAGGCCCTGCCCGGCGCCCGCCTCCAGCTCGCGATAGCAGTGCTGCGCCTCGGGCGCGGGGCCGCGGCGCACGGGCAGGATCTCCACCCGCACCACGCGCACGTTGCCGGCCTTGAAGAAGGTCAGGATGTTGCCGATTCGCACCGCAGCATGGGCGCGGTCGATCACGCGCCCGTCGATCCGCAGCCGCCCCTCGGTGGCCATGATCTGCGCCGCGTCGCGCGTTTTGGCGAGGCGGGTGAACCACAAGAAGCGATCGAGCCGCATCGTCGGCCCGGCGTCGCGCGCCTCAGCCACGGCCGAGCGCCGCCAGCGCGGCAAAGGCATTGTCGGGCCGCGGCGCCACGGGCTTGGCCGGCGGCCGCCCGCGCCAGGCCCAGCGCCCCTCGGGCAGCGGGCGGAAGCCAAGCTCCGCCATCAGCCGCGCCACCGTCGATGCGTCCAGACCCATTGATGTCGCCAGCGCCGGATCGGGCTGGAAGGCGCCGCGCCCGCCGCCCTTCTTGGGCCGCGCGTCGTGCGCCGCCCGCGCGATTCGCTCGACCAGGTCGACGCGCACCGCCTGCGCGCCGAGCGGGCGATAGCCCGCGGCGAGCGTCGCTCCCGGCGCGCCGCGCGCCAGCACCGCCGCGCCGTCGTGCGCAGCCACCGGCACCGCGGCGCCCGCCGCCGCCAGCAACGCCTCGCGCCACGGTCGCGCCTTCGCCTTCAGCAATCGCGGATCGAACAGGTCGAGCGCGCCGATCGTCACGCCAGCACGGCGCAGCCGGCCGCGATCCTCCGGCGTCAGCGCCTCCACCGCGGCGCGCGCCGGCAGCCGCGGGGTCATCCCGCCGCCCGCCTCCAGCGCCGCCGCCACGCTGCGCAGCGGCGACGTCGCCCCCGGATCGCGCGCCAGCGCCGCCAGCGCGGCAATCACCGGCACGTGCCGCGCCACCGCGCCGTCCACCCAGCGTTGCACGCGCTCGCTGACGGCGCGGCGAAGTGCCGGGTCGAGGCAGTCGAGCGCCGGATCGAGCACCACCGCCGGCCGCCCCAGCGATCGCCCGCGCCCCAGCCGCGCCACCTCGTGCCCGGCCCAGACGATCGCGCCGTCCGCGCCCAGCGTCAGCGCCTTGTCCTGCGCCGCCACCAGCGCCTCGCCGCGCGTGCGCCGCTCGCGCACCAATTGCTTCTCCGCCGTCGCCAGCAGCAGGCGCTTGTCCGCTGCCCGCGCCTCCGGCGCCACGACGAAGCGGAAGCCGTCGAGCCGCCCGATCGCATGCGTGTCGATCGTCACTTCGCCTTGCGGCCCGATCTCCACCGGCAGCGCGCCGGCGCCCGCGCCGATCTGCTTCATCAGCACGCTGGTGCGCTTGTCGACGAAGCGCTGCGTCAGGCTGGTGTGCAGCGCGTCGGACAATCGCTCCTCCACCGCAAGCGTGCGCGCCGCCCAGTGGGCAGGATCCGCCAGCCAGTTCTTGCGCTGCGCGATATAGGCCCAGGTGCGCACCGCCGCGACGCGCCCTGCGATCGTCTCCACGTCGCCGTCCACCCGGTCCAGCCGAGTCACTTCGTCGGCGAACCATTGGTGCGGCAGATAGCCCTCGGCGAGATGCCCGAAGACGCGGCTGACGAAGCGCGCATGCGGCTCGACGCCCAGCTTCTGGAAATCGGGGATGCCGCACGCCGCCCACAGCCGGTCCACCTGGCCGCGCGCCCGCGCCCGGACCGCGGGGTCCTCCGCCAGCCGGCGCAGCACGGCGAGGTCGACCGATTCCGGCGCCGCGCGCAGCGTCTCGTGCTGCGGCGGCGCGGAAAGCGAGGCCAGCAGCGCATCGATGCTCGACAGGTCCGGGTCGCCATCGCGCCAGAAGAGCGTGTCGAGCGTGGGGAAGCGATGTCCCTCGATCGCCAGCACTTCCTCCGGCAGGAACGCGTCCGGCCCCTCTTCGGCCACCGCGCCGAACGTCCCGTCGCGCTGGTGCCGCCCGGCGCGCCCGGCGATTTGCGCCATCTCGGAAACGGTCAGCCGCCGCCGGCGCCGCCCGTCGAACTTGTGCAGCCCGGCGAAGGCGACATGCGCCACGTCCATGTTGAGGCCCATGCCGATTGCGTCGGTCGCGACGAGGTAGTCCACCTCGCCCGCCTGGAACATCGCCACCTGCGCGTTGCGCGTGCGCGGGGAGAGCGCCCCCATCACCACCGCCGCGCCGCCGCGAAGCCGGCGAAGCATCTCGGCCACGGCATAGACTTCCTCGGCGCTGAAGGCGACGATCGCGGATCGCCGCGGCAGCCGGCTGATCTTCTTCGCGCCCGCGTAGGAGAGGTCGGAAAAGCGCGGCCGCTCGATGATCTCGACGCCCGGCACCAGCGACTTCACCACCGGCTTCAGCGCTGCGGAGCCCAGAATCATCGTCTCCTCGCGGCCACGCGCATGCAGCAGCCGGTCGGTGAAGACGTGCCCGCGCTCCGCGTCCGCGCCCAGCTGCGCCTCGTCCAGCGCCACGAAGGCGACGTCGCGCGGCACGTCGGATGCGGCGCCGGCAAAAGCACCTCCACCCAGCGGCATCGATTCGGCCGTGCACAGGAACCAGCGCGCGTCCTTGGGCACGATCCGCTCCTCGCCGGTGATCAGCGCCACCCGCTCGGGGCCCTTCATCGCCACCACGCGGTCGTACACTTCGCGCGCCAGCAGGCGCAGCGGGAAGCCGATCATGCCGCTGGAATGCGCCGCCATCCGCTCCACCGCCAGGTGAGTCTTGCCGGTGTTGGTCGGCCCCAGAACCGCGGTCACGCGGGGATGATCATGGGCGGGCATGGTGCCGTGAACATCGTGGTCAACGCGTTGCGAATCAACCGTTCCGTTTCGCCGCATCCGGCAAACGCTTCGGCGCAAGGCGAGTCATTGGCGCGGCGGGTTAATTTGACTTTAGTACCTTGCCCCCACAACGCTTCGACCCGCGCCGGGGGTGGATCGGCGACGTGTTTGGCGTTTGGGGGCGCATCACCCGCCGTGTTTCTGCGCGAGCAGCCAGGACTGGAACTCGCCGGCGCCGCCGGTAGCCGCAGCTTCGGCCGCGCGGTCGCGCCGGTGCGCGAACTGCCGCTGGGCGAGCGGCTCCGGGCGGCCCTTCACCAGGTGGATTGGGTGCCCGATCTTGGCGCCCGCATCGGCAGCGGCACGTGGTGGCGTGGCCTTGCCACCTGCACCGGCCTCATCGCCGCGGCGGTGCTGACGGCGCCCGGCATTCGCCCGGTTCCCGGTTTCGTCGCCACCAGCATGACCGGTGCGGAGCGCGAGGAAGCGCATACGCTGTCGATCGCGCCGCTCGGCCTCGGCGCCTCCACCGGCCGGCGCATGGCGGCCAACGATCTCGTCCGCCCGCTCGCCGAAACGCCCGAACGCCCGATCATCGAGCTTACCGCGTCGATCGGCAACGGCGACACGTTCGGCGGGGCGCTGCAGCGTGCCGGCGTCAGCCGCGCCGATGCCGCGCGCGTCGCCGATCTCGTCGCCGGCGAAGTGTCGCTCAAGGATCTGAAGCCCGGCACGATGCTGGATCTGACGCTCGGGCGCCGCCATGATCGCCGCACCGCGCGCCCGCTCGAAAAGCTCGCCTTCCGCGCCCGCTTCGATCTCAACCTGTCGCTGCATCGCACCGAAGACGGGCTCTCGCTCGAACGCCATCCGATCGCCATCGATCGCACGCCGTTGCGCATCCAGGGCCGCGTCGGCTCCAGCCTCTATCATTCCGCGCGCGCCGCCGGCGCCCCGGCCAAGCTGGTCGAGGCCTATATCAAGGCGATCGCCACCCGCACCTCGATCGGCGCGATCCGGGCCGATGACCGGTTCGACATCATCGCCGATCATGCCCGCGCCGCCACCGGCGAGGTGCAGGTGGGCCAGTTGCAGTTCGCCGGGCTCGATCAGGGATCGAAGAAGCTTCGCCTCGTCCGCTGGGAAGAAGGCGACGGCAACGGCGGCCAGTTCTGGGATGCCAATGGCCAGGCGAAGCGTCAGGGCTTCATGGGCATGCCGGTGTCGGGCCGCGTCTCCTCCACCTTCGGCATGCGCCGCCATCCGCTGCTCGGCTTCCTGCGCATGCACAAGGGCCTCGATCTCGCCGCGCCGCACGGCACGCCCATCTATGCGCCGATCGACGGCCGCGTGGTGATGGCCGGTCGCAACCGCGGCTACGGCAATTTCATCAAGCTCGATCACGGCAGCGGCATCTCGAGCGGCTACGGCCACATGAGCCGCTTCGCCGTCTCCTCCGGGCAGCGCGTCTCGCGCGGCCAGGTGATCGGCTATGTCGGCTCGACCGGGCTGTCGACCGGCCCGCACCTCCATTGGGAGGTCTGGAAGAACGGCACGAACGTCAATCCGCGCTCGATCTCGCTCTCCAGCGTGGCCACGCTCTCGGGCCCGAAGCTGCGCGCCTTCAAGGCCAAGGTCGCGAACCTGATGGCGGTGCCGACCGCCAGCTGATCCGGCCGCGGTCCGGGGCTTTCAGGCTGCCGCCCCGGCCGCCCAGCCGCTCGACCACGCCCATTGGAAATTATAGCCGCCAAGCCAGCCGGTCACGTCCACCGCTTCGCCGATCACGTACAGGCCCGGCACCTTCTTCGCTTCCATCGTCTGCGAAGACAGCTCCGCGGTCGACACGCCGCCCACCGTCACTTCCGCCTTGGCGAAGCCCTCGCTGCCATTGGGCTCGAACCGCCAGCCCGCCAGCATCCGCTCCGCCGTCGCCAGCTTCGCGTCGGGGACGTTCGCCAGTTCGCCGACAAGCCCCAGTTCGCGCACCAGCACCTCGGCCAGCCGCTGCGGCAGCGCGCCCGCCAGCAGCTTGGCAACGCTCGCCCGCGGCGTCGCCCGCTTCGCATCGCGCAGCCAGCCTTCAGTGCGGTCGGGCAGCAGGTCGACGATGATCGGCTCGCCATGTCGCCAATAGGATGACACCTGCAGGATCGCCGGGCCGGAAAGCCCGCGGTGGGTGAACAGCATCGCCTCGCGGAACGCCGCCTTGCCGGCCTTGGCCACCACCTCGGTCGCAACGCCTGCCAGCGCGCGGAACGGATCCTCGCCGCCCAGCGTCAGTGGCACCAGCGCCGGACGCGGCTCCACCACCTTCAGCCCGAATTGTCGCGCCAGGTCGTACGCAACGCCCGTCGCACCCATTTTGGGGATCGATGGCCCGCCAGTCGCGATCACCAGCGCACCAGCCGTCACCGTTTTTCCGCCAACATCGACCGAAAACGCGCCATCATTGTGCGTGACTGCGCGGATATTTCCGCCGCATCGCACCTCGACGGCGCCCTTCGCGCCCTCCTCCAGCAGCATCGCCACGATCTGCCGCGCGGAGCCGTCGCAGAACAATTGTCCAAGCGTCTTCTCGTGCCAGGCGATGCCGTAACTGTTTACCAGCGCAAGGAAATCCGCGGCGGTGTAGCGGGCCAGCGCCGATCGCGCGAAATGCGGGTTGCTCGACAGGAACCGGTCCGGCGCCGCACCGATGTTGGTGAAATTGCACCGCCCGCCGCCGGAAATCAGGATCTTTTTCCCTGGTTTCTCAGCATGATCGAGTACCAGCACCCGCCGCCCGCGCTGCCCGGCGGTCGCGGCGCACATCAGCCCCGCCGCGCCGGCACCCAGCACGATCACGTCATAGTCTTGGGGCACCGGCGTCAGTGCAGCTTGGCGATCGACAGCCCGTCGCGCTTCGCCTGCTCCTTCACCGATTCCTCGCTTCGGGTCAGCGCCTTGGCGATCGCCTTCAGCGCCATGCCCTTCTTCGCGAGCGTGTGCAGCTTCTGGATCTCATCCATGCGCCACGGTTGGCGGTGTCGTTCAAAGCGTTCGGCCATTTCGGTGATGTAGTCGTTCCGCGCGCTTATCGCGAGAGGCCGCGCGCCAGCATCCCCGCAATCGTGTCGCCGATGTCGGCGATGGCGGGATCCTCGTCCCACACGCCGTAACGCAGCCCCAGGAACACGTTCATGCCCATGATCGCCCAGGCATGGACTTCGCCGACGTCGTCGCGCAGTTCGCCCCGCGCCGCGGCCGCCTTCAACCGCTCGGCGATGCGCTCGGCGGTGGAGGCATAATGTCGGCGGAAACTGTCGGGATCGACGAACTCCGCCTCGTCGATCACGCGGTATATCGCCTTGTGCCCACGCACGAACTCCAGGAAGCTGACGAGTCCTGCCCGCTCCGCCGCGATCTGGTCCGGCGCGGCGCGGATCGCGGGGCTTACATGATCGCGTACCTGATCCGACAGGTCCCGCACCAGCGCGCGGAACACCGCGTCCTTGCTGTCGAAATAGGTGTAGAAGCTGCCCAGTGCGACGCCAGCGCGGCGCGTGATCGCGCTGATCGACGCCTCGTGAAAGCCGCGTTCCCCGAATTCGCCCATCGCGGCATCCAGGATGGCGCGCTGCGTCTTGCGGCCTCGGGCGGTGCGCGGCGTCTTGACGGTGCCTGCGCCCGCCGGCGTTTCCGCCGCCGTCCCGTCCCCGGCTGCCTCGTCTACGCCTGCCCCCTCTGCCATGCCCTCCCTTTCCAAGTTGAAACCTGGTTCAACTTTCATTAATGCGCTCGGCATCGTTTCACAACCCGGCCTAGACCGGGCGGCGCCGCGACGGCGCCGATTCATCTTGGGGGGGATATCCCATGACGTTGCGCTCGTCCGCCTTCCGCCGCCTGTTGCTCGCCTCGAGCCTTCTCGCCGCGGCACCCGCCTACGCCCAGACTGCCGAGCCCGCGCCCGCGGCGCCGGAAGTCATCTCCGATGACATCGGCGACGAGATCGTCGTCGTCGCCCGTCGCCGCGAGGAACGCCTCGTCGACGTGCCGATCGCCGTCACCGCGCTCTCCGCCGATCAGCTCGCCAAGAGCCAGGCGCTCGACATCTCCGGCATCCAGGGCGCGGTGCCGAACGTGAACCTCGTCCAGGGCCGCGGCACCTCCACCAACGCGAACATCTTCATCCGCGGCATCGGCCAGCCCGACGCGCTGCAAACGTTCGATCCCGCGGTCGGCATCTATGTCGACGGCGTCTACATCAGCCGCATCCAGGGCGCCTTGTTCAACCTGTTCGACGTCGAGCGGATGGAAGTGCTGCGCGGCCCGCAGGGCACGCTCTACGGCAAGAACACCATCGGCGGCGCGGTCAACATCGTCAGCCGCAAGCCGGATCTGAACGATTTCCGCGCCAGCGGCAGCGTCACCTACGGCAGCTACGATCAGTGGCTCGTCAACGGCTATGTCTCCGCGCCGATCGTCACCGATCGCGTCGCGCTCAGCGTGGCCGGCGTCTATGACAAGCGCGACGGACTCGTCACCGATCCGGTCACGGGCCGCAAGTTCAACGATCGCGACACGCTCGCCGGCCGCGCGATCCTGCGCTTCCAGGCGACCGACGACCTCGATTTCAGCCTGGCGGGTGACTATACCCGCATCCGCACCGCGCCGACGCTCGGCCAGGCGACTGCGCCGCTGATCGCGACCAGCTTCACCACCGGCACGCGCGTCCTCGCGCCCGCATATCCGCTCGGCCGCCGCTTCCGCTACGAGGCGCGCAGCTCGCTTGCCCCCGGTCAGGGCCAGGATCTCGACCATGCCGGCGTCTCGCTGACCGCGAACCTCAACCTCGGCGGCGGCTTCACGCTCACCTCGATCAGCGCGTTCCGCGATCTCGATTCGGACGCATTCATCGATATCGACGCGACCGAGTTCGAGCTCGGCGACGTCTTCGTCGGCGTTCGCCAGCAGCAGTTCAGCCAGGAACTGCAGCTGAAATACGCGGGCGACCGCCTGAACGGCGTCTTCGGCCTCTATTACCTGCGCGAGGACGTGAGCTCGCATCAGGAGGCCTATGCCGGTGACCTGTTCGAGCTGACGCCCGCGACGCAGTTCACCTTCACCCGCTTCATCGACGACGATCAGCGGCTCGACAGCTACGCCGCCTACGGCCAGCTGACCTATGACCTGACGGATCGCCTCTCGCTGACCGGCGGCCTGCGCTACACCCGCGAGACGAAGCGTTATGATCGCTTCACCCGCACCGTCTCGACGCTGCCGGCGCTAAACGGCATCACCTTCTCCTTCCCAGATGATCTGCCGGCGCCGTACAACGGCACCAACAAGGTGACGTTCGACGCCTGGACGCCGTCCGCGACGCTGTCGTTCAAGCCGTCGCGCGATACGATGCTCTATGCCTCGGCTTCGCGGGGCTTCAAATCGGGCGGCTTCAACGGCCGCGTGAACTCGCTGCTCGACGTCACCGAGGTGGTCGACGGCCAGGTGGTACTGCGTCCGTTCTTCAAGCCGGAAACGGTCTGGACGTACGAAACGGGCGCGAAGGGTACCTTCCTCGGCGGCCGCGTCAGCCTGTCGGGCGCCGCCTTCTATTCAGACTATAAGAACTTCCAGGCGCGTGTCGGCGCGGGCAACAACACCGGCACCAGCGGCGGCGCACTGCCGGTGTTGAACGCCGGTAAGCTGCGCATCTGGGGCCTCGAGGGCGAGCTGGCGGTGCGCCCGGTGCAGCAATGGGCGATCCGTTCGAGCTTCGGCTATCTCAACGCCAAGTATCTCGAGTTCGACGATGCGCGCCGGGCGCCCGCCGCCAGCTTCTCGTGCAATCCCACCGGCCAGGCGATCGTCTGCAAGCCAGCCTTCGCGCCGCCGATCACCTTCAGTCTCGCAACCGACTATACCGTGCCGCTGGGTGACGCGGGCAGCGTGACGTTCGGCGGCGACGCGCGCTTCGTCGACAAGCAGTTCCTGTCGGTCGACAACCGTCCGGGCCTGTACGAGGACGGCTACATGCTGCTGAACGCCTTCGTTCAGTATGACGCGCCGGGTGGCCGCTACTATGTCCGCGGCGGCGTGAAGAACCTGACCAAGGAACTGTACAAGACGGACGGCCAGGAATTCTCCAGCGTCGGCAACATCCAGACCGTCTATTACGGCGATCCGCGCACCTGGAGCCTGACCGCCGGCTTCCGGTTCTGACGGCCGAAGGCGCCGTCGCGCGGCGGCGGTGCCTGCACGGGCAGGCATCGGCCGTCACGGCCGGCGACGGCAACGCCGATCGACCGACGACGGCTTAGCCGTCGTCGCAGCCAGCAGAAGAGATCACTGAACAGCAAACCGCCGCCCCGGACACGCTCCGAGGCGGCGGTTTTTGTTTGAACCGGCCGGGAGGGGAGCCTTACCGCTCGCGCGTCGCCGCGAACTTCACCTTGGAATAGCGCTCCGCGATGTACCCCACTTCCCAGGCGCTCTTGGCCAGGAACACCGGGTTACCGTCACGATCCTTGGCCAGTGCGCCGCGGTTCAGATCCATGAAGTCCTTGAGCGCGGCCGGGTCCTCCGCCGAAATCCAGCGCGCCGTATCGTATGGGGAGGCCTCCAGCCCGGCGGCAACCTTGTACTCCGCCTCCAGCCGCGACAGCAGCACGTCGAACTGCAGCTGGCCGACGACGCCGATGATCCAGTTCGATCCGATCTCCGGATAGAACACTTGGATCACGCCCTCTTCGCTCAGATCATCCAGCGCCTTGCGCAGCTGCTTGGTCTTGGTCGGGTCCTTCAGCGCCACGCGGCGCAGGATCTCCGGCGCGAAATTGGGCAGCCCGGTGATCCGTACGCCCGGCTTCTCGCTCAGCGTGTCGCCCACGCGCAGCGTCCCGTGGTTCGGGATGCCGATGATGTCGCCCGGAAAGGCCTCGTCGGCGATTTCGCGGTCCTGCGCGAAGAACAGGATCGGCGAGTGGACCGCGATCGGCTTGCCATGGCCCGTCGGCGTCAGCTTCATGCCGCGCTTGAACGTGCCCGAGCACAGCCGCATGAACGCGATCCGGTCGCGGTGCTGCGGGTCCATGTTGGCCTGCACCTTGAAGACGAAGCCGGTGACGTCCTTCTCTTGCGGATCTACTGGCGCAGGCTCGGCGGGCTGCGGGCGCGGCGGCGGCGCGAAGTCCGCCAGCGCCGCGATCAGCTCGGCCGGGCCGAAATCCTTCAGCGCCGATCCGAAATAGACCGGCGTCAGATCGCCCGCGCGATAGGCTTCGGCGTCGAACGCGGCATAGCCGGCCTGCGCAAGCTCCACTTCCTCCGCCACTGCCTCGGGCAGCACGGGATCGGCCTCCACGCGCCCTTGGAAGCTTCGGCTGTCCCCGTCGGGGCGGCTGATGCAATTGGTCTTGAGGTCGAGTACGCCCTCGAACGTGCCGCCCATGCCGACCGGCCAGCTCATCGGGCAGACGTCCAGCGCCAGCACGTCGGCGATCTCGTCCAGCAACTCGAACGCGCTTCGCCCCTCGCGGTCCACCTTGTTGACGAAGGTGATGATCGGCACGTTGCGCAGCCGGCACACCTCGAACAGCTTGCGCGTCTGCGCCTCGATGCCGCGCGCGGCGTCGATCACCATCACCGCCGAATCGACCGCGGTCAGCGTACGATAGGTGTCCTCGCTGAAATCCTCGTGGCCCGGCGTGTCGAGCAGGTTGAAGAACACGCCGTCCTTCTCGAACGTCATCACGCTCGACGTGACTGAAATGCCGCGCTGTTGCTCGATCTTCATCCAGTCCGATCGCGCACGCCGGTTCTGCCCGCGCGCCTTCACCTCGCCGGCGAGGTGGATTGCGCCGCCGACATACAGCAGCTTTTCGGTCAACGTGGTCTTGCCGGCGTCAGGGTGCGAGATGATCGCGAAGGTACGGCGGGGCGATGGCATGAAATAATCCTGAGACGTAAGAAGCGCGACCAGACCGCCCCATTCGCGCTGAGCCTGTCGTATCACGTGCCCCAATCGGTGCCGTGGCTGACACGCCCTTCGACAAGCTCGGGACGAACGGGAAAGGTTTTGCGCTACCCCCGCGGGGTCGCGCGCTCCGCGATATAGTCACTCACCGCCGCAAAGGTAGCGTCCAGTGTGTCGAACCGCTCCTCGCGCTCGAACAGGTCGCCCATGCGCGGCGGCAGGATCGCGCTGGTGCCGGTCGCCCGCTCCACGGCTTCGGGGAACTTCGCCGGATGCGCCGTCGCCAGCGTCACCATCGGCGCATCGACCGGCACGCGCTGCGCGGCGGCAAGCGCGATCGCGGTATGCGGGTCGATCACCTCGTTCGCCCGCTCCTGCGCCCAGCGCATGGCAAGTGCCATGCCGTCGGCGTCGATGCTGGCGCTGGTGAACAGCGCCGCGGCCCCGCCATGCTGTGCATTGGTCAGCCGCATCGCCTTGTTTGCTTCGAACCCGGCCATCTGCGTCGCCAGCGCCGCGCCATCGCGCCCGCCAAGGTCGAACAGCAGCCGCTCGAAGTTCGAGGACACCTGGATGTCCATCGACGGCGTCGCCGTCGGCATCACCGTGCCGGTGGAGTAATCGCCCGCAGACAGCGCACGGTGCAGGATGTCGTTGACGTTGGTGGCGACCACCAGCTTCGCGACCGGCAGGCCCATGCGCGCGGCGACGTAACCGGCGAACACGTCACCGAAGTTTCCGGTCGGTACGCTGAACGCCACCGCGCGCTCTGGCGCGCCAAGCCGCACGGCCGAATAGAAATAATAGACCACCTGGGCCATCAGCCGCGCCCAGTTGATCGAATTCACCGCGCCCAGGCGGAAGCGGCCGGCGAAATCGGCCGAGTTGAACATCGCCTTCACCAGCGCCTGCGCCGTGTCGAAATCGCCGCGGATCGCGATATTGTGGACGTTGGGCGCCAGCACCGTCGTCATCTGTCGGCGCTGCACCTCGCTCACCCGGCCTGCCGGGTGCAGCATGAAGATGTCGATCCCCGCGCGCCCGGCCACCGCGTCGATCGCCGCCGATCCGGTGTCGCCGCTCGTCGCGCCGACGATCGTCAGCGGCCCTTCAGTGTCCCCGGTCAGGAACCGTTCGAACAACAGGCCCAGCAGCTGCAGCGCCACGTCCTTGAACGCCAGCGTCGGGCCGTGAAACAGCTCCAGCAGCCACTGGTCGTGATCCAGCTGCTTCAGCGGCGTCACCGCGGCATGGGCGAAGCGGCCATAGGCCTGCTCGCACAGGGCGCGAAGCTCCTCCCGGGTCAGGCTGTCGCCGATGAACGGCGCCATCACCGCCGCCGCGGTGTCGACATAGGAGAGGCCGGCGAGCGCCGCGATCTCGTCCCTCGACATCGTCGGCCATTGTTCCGGCACGTACAGGCCACCGTCCGACGCCAGCCCGGCCAGCGTCGCGCCACGGAAATCGAGCGTCGGGGCCGCCCCACGGGTGCTGATATAGCGCATGGGCCCGCCGGTTACCCGCGCGGCTGGCGCGAGACAACAACGCTCTGCGTGGCGCGGCGATAGCCCTGCTATCGCTCCCGGCGCGGAGGCCCGGCCGGCCGGCCCCTCCGGCGGAGCGCCAGGACGTAGATCACCGCCGCCACCGCCGCGAAGAAGAACCACTGACCGGCATAGGCCAGGTGATTGTTCGGCACGAGGCTGACGTTTGGGCGGCTATTGGCGGCCAGCCCATCCGCGGGGCGATCCGCCACCAGCAGCAGTTCGCGCGGTGCCGGCTTGAACAGCTGCGCGCCGAGCGGCGTCGCATCGGGCGCGTGGCTGATCCAGCCGCTCACCGGCCCGCCCACCCAGGAAACTTCCTTCACCGGATCATGCGTGGTGCCAAGCTGCACCTTCGCGACGCCGTTTGGCGTGAGGCATTGCGCGATCAGCCGGTAACCGGCCGCGCCTGCGCCCGCGCGGGTGATCGCGGTCACCTTGCCGCAATCGAGCGTGCTGCGCCGGAACAGCAGGCTGTCGTCCGGTGTCATCGGGAAGGCGATCGGCGGGCGGGACGGGTTCGCCGCCAGCTGCGCCAGCTGCGCTTCCTTCTGCGGCAGCCGGATCAGCAGCTGCCACAGCCCGAGCCCGATCATCATCGCGACCGCCAGGGCGACAAGGATCGTCGGCAGGATCGGCACGCGCCTCATGGCTGGATCACGCACGTCATTCTTCCCACAAAAGCGAACGGGCGCGACTCACGAGGAGCCGCGCCCGCTTTATCCGTCGCTGCTGGCAGCAGCGTCAGGCGATCAGCCGTGGACCGGCGCGCCCCAGCCGCCCCACACGTAGATCGAGACGAACAGGAACAGCCACACCACGTCGACGAAGTGCCAGTACCAGGCTGCCGCTTCGAAGCCGAAGTGCGCCTTGGGCGTGAAGTCACCCTTATAGGCACGGATCAGGCAGACGATCAGGAAGATCGTGCCGACGATCACGTGGAAGCCGTGGAAGCCCGTCGCCATGAAGAACGACGCGCCGTAGGTGTTGCCCTTGAAGGGGAACGGCGCGTGCATGTACTCATATGCCTGCACCGCGCTGAAGATCAGGCCGAGCACGATCGTCAGCCACAGGCCCTTCAGCACGCCGTCGCGGTCGCCCACGCCAATCATGCCCCACAGGCCGCGCTTCTCGCCGCCACGCTGGTTATGGATCAGCGCATGGTGCGCCCAGGTGATGGTGGTGCCCGAGCACAGCAGGATCAGCGTGTTGAGCAGCGGCAGCTCGAACGCGTTGATCACTTCCAGGCCCTTGGGCGGCCATTGCGCGGCGATCGCCACGGTGTCGCTCGCCCGCTCCACCGCGCCATCGACGAAGGCGATCGCATCGGGGAACAGCGCGAAATCGAAATAGGCCCAGAACCAGCCGACGAAGAACATCACTTCCGAGGCGATGAAGAGGATCATGCCGTAGCGGAAGTGCAGCTGAACCACCGGGGTGTGGTCGCCCGCGCGGCCTTCGCGGATCACGTTGCGCCACCAGCTGAACATGCACAGCAGCACCGCGGCGAGGCCGGCAAAGAACAGGATGCCGCCGCCGTTCGGCTTGCCGACATGGCCGCCGTGCATCCACATGATGGCGCCCGCCGCCATTGCCAGGGCCGAGAAGGAGCTGGCCATCGGCCAGATATCGGGCGGAAGGATATGGTATTGGTGGTTCTTGGCGCCTGCCATCTGGCTATCCCCGTTGGTACGCGTTTGCGTCCGCTTAGCTTGGGCTTTTGCCGGAATCCACCGGGTAAAACGTGTAGCTGAGCGTGATCGTGTCGATATCGCGTGCGTCGGGATCGTCGCGGATCTTCGGATCCACGAAGTAGATCACCGGCATGCGCATCGATTCACCGGGTTGCAGCGTCTGCTCGGTGAAGCAGAAACACTCGATCTTGGTGAAATACTTGCCCGCCTGATCCGGCGTCACGTTGAACGTCGCCGTCCCTGTCACCGGCACCGCGGCGCGGTTCGTCGCGGTGAAGAAGGCCATGTTGCGCGCGCCGATCGTCACCCGCTGGTTAGGCTGTTCGGGGGCGAAGCGCCACGGCAGGCCCTTGCCGGTGTTGGCGTCGAAATCCACCTTCACCATCTGGCCGACGATGGCGCCGGGCGCATCCTCGGCTCGCTGCGTGGTGCCGTTCAGGCCGGTCACCTGGCAGAACAGGCGGTACAGCGGCACGCTGGCGAAGGCGAGGCCGGTCATCAGGAGAACGCCGAGCACCGCCAGCGCTGCGGTGCGGCCCTTGCGCGAAACAGCCATCGTCACGGGTTGGGCATCCCCTCGCGGATCTTCACCAGCGAGATCAGGAACACCAGGATCACGAACGCCCCCAGCAGCAGCGCCATCACGATCGCACGGCTCTTCTGCCGGCGCCGGATCAGATCCTCGTCATCGTTCTTCATGCTACCCACCGATCGACGACCAGCGCGCCGAACATTACGAAAAGATACAGGATGGAATATTTGAACAGCGCCTTTTCCGGCAGCATCGCGTCATCCGCGCCGGTGGTGCGATAAGCGACCCGCGCCGCCAGCAGCGCGAACCAGCCGGTCATCGCCACGGAAACAAGGCCATAGACCGGCCCCACCAGGCCCAGCGGCCAGGGCGCCACCGCGGCCAGCGCCATCGGGATGGTGTACAGGCCGATCTGGTGCCGGGTGGTCTTCTCGCCCGCCACCACGGGCAGCATCGGCACGCCGGCATTGGCGTAATCGGTCTTCACGAACAGCGCGAGCGCCCAGAAATGCGGCGGCGTCCACAGGAAGACGAAGAGGAACAGGAGCACCGGCAGCAGCGCGATCTCGCCCGTCGCCGCGGCCCAGCCGATCAGCGGCGGGAAGGCGCCGGCGGCGCCGCCGATGACGATGTTCTGCGGCGTGCGGCGCTTCAGCCAGACGGTGTAGATCAGCACATAGAACAGGATCGAGACGGCAAGGATCGCCGCCGCCGTCACGTTCAACGCCAAGCCCATCAGGATGACGGAAAAGGCCCCCAGACCGACACCGAAGTGAAGCGCCGCCTGCCGATCCATCCGCCCCGCGGGCAGCGGCCGGTTGGCGGTGCGCTTCATCACCGCATCGATGTCCGCCTCATACCATTGGTTGAGCGCACCCGCAGCGCCGGCGCCCAGCGTGATGCACAATATCGCCGTGAAGCCCAGCACCGGGTGGATGCCGACGGGGGCCGCGAGCATCCCGCACAGCCCGGTGAAGACGACCAGGGTCAGCACGCGCGGCTTCGTCAGCGCGAGGAAATCCCGCCAGTCGGCAGGCGGCAGAAGGGGCGTTGCAGGAGTCATCGGATGCGCGGGCCATACCCGCATCGTGCGCGCGGGGAAAGGGCGCGCCGCGCCCCCTCACCTCGCGCACTTCTGCGGAAAAATGGCTCAGCCGTGCAGCACATGGTCCTTGTCGCGCACGGTGCGCGCGCTGTTCGCCGGATGCGCCGGATCCTCATAGCCAAAGGCGATGCCGAATAGGAGCTTCTGGTCGTCGCCCACGCCCAGCTCGCGATGGACGATCTCGGCATGGTGGCTCAGCGCCCCTTGCGCGCACGAGGCAAGGCCGTTCGCGGTCAGCGCCAGCATGAACGACTGGGCATACATGCCGCAGTCCGCCGCCTCGCGCATCCCGGCCCACGCCGGGATGAACAGGAACATGGCGTGCGGCGCATCGAAGAAGCGGAAGTTGCGAAGGAACGATTCGGTCCGTGCCGCCACATCCTCGCGCGCCACGTTGGTCGCCGCGAACAGCGCCTTGGCCGCATCGATCTGCCGCCCGCGATAATGGCCGGGATAGGCGCCGGTCAGCGGGAAATCGGGCGTGATCTTGGTGCCGCTCTTCGCCGCATCGTGCAGCACCGTGCGCATCCGCTCCGCCGCCGTGCCCGACACGACGTGCGCGGTCCATGGCTGGACGTTGCAGTTGGACGGGGCGAGCTGCGCCATCTCCATCACCCGTTCCAGCAGGTCGGCCGGCACCGGATCGGGCTTGAACCCGCGCACTGAGCGCCGCTCGCGCAGCAACCGCTCCAGCGTCTCGCTGTCGGAAGTGGTGGTTCGCTCGATCATTGCGGTCGCCTGCATTTGCCGTCCTCTCGTTCTCTATGGAGAATGTTGTTCTTCCACGCGAATAATCCTTGCCTCATCCGCGCGGCGAAGTCACCTTCGCGGGCAAATACAGCAAAAGGAGAGGGCGTCATGTACGACCTGGTCATTCGCGGCGGCACGATTGTCGATGGCTCCGGCGGCGCGCCGTATCAGGGCGATGTCGCGATCACTGGCGATCGCATCGTTGCAGTCGGAGCCGTCACCGACCCGGCTCGCCACGAGATCGACGCTACGGACAAGCTCGTCACCCCCGGCTGGGTCGATATCCACACCCATTATGACGGCCAGATCACCTGGGCCTCGCGCATGGATCCCTCCTCCACGCTCGGCGCCACCACCGTCGTCGTCGGCAATTGCGGCGTCGGCTTCGCCCCCGTCCGCCCGCAGGATTACGACACGCTGATTCGGCTGATGGAAGGGGTCGAGGACATCCCCGGCGCCGCGCTTCACGAAGGACTGTCGTGGCAGTGGGAAAGCTTCGGCGAATATATGGACGCCGTCGACCGGCTGCCGCACGACATCGATGTTGCGGTGCAGGTGCCGCACGGCGCGCTGCGCGTCTATGTGATGGGCGAACGCGGCGCGAACCGCGATCCCGCCACGCCGGAGGAAAATGAGGAAATGCGCCGCCTGACCGCGGAGGCGATCCGCGCCGGCGCGCTCGGCTTTTCCACCACCCGCACGATGGTCCACCGCACCGCCGACGGTGACCTCACCCCCACCGTCCGCGCCGCGCGCGAGGAGATGGAGGCGATCGCCCGCGGCATCGCCGACGCTGGCTCGGGCGTCCTCCAATGGGTGTCCGATTTCCAGGAAATGGACGAGGAGTTCAGCCTCGTCCGCGACCTGACCAAGATCGCCGGTCAGCCCCTGAGCTTCTCGATGGTGCAGGCCGATGTGGTCCCGAACCAGTGGCGCGAACTGACCCAGCGGCTCGATGCCGCCGTCGCCGAAGGCTATCCCTTGAAGGCGCAGATCGCCGGCCGCCCGGTCGGCCTGATGCTGGGCCTTCAAGGCTCGGTCCACCCTTTCATCAGCCGGCCCAGCTACCGCGAGATCGCCGACCTGCCGCTCGACCAAAAGGTCGCCCGGATGCGCGACCCCGAATTCCGCGCGCGGCTGATCGCAGAGGCGCCGATGAAGGATCACCCCTTCGTTAATTCGGTCGCCGGCGCGCAGCACAAGATGTTCCGCATCACCGACCGCGTCGATTACGAGCCCGATCCTTCGACCAGCCTCGCGGCGGAGGCCGAGCGGCTCGGCGTCCACCCCGACGAGCTGGTCTATGATGCTTTGCTCGAGGGCGAGGGCCGCGCCTTCCTCTTCTTCCCGATGCACAATTACGTCGAGGGCAATCTCGACAACGTCCATGCGATGATCACCAATCCGAACACACTGTCGGGTCTGTCGGATGGCGGCGCGCATGTCGGCGCGATCTGCGACGTCAGCCTGCCCACCTTCATGCTGACGCACTGGTGTCGCGATCGCACGCGCGGCCCCCTGCTCGACCTCGCCGACACGGTGAAGCAGCAGACCCGCGACACCGCGCTCGCCGTTGGGCTCGAGGATCGCGGCCTGCTCGCCCCCGGTTATCTCGCCGACGTCAACGTCATCAATTTCGACCAGCTCGAACTCGGCAAGCCCTACATGATCTACGACCTGCCCACCGGCGCCCGCCGCCTGATGCAAAAGGCAAAGGGTTACGTCGCGACGATCAAATCGGGCCAGGTGATCTACCAGGATGGCGAACCGACCGACGCCCTCCCCGGCAAGCTGATCCGCGGCCGCCAGCCCGCGCCGGCCCCAATGCGAACGGCGGTCGCCGCCTGACATGCCGCCGCTCATCATCGAAGCCGCGCTGAACGGCGCGACGCCCAAGGCACGCAATCCCAACGTGCCGGTCAGCCCGCAGGAACTCGCCAGCGAGGCGCTGGCCGCGATGGAGGCCGGCGCCGCGATCGTCCACACGCATATCGAGCGCATGGACATGACCGGCGACGCCGCGGTCGACCGCTATATGGAGGCCTACGCCCCCGTGCTCGCGGCCAGGCCCGATGCGATCCTCTGGGGCACCGTCGCGACCGGCCCCGATGTGGAGGCGCGCTTCGGCCATTACCGCGGCCTCGCCCGCGCCGGCGTGCGGATGGGCGCGTTCGATCCCGGCTCGGTGAACCTTGGCACGCACGGCCCCGATGGCCTGCCCGGTGCCTCAATCCTCTACGACACCACCTACCGCGACATCGCCTGGCTCGCCGACCTCCACGAACAGGAGAAGCTCGGCCCGGCGATCGCGATCTACGAACCCGGCTGGCTGCGCACCACTTTGGCCTATGAACAGGCCGGCCGCCTCCCCGCCGGTACCTTCGTGAAGCTCTATTTCGGCGGCCGCTACAATTTTCTCGACGGCAAGCGCAGCAACATCACCTTCGGCCTTCCGCCCACTGAGAAAGCGCTGGATGCCTATCTCGAGATGCTCGAAGGCTCGCCACTTCCTTGGGCGGTCGCCGCGATCGGCGATTGCGTCGTGGACACCGGCCTCGCCAGACTTGCGATCGAACGCGGCGGCCACGTCCGCGTCGGCCTGGAGGATTTCGGCGGCGAGCGACAGCCCGGCAATCTGGAGCTGATCGCCGAGGTGGTCGAACTCGCCAGACAGGCCGGCCGCCCGATCGCGACGCCGGAGCAGGCCGCGCAGATCCTGAACCTCCCGCGATGAGCGGCGCAGCCCCCTTCCCCCTTCGTGGCGAGCACCATCGAGGCATCGCGGGCCCGGCCGCGTCCCTCGATTTCGCTCATGCCGGGGGGGCCGGCGACGCGTCCACCAACGTGCGCGAGCTTGCCAAGCCGGTCGGCGCGGTCATCGCCGCGGTCGCGATCCTGCGCTGCCTCGGCCGCCACCGCACGCCGCTTCGCCTCGCTGATATCGTGCGCGAGGAATCGCTCAACACCTCCACCGCGCTCAACATCCTGCGCACGCTCGATCACGAGGGCCTCGTCGCCTTCGATCGTGAGACGAAGCGCTACACGCTGGCGCAGGGCCTCGCCGATCTCGCCGCCCCCTTGCTCGATCACGCCGATCCCGCGCGTCGCGCCGCCGCCGCCATGGCCGCCGCCGCGCAGGAACTTCACGCCACGATCGGCCTGTGGCGCCGCGTCGGCGACGAGGTGGAGCTGATCCATGTCGCGGACAGTTCGGCGGCGATGCGCGTCGCCTTCACCATCGGCCGCCGCCTGCCGATGATGCTCGGCGCGATGGGCCGGCTGGTCGCCGCGCGCGGCGGCTTCGATGCCGATGCGTTGCGCCGCGGCTTTGACGCCGTGCCTTGGGCCAACGCCCCAGATTATGCCGCCTGGCTCGCCGATGTCGCCGAGACCGCGCAGACCGGCGTCGGGCTCGATCGCGGCCACGTCAACGCGGGCATCCTCGGCGTCGCGGTGCCGGTCGAGGCGGATGGCCCGCTGCGCCACATCCTCGCCGCCGCGATGTTCGACGCCGGCCCGCACCCCGACGCCGCTGTGATCGCCGACCGCCTCCGCGCCGTCGCCGCGGCCGCGGACGGCCGATGATCACCCGAACCAGAACAGATAGTTAGGAGAGCCTGCGATGTACGACCTGCTCGTCAAGAACGGCACCATCGTCGATGGCACAGGCGCCGCCCGCTTCAGGGGCGATCTCGCGGTCAAGGGCGACAGGATCGTCGCGGTCGGCGACGTGTCCGGCACCGCGCGCGAGACGATCGACGCGGACGGCTGCATCGTCACGCCCGGCTTCGTCGATATCCACACCCATTATGACGGGCAGGTCTCGTGGGACAATGTCCTCGCCCCCTCCTCGATCAACGGCGTCACCTCCGCTGCGATGGGCAATTGCGGCGTCGGCTTCGCGCCGGCCCGCGCCGACAAGCATGATTGGCTGATCCAGCTGCTCGAGGGCGTGGAAGACATTCCCGGCACCGCGCTCGCCGAAGGGCTGACCTGGAACTGGGAAAGCTTCCCCGATTATCTCGATGCGCTCAGCGCCCGCGAGTACACCATGGATCTCGGCGCCCACATGCCGCACGCGGCGCTTCGCGCCTATGTCATGGGCGATCGCGGCGGCGATCACATGGAGCGGCCGACGGCGAGCGAGGTCGATCGCATGGCCGCGCTCACCGCGGAGGCGATGGAAGCCGGCGCGCTCGGCTTCTCCACCTCTCGCACCCATGCGCATCGCAGCCGCGACGGGCTCAACATCGGCACGCTGACGGCGGAGGATCCCGAACTGCTCGGCATCGCCGCCGCGCTGCGCCGGACGGGCAAGGGCGTGATCCAGCTGATCTCGGACGCCTATCTCACCGCCGACGACGCCTTCGCCACCGCCGAGCTCCAGCTCATCCGCCGCCTCGCCGAAACCAGCGGCCGCCGCGTCTCCTTCACCGTGCAGCAGACCGACGACGCGCCCGATCGCTGGAAGAGCATCTACCGCGAAATCGATCAGATGGTGGCGGATGGCCTTCCCGTCAGCGCTCAGGTCGCACCGCGCCCGATCGGGGCGATCCTCTCCTTCGCCTCCACCACCAATCCCTTCATCGTCGCGCCCACCTATCGCCGCGTCGCGTCGCAGAGCGCGACCATCGACGATCGGCTGAAGGCGCTCGCCGATCCGCAGGTGCGCGCCGAGATCCTCGCCGAGCACGCCGCCTTCCACGCCAGCGAAGGCTTCATCGCGATCATCACGCGGGGCTATTCGCGCATGTTCCGCATGACCGATCCGGTCGATTACGAGCCGCACGAAAGCCAATCGATCGCGGCCGAGGCCGCTCGCGCCGGCCAGGATCCCGCCCCCTACGTCTATGATGCGCTGATGGAGGAAGGCGGCCGCCGCCTGCTCTACATGCCGCTCATCAACTATGCCCGCGGCAACCTCGATGACGTGCACGGCATGATGACCGGCGATCACGTGCTCTACGGCCTGTCCGACGGCGGCGCGCATTGCGGCACGATCTGCGACGGCAGCTTCCCCACCACCACCGTCGCGCTATGGTCGCGCGGCAACAAGGCCGGTCTCTCCGCCCCGCTCGAACGGCTCGTCCACGGCTATTCGCAGAAGAATGCCGCGCACGTCGGCTGGCACGATCGCGGCGTGCTCGCGCCGGGCTATCTCGCGGATCTCAACGTCATCGCGCTGGACGAACTGTCGCTCGCCCCGCCGGAGATCGTGCAGGATCTCCCCGCCGGCGGCACCCGCCTGCTCCAGCAGCCGCGCGGCTATCGCTGGACGGTGAAGTCGGGCGTGCCCACCTTCGAGCGCGGCGAATGGACCGGGCGCACCCCCGGCCGCCTGCTGCGCGGCGCCCGGGCGCTTGGCTGACCACTGAGGAAGGCGGCAGGCACGCGATCCGCGCCTGCCGCCCCGGCTCTTATTCCTTGCCCGTGCCCGGCTCCGCCATGCCGCGGTGCATTTCGGCCAGCACCGATTGCGGCATCACGCCCGAACCCAGCACCTGAAGCTTGTTCGACAGGCCGGACACGATGTGCCCCTTGCCCGCGATCAGCGCTTCCCAGCCGTCCTTCGCCACCTTCTCCGGATCGGCCTTGGAATCGCTCTGCCCCACGGACGTGTCGAGCATGTCGGCGCGCGCGAAGAACTCGGTGTCCGTCGGCCCCGGCATCAGCGTCGTCAGCGTCACGCCGTCGACATCCTTGATCTCGTTGCGCAGCGCCTCGGTGAAATTGTCGATGAACGCTTTCGTTGCATTGTAGATCGCGTTGAAGCTGCCGGGGATGTAGCCGGCGATCGATCCCGTCACCAGGATCTTGCCGTCACCCCGCGCCACCATCGCCTTCAGCACCTTCTGCAGCAGGTACACGGTGCCCGTCACGTTGGTGTCGATCGAATGGCGCCAGGCGGCGACATCCAGGTCGAGGAACGGCCCGCCCGTGCCGATGCCGGCATTGGCGCAGACGAGGTCGATCGTCCGCCCGTTCGCCGCCGCCAGCATCCGGTCGACGCCCTCGATGGTGGAAAGGTCCACCTCGATCGGCTCGACGCTGGTGCCGAACTGCGCAAAATCCTTCGCCGCCGCTTCGATCAGCGGCTCGTCCGCGGCGACGATCAGGTCATATCCCTCGCGCGCGGCGATGGTGGCGAGTTCGAAGCCGATGCCGGTCGATGCGCCCGTCACGATGGCAAGCTTGTTGGCCATGCTGTTTCTCCTAGAGGTCGAGGCGATCGAGGCCGGGCTTCAGCACCACCTTGGTCACTTCATTCTGTTCGTCGTGGAACATGCGATAACCGTCGGGCGCATTCTCCAGCGGCAGTGTGTGGCTGATCAGGAAGGTCGTATCGATCTTCTCCTCCATGATCGCGGTCAGCAGCCCGGGCAGGTAATGCTGCACATGGGTCTGCCCCGTCTTCAGCGTCAGCCCCTTCTCCATGAAGGCGCCGAGCGGAAACTTGTCGACGAAGCCGCCATAGACGGCCGGCATCGAGACGCGCCCGCCCTTGCGGCAGGCGATGATCGCCTGGCGGATCGAATGTGGGCGGTCGGTGCCAAGGAAGGTGGATGCTTTGATCTGGTCCACCACATTGTCGACGAACAGGCCGTGCGCTTCGAGGCCCACGGCATCGATGCACGCATCCGGCCCGATGCCGCCGGTCATCTCCATCAGCGCTTCGTAAGTCGCACTTTCCTCGAAGTTGATCGTCTCGGCGCCGAACTTGCGGGCAAGCTCCAGCCGGCGCGGGAAATGGTCGATCGCGATGACGCGCGCCGCGCCCATCAAGAACGCCGACTGCACCGCGAACAGGCCAACCGGGCCGCAGCCCCACACCGCCACCGTATCGCCCGGCTCGATGTCGGCATTCTCCGCCGCCATCCATCCGGTGGGGAGAATGTCGGAGAGGAACAGCACCTTCTCGTCCGGCACGCCATCGGGCACCACGATCGGGCCGACGTCGCTGAACGGCACGCGGACATATTCCGCCTGCCCGCCCGAATAGCCGCCCGTCATGTGGCTGTATCCGAACAGCCCGGCCATCGGCTGGCCGTACAGCTCCATGGCGATATCCTGGTTGTCGGCGGGCAGGCCGTTGTCGCAGGCGGAATATTGGTGCTTGCTGCAGTGGAAGCACGATCCGCACGAGATGGTGAACGGCACCACCACGCGCTGCCCCTTCTTCAGCGTCGAGCCCGAGCCGACCTCGACCACCTCGCCCATGAATTCATGGCCCAGGATGTCGCCCGCCTGCATCGTCGGGATGTAGCCGTCGTAGAGGTGAAGGTCCGATCCGCAGATCGCGGTCGAGGTAATCTTGATGATCGCGTCGCGCGGGTTGAGGATTTCGGGATCGTCGACCGTGTCGACGCGCACGTCGTGCTTTCCGTGCCAGGCCAATGCTCGCATCAGTTCTTTCCCTCTTCCAGAAGGCGGCGATTGCGCGCGCCGGTGGCGATCTCGCCGGTTTCCATCAGCTGCTTGAATCGGCGCAGGTCACGCCGCGCCTGGATCGCGGGTTCACGCTGGAACATCTTGGCGACCAGCTTGCCGATGATGCCGAACGGCGGGTCGTAGAGGATCGTCGCGGTGACGATCGTGCCGCGATCACCCTGCGCATCGCGAAAGTCGACGCGGCCGCTGTTGGGCACTTCGGCGCCTTCCTCGGATGCCCAGGCGATATATTCGCCCTCGCGTTCGTCGGTGATCCGCGCGGTCCACTCGACGGTGCCGCCGCCGGGCGCCTTCACCACCCAGTGGGAACGCTGGTCGTCCAGCATCTCCACCCGCTCGACATTCTCCATGAACGTCGTGAGCTTCGGGAAATCGCGCCAATAAGCGTAAAGCTCGGCACGCGGCCGGCGGATCGTCACGGTGCGGCCGATCAGCGTGTCGGCATTGCCGCTGGCCGGCGTTCCGATCATCCCGCTGGTCGCGGAATCGACGGCGGCGGACCGATGTTTGGCGGTCGAAAGCGGAGCATCGTCCGCGCGGGCGGGGTCGATCGTGTCGGCCATTCCATCCTCCTGGTGAATGGCGCCCCAACGATGCGTGTCGCTCCCGCGTTCCGGGAAAAGCCGCTTAACCGCCCGAACGCGCGTCAAAACTTCCTATTGTTGATGCAGGTTAAGACGCTTCAACCATGCAGCGCGCGCCGCAGCGCCTCGCGGCTGTCGCGGTTCGCCTGCTGCGCCACCCGCGCGCCAGCCACCAGCGTGAAGGCATGGAAGGCGCCCGGATAGACATGAAGCTCGGTGGGCACCCCGGCCGCCATCAGCCGCCGCGCATAATCCAGGTCCTCGTCGACGAAGAGGTCGAGCGCCCCGGTCGAAATGAAGGTCGGCGGCAATCCCGAAAGGTCCGCCGCGCGCGCCGGCGCAGCATAAGGCGACACGTCCTTGCGCCCCGGTTCATGGCCCAGCAGCGCCGTCCAGCCGAAGATGTTCTTCGCCCTGTTCCAGATGAACTCGCCCGCCGTGGCATGCGGCGGCGTGGTGCAGGTCCGATCGTCCAGCATCGGATAGATGAGGTGCTGGAAAGCCAATCGGTGCTCGCCCCGGTCGCGCGCCAGCAGTGCCAGCGCCGCCGCCAGCCCGCCACCGGCGCTCTCGCCCATCACGCCGACGCGCGCCGCGTCCAGCCCCAGCGCATCCGCCTCGCGCATCACGAAATCGAGCGCGGCGTAGCAATCCTCGACATTGCCCGGGAAGCAGGTCTCCGGCGCCAGGCGGTAATCGGCCGAGACGATCGCGCATTTCAGGTCCTGCGCCATCACGCGGTGCGCGTCCGCCAGCTCGCTCGCCTTGCCCGCGACATAGCCGCCGCCATGCAAGTGAAGGATCGTCGGCAGCGGCCCTGCCACGCCATTGGCGCGATAGACGTGCAGCGGCACGGCCGGCGCGCCGTCGCGGCCCGGTGCTTCCATCCGGTCGAAGCGCACGTCCACCGGCGGCATTGGCGGGCGCGGCAGCGATCGCGCGCGCACCGCCGGCAGCGCCTCGACGGTCAGGTCGAAGGTCGGCCAGGCCTCCAGCAGCGGCAGCAGTTCAGGGTCCACCAGATGCCGCGTGCCGCTCGAAGCCATATGCTCATCCTCTCGTCTGTCGTTGCCGCCACCCTTTCATCCGCCCGGCGGCAGGGCAAGGCGCCAGTGCAAGGCGGGGCGCGATGTGGCACAGGCGCACGCCATGGCCCGCCCCCACATTCTCGTCGACGCCGATGCCTGCCCGGTGAAGGAAGAGATCTACCGCGTCGCCTATCGGCTGGAGGCGCCGGTGACGGTCGTCAGCAATGCGCACCTGCGCGTGCCGCAGCATCCGCTGATCAGCCGCCAGGTGGTCGATGCCGGCTTCGACGCGGCGGATGACTGGATCGCCGATCATGCGGGGCCGGATACGGTCGTGATCACCGCTGACATCCTGCTCGCGGATCGCTGCCTGAAGGCGGGTGCCACCGTCGTTGCGCCGAATGGCAAGCCCTTCACCACCAGCTCGATCGGCAATGCCGTGGCGGTGCGCGCGATCATGAGCGATCTGCGCGCCGGCGGCGATCGCATCGGCGGCCCGCCGCCCTTCGCGAAGGAGGATCGCTCGCGCTTCCTCTCGGCGCTCGATGCCGCGCTGATGAAGCTCCTCCGCCGCCCCTGACGCGCGGCGGGCCGCCCGCGATAAGTCACGGAAGAATCGCCGACTCGTGCCCGTTCGGCTAAGCCGCGCCCTCCCCCCGTGCCATGTTCTCAGTGCCAGTATCCGATGAAGGAACGATCATGATCCTCACCCCCGGCTCCGTGTCGCTCGACGGCTGGAAGGCGATCTATCGCGGTGCCGCGCCGCGGCTTGATCCGGCGAGCATGGATGCGGTGGCGGCCAGCGCCGCGGCGGTCGCGCGGATCGTCGAGCGGGGGGACCCGGTCTATGGCATCAACACCGGCTTCGGAAAGCTCGCGCACGTCCGCATCGAACAGGCGGATCTTGCAACGCTCCAGCGCAACATCGTGCTCAGCCACGCGGCAGGTGTCGGCGATCCGATGCCGATCCCGATCGCCCGGCTGATGATGGCGCTGAAGCTCGCCAGCCTGGCGCGCGGCGCCTCGGGGGTGCAGCCCGCCACGGTCCAGCTCCTGGAGGCGATGCTTGCCCGCGGCCTCACCCCACTCGTCCCGGCGCAAGGCTCGGTCGGCGCGAGCGGCGATCTCGCCCCGCTCGCGCACATGACGGCGGCGATGATCGGGGTCGGCACCATCTACATGGATGGCGTGCCGCGCGACGCGGCCGAGGCGCTCGCCGCCGCCGGGCTCGCGCCGCTGGAGCTTGGCGCCAAGGAAGGGTTGGCGCTGCTCAACGGCACGCAATTCTCCTGCGCCTATGCGCTCGCCGCGCTGATCGAGGCGGAGCGGCTCTATCGCAGCGCGCTCGTCACCGGCATCCTGTCCACCGAAGCAGCGAAGGGCACCGACGCGCCGTTCGACGCCCGCGTCCATCTGCTGCGCGGCCACGCCGGCCAGATCGAGACCGCGGCGGCGCTGCGCGATCTCATGGCCGATTCCGCCATCCGCGCCTCGCACCGCGTCGATGATGCGCGTGTGCAGGATCCCTATTGCCTGCGCTGCCAGCCGCAGGTGATGGGCGCCGTCCTCGATCTCCTGCGCCAGGCCGCAACCACGCTGCTGACCGAGGCGAACGGCGTGTCCGACAATCCATTGATCTTCGCCGACACGGACGAGGCGCTCTCGGGCGGCAATTTCCACGCCGAGCCGGTCGCCTTCGCCGCGGACATGATCGCCATTGCGCTGTGCGAGATCGGCTCGCTCGCCGAACGGCGTATCGCGATGCTGGTCGATCCCGCGCTGTCCGGCCTCCCCGCCTTCCTGACGCCCCGCCCGGGCCTGAACTCCGGCTTCATGATCCCGCAGGTCACCGCCGCCGCGCTCGTCAGCGAGAACAAGCAGCGCGCAATGCCCGCCAGCGTCGATTCGATCCCCACCTCGGCCAATCAGGAAGATCACGTCTCGATGGCGGCGCACGGCAGCCGGCGGCTGATGGCGATGGCCGCCAATGTCGATTCGGTGCTCGGGATCGAGCTTCTCGCGGGCGCGCAGGGCTGCGACTTCCTCCTGCCGCTACGCTCCAGCGCACCGATAGAGGCGGTCCGCGCGCTGCTGCGCGAACGCGTGCCGACGCTGACCGAGGATCGCCACATGGCGCCGGACATGGCACTGGCCACCACGCTCGTCGCGCACGGCACCCTGCTCGCCAGCGTCCCCCCGCTGCCCGGCGTCGCCTAGCGACGCCTCAACTCAGGCGCGTCGCCTGGCGGCGCTTCACAGCCAAGCGCGCACGCCCAGCACGAAGGAAAAGCCGCCCGTGCCTTCCCCATCCTCGCGGGCGTAGCGCGCCGTCGCGCCGAAGCGCCGCTCCCACGCCACGCCCACATAAGGCGCGAATTCGCGCGCCACTTCGTAGCGCAATCGAAGCCCAGCCTCCGCCTGTGACAATCCCGCCCCGATCCGCTCGGCCGGCATGTTCTGCGCCGCCAGGTTGAACTCGGCGCGCGGCTGCAGGATCAGCCGCTGCGTAAACCTTTGGTCGTACCACGCCTCCGCCCGCGCCAGCACGTCGCCCTTGTCGGACAGGAACAGCGCGCCCTCGACGTCGAACCAGTACGGCGCCAGTCCTTCCACCGCGACCGTCGCATAGGTGCGCCGCGGCCTCCGCCCCAGATCCTGCCGCACGCCCACTTCAAGGTTCCAGTACGGGTCGATCGCGCGCGCATACAGCGCCTGCACCTCCGCCGCTTCCACCGGGCCGCCGAACGCCCCCTCGCCCTCGGACTTGATCACCAGCCGGTCGACATCGCCGCCGAACCAGCCCTCGCCGTCCCAGGCATAACCGTTGCGCCCGCGCCGCGCCTTCGCCTCGGCCAGGTTGAACAGCACCTGCCCGGTCCGCATCCCGCCATGCTCGGCGCGCATCGCCCGGTCCGCCGCCGCCATCGCCGCCGGATCGTAGAAGCGCGCGGCGGCACGATCGGTCGGCGGCTTTGGTGCCGGTGCATTCCCCGCCGGCTGGTCGGTGCCGGCTGGCCCCGCCGCCTTGCAATGCCCCATCGCCGCATGCTCGGGCGGGCACGGCTCCGGTGGCGGCACGGCCTTGGACATGGTGCAATGCCCCATTGCGGCATGCTCGGGCGAACAGCCTCCCGCAGGAGCCGGGGCCGGTGCTTCAACCGGCGCGGCGGGCGTGCAATGGCCCATCGCGGCATGTTCCGGCGGGCACGCCTGCGGCGCCGCTGCGAGCGCCAGGGCAAGCGCGATCACGCCGCCGCTCCTTCAGTGGCATCCGGCCGCACCGTCACCACCTGCATCATGCCGGCGTGCATGTGGTAGAGGAGGTGGCAGTGGAACGCCCAGTCACCCACCGCATCGGCGGTCAGGTCGAAGGTCACCGTCCCCCCCGGCGCCACGTTCACCGTGTGCTTCCTCGGCGCATGATCGCCATGCCCGGTCACCAGTTCGAAGAAATGGCCGTGCAGGTGAATGGGGTGCGCCATCATCGTGTCGTTGACCAGCGTCACGCGGACGCGCTCGCCGGCGCGGAACGGGATCGGTGCCTTCACCTCGTTCAGCTTCACCCCGTCGAACGCCCACATATAGCGTTCCATGTTGCCGGTCAGGTGGATGCGCATCTGCCGCGAGGGCGCGCGCACGTCCGGGTTGCGGCTCGCCGCGACGAGATCGCGATAGACGAGCACGCGATGGCCCACATCGCCAAGGCCCTGCGGCGGCTCGCCCGTGCGATCCACCGGCATCGGCGCGATCGACTGGACGGTGGGCGTTCGCGCCACCTCGGGCGCATTGGCGAAATCGCGCATCGCATGATCCATCGCGCCCCCGCTGCCGTGGCCGCCGCCATGGCTCGCGTCATGCCCTGCACCATGGGCACCATGGCCGCCGCCAGCAGGCATGGCGTGATCCATGCCCCCCATCCCCATGTCCTTCATCGTCGTCAGCGGCCGGCGGCGCAGCGGCGGCACCTCGGCTACCATGCCCGCGCGCGGCGCCAGCGTCGCGCGGCCCATGCCTGACCGGTCGGACGCTTCCGCCACCAATGTATAGGCGCGCGCCTCCGCCGGCTCGACAATCACGTCATAGGTTTCGGCCACCGCGATCTGGAACTCGTCCACCGTCACCGGCCGCACGTCCAGCCCGTCGGCCTGCACGACCGTCAGCTTCAGTCCCGGAATGCGCACGTTGAAGATCGTCATGGCGGAGGCATTGACGAAGCGCAGCCGCACCCGCTCGCCCGGCGCGAACAGCGCGGTCCAATTGTCGCGCGGGCCATAGCCGTTGACGAGATAGGTGTAGGTCGATCCCGTCACGTCCGAGATGTCGGTCGGGTCCATCCGCATCGCGCCCCATTGCGCGCGTTCGCCGGCCGGCTGGTCCCGCCCCGCCAGCAGCGATCCCAGCGTCTGCTTCTGGTAATTGAAATAGCCGCCCTGCAGCTTCAGCCGGCGGAAGATCGCGTGCGGGTGCAGCGGCGAATGATCCGACAGCACGATCACATGCTCGCGATCCGACGCGATCGAATCTTCGCCCGCGGGATCGATCACCAGCGGGCCGTAATGGCCCATCTGCTCCTGCAAGCCGGAATGGCTGTGATACCAATAGGTACCCGCCTGGATCACCGGAAACTCATAGGTGAAGGTGCTGCGCGCGGGGATGCCGGGAAAGCTGATCCCCGGCACGCCGTCCATCTGGAACGGCAGCAGCAGGCCATGCCAGTGGATCGAGGTATCCTCGTCCAGCCGGTTGATGACTTTCAGCCGCGCATTCTGCCCCTCGCGCAGGCGGATGAGCGGCGCCGGCACCGTGCCGTTGATCGCGATTGCGTGGCTCGGCCTGCCGTCCACCGTCATCATCCGGTGCGCGACGGTCAGTTCCACCTCGGGTCCGGCCAGCACGGGCAGCGGCGCGGCGATCCCGGCCGATACCGGCTGCGCCCAGGCCGGCATCCACGGCAGCGCCAACCCACCGGAGGCAAGCCCCGCCTGGCGAAGGAATTGTCGACGGGTCCGGCCGCTCATGGCCACGCGCTAGCTCCCCTCACCTTTCGGCTGCCTGACCGCTGGCGCTCAGCCGCCGCGATTGATCTTCTTGATGACGCCGGAAAAGCTCATCACCATCGCGCCATCGTCGTCGATCAGCCCGCGCACGAAGATCAGGCTGCGCCCCGCCTTTATCACCTCGCCCCGCGCGGTCAGCAGCCGGTCCGGCCGCGCCGCGCCGACGAACTCGGCGTTCAGCGACGCCGTCACACCATGGAATTCCGGCAGCTCCGCCGATGCGATCATGAACAAGGAGAAATCGGCAAAGGTCAGCAGCGCGCCGCCATGCACGTTGCCGCCGCCGTTGCGGTTCTTCGCCTCCGGGCGGAAACCACAGACCAGCTTGCCATCCTCCGGCCGCGCGAAGAACGGCCCGGTATGATCCTCGAACGGGTCGGTGCCCGGCCAGCGCAGCCATCCCGCCCAATCGCCTTCCGTAACCGGGATCAGGCGCGTGCCGGGCGTGGTCGTCGTGTCCAACTCTCTGCCTTTCGCTTCGTGAAGGTGTCAGCGCGCCGGGGCGCCGACATTGGGCAATGTCGCCTCGTCGGCGCGCGGCATGCGGCCGAACAGCGCCCGGTCCTCGGGGCCGAAGGCCCAGCGCCACAGGATGAAGAGATACGTCGCCGCGATCGCCGGGATGCCGATCACCACCTCCGCCCATTCGAAGTGCGGGGGCAGCGCGGTGAACAGTGCGCCGACGCCGCCCGCCGCCAGCACCGCCCACAGCAGCGGCCAGCGCAACGGAGAAACGGGCGCGCCCAGGATCTTTCCCAGCAGCCGCGCCTTGATCAGAGAGGTCAGCGCCAGGCTCGTCATCAGCGCCAGCGCCGGGCCGGCGGCCTGATATTCCACCGGCCAGCCCTGCCCGCGCATCAGCAGGATCAGCCCGAAGCTCAGCGCCACCTGGAACGTCAGCATCACGGCGGAGATCAGCAGGTTGCGATGCCGCGCGGTATAGACCAGCGCCGTCTCGCACACCGCGCCGGTGGAGGCGAGCACCTCCGCGGTCAGCAGGAAGGCCAGCGCCGCGGTACCCGCCACGAACTGCGGGCCCACGACGCCCATCACGGCTTCGCCCGGGATCGATCCCATCAGCGCCAGGCACGCCTGCGCCGCGATGATCCAGAACGCCACCTGGCGCACCTGCCGCGCGATCGCCGCCCGGTCGTTCACCGCCAGGCTCTGCGTGATCACCGGGCCCAGGATCGGGTCGAACGATGTCTTCAGCTTCTGCGGCAGGCTCGCCACCTGCTGGGCCATGTAATAGATGCCGACGATCTTGGGCTCGAACATCACGCCCAGGATGAAGCGGTCGACATTGCGCGTGCCCCATTCGAACGCGTCAGCGCCCGCCAGCGGCACGTTGTCGCGGATCATCGCCAGCAGGCCGCGCAGGTCCGGTGACCATCCGCGCGGCAGGCCATAGCTGCGCACCAGCGGCACGATCGACGCGATCAGCGCGGCCGTCATCGAGGCGACATAGCTCAGCACCAGTCCGTCGCGGATGGTGAAGAAGGAGAAGACCCAGGCCGCGATCGAGATCGTCCACGGCTCCACCACGGCGCGCGCCGTCACCGCCGCCTTCACGTTGTGGCGATAGGCCAGCGCCGCGAGGCTCACGTCCGACCAGGCGATCGCCAGCACGATCAGCGGCAGCCAGCGATCCAGCCCGACGATCGGCGTATTAGGGTACATGACCTCGGGGAAGGTGCACAGCACCGCGCTCGCCGCCAGCGACAGCATCGCCGCGACGACCAGCCCGTCGGCAACGACATGGACGTGCGGCCGGTCGGTCCGGCTCAGCGCCTGTGCCAGCCCGCGCTTCAGGCCAAGCGTCGCGACGAGCGCCGCTAGTTCCACCACCACCACCGCAATGGCGAACCGCCCCACCAGCTCCGGGCCATAGAGGCGCCCCGCGATGAACAGGAACGGGATGCGCGCCGCCAGCCGCAGGATGAATCCCGCGACATTGGTGCGCCCGCCCTTGGCGAGCTGCGCAATATCCTTCGACGTCTCGGTCACTGAGGCGTCCTGCCGGCCTCGCGCTGTTCGCCGCTCAATGCGCCGCCCCCCAGCTCGCGCCGGTGCCGATCTCCACCGCCAGCGGCACGTCCAGCTTCACCGACGGCTCGGCCGCGGTCGCCATCACGCGCTCGATCACCGGCTTCGCCGCCTCGACTTCGCTTTCGGGCACCTCGAAGACCAGTTCGTCGTGCACCTGCAGCAGCATGCGCGTGCCGGTCAGCCCGGCCTCGGCCAGCGCCGGCTCCATCCGCGCCATCGCGCGCTTGATGATGTCGGCGCTCGTGCCCTGGATCGGCGCGTTGATCGCCGCACGCTCGGCGCCTTGCCGCTCGTGCTGCACCTTGCTCCTGATTCGCGGGAAATGGGTCTTGCGGCCGAACAGGGTGGTGGTGAAGCCCTGCTCGCGCACCGCCTGCAGCGTCTCGGCGATATAGCGGTTGATGCCCGGGAAGCGCTCGAAATAGCGGTCGATCATGGCCTGCGCCTCGTCCGCCGTCACGTCCAGGCGCCCGGCAAGGCCCCAGCGGCTGATGCCGTAGAGGATCGCGAAGTTGATCGTCTTGGCCCGCCCGCGCGTGTCTCGATCCACCGTGCCGAACAGCTCCTGCGCGGTCAGCGAGTGAATGTCGTCGCCGCGCGCGAAGGCTTCCTTCAGCGCCGGCACGTCGGCCATGTGCGCCGCCAGCCGAAGCTCGATCTGCGAATAGTCCGCCGCCAGGATCACATTGCCCGGCTCTGCCACGAAAGCGTCGCGGATCTGCCGGCCGATCTCGGTGCGGATCGGGATGTTCTGCAAATTGGGGTCGGTGGATGACAGGCGCCCGGTCTGCGCGCCGGTCAGCGAATAGCTGGTGTGGACGCGGCCCGTCGCCGGGTTGATCTGCTCCTGCAGCGCATCGGTATAGGTGGATTTCAGCTTCGACAGCTGGCGCCAGTCCAGCACCCGCGCGGCGATCTCCTTGCCCGGCGAATCCTTGTCCGCCGCGATCCGCTCAAGCTCGTTGACGTCGGTCGAATAGACGCCGCTCTTGCCCTTGCGCCCACCCTTGATGCCCATCTTCTCGAACAGGACATCGCCCAGCTGCTTGGGACTGCCGATGGTGAAGGGCGCGCCGGCGATGCCGTGGATCACGCCTTCCAGCTCGGCCATCTGGGTGGCGAATTCCTTGGAAAGCCCGGCCAGCCGCTCGCGATCCACCTTGATCCCATGCCGCTCCATCCGCGCGATCACGGCGACGAGCGGCCGGTCGACCATCTCGTACACCCGCGTCACGCTTTCGATCGGCAAGCGCGGGCGGAAGCGGCGCCACAGCCGCAGCGTCACGTCCGCATCCTCCGCAGCATAGCGGGTCGCGGCCTTCAGATCGACTTCGTGGAAGCCGATCGCCTTCTTCCCCGTGCCCGTCACGTCCTTGTAGGCGATGCAGCTGTGCGACAGATGCGTCGCGGCCAGCTCGTCCATGCCGTGCCCGTGAAGCCCGGCGTCGAGGTCGAAGCTCATCACGATCGTGTCGTCATAGGGCGCCAGCGTGAGCCCCAGCCGGCCCAGCACGATCAGGTCATATTTCAGGTTGTGCCCGATCTTCAGGACCGACGCGTCCTCCAGCAGCGGCTTCAGCTTGGCCAGCGCCACCTCGCGGTCGAGCTGCGCCGGCTTCTGCGCGAACATGTCGCTCGCCCCGCCTTCGCCGACATGGCCCAGCGGTACGTAGCACGCGCGGTTCGGCGCCAGCGCCAACGACACGCCGACCAGTTCGGCCAGCATCGGGTCCTTGGCGGTCGTCTCGGTATCGATCGCCACCCAGCCCTGGTGCCGCGCCGCAGCGATCCAGCTGTCGAGCGCAGCTTCGTCGACGATGGTCTCGTAGCCGTCATGGTCGCACGGCGGGTCTTCCTCGTGCGGCACGCCGGCCGGCTCGGGCGGCGTCGGGTCCACGCCCTCGTTCTGCTCCGCCGCCAGCTTCGTCAGCAGCGACTTGAAACCATGATGCTCCAGGAACGCACGCAGCGGCGCCTCCGGGATACCGTCGAGCGCCATTTCCTCCAGCGGGTGCGGCAGCGGCACGTCGCAGGCGAGCTCGACCAGCTTGCGGCTCAGCCGCGCCATCTCGGCATGCTCGATCAGATTGTCGCGCAGCTTGCCCTTCTTCATCTCGGGCGCGGCCGCCAGCACCGCCTCGACGCTGCCATGCTCCAGGATCAGCTTCGCCGCCGTCTTGGGGCCCACACCCGGCACGCCCGGCACATTGTCGACGCTGTCGCCCATCAGCGCCAGCACTTCGCCCAACTTGTCCGGCCCGACGCCGAACTTCTCCACCACGTCCTCGGGGCCGAAGCGCTTGTCCTTCATCGTGTCGAGCATGTCGATGCCCGGCTCGGTCAGGAGCTGCATCAGGTCCTTGTCGGAACTGACGATCGTCACTTGCCAGCCCTGCGCCAGCGCCGCCTTGCTGTACGACGCGATCAGGTCGTCCGCTTCCCAGCCCTGCTCCTCGATGCACGGCAGCGAGAAGGCGCGGGTAGCGTCGCGGATCATCGGGAATTGCGGCACCAGATCCTCGGGCGCCGGCGGCCGGTGCGCCTTGTACTGGTCGAACATCTCGTTGCGGAACGTATGCTCGGATTTGTCGAGGATCACCGCCAGGTGGCTCGGCCCGTCAGCCTTGTGCAGGTCGTTGGCGAGCTTCCACAGCATCGTCGTATAGCCATAGACCGCGCCGGCCGGCTCACCATGCTTGTTGGTGAGCTTGGGCAGCACGTGATAGGCACGGAAGATGAAGCTCGATCCGTCGACGAGATAGAGATGCGGCATGATGCGCCGCTTAGCCGATCGGCGCGCATGGAACAAACGGTGATACCTTTCGCCCGCCAAGGCGTGCCACCGCGTCGCCATTCCGAACCATCGTCAACCGTCAGCGCGCATCACGCCACCGCGCGAACGCCATTGCCGCACGCGGTTGTACGGCTTTTCCGCGCTCAGCTCTCCGGATCGTCGCTGTCGCGCGACGCGATCGTCGGTGCCCCGCGATAGCCGCTGACGGTGGCCGACACCGCCTGGATCAGCTGCTGGCGCTCGCGCATCGGCCGCATCGTGTCACCGATCATCACCGCCACGGCATAGCGCCGCCCGTCCGGCGCGGTCAGGATGCCGACGTCGTTGAACCCGGCATTGCGCTGGCCAAGCTCCTGCCCCGTGCCCGTCTTGTGCGCGAGGCCCCAGCCCGGGGCGAGGCCGGCCTTTAGCCGCGCCCGCCCGGTGCGGCTCGATTCCATCGTCGAGATGAGCAGCCGCGTCGAAGTTTCCGACAGCAGCTCGCCTCGTGCGAGCCGTGCCAGCGCGTCCGCGATCGCCAGCGGCGCCGCGCCGTCGGGCGGATCGTTGATATACGCCTGCATCGCCGCCGCGCGCACCGCGGGTGACAAGCGCGATCGCATGATCTGGAACGTGTTGCCGACGCTCATCGACTGGTTCCACGTCAGCCCCGCCGTGCCCGCCTGCAGCAGCCGCTCGCCCGGGCCGAAGCGGATATCGCCCAGCTGCTTGCGCTCGATGAACGCCTTCACCGCGCTCGGCCCACCGACCAGGGTCAGCAACCGATCGTTGGCGGTATTGTCGCTCTGCGTCAGCGCGCGGTTCAGGAGGTTGCCGACGGTCGTGTTCCACACCCCGCCCTTCACCAGATAGGCGCTCGGCTGGTGGAACAGCGTCAGGTCCGCCGGCGTCACGCTGATCGGGTCGTCGAGCCGCAGCCGGCCGTTGTCCCGCTGGTCCAGCACGGTCATCGCCACCCACAGCTTGCTCACGCTCTGCTGCGGCAGGCGCTGGCGGCCATTGGCGTGGACCGTCCATCCCTCGTCCACCGCGCGCACCGCGACGCCGGCGGTGCCCGGGAACTCGCGCACCAGCTGCTGGATCGCGGTCTCGATCGGCCGCGGGGCGTTATTAACAGGTAGCGGGCGCGGCGCCGGGACCGGAATAGCGACGACGTAAGCGGGCGCGGGCGCCGGCGCTCTCGAGGTCTGTGTCGGGCGCTCTTCCACCCCGCAGGCGGCGAGAGAAAGCACGCCTGCCACAGCGGCCAATCGCGCCATCATCCGTCCGTGCCTGCCCCGCCCTGTCATGGAAAGACACGCTATAGGGAAAAGCGCCATTGAAAACGGGGCCTTACCCGTTCTGCGATGAACAGCGCCTCACGCGCGATGGATGCTCGCCAGATCAGGGAACGAGCACGGTATCCACCGCCTCTTCGAGTGTTTCCGGCCAATCGAGCGTAAAATGTAGTCCGCGGCTCTCGCGCCGGTGAAGCGCGGATCGCACGATCAAGTCGGCCGTCTGCAGCAGGTTACGCAGCTCGATCAGGTCCGGCGTCACGCGGAAATGGCCGTAGTAATCCTCTACCTCGGCGGTCAGCATCTTGATGCGGTGCTGCGCCCGCTCCAGCCGCTTCGTCGTGCGCACGATGCCGACGTAGTTCCACATGAAGCGGCGGATCTCGGTCCAGTTCTGCTTGATCACCACTTCCTCGTCGGAATCGGCGACCCGACTTTCGTCCCACGGACGGATCTTCGGCACCGGCGGCAGCGCATCCCAGTGCGCCGCGATATGCTGCGCCGCCGCCTCACCGAAGACGAAGCATTCCAGCAGCGAGTTTGAGGCGAGCCGGTTCGCGCCGTGCAGCCCGCTCTCGGTGCACTCGCCCGCCGCATACAGGCCGGGCAGGTCGGTGCGCCCGTCGCGGTCCACGATGATGCCCCCGCAGGTATAATGCTGTGCGGGGACCACAGGGATCGGCTGCATCGTCATGTCGATGCCCAGCCCGATCAGCTTCTCATAGATGTTCGGAAAATGCCCGCGCACGAAATCCGCCGGCTGGTGGCTGATGTCGAGATGGACGTAATCGAGGCCGTAACGCTTGATCTCGGCATCGATCGCGCGCGCCACTACGTCGCGCGGCGCGAGCTCCAGCCGCTCGGGATCATAATCCACCATGAAGCGGTGGCCGTTAAGCGGGTTGATCAGCCGCCCGCCCTCGCCGCGAACCGCTTCGGTGATCAGGAAATTCTTGACGTCGAGGTTGTAGAGGCAGGTCGGGTGGAACTGCATCATCTCCATGTTGGAGACGCGGCACCCCGCGCGCCACGCCATGGCAATCCCGTCCCCCGTCGCGCCGCGCGGCGCGGTGGAAAACAGATACGTTCGCCCGGCGCCACCCGTCGCCAGGATCGTCGCGCGCGCCGTGTAGAGGTTCACATGGCCGCTCTTGCGATCCACGGCATAGACGCCCCACACGTTGCCCGCGCCAGAATAGCGTTCCTCGTGCCGGCTGGTCGCCAGGTCAATCGCCACCTGATCGGGCACGAGCGTGATGTTGGGATGCGCCTCCGCCGCCCGCTGCAACGCCTCCTGCACGGCCCAGCCCGTCGCGTCGTCGACATGCACGATGCGCCGGTGCGAATGCCCGCCCTCGCGCGTCAGGTGCAGCGCATTCCCCTCCTGCGCGAACGGCACGCCCAGCTTCTGCAGCCGCTCGATCGCCGCCGGCGCATTTTCCACCACGAACTCGACGATCTCGCGGTCGTTGAGCCCCGCACCCGCCACCATCGTGTCCTCGACATGGTTCTCGAACGTGTCGCCCGGCTCCAGCACCGCGGCGATCCCGCCCTGCGCCCAGGCGGTGGACCCTTCGTTGAGCGCGCCCTTCGCCAGCACGACCACCTTGAATCGAGCGGCAAGGTTGAGCGCCGCGGTTAGCCCCGCGGCACCCGATCCGACGATAAGCACGTCCGCGCTCGTCATGCGCGGCTCTGGGGAGGAAGAACCATCCGGGCTGCATGGCACGAAGCGCCGGCATCTGCCATATCGGGCAACGATGTTCCCGCGCGGCACCTGACCTTGTGAGGTGGGCGTGGGTTGGTTTGCAAGGAAGCTCAATGTCCACCTACACCGCCCGTCTCGCCGCCCTTCGCGAGCAGCTTGCCCGCCAGCAGCTCGACGGCTTCGTCGTGCCGCTGACCGACGAGCATATGAGCGAATATGTCGGTGCCTATGCGCAGCGGCTCGCCTGGCTCACCGGCTTCCAGGGCTCGGCCGGCACCGCGGTGGTGCTGCCGGCGGAAGCGGCGATCTTCATCGACGGGCGTTACACGCTTCAGGTGCGCGAACAGGTCTCGGCGGATGACTGGCAGTTCGTCGGCGTGCCCGAAACCAGCGTGTCGGGCTGGCTCGCTCGCCATGTGAAGCAGAATGCCCGGATCGGCTATGATCCCTGGCTCCACACCCGCGCTTGGGTGGACGAGGCGACGAAGGCACTCGCCACCGTCGGGGCGACGCTCGTGCCCGTCGATACGAACCCGGTCGACGCGATCTGGCCGGATCAACCGGCGCCCTCAGACGCCAAGCTCAGCGTCCATGACGACGCGCACGCCGGCCGCTCCTCCGCCGAGAAGCGCGCCGCGGTGGCCGACTGGCTGGCCGAGCAGAAGGCCGACGCGGTCGTTCTCGCCGCGCTCGAGTCGACGGCGTGGCTGCTCAACGTCCGCGGCGGAGACGTGTCGCGCACGCCCGTCGCGCTGTCCTATGCGGTGGTGAACGCCGACGGCACAGCGGACCTCTTCATCGCGCCCGAGAAGATGACCGACGAGGTTGCCAAGCACCTTGGCAATGCGGTGCGCGTACATGACCGGCGGGATTTCGCGCCCGCGCTGCAGCAGTTCGCCGGCAAGCGAGTCGCGGTCGATCCGTCACTGTCGGTCGCCGCCATCCCGCTGGCGATCGAGGCGGGCGGCGGCACGGTCGTCGCGCTGCGCGATCCGACCGTCATCCCGCGCGCGACCAAGAACCCGGTCGAGCAGGCCGGGCACCGGGCGGCCAGCCTGCGCGATGGCGCCGCCCTGGTGCGGTTCCTGCGCTGGATCTCGATCGAAGCGCCCAAGGGCGGCCAGACCGAGCTTTCCGCCGCGGCGAAACTTGAGGAATTCCGCCGCGAAACCGGGCTCCTCAAGGATCTGTCGTTCGACGCCATCTCCGCCACCGGCCCGCACGGCGCGATCCCGCATTATCACGTCACCAAGGAATCGAGCCTGCCGATCAAGGTGGGTGAGCTCTATCTCATCGATTCGGGCGGCCAGTACGCCGACGGCACCACCGACGTGACGCGTGTCGTCCCGATCGGCGAGCCCACGCCTGAAATGCGCGATCGCTTCACCCGTGTGCTGAAGGGCCATATCGCGCTCGCAACGGCGGTATTCCCGCACGGAACGACCGGCGCGCAGCTCGACGCCCTTGCCAGGCTGCCGCTGTGGCAGGCGGGGCTCGATTTCGCCCACGGTACCGGCCACGGCGTCGGCAGCTACCTATCGGTGCACGAAGGACCGGCGCGAATCGCGAAGCCGAGCTACCCGGGTGGCGGCCCATCGGAACCGCTGCTCCCGGGCATGATCCTCTCGAACGAGCCCGGCTATTACAAGGCCGGCGAATACGGCATCCGCATCGAGAATTTGCTGCTGGTCGGCGAGCGCGAGATCCCCGGCGGCGAGGCGGTGATGCTTGGCTTCGAGACGCTCACGCTCGCGCCAATCGACCGCGATCTGATCGAACCGGCGCTACTGACGGTGGAGGAGTTGTCATGGCTCAACCGCTATCACGCTCGTGTCGCGGCAACGCTCGGCCCGGTGCTGCCTGAGGCGGATCGCGACTGGCTCGCCGGCCGCTGCGCGCCGATCGGCCTCGCCTGACCGATTAAGGCGTCATTTAGGGGCTCGTCTCCAAGTGACGCGATGCGCGCGATCAGGCGTTCTTGGGCTGGGGCGGCGTCGACTGATCGGCCGGAACCGCCGCCTGCCCGCGCGCCTGTTCCTTGCGCCTTTTGAGATTCGCCCTCAGCGCAGCGCCAAGCCGCGCGTCGCGTTCCGCCTTGCTTTCCATGTTGTTCGCTATTGCGTGGCGGCAACGCCTTGACAATCCATCGCGGCTCGTCTCTAGGGCGCCCTCCGCCAGCGGCCAAGTCGTCGCCGGCCAGTGCTGCCGTAGCTCAGTGGTAGAGCGCATCCTTGGTAAGGCTGAGGTCGTGAGTTCAATCCTCACCGGCAGCACCATTTCTCCCCCCGATTTCTGAACCTCCCCACGCCGGGGACTCACCAGCGCGACTCAGAAGCGCATCGACAGCGAAACCCCACCGCTCTTGGTGTCACCCCAGGGCACCAGCGAGACGTTGGGGTTGAGCTTGCGGGTGAGCAGCAGCCCCGATGCTTCGCCGATCGCCGCCCCCGCGAGCACATCACCCCAGCGGTGGCGCTTCGCCTTCACCCGCGACACCCCGACGAACACGGCCACGGCATGTGCCGGCAATCCGATCTTCCAGCCGTAGCGGTTGTTCAGAGTCGCAGCCGACGCAAAGGACATGGAGGCGTGGCCCGACGGAAAGCTGCGCTTGTCGCTCCCGTCCGGCCGGCGTGACGATATCGTCTCCTTCAGCGCCGTCTTGACGAGATAGGCGCTGCCGATGCTGGCGATCGCCTGCACGTCGCCCTTCCAGTCCCCCTTGATCGCCGGCACGCCGAGCGCTGCGACGACCAGCACGTCGCGCGCGATGCTGCCGCTGTCATCCCAGCCGTCCCGGTCCCCGGCGACCGCCGGACATGCCAGGGTCGCGCCCGCAAGGCACAGCAGGACCCGGTTTGGCGCGCGCATCATGCCTCTCCTTCTCGGCAATGCGGCGTGATCATGCCTCCGCCTGCGCCACCCGGCAATAAGGCACTGCCCGTGCACGTGGAGAGGGTGGGCACCCGGGCCCCAGGGCTTGTGTTACGAAGACAACCCCGCCGCGCCGCTGCGCAACGCCGCTGCAACTCTCTGCTCCGCAAAAAAGCCGCCCCATCGCAGCCGAAATGCTTGATCCTTGAAAATCATCGTCACCGCCGCTCCCTTCGTCGGCCATCTTGCCCCTGTCCTCGCGCTTGGCCGCTCACTGGCGGAGGCCGGGCATGAGGTGGTTGCCTACGCGCCCACAGCACACCGCACCCTTGTCGAGCGGCAGGGGTTCGACTTTGCCTCCTATCCCGCGGAAGCAGACGTCGACTTTTCCGACATGGGCCGCTTCTCCCCGCCGCCGAATGCCCCGCCCCACCGCTTCGCGCAGCGCCGCCGCGGGTGGGAGATGCTGTTCGTCGGGCGCATGGCGCACGAATATCGCGGACTCTGCGATCTCCTCGCCCGGTTTCCCGCTGACCTCGTGATCGGCGAAGGCATGGGCTTTGCCACCCTTCCGTTGCTGATGCGCCCGCGCGAAGACCGTCCGGCAGTGGCGCATGTCGGCGCCACCTTCCTGCAATGGTCGCGGGAGGATTTCGCGCCGATCTTCTCCGGCCTGCCCCCGGCCGGCACCAACGAGGAGTATGCCGCCTATCGCGATCTGTTCGATCAGGCGAAGGAGGAATGGTTCGATCCGATCGACGCTCTCGTCAACGACATGCTCGCCGATCTCGGCCTGCCGACGCTGCCGCTCCCCTTCTATGATGCGATGATCGCGCTGCCCGATCTTTTCCTTCAGGTCGGCGTTCCCGCGCTCGAGATACCCCGCCGCGCGCCGCCGCCGAATCTGCGCTTCATCGGCAGCACGCCGCCGCCCGCGGCGCTGCGCGACCTTCCCGACTGGGCAGACGAACTCGACGGTACGCGCCGCGTCGTTCTGGTCACGCAGGGGACCGTCGCCAATGCCGACCTGCGCCTCATCCGCCCGACGATCGAGGCGCTCGCCGACGAACCCGGTGTCCTGGTCGTCGCAACCCTCACCGGCCAGCCGGCGGACAGCCTCGGTCCGCTTCCCGCGAATGTGCGTGTCGCTCCGTTCCTGCCGTTCGACTGGCTGATGCCGCGGCTCGATCTTCTCGTCACAAACGGCGGCTGGGGCGCGGTGACGATGGCGCTCAGCCATGGCGTACCCTTGGTCCAGGCGGGGCTGAGCGAGGACAAGCGCGAGGTGGCGATGCGAATCAGCCGCGCCGGCGTCGGTCTAGCGCTCGGCACCGATACGCCGGGCGCACCGCAAATCGCCGCCGCGGTGCGCCACGTCCTCGCCACGCCCGAATTTGGCCAGCGCGCAGCGGCGATGGCGGCAGATTTCGCCTCGCACAGCCTCAACGGCCGCGTTGAAAGCCTCTTCACCGACCTTGTCCAGCCGGCGCTCTCCCCCGCCTGACAGCGGCAGAATTCGACCGCGAACGTAGCGGCCGACGCCTTGCTATGCGCCGGCCGCTGCCCATGTTATCGGCAGTCATGCCATTTTCCAGTTTACCCGCGCCGCTCGCCGGCGCACTCGCCGCGCGCGGCTATGAAAAGCCTACTCCGGTCCAGGCGGCCGTGATCGAGCCCGAGGCCGCCGGACGTGATCTCATCGTTTCCGCCCGCACCGGTTCGGGTAAGACCGTCGCCTTCGGCCTCGCCATGGCGCCCGAGCTCCTCGGGGAGGATGATCGCATCATCCCCTCGCGTGAGCCGCACGCGCTGGTCATCGCGCCGACTCGCGAGCTCGCGCTTCAGGTCAGCCGCGAGCTGATCTGGCTCTATGGCCCGACCGGTGCGCGCATCGTCACCTGCGTCGGCGGCATGGACGCCTCCAAGGAGCGCCGGAACCTCAACCACGGCGCGCATATCGTCGTCGGAACGCCCGGCCGCCTGCGCGACCATCTCGAGCGCGGTGCGCTGGAGCTGTCCGCGCTCAAGGTCGCGGTGCTCGATGAGGCTGACGAGATGCTCGACATGGGCTTCCGCGAGGATCTCGAGGAAATTCTCGACGGCACTCCAGAGACTCGCCGCACGTTGCTGTTCTCGGCAACCATGCCAAAGCCGATCGTGCAGCTTGCCAAGCGCTACCAGAAGGACGCGCTGCGCATCTCCACGGTGGAGGAAGACCGCGGCCATGGCGACATCAGCTACCAGGCCGTCGCGGTCAGCCCGTCGGACATCGAACATGCGGTGATCAACCTCCTTCGCCTGTACGAGGCGGAGACGGCGATCTTGTTCTGCGCGACGCGCGACAACGTCCGCCACCTCCACGCCAGTCTGGTCGAGCGCGGCTTTGCCGCCGTGGCGCTGTCGGGCGAGCATAGCCAGAATGAGCGCAACGCCGCGCTCCAGGCGCTGCGCGATCGCCGCGCCCGCGTCTGCGTCGCGACCGACGTCGCCGCGCGCGGCATCGACCTGCCGAGCCTCAGCCTCGTCATCCACGTCGAACTGCCGCGCGACGGCGAGACGCTGCAGCACCGTTCGGGCCGCACCGGGCGTGCCGGCAAGAAGGGCACCGCCGTGCTCATCGTGCCGTACCAGCGCCGTCGCTGGGCCGAATCGATGCTGCGCAACGCCAAGATCCCGGTCGAATGGGTTCCGGCACCCACGCCGGAGGACGTGCGCGCCAAGGATCGCGAACGGCTGCTGGAACAGCTGCTTGCGCCGATCGAGGTGGAGGAAGAGGATCAGGCGCTCGCCGAGCGGCTGATGGCGGAGAAGACGCCGGAGGAAATCGCCGGTGCCCTCGTCCGTGCCTATCGCGCCGCCATGCCCGCGCCGGAGGAGATCGTTGCCGCGACGCCGGAGGCACACCGTGCCGCCCAGCGCGAGAAGCACCGCCCCGGCTTTGACGATGTGGTCTGGTTCCGCATGAACCTCGGCCGCCGTCAGAACGCCGATCCGCGCTGGATCCTGCCGCTGATTTGCCGCCGCGGCAATCTGACGAAGAACGATGTCGGCGCGATCCGCATCGGGCCGAACGAAACAGCCTTCCAGGTCCCGCGCGCGCTGGCTGCGAAGTTCCAGTCGGCCGTGGCCAAGACTGCGAGCCCCGAGGACGACGTGCTGTTCGAGGTTTCGGACCGGCCGATGAGCGGCGGCACCGTCCCGCCGCCGGCGGGAGCCCGCCAGTATCAGCGCGGGCCGGCACGTAGCGGCCCCTCGCGCGGCGGCCCGGCGCGGGGCGGGCCACGCCGCAGCAACGACCGTCACTGATGACGCTGGCGCCCCGCTGACCGGCGGGGCGCCACGCATCCTCTCGCCCACAAATTAATCGCGTCGACTTAATTCCCGTTGCACGCGCCTGGCGCCGTCTCTACCCCAAACACAAACGGCCATCAGTGCCATGGGGAGAGTAAGATGCGCACGATCCAGTTGCAGAAGCCCGGCGGCCTCGATCGCCTTCAGGTCACCGAGACCGAACGGGTCGCCCCCCGCCGCGGCGAGATCGTCGTGCGCGTCCGCGCGAGTTCGCTCAACTTCCACGATTATGCCGTCGTCATGGGCATGATCCCAACACCCGACGGCCGCGTCCCCATGTCGGACGGCGCCGGCGAGGTGATCGAAATTGGCGAAGGCGTGACCGAGTTCGCGGTCGGCGACAAGGTCGTCTCCACCTTCTTCCCGCACTGGATGGATGGCGAGCCGGAGCGGGAAGTGATGGGCGATGTCCCCGGTGACATGGCGGACGGCTTCGCGCGCGAATATGTCACCAATGCCGCCACCGCCTTCACCCGCGCGCCTGCAGGCTATTCGGATGCGGAGGCGGCGACGCTCACCTGCGCCGGCCTCACCGCATGGCGCGCGCTGGTCGTCAACGGCAACGTCAAGGCCGGCGACACCGTCCTCGTCCAGGGCACCGGCGGCGTCTCGATCTTCGCACTTCAGTTCGCCAAGGCGGCCGGCGCCCGCGTCATCGCCACGTCGTCCTCCGACGAGAAGCTCGAACGGCTTCGCAGCATGGGCGCCGATCACCTCATCAACTACAAAAGCCAAGAGAATTGGGGCGAGGTCGCGCGTGGCATAACGGGCGGCCGCGGCGTCGACCATGTCGTCGAGATCGGCGGCTCGGGCACCATGCCGCAGTCCATCATCGCGACACGCACCGGCGGCCACATCTCCCTGATCGGCGTGCTTGCGGGCATTGGCGGGCACATCCCGACGGTGATGGTGATGCACAACAACCAGCGGATCATCGGCCTCACCGTCGGTGCCCGCCGCCATCAGCAGGACATGGTCCGCGCGATCGAGGCGAACGGCATTAAGCCCGTGATCGACCGTCACTTCCCGCTCGAACAGATCGCCGACGCCTTCCGCCACCAGGAATCCGGAAGGCACTTCGGCAAGATCGTGCTCGACATCTAGGACCCGCGCCTAGCCGGGCGTCGGGATGACCCGCCGTTCGGCCAGCCGGCCGAGCCACTTGGCGAACATCGCCTCGGTATCGATGCATCCGCCAAAGCCCGCCTGCCGCAGCTTGATCGTGCTTACCAGCACCGGCGCACGCGCCGCCTTGGCCGGCGCATGAACGCCGAACAACAGGTCGGCATAATGGTGCGATTTCCCCATCAGGTCCCGCAAGGGCCCGGCGCGCAGCCCATGCCGCGCTACCAGCCCGTCCCACACGCTTTCATGCTCCCGCAGGAAATCGTCCAGCGCGAACGGCTCGCCATAGGCCGGCTCCAGCCCCACCGCGCGCGCTATCGCCGGCCATGTATCGGCCCACGTGAAAACATCTCCATTGGTGATGTTGAACGTCTCGTCCCGTGCCGCGGACGCCTCGCTGGCCCATAGCAGCGCATCCGCGATAAGGTCGGCGTCCACCGCTTCGCTGAGGCCTCCTGGCCGTCCCGGATAAGCGAACGGCAGGCCCAGCTCGCGGCAGATTGCGGCATAGGCGCCAAGCACCGGCACGATGTTCATCGCCACGCCGCTCGCGCCGCCGAACACCACCTGCGGTCGCCAGATCGTCAGCGCCCAGTCAGCCAGGGCACGGCGGGCGCGCATCCAATCTTCCTGCAGCCAGTAGAAATTGGCGTGGCGATCGCGCGGCCAGCTTTCCCGCGCCGGCACCGGTATCTGGTGCAGATGCGCGCCATAGGCCTTGGTACCCTGGAATACGCTGACGTGGCGCAGTTCCTGCGCGGCTTCCAGCATCGGCGTCATCAGGTTGCGCATCATCGCTAGGTTGGTGTCCATCTGGTCCTGCTCGAACCAGCCGGCATAGAGCCCAGGCTTTTCGTACAGCGCGGCGTACACGACATGGGTGACGCCCGCGAAGCGCCCGGCCGCCGCGCGGCAGGCGTCCTCGTCCAGCAGGTCCAGTGACACATGTTCGTAGGCGGTTTGCGGGATCACGTCCGGCGCCCGGCGCGATACGCCGATCACTCGCCATCCGGCCTCGGCGAAGCGCGTCACGGCCGATTGCCCGATCACGCCGCTCGCCCCTGCGATCAGCACTGTTGGTGCGCGCATCATCCCTCTCCCGCCACAACCAACCGCGTTTCGCGGCTTTGATCTGCGGCATTGCCATTGCAACACCCGAAGGGATAGTGCGGCAATATTCTTGCCGTTTCCGGGGGTTCCATGAAGTTCTACGCCGCGTCGTTCGTTTCCCTTATTGCGCTCGCGGCACACGGAGCGCCCGCCCAAGTCTCCACTCAGGCCCCGCCCACCGCGCAGACGCAGGCGCCGGAAGACCGCAGTGTGCAGCAGGCACCGCCCAGCGATGCGCTCCCCACGCCGGTTGCTCCTTCCACGGCTTCCGTCGCGCGCAGCCAGCCGGCAGCGGCGGGCAAGGCCGCCAAGTGGGACGTGAACGCCCCCGCCGGCGCCACCATCCGCCAGGTGCCGATCCGCACCAACGAGGGCAGCTGGATGGACGTGGACGTCAGCCCCGACGGGCGCACCATCGCCTTCGCGCTGCTGGGCGACATTTACACCATGCCGATCACCGGCGGCACGCCGACGCGGATCGCCGAAGGCCTCGCCTATGAAGTGCAGCCGCGCTTCTCGCCCGATGGCCGCCGCATCGCCTTCACCTCGGATCGCGGCGGTGGCGACAATATCTGGGTCATGAACCTCGACGGCAGCGACAAGCGCCAGGTGACGCGCGAGGATTTCCGCCTCCTCAACCAGCCGAGCTGGAGCAAGGACGGCCGCTTCATCGTCGCCAAGAAGCATTTCACCACCGGCCGCTCTCTCGGCACCGGCGAAGTGTGGATGTATCACGTCTCCGGCGGCGCCGGCGTCCAGCTGGTGAAGCGCCCCAGCGAAGCGCACCAGAAGGAGCTTGGCGAGCCGATCTACGCCGCGGACGGCAGGTCGGTCTTCTACACGAAGAACGTCACGCCCGGCCCGATCTTCGAATATGCGCAGGATTCGAACACCGGCCTGTTCGATATCGAGCGCTACGATCTCGAAACCGGCGAAGTCAGCAAGGCCGTCACTGGTGCTGGCGGCGCGGTCCGCCCGACGCCGTCGCCCGATGGCAAGAAGATCGCCTTCGTCCGCCGCGAAGCGACCCGCTCGAAGCTCTACGTCAAGGATCTCGCTTCGGGTGAGGAGCGCAAGATCTACGACGATCTCGATCAGGATTCGCAGGAGACCTGGGCGGTCACCGGCGTCTATCCGAACATGGCGTGGCTGCCCGACAATTCGGGGCTGGTCTTCTGGGCCAAGGGCAAGATCCGCCGCATCAACGCCGATGGCAGCAATGCGCGCGAGATCCCGTTCACGATCAACGACACCCGCGGCGTGATCGATGCGCCGCACCCGCAGATCGCGGTCGCGCCCGATCGCTTCACCACCGCCATGCCGCGCTTCGCCAGCGTCTCGCCCGACGGCCTCCAGGTCGTGTTTGAAACGCTCGGCAAATTGTGGGTGAAGCCGGTCGCCGGCGGGGCCGCACGTCGCCTCACTCGCGGCGACGACGGCTTCGAACTGTTCCCCAGCTGGTCGCGTGACGGCAAGACCCTGGTCTTCGTCTGCTGGACCGACGATGGCCTCGGCCGCATCCGCGTGGTCGGCGCCGCTGGCGGCACGCCGCGTGACGTGACGAGCCAGCCCGGCCATTACGCCCGCCCGCGCTTCTCGCCCGATGGCAAGACGATCGTCTTCGAGCGCACCAGCCATGGCGGGCTCACCAACCCGAAATGGTCAGAGGATGCCGGCGTGTACCGGGTCGCGGCTACCGGCGGCGCGATCAGCCGCATCGCGCTCGGCGCCGCCTCGCCGCAATTCGCCGCCAGCGGCGACCGCATCTTCATGCTCGAGGATGAGCGTAAGGACGGCAAGTCGGTGCGCCAGCTCGTCAGCACCGATCTGTCGGGCCAGGCGAAGCGCGTCCATGCGAATGGCGAGCTTGCGACCGACTATATCGTCTCGCCGACCGGCGAGTACGTCGCCTTCCGCCAGAATTACGCGGCCTATGTCGTGCCGCTGATGCCGGGCGGCCAGTCGGTCGGCCTGTCGCCGGACGCGAAGGCGCTGCCGGTCACGCGCGTCAGCGCGGGCGGCGCGGATTACATCCACTGGTCGAACGATGGCACGCGCCTCCACTGGAGCCTCGGGCCGACGCTCTACACCGTCGATACCGCGCAGCTCTTCCCCGCCGAGCCGCGCGCGGAGGGGGCGCCCGGCTTCGTCCCGCCGACGACCGGCGTCAGCCTCGCGATGGAGCAGGCGGCGGTGAAGCCCAGCGGCACCGTCGCGATCACCGGCGCGCGGCTCGTCACCATGGCGGCCGAGGATGGCGGCATCATCGACGATGGCGTGGTGGTGATCCGCGGTGATCGCATCGTCGCGGTCGGCCCGCGCGCCTCGACGCCGATCCCCGCCGGGGCCACGACGGTCGACGCCGCCGGCAAGACGATCATCCCCGGCCTCGTCGATGCGCACGCGCACGGCCCGGCGGGGAGCGACGAGCTGGTGCCGCAGCGCAACTGGTCGATGATGCAGAACCTCGCCCTCGGCACCACGACGATCCACGATCCCTCGAACCGTTCGAGCGAGATCTTCACCGCGTCGGAATATCAGCGCGCCGGTCTGATCCTCGCGCCGCGCATCTTCTCCACCGGCGAAGTGGTGTACGGTGCCAAGGCGGCCGACGTGTATGCGCAGATCGACAGTCTCGACGATGCGCTCTCGCACGTGCGCCGGCTGAAGGCGCAGGGCGGCCATAGCGTGAAGAACTACAACCAGCCGCGTCGCGATCAGCGCCAGCAGGTGACCGAGGCGGCCCGCCGCGAGAACATGCAGGTGGTCGCCGAGGGCGGCTCGCTCTACGGGCTCGACGTCACGCATATCGTCGACGGCAATTCGACGCTCGAGCACAACATCCCGCTCGAGACCTTCTACGACGATCTGCTGCAGCTCTTCTCGCAGTCGAAGACCAACTATACGCCGACGCTCATCGTCAGCTTCGGCGGCCTCGCGGGTGACCCCTACTGGCGCCAGGAGACCGACGTCTTCGCCCATCCGCTGCTTCAGGCGCACACCCCGCCGACGCGGCTGCGCGCCGACAACGCCCGCCGCATCAAGGCGCCGGAGGGCGACTATTTCGACGACGACAATGCCCGCGAGGCGCACAAGCTCGCCAAGCGCGGCGTGCTCGTCTCGATCGGCGCGCACGGCCAGCAGGCCGGCATCGGCGCGCATTGGGAGTTGTGGTCGTTCGTGCGCGGCGGGATGACCCCGCTGGAGGCGCTGCGTGCCGGCACGATCGTCCCTGCGCAATCGCTCGGCATGGCGAAGGATATCGGCTCGCTCGAAGTCGGCAAGCTCGCCGATCTCGTCGTGCTCGATGCTGACCCGACGACCAACATCCGCAACAGCGACAAGGTCGCGCAGGTGATGCTCGGCGGGCGGCTCTATGATGCCAGGACGCTGAACGAAGTCGCGACCGGCACCGCCAAGCGCGGCCGCTATTTCTGGGAAACCAGCGCCGCCAACTGATTGCCGCCTTCGCGCTCGCCCCGCCCGTGGGCGAGCGCCCTTTCCCCTTCAGGAGATCTTGAATGGATCGTCGCACTTTCCTCGGCAGCACCGGCGCCGCCGCGCTCGCCGCCAGCATCCCCGCGGCCGCCAATGCAGCCGCCGCTGCCACCGCAGCCACCGGCACCAACCCCAATGACGCGAAGCTGCGCACGCTGCTCGATCGCATCTTCTACGATCGCATCGATGCCAGCCCCGAAGGCGCCACCGCGCTCGGCCTCGACGAGGGCGCCCGTGCCCCGCTCAAGAGCAAGCTCAGCGACGCCTCGGCCAAGGGCGCCGCGGCCGAGCTCGCGCAGGCCAGGCGCGAACTGGCCGAGCTGCGCACGATCAACCCCGCCTCGCTCTCACCGGCGGCAAAACTCGATTACGAGGTCGTCCTCTACCAGCTCCAGCGCAGCATCGCGGGCGGGGAGCGCTTCACCTATGGCGCCAGCATGGGCCGGTTCGCGCCCTTCATCGTCACCCAGCTGACCGGCGCCTATCGCGAAGTGCCGGACTTCCTCGATTCGCAGCATCGCATCAAGGATGCCGCCGATGCCGACGCCTATGTCGCGCGCGTAGCGGCCTTCGCCACCGCGATCGATCAGGATACCGAGCGCCAGCGTGCCGATGCGGCGCGCGGCGTGTTCGCGCCCGATTACATCCTCGATACCACGCTGAAGCTGATGGGCTCGCTGCGGGATCAGCCGGCCGCCGCCACCGTCCCGGTCACCGCGCTCGCCACGAAGCTCAAGGCCGCGAACCTCCCCGATGCGCGGGTCGCGGAAGCGACGAAGATCATGAACGATCAGGTCTTCCCCGCGCTCGATCGTCAGCGCGCGCTCGTCACCGAGCTGCGCGGCCGCGCGACGCATGATGCGGGCGTGTGGCGCCTGCCCGACGGCGAGGCTTATTATGCCGCCAGCATCGAGGCCGCGACCACCGTCGCCATGTCGGGCGAGGAGGTTCACCGCCTCGGCCTGCAGCAGGTGGCCGAGATCAGCGGCCGGATCGACACGATCCTCAAGGGCCAGGGCATGACGCAGGGCAGCGTCGGCGAGCGGCTCGTCGCGCTCAACAAGCGCCCGGATCAGGTCTATCCCAACACCGACGCTGGTAAGGAACAGCTGATCGCGCAGCTCAACGCCCAGGTCATCGCCATGTCGAAGCGGCTCCCCGAACAGTTCGGCACGCTGCCCAAGGCACCGGTCGAGGTGCGCCGCGTGCCCAAGTCGATCGAGGCTGGCGCGCCCGGCGGCTATTATCAGAATGCGACGCTCGATGGTTCGCGCCCCGGCATCTATTACATCAACCTGCGCGACAGCTTCGATCGGCCGAAGTTCGGCCTTGCGACGCTGACGCATCATGAGGCGGTGCCCGGCCACCACCTCCAGGTGATGCTGGCACTCGAATCCGAAAGCATCCCGCTCCTGCGCCGCAACGGCGGTTTCAGCGGCTACACCGAAGGCTGGGCGCTCTATTCGGAGCAGCTGGCGGACGAAATGGGCATGTACGAGGGCGATCCCCTCGGCCAGGTCGGCTACCTCCAGTCGCTGCTGTTCCGCGCGACGCGCCTCGTGGTCGATTCAGGCATGCACCACAAGCGCTGGAGCCGGGAGAAGGCGACCGATTATTTCATCGCCACCACCGGCATCGCGCGCGGCCGCAGCCAGAACGAGATCGATCGCTACACCGTCTGGCCGGGCCAGGCGACGAGCTACAAGATCGGCCACACCGTCTGGGCCCGTCTGCGCGATGCTGTGAAGGCGAAGCAGGGCGCCGCCTTCGATCCGCGCCAGTTCCATGCCGTGCTTCTCGACGGCCCCCTCCCGCTCACCATCCTCGAACGCATGGTGACGGAGCGCATGCTGAAGGCCTGACGCCAAACCTCCCCTCCGGCGTGCGGGAGGGGTCCTAAAATCTCTCCTCGCGTTTGTGGGGGGCGGGGGGATGGTTTGTCGCCAACGCCTTCCGCGCGACCGCCATGCCCCCCCTTCGCCTCGCGCCTGTCGAAGGGCGCGCGCCAAGCGCCATCGCCTGCACCCCGTATCTCGACTACGCTCGCCACGAACGGTGAAGAAACCGGATCGCAATGAGAGAGGTACGAATGAAAACCTACGACGATGTCGTGAACGGCCGCCGCAGCATCCGCGGCTTCAAGCCCGATCCCGTGCCCCGCGCGCTAATCGAGGAGATCATCGCGCTGGCCTCCCGCGCGCCCTCGTCGCTTAACACGCAGCCGTGGAACTTCACCGTCGTCACGGGCGAGCCGCTCGATCGCATTCGCCAGGGCAACACCGAACGCAATCTCGCCGGCGTCCCGGACTCGCGCGAATTCCGCAAGGGCGAGAATTACGGCGGTGCGCATCGGGAACGGCAGATCGAGATCGCCAAGCAGTTGTTCGGCGCGATGGGCATCGCGCGCGACGACAAGGAAAAGCGCCACGATTGGGTGCTGCGCGGTTTCCGTCAGTTCGATGCGCCGGTCTCGATCGTCGTCACCTACGATCGCGTGCTCTTGGGCAGTGACATCGCACCGTTCGATTGCGGCGCCGTGGTCAACGCACTCGTCAACGCTGCCTGGTCACGCGGCCTCGGCTGCGTCATCAACAGCCAGGGGATCATGCAGTCACCGGTGGTGCGCGAACATGCCGGCATCCCCGACGATCAGGTGATCCAGACCTGCGTCGCCATGGGCTGGCCCGACGAAAGCTTCCCCGCCAACGCCGTCGTCTCCCGGCGCAAGCCGGTCAGCGAGGCCGCCCGCTTCGTCGGCTTCGCCGAGTAATCACCCCGGCGCCCCGGCGATGCCGGGGCCGGACGCGCTGCGACCTCCCGGTCGTCGCTCGCCACGTCGAGGGGCCGGCGGCGAGGCATCTCAGCCAGCCTGGCGTGCCGGGAAATCGTAAACCCCGCCCACCTCTGCCGCCACGAACCGCTCGCGCGCGATCCCTGCCGCTGCCAGTGCCTCGCCCAGCGCCTCCTGCGGCGCCTCGCGCGCTTCGTCGGTCAGCTTGAACGTGCCCCAATGAATGCCGAGCGCGCGTCCCACGCCGGCGGCGGTGAAGATCCGCACCGCTTCCTCCGGGTTCACATGCTGCGGCGCCATGAACCAGCGCGGCTCATATGATCCGATCGGGATCAGTGCGACGTCAGGGCGGCCCAGCTGCTCGCGCACCGGCGGAAAGATCGCCCCGTCGCCATAGCCGGTGTCGCCGACGAACCACACACTGCCCGCCGGCGTCGTCAGATAATGGCCAGCCCACAACGCCATCCGAACGTCGTTCAGCCCGCGGTTCGCCCAATGATATGCCGGCGTCAGCGTCGTCGCGAAGGCGTCGAACAGCGGCAACCGGTCCCACCAGTCCCCGACGACGCAGCGCGCGCCCGGCACCGCCGCGCGCACGATCGCGTCATTGCCCAACGGCATCGCCATCACCGGCGCATGCACCGCCTGCAGCCGCCGCAGCGTCGCCACGTCGAGATGATCGTAATGGCAATGGCTGATCAGCACGGCATCGATCGGCGGCAGATCCTCGAACGCGATGCCGGGCGTCGTCACTCGCTTCGGCCCGATAAAGCGGAACGGGCTCGCGCGCTGCGACCACAAGGGATCGGTCAGGATGTTCCGTCCCGCCGCTTGGATCAGCAAGGATGCATGGCCGACCATCGTCACGCGCAGGCCATCGACACGCGCCTCGGGCGTCGCCGGTGTCACTGGCACGTGCGGTGCCCAGGGCACCCCGCTCCCGTCGCGTCGCCAGCGCAGGATGTCGCGAACGCCGCGATCGTTCGGCGGCTGGTTCGGATTGAAGAAGCGGACGCCATCGAAATGGTCGCTCACCGGCCCGGCATAATATCGGTTGCGCGTCATTGCCCCCGCCTGTCCCTCCGCCCACGCATCAGCGTGCCATGACGCGTGAACCGCCCGCGCCCGTCGCTCGTTCCCGCCGCGTGCCCGACGAGCAATCCGCCCCGCGACTCTTCTTCACGGCCGACACGCATTTCGGCGATCATCGCACCATCAACATCCAGCGCCGACCCTTTTCGTCCGTCGCGGAAATGGACGCAGCACTGATCCAGCGCTGGAATGCGACGGTCGCGCCGCAGGATGTGGTGTGGCACCTCGGCGATGTCGCGCGCCGCGCGGCGGATGTTCCGGCACTTCTTGCGCAGCTCAACGGCACCAAGCACCTGCTGCGCGGCAACAACGATCCAGATGCGACGCTCGCCGCCGCCGGCTGGTCCAGTGTCGGCGATTATGCTGAGCTTGAGGTGGACGGTCGCCGCCTCGTTCTGTGCCATAGCACATTGGGAAGCGCTGGTTCGGGAGCCGCTATGGCCCTGATGAAGACAAGGCCGCGTAGCGGCCGCAGACTTCATCAGGGCAAGCCATGGCCGGTCAGCAGGTATCTAAAGTGAGGTT